>Ga0185299_10007884_pt1 | contig 10716 bp, 7 predicted proteins | sample PaiPotPPA55metaG_FD_128002 | JGI IMG/M metagenome (GOLD analysis project Ga0185299, IMG submission 128002) | Iron sulfur acid spring bacterial and archeal communities from Banff, Canada, to study Microbial Dark Matter (Phase II) - Paint Pots PPA... ...
TGTATCGCGGATCAGCTAGCCAAGCGACAAACTCGTCGTGCCACTCTGCCCAGACATAGCGATTAGGGTCGAATTCTTCGTCTAGCTTCCCGTTGCCGTCATCGCGCAGGAAGCAATAGACAACCCGGTCTCCATCCCAGTATGCGACGGCGAAATCAGTAAGCTCGGCGGCAATGCCGGGAATGTGGTCGCGAAGTAGCACGGCGAGCCGGGCGTCGAATTCCGAAAAGGGCATTGTCATGGCTGGCTCCTGGGTTTCAGATGCCTTAGCACGAAAAGTTCCCGCTACGCAGCGCTCGTCGTTACGCAGCAGCCCCCAAACCGTGCGGGCCGACCGGCGGCCTCAAGGACATGAACGCGAAGCAGGGCGCGGGCGCGCGCCCTGCTCCGTACCATTCGTACACGTTTCCTCAAAGGGTGTCGCATGTGTGGCCGCTTCTCTCGCGCTCGGCGGGGCTTGGACTATGAGGTGCCGCTGAGGCACCGGCGGCTATTGCCGGGTTTTCGAGCGGGTCCGCTACGACAAATCCCGTCTTGTGCCTGAGATTATCGCGACTTTGCCCGCCGGGCAGATGAGCTGCTATGTCGCTAAGAGAAACAACTATATGGTATGGAATCCGGCCGGGGCGGCACCGGGTGCCCCCCATTATCAGGCTTGAAATAATCGTCCAAAGACGACGCAAACAGTGGGTTCAGAGTGCTTAAGACGCGCCGGCAAAACTAAAATCCAGTTCGGTAAACGAATGACCAGCGGATCGTTGTCGCTGATCGCCCCAAAAGGGACGGTCGCGAATCTCCGGAGCGGCCATTGGCGGCGAGTCTTCGATCAGCACGAGAGTGTCGTGTGAGCTGCGCGGTTCAGCACGAAAGATATTGATCGACGCCAATCACGGTTGGACAACCGCATTCCAACATTACGCATCTACAACCAACGGCGAGCTAATACCTTTAGTCGCCCGTTGAGAAAAATCGTGCACACAGTGGTGATTAGCACAAGTGCTGGCATCCCGATAAGCAGCATAAGGATTCCCATTCCCGCGTCGGTGTAGCCCGGCCCGACCAACTCTGGAGGATTGACTAGGCGATCAACGTACCTAAAGCCAGAAAGCACTAGGGCAGCCGCAAAGAGAAAGCTGCAAATAAGGGAGACTAAGAACACGGCAAGACGGCGGATGCGTTTCATATTATCGTGTTGGGCCATTCCCACTCGATCATCAAATACGCTTTCAGCTGCCTGGATTTAAGAAGGATCTTGTCAGGCACAATAGCTCCTCTACCCATCACATGCGCCATCAATTCCGTTCATCAACCCTGGCGGCATCATCACTGATGCACGCCGGCATAGATGGTAGCTCGGGTATCCGACATGCGTATGTGCGGGGGGATGAATGGCATCATCGCAACCAGCCATCACTCGAAACCCTAACGCGCTGCAGCCGCCACATTGGCCCGCGCCTTATGCAATTTTTTGTAACTGTCGATCAAGCGGTCATGCCTATCCAGACCCTCCAGTTTCATACTCGTTGGCGTTAAGCCATAGAACCGCACGCTACCGTCTACTGACCCCATTACTGCGTCCATCCGAGCGTTGCCGAACATGCGACGGAAGTTGACCGCGTAGTCGTCCAGTTCCAGGTCGTCATCGAGCAGCACCTCCAGCACCACATTCAAGGCCTGGTAAAACAATCCGCGTTCGACCGTGTTGTCGTTGTACTGCAGGAAGGCTCCCACCAGCTCTTGTGCCGCCTCAAATTGCTGCAAGGCGAGATGAATCAGCAGCTTCAACTCGAGAACGGTTAGCTGCCCCCAGTCCGTATTCTCGTCAAATTCGATGCCGATCAAAGTGGCAATATCGGAGTGCTCATCCAGTTCATTGTTATCCAACCGCTCGAGCAATGCTGCCAGGCCGGCATCGTCCAGGCGATGCAAGTTCAAAATATCGGCGCGGAACAACAGCGCCTTGTTTGTGTTATCCCAGATCAAATCCTCTACCGGGTAAACTTCCGAATACCCGGGCACCAAAATCCGGCAGGCCATGGCGCCCAGCTGGTCATACACCGCCATGTACACCTCTTTGCCCATGTCTTCGAGAATTCCGAACAATGTTGCGGCTTCCTCGGCATTGGAGTTTTCACCCCGGCCAGAAAAATCCCACTCAACAAACTCGAAATTCGCTTTGGCGCTGAAAAAGCGCCACGACACCACGCCGCTCGAATCAATGAAGTGCTCAACGAAGTTATTGGGCTCAGTCACGGCGTTACTGACAAAGGTAGGCTGAGGTAAATCGTTCAGGCCTTCAAAACTGCGCCCCTGTAGCAACTCGGTAAGACTCCGTTCCAGCGCCACCTCGAAGCTTGGATGCGCGCCGAACGAGGCAAAGACGCCGCCTGTCCGCGGGTTCATCAATGTGACGCACATCACCGGGTAGGTCCCACCCAGCGACGCATCCTTTACCAGCACCGGAAAGCCCTGCTCTTCCAACCCCTGAATCCCAGCCCGAATGCCAGGATATTTCGCCAGCACTTCGTGCGGCACATCAGGCAATGCGATTTCACCTTCGAGAATTTCACGCTTTACCGCACGTTCGAAAATTTCGGACAGACATTGCACCTGCGCTTCGGCCAGCGTGTTACCGGCACTCATGCCATTGCTGACGAACAGGTTTTCGATCAGGTTGGACGGAAAATACACCACTTCGCCGTCCGACTGCCGCACAAACGGCAGCGAACAGATACCGCGCTGCACATTGCCGGAGTTGGTGTCGTACAGATGCGAGCCATGCAACTCGCCATCGGGATTATAAATTTCCAGGCAGTAAGCATCCATAATTTCAGCCGGCAGCGCATCCTTGCGGCCAGGCTTGAACCAGCGCTCGTTCGGGTAATGTACAAACGCCGCATCGGCGATGTCTTCGCCCCAGAACGCACCGCCATAGAAATGGTTGCAATTCAGGCGCTCGATAAACTCTCCCAACGCCGACGCCAAGGCGCTTTCTTTGGTCGCTCCCTTGCCATTGGTAAAACACATCGGCGAGTGCGCATCGCGGATATGCAGCGACCACACATTGGGAACGATATTGCGCCACGAAGCGATTTCAATCTTCATGCCCAGTTCCGCCAAACTGCCCGACATATTGGCGATGGTCTGCTCCAACGGCAGATCCTTGCCCGCAATATACGTGCTGGCGTCAGAAGCCGGCGTCAACATCAGCAGGGACTGAGCATCGGCATCCAGGTTCTCTACCTCTTCGATGACAAACTCGGGTCCGGCTTGCACCACTTTTTTCACCGTACAACGGTCTATAAAGCGCAAAATCCCGCGGCGGTCTGCTTCCAGCATATCCGGCGGCAACTCGACCTGAATCTTGAAGATCTGTCGGTACCGGTTTTCCGGATCAACAATATTGTTCTGCGACAGGCGGATATTTTCGGTAGGAATATTGCGATTTACGCAGTACAACTTGACAAAGTAAGCTGCGCACAGGGCCGATGAGGCCAGAAAATAATCGAAGGGACCAGGCGCCGAGCCATCGCCCTTATAACGGATAGGCTGGTCGGACACTACCGTGAAGTCATCGAACCTGGCTTCAAGACGTAGCTTATCGAGAAAGCTGACTTTAATTTCCATGGGGAAATTCCAAAAATGGTGCTCAAAACAAAATATAAAGCCCTGTAAGAAAACAGGGCTTTAATAGTCAATCAACTAGCGAATGACGTTTCCTAGCGCGAATTCTACTCCCACTCTCTTCACTCCCACTCGATCGTCAACCCGAGAGTGGAGCCTTGGGGAAGCAGGCGTTTCCGCCAGGTCATGCGGCGTCGATACCGTCCGCGATACCGAAAATCCTGCGTAGCACTTAATGGCTTTCGTCGGACCGCATCGGAGAATCCACGTCCGCTTTGTTTAAAAAATCGCAGCCACCGGCGTCTCAGGACGATTTGTGAGCGCGATACCGTCGTCGATACCGTCAGGCTCGTCCGAACGCGGTCCTCGATACCGTCACAACCGTAATGCTGCACCAAGATCATCGTGCTCGAATGCGCTTGCCATGCGGGCGATCTCAGCGCGCCTGGCGCCGACTTCCTGGGCAACTGCTTGCCACATCCGGGTCACCTCAGCCACTTCCCGGATCGTGGCCCGAGCCTGTTTCAGCGACAGGCCGAAAAACTCCGCCGCATTTTCCAGAAGACCGACTGAACACGTTCCCTCGTCGAGATCGATGTTTGTCGTCAGGATGCGCGCCTTGACGTCAGTTGGTGTGGGATTGAGGTCATAGGCCGGTGACAACACCCACCCATCGCGTCCCGCCCACAGGAAGCCGTGGTTGCGCAGATGGTCATCGACATTGGAAACCAGCACATTGAACGTTACCCGGCGATACAACTGCGCAGCATCGGCCCGCGCCTTCGCTCCGTGTTGTGTCAGTGCGTCAACCAGTTCGGGATAACTGCCGCGTTGGCCGTCCCGCGACCCCGTCATCGACATCGCAGAGAGAAAGGGAATGCGAATGCTCCCAGCGCGATCAAAGCGACGTGACAGCACCACAGGCTTGCCCGCTACCTGGAGCAGTATGTGACGCGGGGTGGAAATGCCGGCACGTTCGGCCAATCGCAGGGCGATTTCCTCCCAGGTCTCAATGCTGTATTCGTCGGTCTCTTTCGGGAATTTGGCAATCGATAAATGGCCGTACTGATCGATGACCGATGCCTTCGGACGCGCGCCACCGAGTGACGACCCTGGCGCGAAGATCAGTTGCAAATCCTCATCGGTTTCCTCGTCCCGCAGGATGCGCTCGGTGATTTGGAGCAGCCGCCCCAATTCGATGAGCGCAGGGACACCGGCGGGCACGGGCGCCTGAAATTCGTCGTCTCCACTCCAGCGGAATCGCAGCGCGCCCAGACGCGTTTCATCAGCTACGCCCAGCAGATAGTCCAGTTCACCGAGCGTGCGGACGCGCCGTCCGTCCCGTTCGGCCTGTCGACGCTCCGCGCGCTGCATGAGGCGGCGCCCCCAAGTATCCGGTGCCGAATCGCCGAGCGAACCAAAGATGGGTTGGTCGGGCAGCGGTGGGAAGACACCTCGCGTCAACGCCAGCGCCGGCTCGATCGAAAAGCGCTCGTCGTTGTCCAGCCAGGTCTCGTCATATTCGAACGTGACCGTTTCTTCCCGACGCGACGCATGGCGCCTGAGCAGCCCCACCGGTCGCGGCGCGCCGTCGAGATCGATGTATACCTCGACATCAGTCATGGTTACCCTTCCCTCCGGCACGGGGCAGCCGGACGCGCAGAGGCAATGCGGCGGTTGCCAGCGACTGCCCTACTGTATCCTGGGCGGCGTCGGCAACCTGCAGCAGTCGGTCCAGAAGCCCAAGCGCCTGTAGCACGGCCGCGTAGATGCCGATGCTCACGCCTGGATCTCCTGCCTCCACGCGCTGCAAAGTCGCTCTCGAAGTGAAAGCTCGCTCAGCAATCACCGTCATGGTCAACCGGCGGCGACGACGCGCATCGTGTATATCGGCGCCCAACTTGCGCAGCGCCCGCCGAACACCTGCGGAAGGGGCGTGAGGGGTTGGCATTTTGCCACCTTCGTAAGTCCTTATATCGCCCAATGTATCACGAAGGCGACATTTCCTCCGCTACCTCGCCAAAATTGACCTGAATGCTCGACATCTTACGTAGATGAATCGCGGACCACCACAATCAGCTCTTTGATAGGTACAAGCGAGGTGCAGTCAACGGGGACCAACGACGTGGGGCCTACAGCCACCGCCTTTACCAAGCCACCGGTACGCCCGTCTTCGCTTCGTTTGTCGCAGCCAAGACTGTCTGCGCGAAGAGCACGAAACAATGGGCCGCCCACCAGAGAAACGAATGGATCTTGTCGGTCCGTTGCTCGTTCGCTGCCACGAACCGCCGTCACAGACAGGTTAACTCTTGCGAGCCCAACGACTGACCATGTTTTAGCCGTAGAACGCCATCGTCTTTAAGTGGGCTACCGTAGTCGCCAGTTGTCAGAGCGTGTTTAAATGACTGTCGTTGATGCAATGAAATTTCAAAGACTCGGCTCGAGTGATACCGCAATCTTCCGGCACTGGCGCACGCGTTTGTCATCGCCACCTCGGCCAGCAATGTCGCCAAGCGTTCTTGTCCGAGGGCCGCCAAGACTTTCACATCGACCGAATCGTCATCGTTCGGCATGGCCTCCCCCTGTTGAATGAACGCCTCATAGGATCGCGGTCACGGTGAAGGCTGCCCTGCGTTCCACTCGCGCAGCGCGAGCGACGATTGCGATCGGATGCCAAAAACCGCAGCAACCCCGGCTTTCTGTAGCGATCCGCAAGCAGACAGGCCAAACACATGCGGCACCACCCGGATACCGACATAAATACCGCCGACACCGCTGACGGTATCAAGCGAGCCTCTGCGCATGCTGCCCGCGTATACCGTCAGACATACCGTCAAATTGCACTTGAGGAGACGCGGAAAGGTACGGTGAAATGGAACTAGAACCTTTTCTTTTCAACGACTTATAGATCGAAGCTGGCCAATTTAGAATGCAGTCGCGATCATTCGAAAAGCACTATAAGCCGTTGATTTTAAAAGAACTCCAGTTATACCCCTCACTCCCACTCTATCGTAGCCGGCGGTTTCCCCGAAATATCATAAACAACGCGATTAATCCCGCGAACCTCGTTAATGATCCGGTTCGAAACATGTCCTAACAACTCATGCGGCAGATGTGCCCACTGAGCAGTCATGAAGTCCAGCGTCTGCACGGCCCGTAGAGCAACCACATACTCATAGGTCCGTCCATCGCCCATCACGCCCACGCTTTTCACCGGCAGGAACACCGCAAAAGCCTGACTCGTGAGTTCATACCAGGACTTACCCGATTCCCTATCGAAGGTATTCCTCAACGTTTCGATAAAGATCGCGTCCGCGTGACGCAGCAGATCCGCAAACTCACGCTTAACCTCACCCAGAATCCGCACACCCAACCCCGGTCCCGGGAACGGATGCCGATACACCATCGCCGGCGGCAATCCGAGCTTCACGCCCAATTCCCGCACTTCGTCCTTGAACAATTCACGCAATGGCTCAAGCAACTTCAGGTTCAGCGTCTCGGGCAAACCGCCCACGTTGTGATGGCTCTTGATCGTGTGGCCCTTCTTGCCCTTGCCCGCCGACTCGATCACATCCGGATAAATCGTCCCTTGCGCGAGCCACTTCGCGTCCTTCAACTTATTGGCTTCCGTCTGGAACACTTCAACAAACTCGGCGCCAATAATCTTTCGCTTCGCCTCAGGATCCGTCACCCCGGCGAGCTTCGACAAAAACACTTCGCTCGCATCGACGTGAATCACCTTCACGCCAAGGTGATCAGCGAACGTGGTCATGACCTGTTCAGCTTCGTTCAACCGCAGCAGCCCGTGATCGACGAACACACAAGTCAATTGCGCCCCGATCGCGCGATGCAAGAGCGCCGCCGCCACCGAGGAATCCACGCCACCCGACAAGCCGAGAATCACGTGCTCATCGCCGACTTGCGCGCGGATTTTTTCCACGGCTTCATCGACGTAATGCCCCATCTCCCAATCCGGGCGCGCACCGCACAACTCGAGCACGAAGCGGTCGAGCATCGCTCGTCCCTGCACCGTGTGCGTGACTTCCGGGTGCCACTGGAGGCCGTAGAAGTGGCGCTCGTCGTCGGCCATCGCGGCGATCGGGCAAGCCGGCGTCGACGCCATCAGCTTGAATCCGACCGGCATGTCCGACACCTTGTCACCGTGGCTCATCCACACTTTCAGCATGCCGTGACCTTCGGCGCTCTGGAAGTCTTCGATACCGTTCAGGAAGCTCGTGTGGTTATGCGCCCGCACTTCGGCATAACCGAATTCGCGGACATTGCCGAGTACAACCTTGCCGCCGAGTTGTTCGGCCATCGCCTGCATGCCGTAGCAAATACCGAGCACCGGCACGCCGAGATCGAAGACGGCTTGCGGTGCACGCGGCGAACCGCCTTCGGTGACCGAGTTCGGACCGCCCGACAAAATGATGCCCTTCGGTGCGAAGTCGCGGATGAACGCTTCGTCGACGTCGTACGGATGGATCTCCGAATACACATGTGATTCGCGGATGCGTCGTGCGATCAACTGGGTGACTTGGGAGCCGAAATCGAGAATCAGGATCTTGTCGTGCATGGCAGCGGCCAGAAGGCGAGTGAACGGAAATGGTTGGCAAAAGCGAAAGCGCAAGCAGCAGGAACAGTGTCCCGCGCATTGCGTCGCGCAGAAAGTTCAACGGCCGGCGCTTGTTGCCGACCGCAGCAAGACAGATTCATCGATACAACGAAGCCCGAAGCTCCGTTCCTCGATCAGTGTTCGAACGACCCACTCGCCCGAGCGTTCAGTGCGGATCGCGGCGAACCGGATCAGCGCCGAAACCGGGTTCCGCACGCGCACCCGTGACCGGATCGATGAGCTGGCCCGTGATTGGATCAACAGTACGACCGGTGACCGGGTCGATCGCGCGACCGGTTTCAGGATCGATCTTGTGACCGCTGACGGGATCGAACGCACGGCCGGTGGCGGGATCGAGCGAACGGCCCGTCGCCGGATCGATGGCATGTCCGGTAGCAGGATCAAACGCAGTAGCCGATGGTGCGGGCGCGGCAGGACGTGGAGTCGTAAGCGGCGGCATAGGCGCGCCTGCGACCGGCTCGCTGTCCCAGCGAGGATTCGCCGGTGCGACGGGATCGGACGACAAAGGCCTCGGCGGCGGAACCGCACGCTCTTCCGCCTTGGTCTTCGCCGCACGCTTCTCGGCGCGCTCGGCGGCAGCAGCACCCGCCAGCGCGGCGCGTTCACGCCGCCGCACCGCACCTGACAGCCTCACACTGCCGAGCCCGAGCACCAGCATGACCACACCGACCAATGCCGCAATCACCTGCCCGAGACCCGTCAACTCGGGCGTGCGCAGCCCGAGCAGCCAGACCATCATCACGAGTGCCGACAACCACTCCACATGTCCCGACACCTTGGCGGCCGTCGCGGTCAACGCGCCATCGACAGCCGCATGAACCGCAAGCCACGCGATCCCAATGAGCGCCACCCCGAACAACTGTCCTACAAACGGCGGCTGCACGGTCACGAGATGCATCGATGCCCATAAAGCTGTCCATGGCGTAAGCAGGAACAGCACGCCGAAGGCCAGGAAGATCAGTGCATTGATGACAAGGACAACGCGCAGCAGCGGTTTCATAATCAGTCCACGTGGTAGTTGGGCGCTTCCTTCGTGATCTGTACGTCGTGCACGTGCGACTCGCGCATGCCGGCACCCGTGATCTGGACGAATTCGGCCTTGTCGTGCATTTCGGCGATATTGCGGCAGCCGCAATAACCCATGCTTGCCCGGACGCCGCCGACCACCTGGAACAGGATGGCGTTGACCGAGCCCTTATAGGCGACCTGCCCTTCAATGCCTTCAGGCACGAGCTTGTCGATATTCGCCGAGTTGTCCTGGAAATAACGGTCCGCCGCGCCGTCCTTCATCGCACCGACCGAACCCATGCCACGATACGCCTTGAACTGGCGGCCCTGGAACAGGAACACGTCGCCGGGGGATTCTTCCGTGCCGGCAAGCATGCTGCCCATCATCACGGCGTCGGCACCTGCGGCGAGCGCCTTGCTGACATCGCCGGAAAAACGCACACCGCCGTCGGAGATCACCGGCACGCCCGAGCCGCGCAACGCGTCCGACACGTTCGCCACCGCCGTGATTTGCGGCACGCCGACACCGGCCACGATCCGCGTCGTGCAGATCGAACCCGGGCCGATACCCACCTTCACGCCGTCCGCGCCGTATTCCACGAGCGCCTTCGCAGCCGCGGCGGTCGCGATATTGCCGCCGATCACTTCAATATGCGGATAGTTCTGCTTCACCCAGCGCACGCGTTCGAGCACGCCCTGGCTGTGCCCGTGCGCCGTATCCACGACGATCACGTCAACACCCGCCGCCGACAACAGCTCGACACGCTCTTCGTTTTCCGGACCAACACCGACTGCCGCGCCCGCGCGCAGCTTGCCGTGTTCGTCCTTGCAGGCATCCGGGTGTTCGGTTTGCTTCGTGATGTCCTTGACGGTCATCAGGCCGCGCAATTCAAACGCGTCGTTGACCACCAGCACGCGTTCCAGCCGATGGCTGTGCATCAGCGCCTTGGCTTCGGCGAGTGGCGTGCCTTCCTTGACGGTCACGAGACGTTCACGTGGCGTCATGATCTTGCGCACTTCGTCGTCGAGACGCTCTTCGAAGCGCAGATCCCGGTTCGTCACGATACCGATCAATTGCTGCCCTTCCACCACCGGGAAGCCCGAAATGCCATGTTGCTGCGTGAGAGCGATCACGTCGCGCACTTTCATTTGCGGCGGCACGGTGATCGGATCGCGCACCACGCCTGATTCGAAGCGCTTTACTTTCGCAACTTCGCGGGCCTGTTCGGCAGCGGTGAGGTTCTTGTGGATGATGCCGACGCCGCCGAGCTGGGCCATCGCGATGGCGAGGCGGCCTTCGGTGACCGTGTCCATGGCGGCGGACAGCAGCGGCATATTCAGGGAGATCTTGCGGGTAACCTGGGTTTTCAGGCTGGTGTCGCGCGGGAGAACGTTGGAAAACGCGGGCACGAGGAGCACGTCATCGAACGTGAGTGCTTTCTGGATCA
>Ga0185299_10007885_pt1 | contig 10715 bp, 8 predicted proteins | sample PaiPotPPA55metaG_FD_128002 | JGI IMG/M metagenome (GOLD analysis project Ga0185299, IMG submission 128002) | Iron sulfur acid spring bacterial and archeal communities from Banff, Canada, to study Microbial Dark Matter (Phase II) - Paint Pots PPA... ...
GCGTGGAGTTCATCTTCGTGCCGGAAGGTGCAACCTACTAAACTCATAATCTGCCGACGACGCCGCTTCCGGTGTCGTCGGTTCAACCTCTAAAGCGGGTCTTCCCTGAAAAGGCCCGTTTTTTTTCGGCGCCCGGTAACGGACCTTGAAAATGGCCTGCGTAAAAATAGAAAAATTGGACGGACGGAAAATTCCCACAACGGGTGGGCGAATCAAGCCATAACACCGGAAAGGTTCTCGCGATTTCGTTTTGGGATTCCATTATCGACATGGGATAAAGTTCCACTTTTTCTTCGCCTCATTAGCTCGTAACTAACTGATTTTGCGAGACTAGTCTACCCACATAGTTGGTCTTAGCGATGCAATAGCAGACCCCGACAGCCTGCGTACATTTTATTCCGGTGGTTCGAAAAGTTTAGAAATTGGCTCCCGGGATGAATGGGCACGGCATGAATCTTTGCCCGATCTCGGGCCGGGAGATCCTGGGTCAGAAAATGAAAATGTGGAGTAAAAAAACGAAGGCTTCGGCGATTAGCGCTGCTTGCGCGGCCGGGCAAGAACTGTCGCTCCACAAACTGCTGCGAAAAACCTTATACCAGCTAGCAAGCGATGGTCGCACCGATCGAGTCGGTGTGTGGTTGGAGGCTGCGGACACCGAAAGAGCGGAAGCGTCGAGCAGTCCCGGCACAGGAGCATTTCGCGGAATTGTTTGGGATCGCCAATTTCAAAATATACCGCTGGAATGGCAGCGACTTTCAGCCGAACCGCCACTACCTCACGAACGCCCTGGCGGTCTACGCCCCTGTTGTAGTCATGGGTACCGCCGAGCGTGAAACCTGTCTGAAAGCCTTGATCGCCGCGGGAGTCGCCGATTACGTTCCCCGCTCCGAGGGTTGCATGAGTGACGCCTTGGATTTGCTGGAAAATCGGCTCGCTCGTCGTCAGCGAATCTCGGAAAGTCTCCCTGCAAAAGTAGCCCAGGAGTGGTCCAAAGATTTCGCCGAGGTGTTGCGCCATGAATTAAACAATCTTTTAACCGGTATTCTGGGTAACGCGGAACTCCTGCTCGCGGAAATCGCCCGTAAAAAGGACGGAAAGCTCCCACATGGCGGGCTCGAGCGGGTCGAGACTAGCGCTGCGCTGGCCATGCGCATGCGCGAAACGGTAAGCCAGTTGAGTCACCAATGGGAAACCAGAAACGACCCCGTGCAACAAAACCTGAGCGCGTCCAAAAATTTGGCTCGCGCGATTCACCTCGTGCCACGCAGACTTTTTATAGCGGCCGGCTTTGCCCGGTGACTACCCATCGCAGTGCTCAATCATCAGGAGCGGAATAGCACCGATTCGCGGTGAAACATTCTTACCGCGATAAATATGGCGGCGCCCCCGTACACGCAGGTGGACAAAAAGATCAATGCTATGGCGTTCCAGTGATAGGTTCCGGTAATCAAATCCTTGCACAGCAGACTCACGTTCAAAATGGGCACCAGTGACAATTGTGGCGTGAGCTCTACTCCTGGTAGCATGGCCGCAATGGCCGGAACCACCACCACAATCATGAGCGGCGAGATGTAGCTTTGCGCTTCTTTGTAGCTCTTGGCGAATAGCGCGATGGTAAACAAACCCGCCGAAAACATCACCGCCAGCGGCAAGGCCATCAGAAAAACAGAAAGAACCGCGCCAAGACCTATCTTGATGTGTAACGCCGGGCCCGACGACTGCTGCTGAAAGTGTTGGAACACCCACGAAGAAACGCCCATCGAAGTAACAGACAGCGCGGCTGTAACCAGCGAGGCCGTCAGCACCACCAGAAACTTGCCAAAGACCAGGTGCGTTCGCGAGATGGGGCTGGACAGAATGGTCTCCATCGTGGCGCGTTCTTTTTCGCCGGCCGTAAGGTCCATGGCCGGATACATCGCCCCAGTGAGACACATGATGATCACCAGATAAGAAATAATTCCGCCAACGGTTTCTCCCGCGACCTTTTCCTCTGACACCACGTTTTGCTGCTTGATGTCGAAAGGTTTGAGCAAGCTCGCCGGCAGTTTCTGCGCCGTCAGCCGATCACGCGCCAAACTGTCGCGGTAATCGCCGAAAAATTCTTGAATGCGTTTCGCGGCCGTCGTGGATTTCAGATCTCCCGAATACATATAAATTTTCACTGGCGGGTAGTTAGTACCCGCGCCACTCTCTAAACCGGGAGGAATTTCCACGGCGGCGCGAATCTTTTTATTGGAAATGAGCTCCACGTAGTTGGCCGGCTTCGATACCACGATTAAATTCTTGCTTTTTACCAGCTCACTCACGATATCGGGAGAGTCATTTCCACCCAGGATCATAATTCTTGCAGGTTCCCGGTCGGCTTGTATGATCAGGCCGGCAATGACAAAACCTATCCCCACGGTGAGTATCGGAAACAGCAGGATGGGAACGAGAATGGTGGAGATCAGCGTGCGCCGGTCGCGTACCGCTTCCAGCAACTCTTTGCGATAGACGATCCCGATATTCCGCGCGGACATTCTCAGGAAACCTCCGCGGTCACGTGCGCCGCAGTGTGCGGGGCTACGTGCGCTGTAACGTGCGCGGTTACGATTTTCACAAAAATTTCTTCCAGATCTTTTTCCTCATACTTTTCGCGCAATTGCCTGGGCGTACCCTCCGCGAGCAGCGATCCGTTGTGAATAATCCCGATCACGTCGCAAAGTTTGTCAACTTCACTCATGACGTGAGTGGACAGAATCACCGTTTTGCCCGCTTGGCGGCATTCCCGAATGAACGCCACGATCGTGCGCGCAGCCATAATATCCAGGCCCAGAGTAGGCTCATCAAAAATCATCACTGGAGGGTCATGAACGAGCGTCCGGGCGATAGAAGTTTTTTGTTTCATGCCCGTGGAAAGCTTGTCGCACCGCCGGTCGCGGAAAAAATTCATATCCAGGCGATCGAAAATGTCATCGATGCGCTTTTTTAGCGTAGCTTCGTCCAGGCCATTGAGGCGGCCAAAATATTCCACCATTTCCTGCGCGGTAAGCCGAGGATAAAGGGCCGTCGCGGTGGAGAGAAAACCAACGCTGGAGCGAACTTTTTCCGGATGTGTGACGATGTCATGCCCGAAAACCAATGCGGTCCCGTCGGTAGGCTCGAGGATGGTGGCGAGCATGCGCAGGGTGGTCGTTTTACCCGCCCCATTGGCCCCCAGCAATCCGTAAATGCTGCCAGGCTCGCAGGTAAAACTGACATTTTCCACCGCGCAGATCTGTCCGCGTTTTTTGTCGCGGAAGCGCTTGGACAAACTACGGGCTTCAATCATCGCCACGGCCTCGCGTATCAGGGAAGGTCTTCGAAGATCCAGTGTACTACGCGGGGAGAATTACAAAGTTATCCGGCCGCGCCGTATTCCAGAAAAATTGTCCGATTTGCAAACCGGGCGGTAGTCATGCGCACGGCAGACAACTCGTCCTGCCCAGTGGTAGATAGCGCTAGATAGCCTCGGGACTGGCGGCTGCATCTAATTCCAAGGCCCCCATTTTGAGCTAGGTTTAATGTGTCCGTAAGGCAATCCTGCTGTCACCGTTATGGAGAAAAATACAAGCCCCTTGCTAGAATGGAGTATTCTGCCGTGTCATCCATCACTACGACTCAACAGGCGACCAGCTGAATGCCTTCGGCGCAAAGTGAAGCAGCAGCCTGGCGGGTAAATCATAAAGAATTGGGCGAAACGCGATGAACAGGAAAAATGGATCAGCGTAAGCTGCGCAATCGGATATTGCTATTTCTGGCGCTCGCCGGGATTGTGGCTTACGTATTGGTGCGTCTCAGCGGCCGCGAACCGGTGGCGAAAATTGCCGCCGTCACTCCCGTGCGAGACAACCTGGTTTCCTCCATTTCCAGCAATGGAAAAGTTGAACCCATTTCCCCGTTCGTTATGCGCGCCCCGCTGGATACTTTTGTCGAGAAAGTGACCGGAGTCGAGGGCCAACCGGTCAAGAAGGGTCAGCTCTTAGTGGAATTGAATGTCAGAGATGCGCGGGCGCAGCTTGACGATGCGGAAGCCAGGTTGCTGCGCGCGCAAGATGAGTTGCGCGTAGCGCAAAGCGGCGGCAAACCTGACGAAGCCGCCCGCGTTGCCGCTGATCTCGCAAAAGTTCAGGGAGATCGCGACCGCCTCCTCAGAAATCATGATGCCCTGCAACGCCTCATCGGCCAGCAAGCCGCTACACGCGAGGAGTTGGCTGCTAACGACTTGGCGCTAAATAACGCGCAGGCCGAAGTGAAAAGACTTTCGGCCGCCAAACAAGAGTTTGAGCACGGAGTCAAACTCGACGCCGGGCGCACCGCTTTACAGGTACAGCAAATTCAGAGTGAGATCGCCTCCCTGAAAGCCAAGGTGGCCAGCGCGCGTGTCACTGCTCCTGCAGACGGAACGTTGTACTCGCTGCCTGTAAAGACCGGCGACTATGTGAAGACCGGCGATCTCCTGGCGGAAATGGCCGACTTGCATCGCGTGCGCGTGCGCGCCTTTGTCGATGAACCGGAGCTCGGTGGGCTAGTGCCCAATGAGCCGGTCAAGATTACCTGGGATGCGCTGCCAAATCGCACCTGGACCGGAAGAACAGAAGTCATTCCCAAGCAGGTCGTGCCGCATGGTGGAACACGCAGTGTCGGCGAATTGCTGTGTGCGGTGGATAACCAGAAGTTGGAATTGCTGCCTAATATTAATGTCGACGTAAAAATCCACTCCAACGAGCGAACCAATGTGCTAACCGTGCCACGCGCCGCAGTGGATGCCGAGAGCGGCCATAAATATGTGTTTGTGGTCACTAAAAGTGCGCTTGGTAAATCTCGCCTGGCGCGGCGGGAACTTCAGTTAGGCATTGCCGATTCGACAAATTTTGAAGTCATCAGCGGATTGCAGGAAAACGAAATGGTGGCATTGCCCGGAGATGCCGTGTTGCACGACGGGATGGCCGTAAAGATTGTGAATACCGATGCCGCGTATGTGCGAGGCCATTCGGATGGCCGCTAGGTTCAGGGTTGCGCTCGCCGCGGTTGTCCTTGCGCTGGCAAGTTGTGTATCGCTGGCTAGTGCTCAGCCGCCGGAAGACCGCCCTTTGGAAGCGCAGGGTGCCCCACCCTCGATTTTCAGGCTGGGTCCGGAAGTTTCCTCAGTTGATGCGCAAGCCTTGGAAAATGGGGCTTTGGAAGCCGGCCGGCGCGCTTACGAACTGAGTGATTACGAAAAAGCCGTTAAGATTCTGCAGGACGCTGCCGCGAAAAATCCCCGCAATGGAGAGGTTCTCTTACTCCTGGCTAAAAGTCACTTCGAGTTGCGACAGTATGACGCCGCTGTTGCGAATGCTGAAAGAGCCGTCGCTGTTGCGCCTGAAAATTCCGTATACCACGAATGGCTGGGCAGGTCGCTCGGAGAAAAAGCTTCTAAGAGTTCGTGGTTTTCGGCGTTGTCGTTGGCCAGGAAAGCACAGCAAGAGTTTGAGGTCGCCGTTCGACTGAACCAGAAAAACTATTCCGCGTTTCAAGCCCTCATAGAATTTGATTGCGCCGCTCCCGGCATCGCCGGCGGCGGAGAAGATAAAGCTCTGCCAAAAATCGAACAGTTAGCCGCTTTGGACGAAGCCGAGGGCCATTACGCGGCAGGGAATTGCCGGCGGCAAAAAAAAGATTACTTCGTCGCCGACGCGGAATTCGACAAAGCTCTGCTCACCGCCAAATCGCCGGACTTGATTTTTGATATTGGGGATTATGCGATGAAGCGCAATCAACCGGGGCGCTTACTGGCGGTTGTAGATGCGGGCCAGAAGGCTTCGCCCACCGATGTGAGAGCGAAATTTTATCGCGCGGCTGCCTTGATCCTGCAAAAGCAAAAACCAGATGAGGCCGAATCGCTACTCCGGGAATATTTGAATACTGCGCCGAGGCGCACCGGCTATCCGCGCCCGGCCCTGGCGCACGATTGGCTGGGGCGCCTGTTTGAAAATCAAAACGATCGTGACGCGGCCGCCAGGGAGTATGCCACCAGCTTGCACGTCGATCCCAAAGACAAAACCGCGCAGGAAGCGCTGCGACGTCTCGGGAAGGCCTGACCATGCATCTGCGTGAAACGGTGTCGGTCGCCATCGATGCATTACGCAGCAATAAATTGCGCGCAGCGCTGACCTCCCTCGGTGTAATTATCGGAAGCGCGTCCATCGTGCTGGTGGTTACCGTGGCCTTGACCAGCAAAAAATTCGTAATCTCGCAAATCGAGGGCGTCGGTTCGAATCTCGTGTGGGCGGAAATGGTGCATGCACCAGGCAGATCTCAACCGCTTAGCCACGAAATCACCATGGACGATATGCGCGCGATGAGAGCCCAGCCGGGTGTGCTTGAGGTAGCGGGAACGCGCGAACTGCCCATGGCCGTGGTGGTAAGCGGAGTTGAACGGCCCGTGAATTTAATTGGAGTAACGCAAGGTTTCCAGACCATCCGGCGGCTGATTATTTATCGCGGACGTTATTTCGATTCTGAGGATATGGAGACGCGCGGGAAAGTGTGCCTTATCACCAAGGAATTGTCCGAGCGCGTTTTCGGATTGGAAAATCCCATCGGTCGTCCGATTCGCATGGGTGAATTGACGTTCACAGTCATCGGAGTTTTCCGCGAGCGTGTCGCCACCTTCGGACTCTCAGAAATTCAAAAAGAATCGGTGATAATCCCGCTGGGTTTGATGAAATACTACACCGGCGAAGATGTTTTGCGGGTGTTGTATGCGCAGGCCCTGAGCCCCGAAGCCGTGCCCAACGTCGAACGCGAAATGACCCAGTTGTTAAAAAGCAGGCATCCTCTGGATGCGGAATACGACGTGCAAACGCTCGTGGCCATCTTGGGTGCGGCGCGGACCATCTCGCTGGCCTTAACAGTTGTGCTGTTGGTCATTGCCGCCATCGCGCTCTTAATCAGCGGCATTGGCATCATGAACATCATGCTCGTGACCGTTAAAGAGCGTACCCGCGAAATCGGTATTCGCAAGGCCATTGGCGCGGCCTACAAAGAAATTCTCTATCAATTCTTGATCGAAGCGTTTTTGATCAGCGGTGGCGGCGCCGTGTTGGGAATTTTGATCGGCTTGGCCATCCCGGTAAGCATTCAGCCACTGATACCTGGAAATTTGCGAGTTCCTATTTCACCCACCAGCGTGATTGTCGCGTTTGTGGTGTCGTGCTCCACGGGACTTTTCTTCGGATATTTGCCGGCCAGCCAGGCCGCTAAACTACAGCCAATCGAATCGTTACGGTATGAGTGACGGCCTGTGATTGAAAAAAGGGTCATTAGGAAAGCTTTGTGCCAACGAGGTGCGAATGTGACTCGACGAAATCGTCTGCCTAAGCGTGCCGGCACCGCGATTCGGATATGCGCGATTGTCGCACTGGGGGTTTTTGGAGTTGCTGTCTGCTACGCACAAAGCGCGGCTATCGAAAGAACTACGTTGGCGATCAGCGGCACGCAGCAAACTGTGGACGATCCCGCGCGACAATCAACACCAACCCAAAATATTCCCGCCCTTACGCTCCGACGCGCCATTGAGCTCGCGCTCCAAAATAGTACGGACCTCCAATTGGCAAAAATTCAAGCGCGATTGTCCGATCATTCCGCGCTCATCACCAAAGCGGAGTTCATGCCGAATTTGTATGCCGGTTCGGGCGCGGGATATACCAAGGGAATTCCTGAAACGCCCGGTGGCAGAGCCCCAGCTATTTTTGATGTGACCTACACGCAGCAAGTGTTGAACGAGCCTTTACGCGGCCAGGCCAAAGAGCTTCAGGAGGAGGCCAAAAAGCAGAAAATTGCTCTCGAAGAAGTACGAGATAGCGTAATCGTGCGTACCGCGATGGCCTTCCTCGAACTCGGCAAAGTGCGCCACTCGCTGGAGCTGTTGCGAGCGGAACAGGAAAGCGCCGAGAAGATTTTGCAAGTGACAGCGGGCAGACAAACCGAAGGATTTGAATTGTCCATCGAAGTCACCCGCGCCCAGCTCACTAAAGCCCAGGTAGTACAACGGATTCTGCAGTTGGAGGGTCGGCAAGATGAACTGGAAGTATTTCTTCGCGCGCAAATTGGCCTTCCACAGGATTCGCCGATTGAGGTTTTGCCCGAAGACCTGCCCGGACAAGCGGAACAAGAGGGCGCAAATCTAGTGGCCATGGCCCTGCAGGATAACACCAGTGTGCGGCTCGCCGAATCGGATGTGCGCGCCAAGGAATTCCGCTTGAAAGGTGAGAAACGCGGTTATTTCCCGACCTTGGAGCTCGTGAGCATTTACAGCTTGCTCGGCAGATTCAACAATTACGATCAATTCTTCAAGACCTTCCAAAGAAACAATTTCAACGCCGGTGTTCAGGTGCAAATGCCCCTCTTCAGCGCGAAGACCAAAGCCAATATCGGTCGCGCGGACGTAAATCTGGAAGCATCGAAGGCCAGCTTAAGCAATAAAAAAATCGAGGTTACCGCCGATGTACGACAGAAAACGCGAAGCGTGCGAGAAAAAGATGCCGCAAAAGAAGTTGCACGGCTCGAATTGCAATTGGCGCAGCAAGACGTTGCGGTATTTCAATCGCAATACGCTGAAGGAAAATTAAATCTCCGCGAAGTGGAAAAGGCGCGCCTCACCGAGAACGAGCGTTGGATGGCGTATCTGGATGCCAACTTCGCGCGGCAACAGGCCCAACTGGAGTTGTTGCGCGTGGCCGGGCAGCTTAACAAAGTCTGGCAGTAGGAAAAAAAGGTGTGCCAATAAGAAAAATCAGTATGCCTAATCTGCCAGCGAGAAAATTGCGTTCCAAATCGAAACCCAACAGCAAAGCGGAACTCCTGAACAGTGAACATTTTAGATTTCTCTCAGACGCCCTTCGGAGCTTGAACGAAGGTTTCCAGAACCTCCCTGAATGTAAAAACGACGCCCCGGGCGACGATCGGCTTGCCAAGGTTCTCACCGCAACCGCGGAACGTCTGCGCGACAATTACCCCTATTTTCATCCCTTGTACGCCGGCCAGATGTTGAAGCCCCCACATCCCGTGGCTCAACTTGCGTATGCCTTGGCTATGACCATCAATCCCAACAATCATGCTCTCGATGGCGGCCGCGCTACCTCAGCCATGGAAAAAGAGGCCGTCGCGCAATTGGCCGCCATGTTTGGCTGGAAGAAATTCCTCGGCCACTTATGTAGCGGTGGAACAATGGCCAACCTGGAGGCTTTATGGGTCGATGGACAATCGGTGCCCGGAAAAACAATTGTGGCCAGTTCGCAATCGCATTACACCCACGAACGCATCAGCAAAGTTTTGCAATTGCCTTTCGAAACAATTCCATCCGACGCCCGCGGCCGTATCGATTTGAAGCTTCTTGAAAAACGATTAAAACGCCGAGGCGTCGGCACCATAGTGGTCACCATGGGAACGACTGCGACAGGCGCCGTCGATCCACTCCATGAAATTCTAGCCCTGCGCAAGAAATATAATTTCCGCATTCACGCCGACGCCGCCTACGGCGGATATTTTACCTTGGTAGAAAATCTGGAACCGGATACTCAAAAAGCTTTCGCCGCGCTAGGTGAAGCTGACTCCATCGCCATTGATCCCCATAAGCACGGTTTGCAGCCTTACGGTTGCGGTTGCATTTTGTTCAAGGACCCGGGAGTTGGCCGCTGGTACAAACACAATTCTCCTTACACTTATTTCACTTCGACGGACTTGCATCTCGGCGAGATCAGTCTCGAATGCTCCCGTCCCGGTGCGGCTGCCGCGGCATTGTGGGCCACGCAAAAGCTGTTGCCGCTTAACAAGGGCGGGGAGTTCGCTCAAGGCTTAACCAAGAGCAGCGAAGCGGCCCGCGCGATGTATGAACGCCTAACGTGCGATGCGCGCTTCATCACCCCGTTCGCGCCAGAGCTCGACATAGTGATTTTTGCATTGCGCGCCGAAACTGTGAGCGCCACCTCACTGCTCTCGCGCCGCATTTTTGACGCCGCAGCCCAGCGAGATTTACATCTGGCCTTAGCCGATCTCCCGGTCGCACTGTTTCAGCATTTACCCCCCAACATGAAGCGGGATCGTGACATCATCACCTGCCTGCGTTCGGCTTTGATGAAGCCCGCCCATTTTGACTGGGTGGACCAGATTTGGCAGCGGCTCTTGGCCTCCGTCGCCGACGTCGAAAACCGAAAAACGCAAATTTCACGCCATGGCAAATAGTCCTTATGGTCCTCGTTCACCACCCCGCAAGTCCCACTCGCTGCTGTATTTAACCGCTCGATGTGCGATAGCACCCAATTACAGAAAGGTTTGAGAGTCTCGCTCTAATTCAGTTAAACTGTTAGCTACTGTTTTGGCCTTGGTCCTGACCAAGTTAACTAGGAACGCTGAAGTTTGCGCAGTAACCAGAGACCAACGAAGCTGAGGGTTAAGAATGCCTGATGTAATGAAAACATTGCTGTTAAACCCGCCGAGTTTTGAGAATTTCGACGGCGGCGCAAGCTCTCGTTGGCCCGCAACCCGCGAGATCGAATCCTATTGGTATCCCGTTTGGCTCACCTATCCCGCCGGCATGATTCCGGGTAGCCGCTTGCTCGATGCCTCGCCGCACAAGGTCAACTGGCAGCAGACCGTGCAGATTTGCAAAGACTACGAATTCCTGATTTTGTTTACTTCCACCGTTGGTTTCG
>Ga0185299_10007886_pt1 | contig 10714 bp, 7 predicted proteins | sample PaiPotPPA55metaG_FD_128002 | JGI IMG/M metagenome (GOLD analysis project Ga0185299, IMG submission 128002) | Iron sulfur acid spring bacterial and archeal communities from Banff, Canada, to study Microbial Dark Matter (Phase II) - Paint Pots PPA... ...
GCAAAAGTTGTTCGTGCACTGGGAACAGAGTACGGCTTCCAGTTCACGGCGCTGAGCGCTGAGCAACGCCGCCAGATTCGGGCGGCGCTGAAGGAACGCCCCGCGATTCCACGCCACGGCGCGGGACGATGATCTGGGCGAATGAATCCGCGTGCAGGATTCCGATTTGAGTCGGCTACTCTGGATTATTGCCGGATGCCAACTTCTGTTTCTGTTTCTCGATCGCACCCTCAATCCATTTCCTTAGGCCGCTATCGGCGCAATTCTTGAGGGCCTTTTCCAACCTCTCAAGCTCAGCCCGGATCATCGCCATCTCTGGGGCCTCCACCTTACAGAAACTACTATTGCGACGCGAGGAAAACCATTATACGTAGGTATAGTGGTGTCATCTCCAGCGCCGCAGCGGGAGAACGTCAGAGTCAGCGAGAGGACGCTTGAGAAGCTAATCCCAGGGTCAGTTAGTGTAATCGGGAGTGGCTGTTGAAAAAGGAACCAAAGCAGTAATTTGTGTGAATTTCAGCGCCTGCGGCAAACGAAGATTCAATAACTTGCGAGCGAATTTCGTTCGTGAAATCCCGCGAAAAGAGTTTTTCAACACCCACGGGATGTTACGTCAACCGTCGACCTAGTTTCTGTCCGCTGATGGTCTTTCATCGAAAACAACCCCGAGCGAATCGCGATCACTTCCCATATCCGCGCGGCTTCAAAGCAGCCATTGACAATGAAAAGAAGCCGGCCAGCACCGGCCAGCACAACAACAACCTCCGTTGCCAATGACCGAAGCCTGACCAGAGGGTGATCGCATCCAAATCGCGCTCGATCAGATACGAAGCGGTTGACCCGGAATGTCACGAGGCGCAAACATCATTTGACAAACATGGGACACGATCCACGGATCCATTGTCCTGACGCTGAATCAAATCCTCCATACCCCGAAGATAGTCATCACGAATACGCCGCGCGTTCGTTGGGTGGGGGTAAACACACCAAGGCATCTTGGAGCGAGTTAGATCCAAGTTCCCAGGGGGCGTAGTTAAAACCGATTGGGCGGACCGCTGTAAGAGCCGATACCAGACAACTAACGACTCGTCGCGCGTAGGGCCGTTCTGATCCGCATGCAGCAAATGCGGCGAACGTCTCCGAGGTAGTGTGTGTCTGACAACCTCAACGCTTCTTGAAATTGAAATAACACAGAAACAACTGGAGAACAACTAGATGAGCTACCACCCGCGATTACACCACCCTCGGGAAACACTGCCTTCTTGGTAGGCAACGCCTTTGGTACTCAAGGCTATACTTGCCTGCCCACTAGCACGGGTGGCACTTCGTGGACTGTCAACCCCGCCCGCCCCGAGGCCACCCTCTTCGCGGATTTCTTCGGACAGACCCTTCAGATCATCGCCCACTTCCTCAGTCCCGACGCAAACCCCAACCAGTTTGCCCCCAACCCGCTACCTCCCGGGGGCAACGCGACCTGGCAGAGCTCCTTCGACACCAGCAAAGTATGGGCAACCGAGCGATCCATGCTCATGTTGCTGCCCAAGGGCCGCGGTAAAGGAAACAAGAAGGAACAGTGGGAAGGGAAATCTGTAGGCGCGCCCGTGCCTAATTGATCCAACTACTGGGCTGAGAATCTCAGTTGGTGTAAATGCCTGCTTACGTGAGCCGCTGATCCGCCGTAATCCCGATCCGATTAGCCGTCCTTTGCGCTGCGATTCGATGACCGATCCCGATCCAATTAGCCTCCGATTCCGACCCTTGTTAGGCCGCGCCTTGCGATGCCTATGAAACCACCGCTTCGCCGCCCGAAAGCGTAGCGGCTAGCCGATTCGGCTCGCGGTCCGTAATACCACTTCTTACAGCGTTGCACTTCCAGTTGCAGCCGCAGATTTTCCAGGTGGAGTTCGTCCGCGCGTTTCCTTGCCGCAGAGTTTCCCCTTGCAGATCATTCGCCCGCTTACTCTCGTGCTCAACCCGCTGCCTCTGTTGTGACTCAACGCAGCAGTGTCGCCAAGCCGTTTAGACGATCCCCACACTTCAGGCATCCAGTGGCCTGTTTGCCGCAGCGTGCCCCCATAAAAATCGTTTAAACAATGCGGCGATCGGGAAAAGCGGGTGTACAATTGCTGCCGCCTTCAGAAGCCAAAAAAGAAAGTCCAACTTCTCGGCCGTTGCATGGCCGAGAAAAACAAATCTCGCAAGAAAACCAAATCTCAAAAAGGGAGGATGAAAATGCGACGAAAGATCAGCTTTTCCTTTTGCGCTGGGCTAGCATTGCTTCTCTGCCTGGTGATGCCCGCGTTGGCGGGCGGCCAGAGGCAGAACCTGGCGCCGGTTGGTGGCAACGTTCTACCCGATGGTTTCTACATCACTCCAACGGCCGCGCCCGGCTCAATTTTCCAGGACCTGCCCACCCATCTCCGTCCCGACGGGTCCGCGAACGCGAATGGCGCGGTGACCACGGCGCTCAGCCCCGACGGCACCGCCCTGTTAATCCTGACCACCGGCTACAACACAGGCTTCAACACACAGGGAGCGGACGGCGCCCCCATCTTGTACCCTGCTCTCTACCCGCTGACCGGGCTGCCGTCCTCCACCTTGACACCGAATGCGGAATGGGTTTTCGTTTACGATGTCCGCGGCGCAAAGCCCAAGCAGAAACAGCTGATCAACATTCCCAACACCTATCACGGCCTGATCTGGGATCCCTCAGGCACCAAGTTCTATGTTGCCGGAGGCATCGACGACCGCGTCGAAGTCTATGCCTCGGCCGGCGGCGGAGCCAGCGCCGATGGCACCTACACCCCGAGTGCTCCCTTCGTCCTCCTGAATCACAATCAACCAGCCAACGTTCCCATACAGGAGTTCCCCACTGGCGGCTTGTTCAGCAACAGCCCCATCAACAACAGCCCCATAGCCCAGGCGATGTTCATACCGTTCAGCGCGTTGGCCGCAGGGTTGGCCATCAGTCCGGATGGCACGACGTTGTACGTGGCCAATTACCAGAACGATTCGCTGTCGATCATCAATACGGCAACTCGCCTCGTGACCAAGGAAATTGTCTTCTTCGCTCTCGCCCAGACCACCGCCGTCGGCGAAATGCCGTATTGGCCGGTAGTGGTTTCGAATCCCCAAGGCGGACCGGTGAAGACCTATGTCAGCAGCCAGCGCGACGGCCAGGTGCTCGACGTTGGCTCTTCGGGATCGTTCACTGTGATCAAAATCGGTGGCGAACCGAATCGCATGGTGCTCTCCGCCGATCAGCTTCGACTCTATGTCTCGAACGGCGATCTCGATGAGATCGAAGTCATCGACACGACCACGGATAAAGTCAGCAGCCGCATATCGGTCGCTCGTCCCGGCTACAAATTCAAAGGCTCCAACCCCAACTCCCTGGCGCTCAGTCCCAACGGCCGAACCCTCTACGTCACGCTAGGCGGCGAGAACGCCGTAGCCGTGATCGATGTTGCCTCCCGGCAAGTGCTCGGCCGCATCCCCACTGGATGGTATCCAAGTTCGGTGACGGTCAGCGCTGACGGCAACACTTTGTACGTAGTCAACATGAAGTCCAACGCCGGCCCCAACCGCGAATACCGTTCCGATTGCCCCGGCCTGGGCATCCCGCCACAATATTCCGAACTCCTCTGCCCGCCGCCGAACCCCACCTCCCGCAACGAATACATCCTCGCGCTGCTGAAGGCAGGACTGTCGACCATTCCCGTCCCCGACGCCAACACGCTCAGCTATCTCTCGGCTCTAGTCGATGCCAACAACGGCTTTAACAACCCGCACAGTGACCCGATCATGGCGTTCCTGCACACCCAAATCAAACACGTGATCTACATCCAGAAGGAAAACCGCACCTACGATCAGGTTCTGGGCGATCTGAAGCAGGGCAACGGAGATCCCAAGCGAGTGCAGTTCCCGCAACCCATCTCTCCCAACGAACACGCGCTGGCGCAACGTTTCGCGCTGCTCGACAATTACTACGATGCCGGCGATGTAAGCGGCGACGGCTGGAACTGGGATACTCAGGGTCATGCCAACGATGCCACAGTCAAGAACGTGCTCGTCGGCTATGGCAACGCCAACTTCAACATCCCCTTCGACTGGAATGGCAATCCGCGCAACATCGGCATTGCCCTGCCTGACACGACGACGGGAACGCCGAGTCCGAGCACGGTGCGCATTACCACCCTGTTCGATCCGACCGGCGGCTCTTCGATTGAACCGGGATCGAAGGACATCACCGCTTCCCAAGGCGCCGACGATCTCGATCCCGATGCTCTAGGTGGCTACATCTGGGACAGCGTTCTGCGCGCCGGCCTGACGATTCGCCACTACGGCCTCTACGCCGACGAGAATTATTATGTTGACCCCGGCGCCGGATACCCCTTCTACATCCCCATCGACCGCAATGCCTTCGCCGACAAGGTGGTGCAGGCGGTGCCCGTGCGTAAGTCTCTGCTCGACAAAACGGACCTCTACTATCGGGGCTGGGACCTCAACACGCCCGATCAGTACCGCTTTGACGAGTGGAATCGCGAGTTCACCGAGTATGTGAAAAATGGCAATCTACCCAGCTTCGAGATGGTCGACTTCATGGAAGACCATTTCGGCAACTTCTCAACCAATGTTGGAGGGCTGGAAAACCCACTGGCCGAAATGGCCAGCAATGACTACGCCGTAGGCCGTCTGGTCGAAGCGGTAAGCAACTCTCCCTATTGGAAGGATACGGCGATCTTCGTGGTAGAAGATGACGCGCAGAATGGACCCGATCACGTGGATGCCCATCGCTCCACAGTGTTCATAGCGTCTCCTTACGTCAATAGCGGAGCGGTGGTCCACACCATGTACAACTCCACCAACGTGCTTCGGACCATTGAGGACATGCTAGGCGTCAATCACCTCGGTCTCAACGACGCGAACGCGCTGCCGATGTCCGACGTGTTCATCCAGCAACCCAACCTGCAGCCCTATACCGCCACTATTCCGGGCATTCTGTGCCAGCCGCCGGTAGATCCGACCCTGGTGCCGGAATGCAACAACCCGCAAGGCCGCCCGATCACCGCAGCCGTCAAGTCGCTCCACGACGGCAAGTGGTGGGCGCAAGCTACCAAGGGCTTCAACTTCAGCCACGCCGACATGGTCAACGCCGATTTATTTAATCGCGTTCTCTGGAGAGGAATTATGGGAGACGACAAACCCTACCCCGGAGCCGGTGTTCAGTTGGTGCAGGGACCGACGGTAGCTGACCGCGATTAAGCGATTGATTCGCGGCTTTGCCCGCGTTTTACAAATACGATAGAAGGGGCTGGTGGCGTAAATTGTCACTGGCCCCTCATACTCGCGTCTCTGACAATGCCGGCGATGTCAGGTACTTTTTGAGCGTACTGCTCCGTGCACTCCGAAGAGCGCCATTTCGCTCTAGTTGAAGCCTTTGCCTTTGCTTTTGCTTCTGCTTTTGCTTCTGCTTGTGCTTGTGCTTGTGCTTTTGCTCTACCAACCAAGGCTCGCTCGTAATCAGTTTCAGGTCAGAAACTCAGTTCGACCCATGCATCTCTTCGGTCACAAATTCGATCATGATTATTAATTCGAACTCCCCGGTGAAGGGGAGCGGGATACCCACTCAATTTCTCGGCGCACTTGTCGATAGGGCACTAAGCACCGGCCACCCCTTTGGGATGGTTGTGAGAGCCACAAACTCCCATCGGATACCCGGTCCGTGTTTTCAATAGGTTGCGTGGGAGTTAGTGGAGAGATTTTTCAACAGTTACTCGCGGTTGGCTTTGAATTGCAATACGAAACTGTGGTCGTTGCCAACCATTGACCTTGCCCGCCAATTCTCAACGCCAATGCGGAATGGGCAGCCTTCCGGCCGTCGAGTGTCATAACCCCCTAGCCCGAATGAAGCTTCAAGCCGGGTCCCAGTCCGGCGATGAACACTATCGCCAGAATCAGAGCGGCGACCATCCATCCCCGGCTGCGTTCGATCTCCGGCATCTGCAGTTCGCTGCTGGGAATGAGCGGGCCGCGGAGCAGCGTCCACATCCACGCCAGCCCGGATTTCCCGCCAAATGACGCAGCTGCAGCAGAGACCAGAATCAGTAGCGGCCCCACGGGATTCAGAGCGCCCGCAATGCAGGAGAGGATTCCGGCACTGAGATAAGGTGCGAGCGTGAGCTGGCGCGCGCGCCGCACACGAATCGCTGCATCTCTCCCCAAAAACGGACTCAACTCGCGCAGGCACAGAGGCACAAACAATAGGAAGTAGGTCACCATTCCCAGCGCAATCAAGCCCACGCGCCACGCCCATGTCGGCTGCCATCCCGCCACCACCGCAGCCCAGTCGCCGAAGTTGCCGATACCGGAAAACAGGAAATACCCGCCTGCATCGAACAGGTTAAAGGTCATCAGCAGCCAGAAGAAGTAGCGCCAGGATGCGGTCTGCCTGACTGCGCGTGCGGCGACCCAGAACAGCGCTCCGAAGATCAGATTGGCGAGCGTCCCGCCCGCGGCCACCAGACGAGTGTCCGCGCTACACTCAAAGTGCACAGTAGAAAGCGCCAGTGGTTGCGCGCCCGCCGCTACACACATGCCTCCGTGACCAAGGCCTTCGTGGATGAAGTCCGCAATCACCGTGGCAACGATCGCGATAGCAACGATCGTCAACAGGTCCGGCTGGGTTGCTTTGCGCAACGTTGACGGATTGGACCCAGTTACGGCCCTCGCGGGGTTCACGGCCATGCGCCGCATTGTAGCAGCGCACTCTGGCCCCTGCGACGCGCAGAGAGAGCAGAAGGCGCACTCAGGTACGAATCGCATGTGCAAACCGCATGTGCAAACCGGAAACTACGCCGCTAGTTGACGCGTCCGCGTGGACCCAAGTGCTTCCCGCCCCCGGGGCACTTGCGATAGGGGGATTTGGATGAAGCCGCTGGCGTTTGCGGCGGATGCGGGCCGGTCATATCTTTATGAATGGGTATTGAATGGTCGTTTCGCCGTTTGATCGCCTCAGGAGTGCCCGAAGCCAGATCGATGAGAAACTCATGGGCAGCACAGCGAGCCTATTATCACCCAACAGCCGACTGTTGCATCTCAGAAAATAGCTGCGGTAAGAACACGCGGTAGCGTCCGCCGCGCCAGCGGCTTCGTACAAATCCCGATTACCCTCACTGACCACGGGCCAATTCTCAAAGAGTGAAATCTGATCACAACAACAATGAATGGATTTATACTTGGAGTGTATTACGGCGAGCATGATGTTTAATCCCTACCGCCCGGTGCCGGAAGGCAGCCGCGCGGACAAAGGGCTCAACATGCAAACCAGCAAACACGACTCCCAACTGCGGTACTTGCTCAAGCTCACAAGGTTCGGTGTGTTCAGGTGGAAGCGCACCGCTGACCACAACGAAACCTTCACGACAGCGATGAAAGGCCATTTCGTCATCACCGTCTGGGAAGACAAAGGGAGACGGTATTTCAGACAGGAGAGCCCCGATGGGCAGGCTCAACTATTGGTAACCACCGCCGACAGCGAAGTCGTCGACGCACTGTTCTCAGAGGTCAGGAGCAAAGCCTTTAACCTGTACGGGGCCATCGCTCAGATCGGCCGACTCGACTCCTAAGCCCCCTCGTCAAGTTCTTCGCGTTCGAACGAACGCGGCCAGCGGGCAGCAATTCTCAGTGAGTGTAATCGGCCTGTTATCAACAACTGAAGCCTTGATGGCATCCACTATTGCTCGCTCGTGGCGCAGAGCAACACTTTAACCAAGATCGGTTAGGATTAGCTTTGCAAGACTGCCTGCCGGAGCTTATGCGCATTTTTCCGCTCAATCCGATCGTCATATGTGCATCGCTCTCCGCGGTGCTGTCGTCATTGCCCATTAGCGCTCAGAATTCACCGGATCACGATGCGGCACTCTTCCGGGCAGAAACTCGGCAAGTCCTCGTGGATGTCGTAGTTCGGGATCATGGCGGACAGTTTATTCCGGGATTAAAGCCCAATGTTTTCACGATTCTCGAGGATGGCAAACCGCAAGAAATTGTGACGATGACAATGCACGCGCGGTCAGCAACTCCAGCCGAACCTGGCGCGCCATTGAAACTACCCCCGAATCAGTACACGAATTACACAATTGTCGATGCGGACCGCCCCATCACTCTCGTCCTCATGGACTTGCTGAATACCCAAGCACTAGATCAGGCATACGCACGCAAACAGATGATCGAATTTCTTAGAGCGTTGCCGCCTGGGCAGAGAGTCGGACTCTTCGTCCTCGGGACCAAGCTCAAAATGCTTCAGGGATTCACCGGTGATTCCGACACTCTAGTTGCTGCCGCCAAGATGCTGCGACCGGACAATTCGCTATTGATGACCTCGGAGGCAGACCGGCAAGAGTTAGAGATCGCGGCTGCAAATCTTGACGCCAATGCCAGCCCAAGAGGCGCAATAGCAATTTCTGGTTCCAGTCCAAGCCCTTCAATGGCAGATGCGATTGAAAAGGCTTTGGCGGGGGAGCATAACTACCAGCAGATCCAGCGCATGGGTCTCACACTCGCAGCACTCGCAAGTTTGGCACGGGCGGTGTCTGCCTATCCCGGACGCAAGAACCTGCTGTGGCTAACGGCTGAAATTCCTTTACGTTTGGGCCCTGATTTTCAACTTTCTGAGCAGGCCAATCAGCAATCTAGAGGAAACAGTCAGATCGGCAACCATGCCGCAGATCTTCAGAATCAGACGTCACCACTGCATGAAACCGCGGCACTGCTTACTGCCTCGCAAATCGCGGTATATCCAATCGACATACGCGGCAACGTTAGTATGGGTACGAATATTGGTTCTCCCAATATTGTTGGTGGAGAAGAAGCACTGAGGAATATGCATGAGCATTTTCACCGCCGACAAACCTTGATACAATGGGGCGATCAAGAGGCAATGACTGATATCGCTAGGGAAACCGGGGGGAAAGCTTCCTTTAACACAAATGATCTGAAGGCTGCGCTTGAACAGAGTACGCAGGAAGGCGAGAATTACTACACGATTGCTTATGCTCCCAAGAACCATAAATGGGATGGGAAGTATCGCAAGATTGAACTGAAATGCTCGGCAACTGGAGCGAAGCTCACCTATCGGCGCGGGTACTACGCAGTGGCAGATACGTTTGTTCCCCCAAATACGAAAGCCGCCGAAGATCAGATCGCTTACCTGTTCGCAACGGCAATGCACCCAGAAGCGCCAACCTCAACCGCGGTACTACTTAAGGTCCAGGTGCTTCCACCGGATACGACTCATAAGACGGTGCGGATCGACTATGCCATCAATCCGCACGATGTCATTTTCGCCGGCGCTCCAGAAAATACGAGGCATGTGACGCTGGACTTAATGGCTGTGGCCTGGGATAAAGAGGGCAAAGATGCAGGGCATTCCTCGGATAGGATTGATTCTTCCGTGCCTACGAAGGCTTACGAGGAAGTGATGCGCTCGTATATCCCCGCGCATCAGGAGCTGGAACTGAAACCAGGAACCTACACGCTGCGTCTTGGGGTGGTGGATCGAAGTAGCAGAAAGATCGGTACGTTGGACGTACCATTAACCATTACGCCTCCGCAGAGTTCGGATAAATAATCACTGATAATCCTCCCGCCCCGAAGGCCCTGGCGCTGGAATAAACATCGTTGGCGAATCTCGATTACACTAACTACCCCTAGCAGCCGCGTGGAAGGCCGTAGGGCCCGTCTACACGATGCCGCAACAGCGAATGCCTACGCGGCTATGTACCGCGCGTGTGTATCGCTCATTTCTGAACAATCACGTTTTACCGAAATGGGGCGGCACGCTCATCCGAGATGTGCAACCCCGGCCGGTGGAATTGTGGCTTCGACAGTTACCGCTTGCTCCAAAGTCCAAGACGCACGTTCGCAGTCTGCTGCATTCGTTGGTGGACTTCGCGATGTGGGCGGGGATTCTTGAAATTGCTCGTAACCCAATATCGCTAGTCGTAAATAAGGGAGCAACCAAACGAGTGCGGAAGGCGCGCAGTCTGACGGTTGCACAGTTTCGCGCTCTTTTGTCCGAATTGCGCGAACCGTTTTCCACTCTCGCCCTTCTCTGCGTTTGCCTGGGTCTGAGGATGAGCGAGGCTCTGGCACTTCGGTGGAGCGATGTGGATTGGCTTGGCTCACGGCTAAGTATCAAACGCGGCATCGTTGAGCGGGTTGTGGATGAAGTCAAAACGGAAGCCTCAGCGAAGACGGTTGTATTAGCGGGTGATTTGTTTGCGCGCCTCAAGACGTGGAAACAGATCACGCGATTCTCGGGAGCTGAGGACTGGATCTTTGCGAGCCCCGTCAAGATTGGAAGACTGCCATACTCCTACACTGGAGTGTGGAGGGACTTGCAACGCGCTGCTGATGCGTCTGGAATCGGTCGTCTTGGCACGCACTCTTTCAGGCACACATACCGCAGTTGGCTGGATGCAGTAGGGACACCGATTGCGGTACAGCAGAAGATGATGCGGCACACGGACATTCGCACCACGATGAATATTTACGGTGACGTTGTAACCGATGAGATGGCTACTGCGGGCGGCAAGATCGCTCGGCTTGCTTTCCAGGTAAACGGAGCGCAAGCAGAGCGCAGCGAGGGTTAAGCCGTTGAAAGAATGGCTCCTCAGGTAGGACTCGAACCTACAACCCTCCGGTTAACAGCCGG
>Ga0185299_10007887_pt1 | contig 10713 bp, 19 predicted proteins | sample PaiPotPPA55metaG_FD_128002 | JGI IMG/M metagenome (GOLD analysis project Ga0185299, IMG submission 128002) | Iron sulfur acid spring bacterial and archeal communities from Banff, Canada, to study Microbial Dark Matter (Phase II) - Paint Pots PPA... ...
TGGAAACCCACATTGTCGCATGTGTGAAAGCACTAATCATGTTGAGCTGAGGGGCAACTAAGATAGCAGAGTCTCTAGTCCAAAGTTTCAATAGCGGCGAACCAGTCCAGCTTCTCGTGGAACACGTCGAGGGAGAATTCGAATCCCACTCTCTGGCAGTCATTGGTCGTTCTGGCAGAGGACGTGAAGAACGGGCATGGGCAACGCCATCGAAAGCGAGGCAACTGTCGCATCTGCCCAAGCCGCCATGCCGATCCCGGTGTGTCCTTTTTGTGTCCTTCGCAATTAGATGCCGTTCGATTTCGCCAACTTTTTCAACGTTTTCGGAAGCCGTCCATGCGGGTCTTTTGATCGTCAAGTTATTGTGGCGACTGCAGTTGGTACCGCTGCAGCCGAATCGGGAACCATAACTCTTAATCAGTAGGTTGGAGGTTCGATTCCTCCCGCGCTCACCATCTTTATCAACAACTTGCGGTTGGTCGCCATCCATCCCTCCGTTCGACCCCCGTCCCTCCTTGCGAAAAGTTGAGAGCCAACAAGGCACCGCAGATGCTTGGCAAGAATTGTGGGAAGAGTTGCACCACCAAGGCGACGTTGGAGAAGCATCGTATGCCGCTGCACCGGAACTCGTAAGGATTCATCGCAGCGGGAGTGTAGCTGACTGGAACCTGTATGCGATGGTGGCGATCATTGAACTGGCCCGAACTGAATCACAAAACGCAGAAGTGCCGGATCGGTTGCATGACGATTATTTCCGCTCGATACAGGAACTGGCCCAAATTGGGACGAAGGAAATCTTGTCTGCCGAGGAAGCTGAAACAAAACGGGCCATCCTCGGCATTATTGCGATTGCAAGAGGCCTTCGGACGCACGGGAAGTTTCTTGTAGAGTACTCCGAGGACGAACTGTCGGAAATGGAACCACGATGAGCGTAATCGCCTGATCAAATTCTGGCCACACAGGGCGGCGCGATTCCGTGTGGTTTGTTGATGTTACGAAATAGCCCACCTGTAAGTTGTTGACCTAAGCGGCTCTAAGTTGTGTCCAGATGCGTCCTTCGGGGCGCGCGCGGAGCCGTTCTGAAAAGCAAATCAAAACCGAAACCTTCCCCGCTCACCATCGGACATTTCCATTTCGAGAAAGCACCCCGATGCGCTCACTGCGATGCCCGGTTCCCAAAGAGCACGCCGGTCGAGCGCCAGGGCGAGTACATCCTCGCTAAGTGCTCCTGCTGCTGCCTGACTCCATTCAAGGGGAGGAACGCAGCATGAAGAGCAAAGCGAAACCCTACTGGCGCACCTGGCCGCGCGCTCCGCGCATCCCCACCGCGCGCCTTCTTGCCTGGATCAATCACCTTGGCACCGCAACCGTGGCGCGCTCCATCGTCTGCTCTCAGCAGACCGTTCTGAATTGGAAGCGCGGGCGTCCGCTCTCCGCCGAGCGCGCCATGCAGCTGATCTGCAATTCGAATCGTCAACGTCTCCCGGACGGAACTCCGCTCACTTTCGAGGACTGCTTTGGCCTCGTGGGTGAGGAGCGTTCCGAATATCGAAAGCCGAAATGAACGCCCCAGAAAAGAGGCACCGCAAGATGAGTGAAGCTAAGGCAACGCGCGTACCGAGCATCGGGCGCATCGTGCATTTCAATTCAGCGGATGGGCCGCAGGCCGCAATCGTCGTGAAGGTGTGGAATCCCACCAGTGTGAATCTCAAAGTCTTTCCCGATGGGAGTGGGAGCGAGCTTTGCCGATACGAGACGAGCGTCGTTCAAGGCAAAGAGCTACGCAACTGGGATTGGCCGGAGCAAGTGTGATCACCGCAGCCGAGTTCCGCGAGGCGCAGGCGCTTCTCATGTCGCGCGGACACTCCGAGGACTCGTGCGGTCGGTGTGGGTGCAAGCGAAAGTTTCACCTGCCCAACCGCACGTATTCCTACGCGAAGACGGGAGGCAGCAGCGGCAAGTCGCACGAGATCCTGGTGCTGGCTCCCATCAGCTGTGATTGCAAGTTCTGCTTCTGCTTCTGCGTCGCATTTGTTGAACCCTTCCCCACTCAGCCGTTCCGTTTTTGTGTGTTCGATCCGCAGCACCAGGAGGATACCAATGGCAGCAAAAAAGAGTTCCAGCTTACCGCCTGAGAACGTATTGGCCGAGGTCGCTGAAAAAGCCCCGGCTGTAAACAAACACCGTCCGACCACCGTGCTGCGACAACTCCGCGTCGACCTCACGCTCAATGAGAAAGCCATCCTCAGCGACCAGCTGGCCCAGGCCGTGGGCAGGCTCAACGAAACCGAGGGCGACAAGGCCGAGGAAATCTCGCAGTACAACGCGGACATTAAAGCTCACCGCGCTTCCATCGATAAGCTCGCGCAGCAGATCAACCTGGGCTACGAGATGCGCGAAGTGAAATGCCCGATCAAATACAACTCGCCGAAGGTCGGACAGAAATCCATCCTGCACCCCGAAACCGGAACGGTGCTCGCGACCGAGGCGATGAAGGAAGAGGAGCGCCAGGAGAAGCTGTTCGACGAAGAGAACCCAGGCGAAAAGGCCAAGAAAAATCTCGCCAAGTTCAACGGCAAAGGGAAAGACAAAACAGAGCCGGCCAAGCCCGACGCGCGCACGGACTTCGATCCCCCGAAGATCACCGTCGTCGTGAAGGAGAAAGGGGCCACGCAGTGATGGCAACCGAAATCGTTCTAGCGGATGGGACGAAATCGGCAACCTGCGGCCCGGAGTGCAGCGCTCCGGGCCTGCCTGATTCCTCACTCCGCTCTCTCAAAGCGCGCCTGGCGCAGAAGCTCACGAAGATCCTGGGCGAGATCGAGGCCGCTCCGAAAACCGGATGGAACAACGACCAGAAATACGGCTACGTGAGCGCGAAGGACATCGTCTCCGTCACCAGGAAGGTGATGGCGAGGAACCTCGTGATGCTGAAGTGGGTCCCCAATACCACAATCCAGTGGCGTGAGTTCATGAGCCGCCAGCAAAACCTGCAGCGCGAGGCGACGATCTGGTACGACGCGACGTTCTGCGATGCGGAGACGGGCTACGAGGAAATCATTCCGTGGCCCGGCGTGGGCGTCGACGGCAACGACAAGAGCCTGGCGAAGGCAGCGACCGCCGCGATGAAAACTTTTCTCGCCACGCAGTTCCAGATCGGCGACGAGGGTACCGACAACGACCGCGGAGAGTCCGAGGATGGAGCGCGCACCCGCAACGCTCCGCGCGCTGACCGGCAGCAGCAACAGCGCACTGAGAATGTGTGGCCGAAGAAAATCAGCGGCATCCTGCAGAAGATCGAGGCGCACGAGGACGGCAGTTACGTGTTCGTCAAGAGCGCTCGCTTCTGGGCGCGCAAGACCGACGTCGAGTTGAAGCTCGCTGCTTCCACGGGGAAGCTGGTCGAGTTCGAGGCCGATATGGGAAAGGGTCCGGATGGCCTGCCGTGCCCGGTCATCCAGAAACTGCTCGCTGTTCCGCCCGTAGGCGCCATAACGACCCCAGCGGCTGCACAGGGAAGCCCGCAGGCGAAGGCAGAGCCCCAGGGTGCTACGCCAGGACCCGGAAACGCTGTGCGGCCTCCAGAGCGCAAGGAAACCGTACTTCCGGCAGATCGTCCGTCGAGCGTACCGTCCACTGATCAGCCCAAGAGTAGGTTCGAGCGAGAGCTTGATTCTCCCACTCCCGAACAGCCCACCCATGACGAGCTATTTCCGAAGGGCGGTACCAGGGGGAGATGGTGATCATTCACGTTTGGAATCGCCGCGCTCTGCTGATCGCGTTTCTTGCGGGCGTCATCGCGGGGCTGGGCGTGTCTTTGGTTTTGAAATTGCCGTGGAGGATCAGCGCCTCAGACGTGCCGGTTGCCATCACGTCTTGGTGTGGGCCACGGCAGTGGAGGGCGGCTGGTTTTTCTGGAAGGTTCTCCAGCCGCCCGAAATATTCCGGCGCAATTTTGGCCGGAGTCAAGGAGGTCGCGGAGAATCGCCAGAGCCATTGTCCGGTCGCGGCTGACTGAGAGTTTCGTCATGTTTCCCTCAGCTAGTCGCGGCCCGGCCAGTGAAAAACTCTAGCCGGGAATCGTTCCTGACGGTAGGCAGAACCAAACAGTACGGCCCGGTGCGGTTCTCCGCTGACCTTCGGTTTTTCTTATGGCTCGTTTCTCACCAGCAGCGCGCGGCAAGATTACCCGGAGACAACCGGGCACGATGAACCGGCTCGAATTGGAATTCTTCGAGCGGCTGGAATTGCGACGGCACGCGGGAGATCTGTGTTTCGTGGGGTTCGAAGCGGTCACGTTGAAACTTGGCCCAGATCTCCGGTACACGCCAGATTTCTTCGTGATGACGAGCGATGGGTACATCCAGTTTTTTGAAACCAAAGGGTTCATGCGCGACGATTCGCGCGTGAAACTCATCGCTGCTGCGCAGATGCTACCGATGTTCACTTTTTTTCTAGCCCGCAAAGTTCGCGGAGCCTGGGACGTGGAGGAGATGTGATGGGCGGAAGACGGGTTGATCTCACGGGACGGCAATTCGGACTGTGGCGGGTGATCAAGTTCGACCGGACCGGGATTGGGGCGACATATTGGAACTGCGTCTGCGAGTGCGGGTCCGAGCGCAGCATTGCGGGCGGGGAGCTCCTTCGCGGGAAGTCGCAAAGTTGCGGCTGTGCTGGCAACGGAAGCCACGGGATGTCGAAAGCGCCTGAGTATCACAGCTGGAGTTCGATGATCCAGAGATGCACGAATCCTAATCACGGACGATGGAAGGACTACGGCGGGCGCGGCATAGCCGTGTGCGAGCGCTGGAAAACCTTCGAGAACTTCCTCGCCGATATGGGACCACGTCCGCTCGGCACTTCGATTGATCGCTTCCCCGATCCGGATGGTAACTACGAGCCGGGCAACTGCAGGTGGGCAACGGCCAAAATGCAACGTGCGAACCAAAGGCCACGGCGACAATGCGCAGCCTAATCAGAACACTTGTTTCGTTTTTCGGAAGGAGAAACAAAATGCCGGAACTGACCCCGCGTGCAGCGAGTCTACTGAGATTCCTGTCGCACCACGCCGACGTCGATGGAGTTTTACGGCCGGAGAGCGGCGTCACTTACACAACCGCACCGCAGCGGTGGGCTGAGTACGAGTCCGCCAACAATCCGGTTCCCCTGGGCGGCAGAGTCGAAGCGACCGTCGACGACTTCGAGGACGTGCTCAGCGAGCTTGTCATGAAGCGCCGGCTGCAGGCTGATCTTCGCCAGATCCGGTTGGTGAAGTGATGGCGGGCCTCTGGTTCAAATTCTGGGCTTCGAACTTTCTGACGGATGGCGACGTCGACGCGCTGCCCGATGCAGCTGTGGTGCTCCTGGTGAAGATGCGCTGTCTCTGCTGCATCGAGGGAGCCTGCCCGGTCAGCCCTTCGGAGGTGGCGCGCAAGACCCGGACCTCGGAAGACGTGGTCTGGGCGATGCTCCCTCGGCTGTGCAAAACCTTCTTCGAGCGCCGGGGCGATCTCCTGTTTGACGTCCAGCAGGAGCAGGACGCGGCTCGCACCGAGCGTGGGAAGCGCGGCGCGTTCGTCGCGAACTCCCGGCGCAGCGGCAGTCGAAGCGGGGGTACAAGCGTCGCTCTGAGCGACGCTAAATCTCCGCGCGCTGCAAGCGTCGCTTCGAGCGACGGTGCAAGCGACGCTCAGCTGCCGTTCGCAACAAGCGACGGTGCAAGCGACGGTGCAAGCGGGGGTACAAGCGACGCTCAGAAGTTAGAAGTTAGAAGTAAGAAGCAAGAGGGTTCTGTGGATGTGGTTGGTTCTGAAGAGGGATATACCGCAGTAAGCCCTGTGGAAACTGTGGAAAAGTCGGAAAACGTTCCCGTTGGAACACTCCTGCACAACCTAAAAAAAAAGTCAGAGTCCGCGTTCCACCTACCCTCTAGCGACGAACTCGAAAGGCGAAGGCAACAGCAACTTCAAAACCTCCACGAGTGGGAAAAGCGAAGAGCAAAAGCAACCCCAACCCCAACGGCAAAAGCGGAGCAACTCGCATGAGGCATGAGGACTTCGAGCACGAGATCGTGAACGCGCAACGCATGCGGCGCGCCCGGCTGTCAGATCCGAGTTCTCGCGCTGCGTTCGAGCGCGACTTCGCCGCGCCGGTACCGGCTCCGATGCCGTGCGGGACGGAAGACGAGGACGAGATTCGATTGCGCCAGCGCCAGCTGTTTGTGAACCGGGAACGAAGGGCGGCATGAATGCCCCGGCGCGAGAGTTCGTGGCGTCCCATCGCTCGCTTCGCGATCCGCAGAGTGATTCTGCGACACCGCGAGTTGCTCGACCACAACGGGTCCTGGTCGGACCCGCGATACAAAGCGCTTCGCGCGTTCCTGCGCCAGGCGTACCCGTTTCTGGGACGCGGGTGGAAGTACGCGGTGTGGCTGCAGGAGATCGACCGACGCGGTGTCGTTGGAGGTCCTGGACGACGTGCAGTTCGGCAACGCGACCGCGATTCGCCGAGGCGCGCAGGCGCATGGCGTCATCACGGTGGCTCACGGCAAGGGCCGCATGGGACGCGCTGGCGCAGTGGCGCTCCGCGTCGACTACGTCGCAGCCGCCGATGGCTCGCGCGTGATTGTGAGCGCCGAACGTCACCAGAAGGGCAGCAACTCAGCAGGCACGATCAGCACAGGCATCGTGGTCAGTGCCGTCCTGTTCGCCCCTGTCGCTCCGCTGTGGCTCCTGAAAAAAGGCAAGGACACGGATATCCCGGCTGGCACGCCGGTCGAAGTTTTCACCACCGGAGATACCCAGGTCGACATGTCGTTGGCTCCGGCGCTGGTGCATGTTCCGGTTCGCGCCGCCGCTCCGCAATCGCAGGAGCACGTGATCGAGGGCTACACCCTCAGCGGTTCTGGTGCGGAGATGGGCAGCGTGAATGGCGAGCAGACTTCCGTGGCCGACGCCGCGCGCATCGCCAAGGCGAAGAAAGCGGGGGTGAGGTAAATGGCAGAAGATTCCCGCGCCGGGGTCCTTTCCCCATCGCGTTCCGGCGCACGGGACCCCGCACAGAGTCGAGGAGATGGCGGCTGGGCCGTGTCCTCCCCTGTGCGGGTTGTCTCTGAATATCAAGAGATCGGTGTTACACCGCCGCTCCGGTTCGCGCCGGGCGGCTTCGCTCTGGTGACCGTCACTGACTACGCGTTCGAAGTGTCCGGCGTCACGATGGATGAGAAGGTTGCTGAACAGTGGGTCGCAATGAATCCCTTTACCCGCCGCTACACCGCTGTTCTGGTTTTCAGTCATGACCTCGAAGGGAGCCGCCCGTGATCAGCCTGCAGGACCTCGACCCCGTACTCATCGACCAGGCCATCCGTCGCGTGGTCGCCAGGCCGCGCAGCCCCGAGCGCGAAGTCGCCATCGCTACTCACCTGGGCGGGTCCGCCGAACTGATGGAGTGGGGAGAAATGATTGCCGACGCGCCCGCGCCAGATCCCGATCCGCGCGTCGCTGCACTGAGCAAGATTTTTACTGCAGTAGCTTTGGGCCTGGAGGTTGGGTACGAACTCGGATGCCGGGAAGCAGAACGGGGCCGCTCGCGGATGTGAGCGACCCCGTCTGTCCGGTGCGATGGCAACTCGGAAGTGAAGGAGATTATACAGTGATGAAGTCGAAAGCGAAAAAGCCGGGGCTGATCGACAAGAGTTTCAAGGTCCCCGTGGACGTGATCCGGAGCCTGGAGGCGCTCGCCCCCATCTTCGGTTCGAACGGACGGGCGATCCAAGTCGGCACCGAGCTTCTGGTGCACATGCGCCGCAAGCCGAAGGTCGAAGAGAACGGCGAGCGTGTGGCGTCGCAAACCTACAGCATCACCCCGCGCACGCTTGACCTCATCGAAAGATTATTGCCCAGCTACGTAAAACGCGGTACTGTTCTGAGAGCAGTGGTCCAAGTCCTTCAGGAGCAACTTTGAGAGTGGCGCATGATTACCGTTTCGAAGTTCGGCACGTTCTGGATTGTCTACTGCTCCGAGTGCGCGTGGCAGGCAGCTCCCGCTTCCTGGCAGGAGGCGGAGCATCTCCGCGCCGGTCACAAATGCGCGCGCGAGCCTAAACTGCGCATCGCGCTGGTGCTCGCGCCCGCCCTGGTGCTCGCGCCCGCCCTGGTGCTCGCGCCCGCCCTGGTTAGCCTGTAAAGACTTCACGCAGTAGGGCCTTTGGTTCCTGTCCCCTGGTGTTCTGATTTTAAGATTTTAAGGTGCAGGCGGGTCTGTTCCGGTGTATCCTACGTTCCGCGTATGATCCCGCCCGGACTCAAAGACTCGCTGCTGTTCCACCTGGAGGCAGCGCTCCGCATCGTCAACCGGCGCTCGGAGATTTTACTGCAGGAGAAGCTGGGCCTCGGAGTGCGCGAGGTCCAGATCATTCAGGCCGCGAGTTCCGAGCCGCCTTTGAGTCAGGGCTGCATGGCCGATTGCCTGGGCGTGAACCGCAACGTCATGGTCCTGGAGATCGACAGGCTGGACGAAGAAGTTCATCAGCACAAGGGCGCTACCTTTCGGGGTTCTGGGTATCTGAAACGCGAGCGCCGCGCCGACAGCCGCCGCGAGGCGACCATCGTGCTCACTCCCAAGGGCAGGCGCACCTTGGCCGCAATCCAGAAACTCCGCGCGCAGATCTGGCGCGAGGTGCTCCGGCCCACAACGCCCGCCCAGCGCGCCGCCCTGCTTGCCTGGGCCGCGTCCATCATCGAGCAAGACGTTCTCCCCGCCGCGCCGCCCAAGTCCAAGCGCGAAAAATAGTAGTGCATTTCAGAACGCCCGACGTATCATGTGTTTAGGGTACGATGTGTTCCGGATTTCCACAATATTTCCACGAGTGCCCCTCAGTTCGCTGTTGACATTGATCTGTCGGGTACCGTACAAAATCCCCACAATGTAATTCTGGTACCCGCCCTCGCGATTTTCCACGCTGGTTTGTCGCGCTGACCCGTTACCGGGACGAAACGCGCGTTTCGCTTTTTACACGCAAGCGTTCCAGACCGAGTAAGACAAAAATCAAACCAGCGGATGGCCCAAGGCCCGACTCCAAGGCTCCCGGCCCAGACCCCAAGGGAAAAGTTAACCAGCGCACAACCAGCGATTGCACCCGGTGCTTGTCCAACCAGCGAATATGGCACCAACCGGGTGCGTTTGCGCTGATGAAGTCGGAACTCGCTAAGTGTTCTGAAAAGAGTTACGCTGGTCCTGACAAACCAGCGGAGTCGCGCTGCCAGAAAGATCTGGTCGCGATGGCTCGAAGAAGGTACCAACGGCCTGAAGTGAAGCAGATGGGAAAAGGGCCGGAGGCAAGATGGGTAGTACGGTTCCGCGAGGATGTGATCAACGGAACCGGGCGACGCGTCCGGGTTTGTCGGAAGCAGCGGATCGGTAAGTGCTCCGACATGACCAGGGCGATGGCACAAAGGGCGGCGGATGAACTACTCAGCAAGGGTGCGAACAACCCGACATTCCAGCCGACCACAACAATCACGTTCTCAGAGTTCGTCGATACGAAGTTACGGCCAGGCGCGTTCGCAGGACGAAAAGCGGGCGGCAGAGTGGCAGCGGAATCGATTCTGAGACATCACCTGATCCCGTGGTTCGGGGACATGCCCCTGGCGGCGATCAAATCGGAAGCGGTGCAGCGGATGGTATCGTCACTGATCGAGCGCGGCCTGGAAGTTCCATCAATTCGCGCCATTTGCGGAACGCTCTCCAGCGTTTTCATTTGGGCGAAGCGCTGGGATTATCCGGTCGCATTCAACCGGCCCGATCTCGTCCTGCCCAAGGCTAAGAAGTCCACGCGGCTGAAGTTTTTCACCCTGGAAGAGACCCTGCAGATCATCGAAGCGGCGGGGCCGTTCTACGGTCTGATTTTCCTCACGCAGTGCGCGCTTGCATTGCGACCGGGGGAGGTCCTGGCTCTCCGGGTGAGCGACTTCGACTTCGGAAACGGAACGGTCCTGGTGGAGAGTAATTCCGGCGCTGCTTATGGGCCGAACACGCTCACCACCACGAAAGGGAACAACCCGGAACTGAAACGGTTGGCTCCCGAGGTCGCAGCCAAACTCCAGGAGTATCTGCGGACGACGTGGAAGCCCAGCAAGCTCGGGCTGCTGTTCCCCGGCGAACGCAGCGGCAAGATCATCGCCTTGGTTTCTCTGAGGCAGAATGTTCTGTACCCGATTCTGGAACGGTTGAAAATCCCGCGCGATGGGCGCAGTCTGCATGCGTTCCGCCACACCGCGGCGAGTGTCCTGGGGCAGGGTGGAGCCTCACCCGCCGTAGTCGGCAGCGCGCTCCGTCATCAAGACGGCGGCACTCTGGCGGCAGGGGTTTACACTCATGTTCTGGGAAGCGACGAAATGGACGCGATGGACAAGCTCGGCACTGCGGTCTGCGGTTCGCCCCGCAAGCCGGAGGACGGGCAGTTCACATTCGACTTTGCGGGCGATTCTCGCAAACCAGCAGGGTCGGAGTTGCGTCCAGTTGTGTCCGGCAGTTTTGCAAGTTGTTCACTCGCTTAGGGTTTAACTCGCCAGAATTTTAACGCCTGATCTATAAAAGCATCCGATCGTGCCTTCGGAACGATCACTGGTACCAGAAACTTGTATGGAGCTAAGTGCGGGTGCACTCTGTCTCAAGGATCAGGTTTCGGCAAGCTAAGGCCGACTTCCCACTGGT
>Ga0185299_10007889_pt1 | contig 10712 bp, 6 predicted proteins | sample PaiPotPPA55metaG_FD_128002 | JGI IMG/M metagenome (GOLD analysis project Ga0185299, IMG submission 128002) | Iron sulfur acid spring bacterial and archeal communities from Banff, Canada, to study Microbial Dark Matter (Phase II) - Paint Pots PPA... ...
CTACTCCTACAACAGTCTGAACGACGTGACCGGCCAGTCCGGCTCCGGAGCCACCGCCCCGACCGCGACCCGTGCGTTCACCTACGACAACGCCGGCCGCATGCTCGCCGCCACCACGACCAGCACGTCAGTCGCCAACGCGACCAGCGAGACGTTCACCTACGACGACCGCGGCCTGGTGACCGGCGCCACCGGCTCGGCCGGGTCCACAAGCCTCGGCTACAACGGCGACGGGCAGCCGACCTCGGTGCAGGACGCCGCCGGGACCAGCGCCTACAGCTACGACGGCGACGGTCGCCTGCGGGTGATGAACGATCCGGCCAGCGGTGCGACGCTCACCTACTCCTACAACCAGATGTCTCAGCCGTCGGCCATCGCCTACGGCGGCACCAGCGCCGACACGCAGACTTTCGGCTACAACAGCCTGCACCAGACGACCAGCGACACTCTCACCTCCGGCACCACCACCGTCGCGTCGATCGGCTATCAGTACGACCCGAACGGCAACCTGACGACCAAGACGACCGGTGGGTTCGCCGGAGCGGGCACCAATACCTACACCTACGACCAGGCCGACCGGCTCGGCTCCTGGAACAACGGCACCAGCACCGCCGACTACGCCTACGACGGCGCCGGGAACCGCACTCAGGCCGGGACCACCACCTACTCCTACGACGCCCGAGACGAACTGACCACTGACGGCACCAGCAGCTACTCCTACAGCGCCAATGGGGACCTGACGTCGGTGACGGGTTCATCCCCCGGCACCGTCACCTCCACCAGCGACGCCTACGGCCAGCAGGGCGCCCAAGGTGTCCAGTCCGACACCTACGACGCCCTCGGGCGCGACGTACAGCTCACTACCGCCGGCGTCACCACGAACCTGTCGTACCAGGACAACACTGGCCATCTCACCAGCGACGGCGGCGGAGACTACACCTGGACCCCCGACGGCACCCTCACCGGCACCGAGACCGCCGGAGCCCCCGGCACCGGCGTCCTGGATCTCACCGACCGGCACACCGACGTCACCGCCCAGTTCAAGACGACCGGCAGCACCCTGACCGGATCGCAGGCCTTCGGCCCGTGGGGCAGCGTGACCGCCACCGGCGGCGCGCTCACCGGAGGGCTCGGATATCAGTCCCAGTACACCAGCCCCACCACCGGCCAGACCGACATGGGCGCGCGCTGGTACAACCCGTCCCTCGGCGGCTTCGGCGACAAGGACACCGTCGCCAACAAGCCGTCGCCGAACAGCGCCTCGGCCTCGCCCTTCGGCTACGCGGCCGACAACCCCCTGGACGCGACCGACCCCACCGGCCACTACGCGACCCCCCCACCCGGCGACCCCAACTACGCGGCCGACCAAGCCGCCATCCTCAAGGTGGAACTCGCAGCCCAGACGGCCGAAATCGCGAAGGCCACCGCCCCGGCGCCCAAGCCGGTTCCGATCTGCCAGACGGCTCCCACCGTGGCACCGAACATCTGCGGAAAAGTCAGCTCTGTCACCCCGGTCACCAAGCCGGCCGTCCCCGTCTCCGCCCAGCGGGCCGCCCTCGTCAAGGCACTGACGAATCTTCACCTGGCCGGCGGGCCGGGCGCGGTATTCAGTGCGGCCCCGGGTGCTAATGCCAAGACATTCAATGACATCAATATATTGGCCCAGTGGTACGCCGGCATGACACATACCGATGTGAACCTCCCCGGCTCGGGCAACGGAGCGGATTACATCGTCTTCGAGGCCACCTTCACCGGCAGGGTCCCGTTGATCTGGACCCCGCGCACTGTCACGACTCCGGTGAACATTCCGAATGTCTACCTGCTCCCAGGCGTAAACAATCCGCCCCAATCGGGCGAGGATGTCGGCTTGACGCCGTGCCCCGGACTCGATGGCACTTTGTCAGCCTGTGCCAAGGCGCCGACTCCGTCGTCGGGCAATGGCGGGGCGATGATAAGGACTTCCCCGGACTTCTACAAATCAACGACCTACGAGAACAAGAAGTGGATACCGGTCACGGTCGCAGTCAGCTACATCTATGCCCGTAACGGCGCCTCGTTCGTGGCCTTGTCCATGGGACCGTCGAGCGGCAAGACCGACGAGAATGAATCGGGCGTCGCGGCGGCGGTCCGGTACGGATACTTCCGCTCCGCCGAGCCGCTCGGCAGCGACGAGATCGACAAGGAACTGACCGGTACGTTCACTGAAGTGGGTGCCTCCGAGAGCGGGTTCCAGACAGCCATCGTCCGCAACGGCGGATCGGGTGGCATCGCCGTGGAGTTCGGCAAGGAGGTCGCCTTCCCGTACGAACCGTACGGCGAGGAGATTCTGTCCGGCAACAGCTTCCAGATCGCCGGACCGTGATCTCCGCCTGAGCGCTGTCACCTGACCGCGGATCAGCAGTCCGCCCCTGCCGTTACACGGCAGGGGCAGGCGTGGAGCGGGTCCGGTAGCGCGGATGCCGCTGCCTCAGCCCTTGACCGCGCCGGTGAGTCCGCCGACGATCCGCTTCTGGAAGATCGAGAAGAAGACGAGGGCGGGGAGCATGGCGAGTGAGGTGAACGCGAGGACCTTCGCGGTGTCGGTGGAGTACTGCGAGGAGAAGGCCTGGACGCCCAGCGGCAGGGTGTAGTTCGCCTGCGAGTTGAGGAAGTAAAGCGGCAGCACGTAGTTGTTCCAGCTCCCGATGAACGCGAGGATGCCGACGGTCACCACGCCGGGCAGCGACAGCGGGATCACCATGCGGGCGAAGAATCCGAGTCGGCTGGTGCCGTCGAGCGCGGCTGCCTCCTCGATCTCCTTGGGGATCGCCCGGAGGAAGGGCACCAGGATGATGACGGTCGTCGGCAGTCCGAAGGCGATCTCCGGGATGATCACGCCGCCGAGGTTGTCGATCAGGCCGAGGTCCTTGATGACGATGTAGAGCGGGGTGATCGCGATGACCAGCGGGAACATCAGGCCGGCGGCGAACAGGGAGTACATCGCGCCTTTGAGCTTGAAGTCGTAACGCGCGATCACGAAGCTGACCATCAGGCCGAGCACGACGATGCCGAGGCTGCTCGCGAGCGCGACGATGACGGAGTTCGCGAACTCGCCCCAGAACGTCGACGATTCCAGGATGCCGGTGTAGTTGCTGATCACCCAGGGGTGCGGCAGCCCGGCCGGGCTCGTGGTGATCTGCGAGTTGGTCCGGAATCCGCCGAGCACGATGTAGAGCACCGGTGCGATGCAGACCGCGATGAACAGCAGCGCGATGAAGTAGGTGGCAGGGCTGCCCCACTTCTCCTGCTTACCACGACGCTCGCGACGCCGGGAGGACCACGGGGCGGTCGTCGCGCTCATCAGATGGCTCCTTCGGTGACGGCGCCGCGCAGGTCGCGGCGCAGGACGAAGCGCTGGTAGATCAGGGCGACGACGAGCGAGATGAGGAACATCACGACCGCGACGGCGCTGCCGTAGCCGTAGTTGCCCGCGTCGCGGCCCTGGGCGACCATGTAGATCGCCATGGTCGACGTGCCCGCGGTGCCCGAGACGTACTGGCCCCAGATGATGTAGACGAGGTCGAACAGCTGCAGTGAGCCGATGATCGACAGGAAGCCCCAGATGCGGATCGTCGGCCCGAGCAGGGGCAGGGTGATGCGCCGCTGCATCTGCCAGAAGGTGGCGCCGTCGATCGAGGCGGCCTCGTAGATCTCGTCGGGGATCGACTGCAGGCCGGCGAGCATCAGGAGCACCGCGAAGCCGATGTACTTCCACGAGATGATGGCCATCAGCGTCCACAGGGCCAGGTGCGGGTCGGCCAGCCAGTCCTGCTGCAGGGACCTGAGGCCGATGTGCGCCAGCAGGTCGTTGACTGCGCCGTTGCCCTGGAGCATCAGGCTCCAGCCGGTGCCGACGATGACCTCGGAGATGACGTAGGGCACGAAGATCAGCAGGCGGATGACCGCGCGGCCGCGGATCTTCCGGTTGAGCAGGACCGCGAGGAAGACCGCCAGCGGGCCCTGGATCGCCAGGGAGAGCAGCACGATCAGCAGGTTGTGCCACAGGACCTGCTGGAACGCGGGGTCGGTGAAGATCAGCTTGTAGTTGTTCAGGCCGACCCAGTCGGTGGCTGGGCCGTAGCCGTGCCACTGGTAGAAGCCGTAGTACGCGGCGACCGCGACCGGGAAGATCACGAAAGCCAGGAACATGATGATCGCCGGTCCGGACAGCAGCGCGATCTCGAGCCGCATTCTGGCACGGCCGCGACGGCGCGCGGCCGCTCGCGGCGAAGCCGGGGACGCGGGCGAGCCCGAGTCCCCGGTTCGGTGCGTGCCCTGCGACTGGCGCCCGGTGGCAGTGTCAGTACCCAGGGTGTCGCTCATGATCTGAGTACTCAGCCCTTCGCAGCGGCTTCGTTGGCGGCCGCGACGATGCCGGCGACGCTGCCGGTGCCGGCCATCAGGTTCACCACGCCGGAGTTCAGGGCGTTGCCCACGTTCTGGCCGAACTGGGTGTCCAGGTAGAGCATGGAATAGCCGGCCTTGTTGGCGGCCTGCAGCGCCGAGACGTTGTAGGGCTGGGTGATGACCGACTGCGCGGCCTGGTTCACCGGGATCGACTGGAAGGCCTTGGCATAGGCCACCTGCTGGTCCTTGGTCACCAGGAACTCGAGGAACTCAAGGGCTTCCTTCGGCGCGTTCGCGGACAGCGAGTACGCGTCGTTGCCGCCCATGATCGCGCTCGGGTCGCCCTGGCCGCCGGACACGGCGGGGAAGGGGAACCAGCCCAGGTCGGGCAGCGGCTGCTGGTTCGGGGTCAGGCTGCTGATCACTCCCGGGTCCCAGCTGCCCATCAGCTCCATCGCCGCCTTGTGGTTGGCGAGCATGCCCGCCGAGGATCCGGCGCCCTGCTGCGCGGCGGTCGTCAGGAAGCCGTTCTGGAACGGGCTGACCTTCAGGAACGCGGACAGGTCGTCGCCGGCCTTGGTCCAGCACGGGTCGGTGAACTTCAGTGAGGTGGCCGTGGCTGTCATGGCGGCCTGGCTGCACTCGCGCAGAGCGAAGTTGTAGTACCAGTGTGCGGCCGGCCAGGCGTCCTTGGCGCCGACCGCGATCGGCGCGACGTTGATCGCCTTCAGCTTCGCGACATCGGCCTCGAGGTCGGTGATCGTCGTCGGCGTCGAGGTGATCCCGGCCTGCTGGAACAGGTTCTTGCTGTAGTAGATGCCTTCGGGTTGGGTGTCGAACGGCACCGCGTAGACCTGTCCGTCGACCGTCTCGCTGGTCAACGCCCCGGCGCCGACGTTCGTCTTGTCCGTGGCGGTCAGGTTCAGCGCCTGCAACTGGCCCGCGGTGACCTCGGCCTGCATCTTGCCGCCGCCGCGCTGCAGGAAGATGTCCGGCGCCGAGTTCGCGTTCAGGACGGTCTGCAGCTTGCCGTCGAAGTCTTCGTTCTGGATCGTCTGGTACTGGATCGTGACGTTCGGGTGCAAGGCTTCGAACTGCTGCGCGGCGGACTTGAAGTAGTTCAAGCCGTCCGGGCCGTTCGTCGCGTTCTCCCAGAATGTCACCGTGACCTTGCCGCCGGCCGAACCGCTGCTGCCGCTGCTGCCGCCTGCGCATCCGCTCGCGGCAAGTGTGATGCCCAAGCCGATCGCGACAGCTGTCGCGCTGCGCGTTTTCCTCGTCATCGTGGAAACTCCCTGATCCGTCGTCATTGGCACACCCGGGCCCCCCGGAGGGCAGCGGGGGCTGGCGATGAGTTTGCGCGTAGGTTTCCGGCTTGTCAATCGTTGTCGATAACGTTTTCTAACGCTATGGTGGCGGCGTGCAGCAGCCCAGAGCCCGAGTCACCATCCGCGACGTCGCCGAACAGGCCGGCGTCTCGGTCGCCACCGTGTCCAAGGTCATCAACCAGCGCTACGGCGTGGCCGCGGACACCATGGCCCGCGTGCAGTCCGTCATCAGCGAGCTCGGCTATGAGGCGAGCCTGGTCGCGCAGAGTCTGCGCAACCACCGCACGAACGTGATCGGCATCCTGGTCGCGGACCTCGAGCCGTTCAGCACCGAGCTGCTCAAGGGCGCGGCGGACGCGATCCGCGGCAGCGGCTTCGAGCTGGTCGTTTACAGCGCGGGCGGTCGCCCCGGCGACATCGTGGGCTGGGAACGGCGGTACCTGTCACGGCTCAGCGGCACGCTGGTGGACGGCGCGGTGCTGGTGACTCCCACGGTCGTGGAGGTGCAATACGGCGCGCCCGTCGTCGCGGTCGATCCGCATACCGGCTCCTCGAAATTCCCGACGGTGGACGCGGACAACCTGCGCGGCGCGCGCCTGGCGACCGAGCACCTGCTGAGCCTCGGGCACCGGCGGATCGCGCTGTTGGCCGGCCGCGCGGACCTCGAGTCCGCGAACCTGCGCGAGCAGGGCTATCGCGAGGCCCTGGCGGCGGCAGGCGTGCCCTTCACCGACTCGCTGGTACGCGTCGGCGGCTACGACGCGGAGTTGTCGATGCTCGCAGCACACGAACTGCTGACCGGTCCGCGGCGCCCGACCGCGGTGTTCGCCGCCAACGACGTCACGGCGATCGCGACGATAGAGGTCGCACTGTCCCTCGGACTGCGGGTGCCGCAGGACCTGTCAGTCGTCGGTTTCGACAACATCCCCGAGTCGGCGCTGTGCAATCCGCCGCTGACCACCGTCAACCAGCCCATCCGCACGATGGGCGAGCGCGCGGTGGAGATGCTGATCCGGCTGATCCGCGAGCAGCCCGTGGAGCACACGCACCTCACCCTGGCCACGGATCTGGTCGTGCGCGGGTCGACCGCCCCGGTGTGACCCTCGCTCTGAAAATTTCAACCTGACCACCGGACGCGGTGGTGCGCCCCGGGGGCCACGGCGCCCGGGCGGCACCGCCGTGCCCGGATCCCGCCTTCGCTTCAACCCCGACCAGCGGCGTCGCGCCGCACCGGTCGCGGGTGCCCGGGCCACCCGGGCGCCCGGCTCCGCCCCCGGACGGGAAGCCACGCCTCCCGATTAAGGACGCCGCAACAATGGCTACAGAGAAGACCGCCCTCGCCGACCTGTGGCGCGACTCGGCCGCCGCACCCGCCGACCGGGTCAAGGACCTCATACCGCGCATGTCGGTGCGGGAGAAGGTGGCGCAGTTGTGCGGGATCTGGGTCGGCGCCGACGCCACCTCAGGGCAGGTCGCGCCATTCCAGCATTCTTCGGAACTGCCTCCTACCGAGTGGTCCGAAGTGCTGCGCGACGGCATCGGGCAGCTCACCCGCCCCTTCGGCACCGCGCCGGTGGACCCGGTGGCCGGGGCGCGCGCGGTGGCCAACAGTCAGCGGGAGCTCATCGGTGCGGGCGTTGGGATCCCGGCGCTGGTACACGAGGAGTGCCTGACCGGCCTCGGCGCCTGGCAGGCCACGATCTACCCCTCGCCGCTGTGCTGGGGCGCGAGTTTCGACCCGGAGCTCGTGCGCCAGGTCGGCGAGCAGATAGGCACGACCATGCGGCGGCTTGGCATGCACCAGGGGCTGGCCCCGGTGCTGGACGTCGCGCGGGACCTGCGCTGGGGCCGGATCGAGGAGACCATCGCGGAGGACCCTTATCTCGTCGGCACGCTCGGCGCGGCGTACGTCCAGGGCCTCGAGTCGACGGGCGTCATCGCGACCCTGAAGCACTTCGCCGGCTACAGCTCCTCGCGCGCGGGGCGCAACCTCGCCCCCGTGTCGATCGGACCGCGGGAGCTGGCGGACGTGATCCTGCCCCCGTTCGAGATGGCGCTGCACGCCGGGGCCCGCTCGGTGATGAACTCGTACTCTGACAATGACGGGTTGCCGGTGGCTGCCGACCCGGCGATGCTGACCGACCTGCTGCGCGGGACGTACGGCTTCACCGGGACGGTGGTGTCGGACTACTTCTCCGTGGTCTTCCTGCACCGTCTGCACCGCACGGCGGGCTCGAAGGGGCAGGCCGCAGTGCAGGCTCTGGCCGCGGGCATCGACGTCGAACTGCCGACACCCGACTGCTTCAGCGCGCCGCTGATCGCGGCGTTGGAGGCGGGCGAGGCGGACATGGCGCTGGTGGACCAGGCGCTGGAGCGGGTGCTGATCCAGAAGTGCGAGCTCGGTCTGCTCGACGCGGACTGGTCGCCCGAACCCCCGATCCTCTCCGAGCTCGACCAGCGGCTCGACGACGACAAGTCCCGGGCGCTGGCCGCGCGCTTGGCACGGCGCGCGATAGTCCTGCTGCGCAACGAGGACGGCGCGCTGCCGCTGGCCCCGGGCAAGCGACTGGCAGTCGTCGGCCCGCGCGCGCACGTCGCGGACGCCGCCTTCGGTTGCTACTCCTTCCCCCGGCACATCGGCGTGCACCACCCGGATATCGCGCTCGGCATCGAGGCGCGCACAGTCCTTGAGGCGCTGCAGGCCGATCCGGCCGGATACCAGATCACGTACTCGCAGGGCTGCCCGATACCGGACACCGAGAGCTCCGTGCGGCTGCGGGCCGAGCGCGCGGCGGCCGAAGGCGGGTCGCCGGCCGGCGTCGTGGACGACCAGGCGCTACGGGAGCTGGGCGATCGGCAGATCGCCGAGGCGGTCGCGGCGGCACGCGAGGCGGAGGTATGCGTCGCAGTGCTCGGCGATGTCTCCGGCCTGTTCGGCAACGGGACCTCCGGAGAGGGCTGTGACGCCTCCGACCTGCGCCTGCCCGGGCGGCAGGGTGAGCTCCTCGAGGCGCTGCTGGCCACCGGGACACCCGTCGTCCTGGTATTGCTGGTGGGCCGCCCCTATGAACTGTCCCGGTACGCCGACCGCCTCGCGGCCGTGGTCTGCGGCTTCCTGCCGGGCGAAGAAGGGGCGAACGCGCTGGCGGATGTGCTGTCCGGGCGGCTGGACCCGGCCGGGCGACTGCCGGTGGGCTTCCCGGCGGAGGGCGCGAATCAGCCCTCGACATACCTCGCGGCCACGCTGGGCCTGCGCAGCGACGTGAGCACCGTGGACCCGACGTCCCTCTACCCCTTCGGCCACGGCCTGTCATACAACCCGGCGGTGTGGACGGACACCGTGCTTCCGGCGGGCGGGGCGTGGCCGACGGACGGCACGCTGCGGCTTGCCGTGACGCTGCGCAACGACGGCACGTCGGCCACCAGCGAGGTGGTTCAGGTCTATCTGCACGACCCGCAGGCCGAGGTGGCGCGGCCCGTACAGCAGCTGATCGCCGCGCCGCGGGTCGATCTGGCGCCGGGGACGACGCGCACGGTGGTCATCGACCTGCCGGCTGACGCGACCTCGTACACAGGCCGGGCCGGGCGGCGGATCGTCGAGCCGGGCGAGGTGGAGCTGTGGGTCGGCGCCTCCAGCCGGGACATCCGCGCGCGGCTCGCCGCACGCCTGGCCGGGCCGCGCCGCGAGGTCGGATTCGACCGCGCGTTCCAGCCCGAAGTAAGCATCGTCGAGGGCTGATCAAGTAATCGGTTCCCGACTACGGGGCCACGCCGGGCATCCGAGAGCCCGTGGACGCCTGGCACGGCGCCCACGGGCTCTCCCCTTTCCGGCCGCGTTCAGGTGGTGCTAACCCACGTAGCCGGTCCCGAGCAGGACTATCCAAGTGCGGCCGGGCGTCAGTTGCATCGGGGCGCCGTTGACGGTGTAGGACGTGGGGGAGTTGTCGGCGGGCTTGGACCATTGCCCGTGCCAGACGTTCCCGTCCCGGTAGAACTCGGCGGTGCCGTGGCCGGTGGTCTCCGAAAAGACTTCGTTGGCGGGTTCCGCGGCGTTGTGGTCGGTGAACTGGCCATGCACGACGTTGACGTGCTGGATTATCACGTTGTCTGCGAATGCACGGCCCTGATCGACGGTCATCGCCGGGGAACCGTCACAGGACACCAGCCACCTAGCTCCAGACGCGGTGAATGTGAACGAGGCGCTCGGCATCGACGCCGACACGGATTTGGCCGGCTTTCCGCCGGCCGGCTGCGGACCGAAGCGGAATCCGACATCGGTCGCCGGTGCCAGTTGCGGATAGGTGCGGAAGATGGTGGCGGGGCTGATGAAGGTGGGGTCGTTGCCGCCGTTGTTGAACAGTTGAGCGGCGTCGGCCGGGGTTATGTTCTGCAGGTTGGCTCTTCCCAGATATTTCAGCAGTCCCGTGATCGCCCCGGAGTAGGCGAGTCCGACGCGGCCGTAGGGGGCCAGCAGCGGAATGTCGGTCTGCCGGGCGCTGCGGACCGGGCCGATGCTGTGCGGGATGTCACTGCTGTCGAAGACGGCCAGGTAACGGCTCAGTCCTCCTTCGACTTGGATGACGTAGACCAGGTCGGCGGAGTTCAGTCCGGCATGCAGGGATTGCGCCTCACCGACGTTGTCGATCTTGACGGCCAGCACGTTGCCCGCCGTGCCGATGCCGGTCAACGGGTTTCCCAGCGGTGCCGACCGCGGCTGTGGTGTCGGCTTGGGTTTGGGCTTCGGCTTAGGCTGCGCGACCGGTGCGGGGTTGTTCGAGCAGCTCGAAACGCCGAAGTAGGTGCCCACGCCAATCGCGGCAAGGCCTGTGATCGCCGCGAGCCCGCTGCGCCGACTCAACGGTATGCCGCCGAAGGTGCGTTTTTCGCTGGACTGTGCACTTGCCTCGTCCGTCATATGCATCTCATATCAGAAACGCGGACTGGGCGTAGGCGACGCCTTCTCGGGGAGCACGGTGGCACGCACTAGGGTGTGCGGGT
>Ga0185299_10007891_pt1 | contig 10711 bp, 7 predicted proteins | sample PaiPotPPA55metaG_FD_128002 | JGI IMG/M metagenome (GOLD analysis project Ga0185299, IMG submission 128002) | Iron sulfur acid spring bacterial and archeal communities from Banff, Canada, to study Microbial Dark Matter (Phase II) - Paint Pots PPA... ...
ATACGTCACGCGTACGGGCAGCGAGTGGGATTGTGTCAGCGTCCGGAACGGCGGTGGCCCCGGCCGTTGAGACCCCGGCATCGCGCAAGAGTGTGCTGGTGCCTGTATTGGCGGCCGCTGCCATCGCGCTGCTTGCCGGCGCCGCCGCTGGAAAATACTTGTTGCAGCGCTCCACCGTGCAGGCCGCTCTGCCGGTCTACCATCCGCTTACCTTTCGCCGCGGTATGGTTCACGCCGCGCGTTTTGCCCCTGACGGCAAGACCATCATTTACAGCGCAGCATGGGAAGGCAAATCCTTACAACTATTCACCACCCGCCCGGAGAGCCCAGAGTCGCACGAACTGGAGCCTGCCGGAGCCGACGTTCTGGCGGTCTCCGCGTCCGGCGAAATGGCGCTTTCGCTGCGCAGTCACCCCATTGCTCAATTCCTCTATTCCGGCACACTGGCGCGTGTGCCTCTGGTCGGCGGAGCGCCGCGCGAGGTCATGGAAAATGTCGAATGGGCGGATTGGTCTCCGGATGGGAGCAGCTTGGCGATCGTGCGCCAGGAGCAGGGCCGGCACAGCCTGGAGTTTCCCCCGGGCAAGGTTCTCTACCAAGCCGACGGATGGATTGGCCATCTTCGCATTTCGCCGAAGGCCGACAACATCGCTTTCATTGATCATCCCGAACTGGGTGACGATGGCGGCGCGGTTGCCGTGGTTGACCTGGCCGGGAAAAAGACAACTCTTTCCACCGGCTGGGACAGTATTCAAGGCATCGCATGGTCGCCCAGCGGCGATGAGATCTGGTTTACCGCGACCCGAACCGGTGGCGACAGGTCTCTCTATGCCGTCAATCTTTCCAGCACAGTAAGATTGCTGGCGCGTGTTCCCGGAGAATTGACCTTACTCGATGTGGACCGCGTGGGGAATGTGCTTTTGACTCGAGGCAACGACCGGGCCGGAATGATCGGACTCACTCCGGGCGAGGCCAAGGAACGTGACTTGTCCTGGCTCGACTGGTCCGTGCCCGGTGATTTGTCCGCCGACGGGCGCATCGCACTTTTTTCAGAAACCGGCGAGGGCGGCGGACCAAAGTATGCGGTCTATATGCGCAAGACCGATGGTTCACCTGCGATTCGTCTGAGCGAAGGAATTGGGACTGGTTTGTCGCCCGACGGGAAATGGGCAATCGCGCGACCCAATGTCACTTCGCCACCGCTGATTCAGCTTCCAACCGGGGTCGGCGAAGCCAAGCCCCTCACCCACGATTCCATGAATCACCTGTGGGCGCATTGGCTGCCGGACGGGAAACAGATTGTGTTCTCCGGTAACGAGGCCGGACATGGGGTTCGTCTTTACGTGGAAACCCCCGAGGAAGGCAAGCCCCGCCCCATCACGCCGGAAGGAGTGAGCCCCTTCTTTGTGACTTCTTCGAAGGGAGATCTTGCCGCCGGAGTGGGGCCGGATCACAAGATTTATCTTTATCCCGTCGCCGGTGGCGAACCCGTTCCCGTCCCCGGCACCACGGCAGACGAGGCGCCCACGGGCTGGTCGGCGGATGGCCGTTCCCTTTATGTTTTTCGTTTCGGAGAGATTCCAGCCAGACTGTTTGAGCTGGAGTTATCCACCGGAAAAAGAAAGCTATGGAAGCAACTGGAGCCAGCGGACGCCGCGGGCATCGATACCATCCGTGGAATCACAATCACACCGGATGCCAAGGCCTACATCTACGGCTACATCCGCACGCTCTCCGATCTCTACGTTGTCGAGGGCTTGAAGTAAGACCCGCGTAGCGCCGCCGCCTCGGCCGTGGCACGTAGCCGCCGAAGCGGATGGTTGTGAGGGATTCATTGCTTCGCGCTTACGTAGCTGGAAACTCCTACGGTTGCTCGTCTTGTCGACGCTTGTCTTCCTTCTTCTTATCAGCTTGGGTTGTGGAATCAAGAGAATTTTCTGGTACAAGACGCGTTTTCTTGTGATTATTGATCGTCCTATGCGCATCCTTCTAATTGGCGGGAATGGCTTCATCGGGCGGTTCGCCGTGGCCGCACTAATGCAGCAAGGGCACGCGCTGGCGGTGTTTCACCGGGGCACGACGGCCGTGCCCGCCGGTGTTGACGAGATTCGGGGCGACCGTAACCAACTCAACGCCAGCGCTCAGGAACTGAAGCGCTTTGCTCCCGATGTCGTGATTGACCTAGTCATCAGTTCGGCTCCGCAGGCGGAAGAGCTGATGAACATCTTCCGTGGCGCGACGCGACGCATGGTCATGCTGAGCAGCATCGACGTGTACCGTGGGGTGGGCATTTTTCACGGTACGGAAAGCGGACCGCTGCAGGATGTGCCCCTTACGGAAGAGTCGGATTTGCGACGCTGTTTGCATCCCTACCCACCCGAGAGCATGCAGCTCCTACGCAAGACTTTCGCTTGGGTGACGGACGATTATGACAAAATTCCGGCCGAGCGCGTGGTGATGAACGACCGCGAACTTCCCGGTACGGTGCTCCGGCTGCCCATGGTGTATGGACCCGGCGATCCGCTGCATCGCTTTTATCCCGTGGTGAAGCGCATCGCCGACTTACGGCGACACATCATTTTTCCCGAGACGCTGGCTGCCTGGCACTCGCCGCGGGGCTACGTCGAGAACGTTGCCGCGGCCATTGCCCTGGCTGCTACAGAGGAACGCGCAGCTCGACGTATCTACAATGTGTGCGAGGAGCCAGCCTTCAGCGAACTGGAGTGGGCACGAAAGATTGCCGCGGCGATGCTGTGGGATGGAGACTTTGTCGTCCTGCCGGTAGAGCACACGCCGCAGCACTTGCAAAGGCCGGGCAACCCCGCGCAGCATTGGACCGCGAGTTCGGCGCGTATCCGCCAGGAACTGGGGTACGAGGAACCGGTGGCGATTGAGGAGGCAATCCGGCGGACGATACGCTGGGAGAGGGACAATGCGCCGGCCGGCGCGTTCCTGGCGCAGTTCGATTATGCGGCAGAAGATGCGGCGGTAGCAGCCCGCAACCAAGGAACTTGATAACCGGCTTTTTCCGCAGTAGCAATTCGAAGACGAGTTTTTCCGCAGTCCGGCTAAATTCCGAAATCATCGATCTCTAACTCGATCTCCTCCTCGAGAAAATATTTTGTTCTTCAAGTCCCGCTCCGCCTGCGCCACATTCTCTGGCCGTCCCAGATCGCGCCAATAGTATTTATCGGCCCCTAACGCGAGGATATTCTCTCCCTGGGCGGCGAGCCGCAAGTAGGAAGCGATGATTGAGAAGACGCCTTCTTCGGTCATCATTGAAAAAATCCGAGGCGAAATAACGTGGATGCCGGAAAACGCCAGCGCCCGCAGGGGGTGCGCTTGTGTGGGGACGGGCGCCTCGCCCGTCCAGCCGCCCAGCGGCGCCCCGTGCGCTTGCTCACTCGCTGTTCGCCGTCCGCAAAGACGAAGCTTCTCATCGAACAAAAGATATCTGGAAGTCTCGCGCTCCTGCACCGCCAGCGTGGCGAGCGCTTGATGCTCTACATGAAACTGCACCATCAGCTCCAGATCAATCGTGCTGATCACGTCGACATTGTGCAGAATGAAAGGCTCGTCCAAACGGCTGGAGTCTTCGAGAAAAAACCAGGCGGCTTTCTTCAGGGCGCCACCAGTATCGAGTAGCAGATCCTCGCGCGAAATTTCAATCCGCATGCCGAAGTTGTCATTCATTTTCAAGTAATCGACAACCATGTCGGCAAAGTGATGAACATTGATGATCACCTCGCGAACCCCGAAGACCCGCAAGCGGGAAAGTGTGATATCGAGCAGCGGTCGCCCGCCGACTTCCACCAACGCCTTGGGACGATCATCCGTAAGCGGCCGCAAACGCGTGCCCAGGCCGGCGGCCAGAATCATCGCTTTCATGGAATTGTCATCCTGAGCAAGCGGTCTCTGCGCGGCGAAGGATCTGGGCGAGCCGCACGACGTTGTTTGCGACACAATAATCGCGCCTTTGGCTCGCATCCTTATTAAACTGCACCACCGCCCTCCAACTCGCGATGCCGAACCACCACGTCCAAGCCATTCCTGCCGCGGAGATGCTTCGCCACCTGCTCTGCCAGATAAACCGAACGATGCTGCCCGCCTGTGCAGCCGAACGCCACCATCAAGTGTTTGAAGCGGCGCCGTTGCCACTCGGTTACATGGTCATCCACGATCGACATAGCGTGAGCTAGAAACCGATGAACGCTCTCCTGCTGGTTGAGATAGTCGATTACCGGGGCATCTTTGCCCGTGAGCGTTTTGAAGCGCTCTTCGCGGCCTGGATTCGGCAGTAAGCGGCCATCGAACACCGGGCCGCCGCCGTTGCCGCTCTCGTCTTTCGGCCAGCCGCGGTGATAGGAAAAACTCCAAATCCGCACCGTAAGGTTCTCCGCTTCGGAGGCCAGGCCCTGCAGTTTCTCCGACGCCAGCATGCTGTTGAATGCCGCCATCATCGTGGGCAGCGCGATGGGCAGCTTGACGTTGTGCAGCAGCCAGCGCAGATTTTTCAGCGCGTACGGCACGCTCTGCAGAAAATGGGCCTTGCGCTCATAAAAGCCGCGAAAGCCATAAGCGCCCAGCGCCTGCAGGATGCGAACGTAAACGTAGCTGTAGTAATGATGCAGGAACGCCTCGCGGTCCAGTTCGATAAAGCCGCCCACCTTCTCGATATAGAGATCGAGCAACTGCCTGCGCAACTCCGGCGGCAGATCGGCCTTGGCATCGTACAGAAGAGAAGCGATGTCATACTGCAAAGCGCCTTTGCGGCCGCCTTGATAATCCAGGAAAAACGGCCGTCCATCGCGCAGCATAATGTTCCGTGACTGGAAATCGCGGTAGAGAAAATAATCGCAGTTGGCGCTCAACAGAAAATTCGTCAGGCAGTCGAAATCATCTTCCAGTGCCTGTTCGTTGAACGGGATGCCGGCGAGCCGGAGAAAATAATATTTGAAATAATTCAGGTCCCAAGCGATGGATTGGCGGTCGAAGCTGCCCCGCGGATAACACACTTTGTAATTCAAATCGCGTCCGGCTTCGATCTGAAAGCGCGGCAGCTCCGCCACAACTCTGCGATAAGCGTCCACCACTTGCGGAGCGACGTTCTCGCCGGCGCGGTTCTTCGAGAGAAACTCGAAAAGGGTCGTGTCTCCCAGGTCTTCCTCGAGATAAGCGCCCTGGTTTAAATCTTCCGCATAAATTTCGGGCACGGGCAGTTTGTGGCGCCGAAAGTGCCGGGAAAACTCCAGAAACGCAACGTTCTCTTCGCGCACGTTATACAGAATGCCAATCGCGCTTTGTCGCGGGCTGGAAAGCCGGATGATGTTTCGTCCCGACCCGCCGAGCTGGCCCTGCAGCGGCTGCACACGCGCGGCCGGCGTATGAAAGTGCTGCTCGAAAAGCCTGTTCAAAACGTCCATAGGAAATATGTCTTCCCGCGCAACCACTAAAGATAACATCGAGGACGAAAATTTCGACGTCGCCGCTCTTTCTGTCCGACCAAAATCTTTAACACAGGGGACACAGAGGTTCACAGGGTAGATCTGAATCATCCCCTGCTTGCTACTAAGGGAGCAAGGCCCTTATGCTAATACGCGGTTCCCCATGACCAACCGCCTCTACTACGACGATTCTTTTCTTTACGACTTTGACGCAGAAGTTCGCTCGGTGGTTGAAACTCCGCGCCCGGCGGTCATTCTCGACCGTACGGCTTTCTATCCCACGAGCGGCGGCCAGGTGCATGACACTGGCTGGTTAGTTGTTGGAGATGAGAAATACCGCGTTACCGAAGTAGTCGATGCCGAAGATGGCCGCGTTGTCCACTACCTGGACGCTCCGCTCAAAGACGCGCAGCCTGGAACCCGCGTTCGCGGCGAAATCGACGCCGCCCGCCGCCGCGATCACATGCAGCAACATTCCGCCCAGCACGTTCTCTCCGCCGCCTTCGTGCGTCTTTTTAATATGCCAACAGTTTCGTTCCACATGGCGGACGACTACTGCTCCATCGATTTGCAGATTGACGATCTCGCCACGCCTTCGCTGAGTAAAGACCAAGTGGAATCCGCTGAACGCCTGACCAACGAAATCGCCCTCGAGAACCGGATGGTAGACATCCGCTTCGTCACGCGCGATGAAGCCGCGAAGCTTGGTCTGCGGAAACTTCCGCCCACCGAGCGCGACCAATTGCGGCTCATCGACATCCGCGACTTCGATCTCACGGCCTGCGGCGGCACGCATGTAAACCGTACGGGACAGATCGGGGGCGTCTTGCTGCGCAAGTATGAGAAAGTTCGCCAGGGATACCGGGTCGAGTTCGTCGCCGGCCAGCGCGCCGTCGCGACGGCCCGCCGCGATTTCAATACGCTCACCGAAACCGCCGCGCTATTTTCCGCCCACATCTACGACCTGCCGCAACAAGCCCGCAAGTCTCTGGATGAGGTCCGTTCGCTACGCAAGGAGTTTGAGCAATCGCGGGAAGAATTGGCAGCCGCCCAGGCCGCAGCCTTGTTAGCGGAAACTCCAGAGAGTGACGGCCGCAAGGTAGTAGTGCGTACTTTCTCCGGCCACGATCTCAATTTCATCAAGCTGCTGGCCCAGAAGCTGACGCGTCAAGTGCCCGCAGTGATCGCGCTGCTTGCCACCGACTCGCCGCAGCCCGCGGTCGTCTTCGCTCAATCCGCGGGCCAGCCCCACGACATGGGTAAGCTCCTGAGGGAAACGCTGGCAAAACTTGGGGGACGCGGCGGTGGCACCAAAGACTTGGCCCAGGGCGGAGTGCACCAGTCCGCAGGACTAGCCGCTGCCCTGGCCGCCGCTGCCCAAACCCTAACGCCCTGACCCGGCCCTCAACCAAAACAAAAGCCCCCAACCGAGAACCAAGTCTCATGGAGGCAGATTCGGTTTCCAGTTTCGGTTCAAGGGCCACTGGAAACCGGAAACTTGATCACATTAAGCGATGCGACTGCGCCGACCGCCCTTTTCCCACCAAACTGCGGGGTCTTCGGGCCGGTTGAGCATCTGTGACAGCTCCTTTTTGATCTCCACCAGGCGGTTGGCGCGCATCTCCACCGCCGATTGGTCGATTTGGCTGTCCACGGTCCTGGCTGCAGCGCGAGTGTTCATGTTCCGTAAATCCGTGATTTCCTGACGAAGGCTGGTGAGGTGTTCCAGGATATAAGGCATATCTTGATCATACCCCATATTTCCCAACCCGCCGCTTTATAATCACCGCTCCGGACTGATTTCGGCTTGAAATCTGGCTCCCTGAAGCCCCCGCCGCATCCAACGGGCGGTTCTGGGCATCGAACAGACGCCGAGATTTGTAACCAGGAACTTTTGTAAGCAGGAACTAAAGACAATTACGCGAGGAGAAAACTGTTTATGGCCAAGAAAGACCGCAACGCGATAGCACCCGCCGCCGAGCGAGGGAACCTGAGCGCCCAGCCTCGTCTTCACCAGAGTGCCCCTGAAATTCAAGCGTATGGCACGGTTTCGCACATGTTGCCTCTCGAGCTTGAAGAACCGGTTCGCCTGGAAATGACCGAACAACTCAACCTGTTGCTCGCCGACACAATGACCCTGCGCGATCTCTATAAGAAATCGCATTGGCAAGTCGCGGGACCAACCTTTTATCAGCTCCATCTCCTGTTCGACAAACATTACGGAGAACAGTCGGAGATCGTCGATACGATCGCCGAACGCATACAACTTCTCGGCGGCGTCTCCATTGCGATGGCTGCCGATGTGGCCGAAACCACCCGCATCGCGCGTCCGCCGCGGGGCAGGGAAGAAGTCCCCGTGCAAATTTCCCGCCTGCTGGACGCACACCAGATCATCATCGGGCACTGCCGGACATTGGCGGAGCTCGCGGACAAACTGGGCGATGCCGGCACCAACGATCTGGCCGTCAGCGACGTACTGCGGACCAATGAACTACAGGTCTGGTTCCTCAGCGAACACCTTGTGGATGCGCCCCTGGTTCACGCGGAACAGCCGCGGTTGCGGACGGCCGGCTAATCCAGCCTTCAACCCCTCGAGCAGGCTCTGGTGCAGAGCCTGCTCGTCATTGATTCGTCACTTCGGTCATTCGTCACTTCAGTTCGTTGTCGCCCGGCAAAGCAGACTGCTACTATGGAACTCCACGCTAAAGAGTGGAGACCATGCAACCTTCCATTGAACATATTCTCTCCAGTTACGACGAGCGCGCCCCGCTGTCGCAGGCCTCAACCATTCCGGCAGCCTGGTACGTTGACCTCCGCATCGCCGAACTCGAGCGTCTGAGCGTGTTCAGCAAGACCTGGCAACTGGTCGCACGCACCGATCAAGTGAAAACGCCGGGACAGTTCGTTCGCGCTACCGTCGCCGGTGAGCCTATCGTCATCGTCCGCGGCAACGATGGCATTCTGCGCGCCTTCTACAATGTTTGCCGCCACCACGCCGCTGCGGTTGTAACGGAACCCTGTGGCCAGGCCTCTCTATTGCATTGTCCGTATCACGGATGGAACTATGGCCTCGATGGCTCCTTGAAAGGGATGCCTGAGTTCGAAGGAGTCGAGAACTTCGAGCGCACGCAGAACGGCCTCGTTCCTGTGCGAGTCGAAACCTGGGAGTGCTTCGTCTTCGTCAACCTCGACGACCATGCCATCCCGCTGGCCGAATTTCTGGGCGGCCTCGTTCAACGTGTCGCGCCTCTCAGCGTCGGCAAGCTGCATTACTTTGACCGCCGGACCTACGACATCCATTGCAACTGGAAAGTTTTTGTCGATAACTACCTCGACGGCGGTTACCACGTTCCACATCTGCACAAGGGTCTGAACTCGATGCTCGATTACAAGCAGTACACCGTTGAGAACGAAGACCGGTACTGTCTGCAATCCAGTCCGATGGTCGCTGGCGAAGATGCCGCCACCGGAGCCGCGCGCAAAGGCGACCGAGCCTGGTATTTCTGGCAGCATCCTAACCTGATGATCAACTGCTACGAGGGATACATGGACACAAACGTGGTGATCCCGGTTGACGTCGATCACTGCACGGTGATCTTCGATTTCTATTTCGCGGACATCAGCGAGGCAAGCCGCGAATACAACGCGCAGTCGGTGATCGTGGGCAATCAAGTGCAAGAGGAGGATCTCGGCATCTGCGAAGATGTACAGCGCGGCCTGAAATCGCGGGCCTATCGTGCCGGACGCCTTTCCGTGCGCCGTGAGGCGGGCGAACAATTGTTTCACCGGCTGCTTGCCGGTGATCTCAGGCGCGGAATGGCGCTCTCGTCCGTGGCCGCAGATTAGTGGGGATGGAAACTCACTCCTGCGAGCCTTGTTCGCGCCGCATGGCCCGCAGATCGATTCCTAACTGCTCCGCCTTCTTATAAAGATGGCTGCGCTCCAGCCCCAGCGACTTCGCGGCCAGACTCACATTCGAATGGCTGCGCTTCAACTCCGCCAGGATGACTTCCCGCTCAAACGCGTCCACGCGCTCAGCCAGAGCCCCCGAGGAGAATGCGGAAGACGCCGCAACGCCACTGCTCCCTGCTTTCGGCAGAGCTATCTGCGCGGTCTCAAGATCAACTTGGCCGTCGGTCGCTAGCAGCATCAACCGCTCCACCATGTTGTGCAACTCGCGAACATTTCCCGGCCACGCGTGCGATTGCAAAGCCGCCATCGCCTCCGCAGTAAATGGAACCGGCTTCCATCCATTCTGCGCGCTCACCTGCGCTGCAAAGTGGCTGACCAGAGCCGGAATGTCCTCCCGCCGCTCGCGCAGCGGCGGCAACACGAGCGGAAAAACATAAATGCGATGAAACAAATCCTGACGGAATTTGTCATCGCGCACGCGTGCTTCCAGATCGCGATGCGTCGCCACCACCACGCGCACATCCACGCTCACCGGCTTATCGCCGCCGATGCGCTCTACTTCTCCTTCTTCCAGCACACGCAGCAGCTTGGCCTGCATCGCCAGCGGCATATCGCCAATCTCATCCAGAAAGATCGTCCCATGATCCGCCTGCTCGAACTTTCCAACATGCCGCCCCGCTGCGCCGGTGAACGATCCCTTCTCATGCCCGAAGAGTTCCGACTCAATCAGTTCCGCCGGAACCGCCGCGCAATTCAACGTCACAAACGCGCCCCCGGCGCGGGAACTGCGTTCATGAATCGTCCGGGCCACCAGTTCTTTTCCCGTCCCGGTTTCTCCCAGGATGCAAATCCGCGTCTCACTCGCCGCTACCCGATCCAGTTGCGCCATCACGCGCTGCATGGCCGCGCCCTGCCATACAATCTCGTGCTTGCCCAGCCGCTGCTTGAGCTGCCGGTTCTCGGTTTCCAGCCGCTGCAGCTTCAAGGCATTTTCCACCGTCAGCAAGAGTTTTTCGGTGGAGATCGGCTTCTCCAGGAAATCGAGCGCGCCCAGCCGCGTGGCTCGCACTGCCATTTCAATGTCCGCTTGCCCTGACATCATCACGACTGGCGCAGTTACTCCTTGCGCCTTCAATTCTTCCAGAAGTGCCAGTCCGCCTTTGCCGGGCATTACTACATCGGAGAGAATTACATCGAAGTTCTGTGCCTTGGCCAGTTCCAGAGCCTTGGCCGCGTTGTCGCATACTGTAGCCTCGTGCCCAGCCAGGCGAAACGCCCGCGCCAGCGACGCCAGCGTGTTCGCTTCATCGTCCACAATCAGCAGATGCGCTTTTGTTGCCAAACGCCCTCCGAAT
>Ga0185299_10007895_pt1 | contig 10705 bp, 15 predicted proteins | sample PaiPotPPA55metaG_FD_128002 | JGI IMG/M metagenome (GOLD analysis project Ga0185299, IMG submission 128002) | Iron sulfur acid spring bacterial and archeal communities from Banff, Canada, to study Microbial Dark Matter (Phase II) - Paint Pots PPA... ...
TTGGTGCGGGCGTTTTTCTTGGTCACATAGAAATAGCCCGTGTCCGCCGTGGACAAAAGCTTGATCTTGATCATTGCGGCCTTCGCCATTCTATCGTTCCTTCATGCGGCGCAAGGGGCGCGGTTCGGACCAAACCCGGGCGTGTTGAGCCGCGACTCATACGGATCGCGCCCCGCTTGTCAATCAACGGACAATGGCTTCCCGCGAAATTGGATCATGGACTTTGGACTTCGGGGCGTCGGCCCAAGACTTGGCCGCTGAACCACGCGTTCGTGAACCGGAAAATGTTTTCGTCCCGGTGTCAAAAGCGCAATTGCGCCGGCGCATGGTTGCAATCAAAAAAGCACATTTTACCAGAAGGCGGATTCCCAAAGGAACGCTGCCTTTTTTGCTGTTTCGTTTTCAGAACTTTATGTTTCTTATTAACGAATGTCACTATAGAGCCGGTCAGTGTGGCATCTGATAAACAGCGCTGCCACAGCTAGACTTAATCACCGGGGTGCGTTCCCATGGCCGCAGCCATCCGTGGTGCCATGCGCCAGCCGCGCAATACATCCCGCGATGGACTGGGACCGACAGATCGCCCTCTAACTCGTCCTGTATCGGATTGTTGTATGTGCCCAAGGGGTTGGACGGTCCGACCGATCTGCCCACGCATTCATCACTTTTGCAGTACCAATAGGTATCGGCATGCGCCGCCGTTGCCGCGATTATCGTCGCGGCTGCGATTGCTGTGATCTTCATCGCTGTTCCTCTCGCACATACCAGTTATTAACCATTAGAAACTATTTTTAAGAAGCAGAATTAAGAAGCAGAATATTGCAAATTTCGACTTCACGCAATAAGAAACTTATTCAGTGAAAATTCTAGAATAGTCGGATAGCCCGGTTTGCGTCGTTCCTGAAAGTGTTCCATCGCGCGGGTCAGCGAGGGAGCGAGGGGTGAGACCGTGTTCAAGATCTTGAGAACGACGCCCGTGAGAAAGACGTGCTGCTACGTCGGCACAGCCTACTCCCCAATCCCCCGCAAGCTACCTCCGCCACTCTTTTCGCCATCGCCGGATTAAGCCGACAGACCCCATACGCCCGAATCACAAACTCCGCTGCGTAAAACTTGTGCGCATTCACAGATTCCAAAATGCACCGATCTACTTTCGGGCGCTCAAGCGCCATCGTATCGAACACGAATGCGGATGAACCCTCGCGGCTCTCATGCATGATGCCGAGCGTCGGATCATAATCTTCGGAAACGACTTGAATTCGCGTTTGGCTTTCGAGTTCCGTTCCAATCCTGCCTTTTTCATGGCACAAGCTCGCCAACCCGAATCACCTCGAATCACAAGGACAGACCGGCGCATGGCAAGGAATGGCGATCTTTTCGGCAATGCGGCCCGCAAGGAGCCGCCCGCTCGACCGGGCCGGCAAGCCGCGGCGTCGCCTAACTACGAAACGTCCGGCGAATTGGGCTATACCGCCGCTTCCATCGAGGTGCTGGAGGGGCTGGAGCCCGTCCGCCGGCGGCCGGGCATGTTCATCGGCGGCACCGGCGAGGCCGCGCTCCATCATCTTTTCGCGGAAGTCCTCGACAATGCGATGGACGAGGCGGTTGCCGGCCATGCCAGCTTTATCGATGTCCGCCTCGAGGCCTCGGGTTTTCTCACCGTGATCGACAATGGGCGCGGCTTTCCGGTCGATCCGCATAAGAAATTTCCGAAGAAATCGGCGCTCGAAGTCGTCATGACCATGCTGCACGCGGGCGGCAAATTCGATCAAAAATCCTATCAGACCTCGGGCGGCTTGCATGGGGTCGGCATTTCCGTCGTCAACGCGCTGTCGGAACGGCTCGAAGTGGAGGTCGCGCGGAGCCAGACGCTCTATCGGCAGATCTTCGAACGGGGCCACCCAGTCACGCCCCTTGAAAAGCTGGGCAAGGTGCAAAACCGGCGCGGCTCGAGCGTGCGGTTCAAGCCCGACGAAAAAATTTTCGGCAAGGGCGCGAATTTCAAGCCGGAGCGCTTGTTCAAAATGGCCCGTGCGAAAGCCTATCTCTTCGGCGGTGTCGAGATCCGCTGGCATTGCGCGCCGGAATGGATCGACGCTAATGCCGGGATTCCGCCCGACGCGGTTTTCCGCTTTCCCGGCGGCCTCAAGGATTGCCTTCTCCAGGATATCGAGGGCAAGGACCTCGTCACCGACCAGATTTTCGCGGGCAAGGTTGAAAAACAAGGCGGCCACGGATCGCTCGAATGGGCGATGGCCTGGCTTGCCTTCGACGACGGCTTCGTGCATTCCTATTGCAACACCATTCCCACCCCTGACGGCGGCACCCATGAAATCGGCCTTCGCGCCGCGCTGGCGCGCGGCCTTAAGGATCACGCCGAGCGGATCGGCCTGGCAAAGAAGGCGGCCCCGGTGACCGGCGACGACATCATGTCGTCCTGCGCCGCGATGGTTTCCGTCTTCCTTCGCGAGCCGGAGTTTCAGGGTCAAAACAAGGGGCGGCTTTTGACCAATGAAGCCGCGCGGATCGTCGAAGGAACTTTGCGCGATGCCTTCGATCATTGGCTCGCGGCCTCCCCTTCGCACGCCGCGAAACTGCTCGACTGGACGATCGAGCGCGCCGAGGAAAGACTGCGCCGGCGCGTTGAGAAAGATGTTGCGCGCAAGACCGCGACGCGCAAGCTCAGGCTTCCGGGAAAACTCGCGGATTGCTCGAACAATTCATCGCAAGGATCGGAACTCTTTATCGTCGAAGGCGACTCCGCCGGCGGCTCCGCCAAGCAGGCGCGCGATCGCGCCAACCAGGCGGTGCTGCCGTTGCGCGGCAAAATCCTGAACGTCGCCAGCGCCACACGCGACAAGCTCGCGGGCAATCAGCAGCTCAACGATCTTGTCCAGGCGCTCGGATGCGGCACCGGAGCGCATTACAAGGAACAAGACCTTCGCTACGAAAAGATCATCGTCATGACCGACGCCGATGTCGATGGCGCCCATATCGCTTCCCTGCTCATCACCTTTTTCTTTCGCCAGATGCCGAAACTCGTCGAGGCCGGACACCTTTATCTGGCGGTTCCGCCGCTCTACCGGCTGACCCAGGGCGCCAAACAAGTCTATGCCCGCGACGATGCGCATCGCGATCTATTGATCGCCAAGACGCTCATTGGCAAGGCCAAGATAGAAATTAGCCGCTTTAAAGGGTTAGGAGAAATGCTCCCGGCCCAACTTAAAGAAACGACGATGGATCCCAAAAGGCGCGGCCTCCTCCGCGTGGTCGTTCTTGCCGAGGACCGGGACGGCACGTCGAACGCGGTCGAGCGTTTAATGGGCAACAGGCCGGAGGCGCGCTTCGCTTTCATCCAGGAGCGCGCGGCTTTTGCCACCGCCGCCGAACTCGTCGTGGTTTGAAGTACGCGCGTGAAAAGCCGGTCGCGGAATGGAAGTTGGCGCGGCGAAAGACGCGAAGGTGGCCGGCGGCAAATGGCGTTTCGAGGAGGCCACTCCTATTACCATTTGCGCGCCGACCAACCCTACGGACCCAGGAGATGCGGCGGACCCGAGCACTCCGCAGGGTATCTTAGTTCATCGCCGAATACGCATCACGATACGCACGGCCACGGGCGAGGCTTTCTTTCAAGGAGCCTGCTTCGCGCCGCCAGATAAAATCACGTCCGGCGCGGCTACTTAACCCGCGAACGCGGCAAATTGCAATCGGCTTCTTGACCTCCGGCGGCTAATTTTTCGTTACCGTCCGTTGACATTCATTTCAGCGCCATGACGGTCCGTGGTGGGGTGATCATGGCGGCAAAACTCCGAGCTATCTTGAACATCCTATTTGAAGGGCGGTAGTTTGCGCCTGTTTGCGTTATACGTTATAATCAAATAGTTACGATGCATCCAAGGCCTCTTACAACAGGCGCACCAAGCCCGGTAAGCACGCGGTGAGCAGAAATCGGAGATTCGGGGAAAACATAGGCGGCGCTTGAGGCGGATTAGCGCTTGGACAATCGGCGCGTTCCGTCAATTATAGACGACGACGGCGCTCGGGGGGAGTCTTGGAAAGCTCCGCGGACCCGTGCGGATCGTCGTCACATGGGGCGGGCGTGCTGAGGACTAAGGAAATAGCAGAACTCGCAATTTGGATTGCATCGTTCGTTGCCGTCGGATGGTTGAGTATTTTGTGCGCCTATCCGATTGGCATGGTATTGCTGCTTCCGGTCACCGGCGTTGCCTGGGTAGTCGAGAATACAGCCGGTAGGCGACGTCGCTTCCCGGTTTCGACCAGCGACCCGCGCCGCGATTTCCGTGCTCCCAAGATCGCGCGCCGCAATAATTAGCCCCGTCTATCCGGCGCCTGCGGGCCGACGCTGACGGGCCCAGCAGTGCGATGCCGAGTAACGACGTGGACAATCTTTATGTTCCGGCCGTGCTCCTTGTAGAGAGCGGCTTCGGCGGCCTCCTTTTGGGCGCGTCCGGGGGGCTCACTCCACACGGCACAACGGCAGGGCACATTGCCGGAAAGGCGCTCCAGACGCCTCAGGCGGGTTTCAGCACGCGTTCTCACCAGGGCTCCTTTCTTCCAATTTGCGAAGCCTTTCCTCGTGCTCGACCGTTTCGATCGCGCGGCGCTTGGCTTCCAAGACGCCAGCGACAGCCCCCGCCTCGTCCAGGGTCAACTCGCCCGCCGCCATTGCCCCAGCTATCGCCCCGAGCGCATTAGCCATGTCGGCCGCCGTCTCGATCGCTGGCAAGTCGAACACGACGGGCCGCCCCTTACGGAGCGGGATGATCCTTTCGACGCAGAGCCGCATGGCGGTGGGATCGCCCTCGGTCGCCTGGATTAGCGCGGCCGATGGCGGACAATTTGCCGCCCATCGCGATGCCAGAGCGCATGGCCATCGCCGAGCAAAGATGATGGACGCCCGCCTCTCTGGTAACGATCCCTTGCGCCTCGCACTTTTCGACCTGCCAAATCTGCATAGGCTTTGCCGCATGGAAAAAGTTGATGCCCCTCTCTTCAAAGGTTACAGGCCTCTCGTCATTTGGGCCGACAACCTCAAGGAAATTATTTCGGAGCTGGGGGAGTTATGCTCAGATATTGAACTCATTGCGGACAGCGTGAAGTATGGATCAGTTGAGGAATTTGCGAGTGAATTTAAAGGGCCGCAGACATCGTAGTCTTAAAGTGATCGCTAGAGCGCCATATACTGTATTGGAGTTATCTCCTCAGTCTGCAATCACGCTCTTGTCGTGATCGTACTTGCCGCCCTCTCCATGTGGGCAGCTACGCGCATTTTCTAGCGATCGGGGTTGCCAGCATTACAGAATGATGGCCTTCAGCCGCGACGGGTGGAAGTATGACTGCGTCAGGCGCCTGATGCTGTACTGATCGCGGGCAAGCCGTGATGCGTTCAATCGAGCCGTAGCTCGAGCATCCGAATTTGGGCGACCTCGGGCGAGACCTCGAACGCCTTGGCCATCCCGGCAAATGATCTTTCGCCTGCTTTGAATTTCGCGATCACAAGCGGCGCCGGCATCAAGATGGTTGCCGCGTAAGCGTTGGCCTGCCCCTCGATTTCATCGCCCTTTTTGCTCCGATACATGGCATCATCAACAATGCCATCGCCGATCAAATCCCTGTGCAGGACAAAATGCGCGATTTCGTGTGCGGCGGTGAACCGGCGGCGCGTGAGCGGATGGCGGGCATTGACGGAAATCAAGTAGCCCGAGCGCCAGCTCTTTTCATTCTTGCCCGATATGTCCTCCCCAAGCTCGACGTCTTTGATCTCAAGCCCCAAGGCACGCGCGAGCCCATAAACATCGACCGGCGCGGAACGTGTGAAGTCGCCGATGGTCTCCGTGTTGGTTTTAAGAACGGCAGTTACTTCCCCGCCGGAAAAAGAAAAATGCCCTCCTGTCAGTAGGGCATGGAAACTACGCGCGGCCGATCCGCATTTGGGGCACGGCTTCCCCGGCTCCCCGTCAATGGGTGTGCCACAATCTTTGCAAAAAACGCTATCGGCCATCGTTACCGCCAATCGCTTGCGACGAGGTGTCCTCCCCTGCCGCTTCGCCATAGCGGCCAGAGCCCATTTGCCGATCGATTTCCTCACGTACCACGAGAGGCACGAGATTGCTCGTGGCGTCGCGCGCGGCCAATATCGCCGCGTTGCGGGCATCGTCTGCGAGGCGAGCGTAGCCCCAAACCGCTAGAACCGCGATGAAAATCCCCAGAACGGTCATGAGAACAGCAAGCGCGGCAAGCACAACGGTGACGACCAGCGCTCCACCCCGCAGCGGGGGCAAACCCCCGGCTGCCGATGAAATAGATTGCCCCGCAAAAAAGCGTAAGGTTGAGGAGCGTGACGAGCACATAAAAGAGCTTTGCCATTGAGCAGCGATAGCTCCGCCTTGTCAGTAGCGCAAGCCTGCCATCTCCCCGATGATCGCGGCCATGACCGCCTGGCATCGCACGGCCTCAGCGGGCTTGCAGCGCGGCGACGAAGGCCTCTGCTCGGTCGCCCCATGAGCTTTTCGGCGAGCATCGTTATCTTGTGTCGCGCGCCCTTTGCCGGGCCGGCAGGATTCCCGGACTGACCTTTTTGGAACATTTGCTATCCCCTTGCTATGACAACTCGACCAAACCCCGACTCATAGGCGACGCTGAGCGCGGCCTTGTACTTGACGCCGGGGCCGCCTCCAAGAGGCGGGCGACCTCCTCGGGGCTCAGGACGACCGGCAGCTTGAGCCCGCGTTCCGATCGGACAGTATCAGGTGCTACGGAGCAAGGCTGAGGGGCTTTGAGTGATTGAGCGCCTCGGAAAATTTACTGGCAAAATCACGGAAATCGCTCAAGTCTTCTTTCCAAATATCTTCTTCCAGCCGGGCGAGTTCTCGATCGTATATTTTCTAATCTTATTCTCAGACTTCGCGCACATCACCTGTGTCTGATTAACCGGCTCTTCGACCCACAAGACTTGCTGTGACTGCCGATCAATCGTGATCGTGGTCTTGAAGCATCCGAACGTTCCATCGTCTCCGGCGATCACCTCGTACGGTGACCACTTGCGGATATCGTATGCATACGGCGGATCCATCCTGCCGATCTGCAGGCCACCTATCGCTTCGACGGATGTCATCCAGCATTCTTTGCGATCTTGGAAGCAAGCAATGTTGTAGGTATTGTTCGGATAGCCGAGGCCCTCGCCAGTCAGTGTGCCTGAGACGGTCACCACTGCGGGCGTTTCATAATAGTTTTTCTGAGCGAATACGATCGACATCTCGCCCGTGTCTTTATTGCGCTGTTGGAGATAAATAATCGTGCCGACGCCGCCTAAGAATCCAAGCACCAGCCCGACAAGGAAAAGCACCGACCTCATCGCCACGTCCCCCCAATACCCCCGAGCGCGCTTGCTTCTGATAAGCTATGATTTGCCATCTTTGGAGCGCACATGATAGGCTGCGTCGCGGTATAGCTCCGGCACGCCGTCCATCGCCATGCCTTTGCGTTCATCAATCACGCGTTCACCAGGGCTCCTTTCTTCCAATTTGCGAAGCCTTTCCTCGTGCTCGACCGTTTCGATCGCGCGGCGCTTGGCTTCCAAGACGCCAGCGACAGCCCCCGCCTCGTCCAGGGTCAACTCGCCCGCCGCCATTGCCCCAGCTATCGCCCCGAGCGCATTAGCCATGTCGGCCGCCGTCTCGATCGCTGGCAAGTCGAACACGACGGGGGTACTGGCCTAATTCGGCCACTCGAATTTGAAAATAGGCCACTTTTGTGGACGGTCAGATTGCGCCGTCTTTCTTGTAAGGTCAGTGCCATGCTATAGCTTGCGCCCAGTGATTCCTGCGCCGTACATGTTGATTCGCTTCCGGGTCCGATTTTTCTGTCAATAGAAAAGTAGCTGTTTCCACACGATCCATGTTATCCTCAAGGGCGGGAGAGGTGCGCAAGGCCAGAGACGCCCGGCTGAAGATGGGGAGGGGTAACTTAATGATAGGTAGTCCAAATGGACTCCCACAGAACGCTATTGAGGTAGCTATAACAGAAGCAAAAGAAGTGTGGAGTGAGTATAAACTTGATGATGGCACAATAGTACGTGTTCGACCGATTGTAACGGCTTTCTTTCGAATTCCAGGGCAATATACACAGGATGGTGAACCTATATATGCCATGAAAGCAACGGTTTTTCAGGATGTCAGAGGCGCTAAAAACCTTAAGAAGAAATCGTAGTCATGAATTATCTTCAACCAATAGCCATACCATTAAATGCGTCGGCTGTTGTTGCCGTCCATGGTCATTCTGTTGTTATACCGTTCGACGTAAGATTTTCCGGGCAGGTTTATACTAGCACTTCTGTTATTTTTTTATACGATATTAATCAGTTGAATACAAAATTCTGCATGGTTCGTTCAGATGAAATAAATTTGTCTATAGATAGGCTCGCAAACTATGAAATAAAAAAGCCAATTCCTGTGCGCATTGAATGCATTGATGATAATGAGTTTCTTGCGGAAGTATCTGACGCGAATATTGCAATGACAGGAAATAGCATAGGAGATGCGCTGATGATGCTGAAGGAAAATATTGAATCTATATTCGAAAGGTATAAGTCGAAGGAAAGGCTTGGGATGGAGCCTTCTCGTCAACTTCAGTTTTTGGAGGCACACATTGGGGCAGAAAGGCGGAAGTAAAATAGGATCAAGGGAAGCTCTCGTTATTGCAAGGAAACTTGACGCATCTTTTGTAGAAAAAGCTAGACACACTACTGCATTCATTGTTTTTAAAGGCATCGAATTTGCGCAATTTGGTATACGGCGAGGTAGTAACGTCGGCCACCCTTATATTCCGAAACAACTACATATTAGCGAAACCGAAGCTATGGCCATGGCTTCGTGTACAACAGATGGAGAGACATACTTTAAGAAAATGAAAGCCAAAGGCCATATACCAGACGACATCTGAAAAGCGCCGAACGCATTGCCGGGCTTTTCATCGCGGATGGGCGCCCGATGATCGTGAACCGGCTATTCTTTGTCGTTGAGGAGGGCCAGCTTGAGGCTGCCAAGGCGTTCATCCGCGACACCAAGCCCCGCATTCATCCCGCAACCGGGAGCCATCCAACGAGAACAACCACTACCTTCCCGCCGTGCTCCCGTTCAATGGGGGCGGCCTCGATTTGAGCGCTTCCGCTGCCATCGTCCCACAAGATGACTTCCCGAGCCGCATTCTTCGGCTGACGTTCCAAACGTAGCAGGCGATTCTCAATCTGTTCTCACGGCGGGTTTCCACAACGCATAGCCGCTTTCGTCATTGGCTTATCCTCTCTTCGAGCCTCGCCAATGAGCCAAGCCAGCTCGGCGGCGATGATCCACAACAGGGCAAAGCCCGCGCCCCAGCCTCCAATCACCGCAAGCGGCGGGCGACGGCGTTCATTGAGAAACCTCACGATCAGCACGCGGCACCCCTGTTGCTATGACGATCTTCACCAAACCGCGCCGGAAGCTCTCAAAAGCCTTTTCATCCCCCAGCTTTTCGACAACCAAGATTGTGCCCGGGTCGCGCGCGGCGCTTACTCGTTCGAGGCGCCGCAGGCGGGTTTCAGTACGCGTTTCCACCAGGATTCCTTTCTTCTAATTTGCGAAGCCTTTCTTCATGCTCGACCGTCTCAATTGCGCGGCACCGCAATTCAATAACCCCAGCGCCGCTGACTCAGCCGTGCCGCTTGTTCCGCCGCTGACAGGCAGAACCGTGGCGATCGTGCATCCGGCGGACGCATCGTGTCGAGGCTTTGGTCGATCCGGTTTTGGATCGTCCGCTCGCCGAGGCGTTCGTGATATGTAATGATGGTCGGGCTTGTGCCGATCGCCGGCATCGGTTCCGGCAAAACTCCAATCGTCGGCGCGATCAGCCGCAAAGGAAATGTCGTGTGGTTCAATTTTTTCTTGGTTGGATTTACTGGGTTGCTGGCCGTAATTGGCGCTGGTCAGTGCTACCTTATTTTCAGGACGCTGAAGGCGACCGAAATTGCCGCCGATGCTGCAAAGGGTGCTCTCATAGCAACCGCGCGCCCAAGAATTATAGTGCGCAAAGTGGAGGCTATCTTCCAGATGCCCCCTAATCGTTCGGTATCTGCGCAATTTGCAATCACGAACGTTGGTGGCAGCAGAACAGTTTTGATCGAAAGAAATGCAATTCTCGATACATCCTACAGGCAGCGCGGGTATCCATTCCCTAAGTATGTCGGGAGTGCTGCGAGCAATGAACATTGGCTCGAAAGTGGCGAGCCGCTCTACGCCACTGCCAACTTTGCCGATCCTCGCACGGATCCCAGTGAGGAAAATATTCCGATCGAGGATGCGGTTCGCGAGGCAGTGCGCGGCGTCATCGAGAGGATCATGGAGGAGGAGCTGGACGCAACTCTGTCACGCCCCCGCTATGGACGGCGGAAGGCGGCTGGAAGTATCGATGACGGCGCCGCGTGCGTCGCGCGCTTTCGGCGGTTTTCAAAGGCGCGGTGGGCAAGGATGTGGTCAGCCGCACCTGGCGCAAGGTGAAGGGAGATTGGGATACTTGGAACGTGCGCTCACTGAAGGATGAGCCGATCGTCCGGCTCATTCTCGACGGCACGGTCGTGCGCGTGCGGCTCGACAAGAAGGCCACGTCGATTTCGCTTCTCGTGGCGCTGGGCGTGCGGGAAGATGGCCAG
>Ga0185299_10007896_pt1 | contig 10704 bp, 13 predicted proteins | sample PaiPotPPA55metaG_FD_128002 | JGI IMG/M metagenome (GOLD analysis project Ga0185299, IMG submission 128002) | Iron sulfur acid spring bacterial and archeal communities from Banff, Canada, to study Microbial Dark Matter (Phase II) - Paint Pots PPA... ...
AGGAGACAGTCTGTTGTGGTATGTTCGCTCAAGCGAAGGCCTCGTTTTTGGTCTCAAACCCGGACTAGACAACGGATTTGTACCATAGCGAGGCCCTTCGTGTTTCAGAAATCGTGAATTTTCCGGGCTAGTGGAAGGAGTTGCGCTCGCCTATTTCGAGATGCGAAGTCTCGACGCTCAACTGGAGATCACGAAAAGCACTATCAAAGCCCGCAAGGAGTCTCTGCAGTTGACTCTCGCACTCGAGCAGCATGGCGCCGCTTCACTCGCAGATGTGCGGCAGGCAGAAGAACTGTTGCATGTCGCTCAGGCCAACTTACCGGAACTGCGCCGTCAAATCGCCGTGCAAGAAAACACTCTCAGTGTTCTTTTGGGTCACAATCCCGAAACGATTGAGCGCGGGCTATCTGTCGAGAAGCAACCGCATCCGGAACAGATTCCGGTTGGAATCCCCTCGCAACTGCTGGAACGACGTCCCGACATCCAACAGGCTGAGGCCAAACTCATCGCGGCAAACGCAAGGATCGGAGTCGCAAAAGCCCAGTTTTTCCACAAATATATCTCACCAGCCTTGGCGGGTCTGCAAGCAGTCAACTGCAATCCGTCTTCGCCGGGGAAAACGCCTATTGGTATGCGTCCGCGTCTCTGACACAGCCGATTTTCGCCGGCGGCCGTATTCGCAACAACTATCGGCTCTCTGTCGCGCAACAACAAGAGATGATTTTGGCTTACCGAAATACGATCCTCAATGCGCTGAGGATGTCTCGAATTCCCTCGTTGCCTACCAAGAGACTCGTGGGCGCCGCGTAGAGCTGGCTGCACAAGTAGATTCGGCAGCAGACGCTGTTCGACTCGTGCGCCTGCGATATTCCGGCGAAAGCACAAGCTACCTCGAAGTCCTGACTACGGACACGGATCTCTATTCAGCGCAACTGCTTTTGGCCCAGGCTCAAGAGCAGGAAGCGTTTTCCATCGTGCAACTTTACGTGGCCCTCGGTGGCGGATGGAGATGAAGAAATCCACCTAGGCGAGTTTGGAAAGCCAGGACTGTAGCGAGAAGTGGAACAAGGAGAACAAACGTTGGCCATTGGGTTGGCGTGGAGAGCAGCGGAAGTCGTTCACAATCGACTGCTTTGGTTTGAAAAGAGATCGCTAACGAGTCGGCATCTCGTCAGGAAATCAAGCACTGAAGAGATAAGCCTTTGTCAGTAGTAATCGAGGCCAACATGGAATTTTGGCCCAGAACAACGGAGCGCCATGTGCAGCTTTCTTAGACTTGCGTTGGAACCGCCCCGAAGGTGCCAACAGAACGATTAAGTTCTTACGGCACGCACTGAACTCCAGAGCGCACCGCGATTGATCCAATCAGGGTACAGCTTGAGCATTTCGTCATATAGGTCCCGCGCGGTCGTCGTCTGCATAGCCAGGCGCTCGAAATCGCGGATATATTTCAGAGTTTCGCCAATGATCCGAGGGCTATCTTCGTTCCCGACGCGCTTGTGCCCGGCGATTACTGCGCGTGGCTTAAGCGACTCCATTTTGTCGAGGGCGGCAATCCACTCTTGGCGCTTCTGCTGATCTGGCGACTCTGACAGATGCAGATGATCGCCGTTGTAGGCGGCATCACCCGCTACGATCAAACCGATTGACGGAACGTGAAGGCAGGTGGTGTTAGCTGTGTCGGTGAATCCGAGGGGCACACTGACTAAATCGTGGCCTTCCAGGTTAATGACGTTTCCGGATAGCTCTTCGGCAATTGCAAGATGGCTCGAAATCTGGCCGGGAAAACGCGGATTCCAAAACATAGCGAGAGACTCTGGCGATGCCTGCTGGCGCATAACCTTAATCACATCCGGCCGCGCGACAAAGCGGGCATTTGGAAATCGCTCCAGAACTGTACTGGTGCCAAAGAAATGGTCGCCGTGGCCATGGGTGGCGTAGATCGTCGTCAGATTCTTTCCGCTCGCCACAACCCAATTCGCCAGGGCGCGCGCCTGCTCGACCGTAATGGGGGCGTCGACCAGGACAGCGTCGCGCTCCCCAGAAATAAGCGTTGACGAAATAGGCGGCCACGGCCGCTCTTTTTCGCCTGGAGGCAACTCGCTCGTGATAGCGCGTATGCTGGGCGTCAGAAACACGTCCCACCTCAGGGATTTATTTTGAGTTGTACGTCCGGAGTTGGAGGTACGGCTGTCGGATTGTCCGTGCATCGAACGGGCTTGGTCAGCTCGGATTGGCCAAGTCGAGGCCGTTACGAGACCAATTCCGAGGGCATTCGATAGGAACTCCCGTCTTGAAGTCATTATGGCCTTTTCGGATCGCATATTTTTGCTCCTTTTCTAAAGCAACTGCCTACGACTTGGCTCGTCAATGTCGTCGCTCGTGCCTTCCGAGCGATCCCGCTAGAAAAGTCTCCCGCCCTCTCGGTCAGATCTGGGCTCTCCCGCCGTCAACGAATAGTTCAATACCCGTGACGAAACTGGAGTCATCCGAAGCGAGAAACAACGCCACCTTAGCAACTTCCTCGGGTTCCCCCATGCGTCCCATCGAGACGGTGGACACAATCCGCGCAATCACATCTGAAGATTGCCGACTCGCCAGCGGCGTATTGATCGGACCCGGACTGACAACGTTTGAGCGGATACGACGGTCCTTCAGATCTGTAGTCCAGGTTCGCACGAAAGAGCGGATGGCAGCCTTACTCGCGGCGTAGACGCCGAAGGCGGCGGTACCTTTAACACTCGCGACAGAGCCGTTGAGAATGATAGAGCCACCCTCCTTCAGTAGCGGTAAGGCCTTTTGCACCGTGAACAGCGTTCCCCTCACATTGATGTTGAATAGCTTGTCGAAATGCTCTTCGGTGACGGCCCCAAAAGGAACAAACTCGCCCACGCCGGCGTTGGCGAAAACAATATCGATTCGCCCTTTCACATTAGAGACAGTCTCGTAAAGACGATCAAGGTCGGCCAATTTGGCAACATCTCCCTGAACGCCAGAAACGTTCGTGCCGATTGCCTTCACGGCCTCGTCAAGTTCCTTCTGGCGGCGGCCCGTGATGAAGACATAGGCACCCTCTTTGACAAAAAGCTTTGCCGTAGCTAACCCAATCCCTTCTGTGCCACCGGTGATGACAGCAATCTTGCCTTCGAGTTTTTTAATCATAGTTTTCCCTTGTTGCTGCCGAGTTCTAACGAACTTTCGCGCTCTGTCTCATTTGTACTTTGGGAAAGTCTTCCCGAACACCGCGTCACGGCCCAAGCGGCCTGGCACACCGTGCGCCACAACCGCTATGCGCATACCTCCAAATTTCTGATGGCCTATTAGCTTTTGCATGTTGCCCCTGAGGTCTGGTAAGGCGTTTCGAATGATGCTGGCCTACAGGCGCTGGACAAACTCAATTACAGCCTGGTTGACCTCCTGGGCTCGCTCCTGCTGGGTCCAATGACCGCAACCTGGAAACAGAAGTGTTCTCCGGAGCTGCGGAACAAACTTCGACAGGTTGGCGATGACTTGGTCCATCCCACGAAAGGCTAAAACGAGATCGCGGTCCCCGGCGATGTACAGCGCCGGGACTGTCACCTGCACTCCAGACACAGGCGCTAAGAGTTCCCAATTTCGGTCCATGTTGCGGTACCAGTTCAGCCCCCCGCGAAATCCCGTGCGCGCAAATTCGCTTACGTAGAAATCCACGTCCGCTTCGGTAAGCCAATGAGGCAACGATGCCGGATTCGTCAAGCGCGAGAGAAAGCCACCTCGGCGCGGGACCATATCGATTTCGCGACCGTCCCTCGCAGCGTCATCCCGGCCTTCCCCTGAAGCCGAGTAGAGGAAGCTGCGAATGCTCAGACGGACATCGCGCTCTAACTCCGCTTCGGCGATGCCTGGGGACTCAAAGTACAGCTGAAAGAACTGCGCGTCCTCGGTCTGGGGCATAAGGCTGGTAGGACGAACGGGTGGTCGCGGGCCGAATGAATTGCCGATCGCTGGAGAACCGGCGGATGTGCATTCAACTTTGGAGAAAGCACAATAAAAGCAAGCCCACCGATAAACTCCGGCCTGCGGGCTGCCAGGTGAAATGCCAGCGCGGTTCCCCAGTCTTGCGCTATGACGAATGCTGACGAGATTCCAGCGTTAGCCAATGCCTACCTGGGAGGATTTTCCTGGGATTGCACGTGAAACCTTCCAGAAGTTCAGTCAGTTTACAGAGCGCCATTCCCTACTCCTGAGTCGCGGCGACCCACTTGGCGTTCAACGGAATAACTCCCTCCACGAATGCGTTAGAACATGATCGGCAAACCGATACTCTATGTCTGGTTTTCCCGATTGGCCGAACCCGATAAGATCCGGTGCGATGCAATGCGCCACCGGTGCAACCAGCGGAATGATATTCCGCCATATGTACGACGAGGTCGGGTTCCCGTGCAGAAAAAGCGCGACGGGCGCGTCGGGGTTTCCCGCTTCCCGGTAGGCCATGGTGGAACCCAGAACATTCACTTGGGCCAGCACAACATCATAAGGAACTTTCACTTTTGCTCTCCTTTTGCTCTTAGTTAAACGACGTTTATGCTCCGTGCTAATGCGTGTCGATCCACTTCCGAATATTCGAGACGGTATCCTCGTAGAACGTCCTGTAATGACCATGCGATACGTAGCCGATATGCGGAGTTGCCAGTACGTTGTCCAGCGTCCGGAAGGGGTGAGACGGAGGCGGCGGCTCAATGTCGAATACGTCGATCGCCGCACCGGCGATTCGCTTGTTCTTCAACACGCTGATCAAAGCTTGCTCTTCGATGATCGGCCCGCGCGACGCATTGATCAACCGGGCCGTTGGCTTCATTCTCTCCAGCTCCGCGGCGCCTACCAGGCCGCGCGTACGGCTGCTCAACACCAAATGGATCGTCAGGATGTCGGCCCGCTCGAACAGTTGGTCCTTGGAAACAAGGATTGCGCCCGCGCCTTTGGCGGCCTCGGGTGTCAGGTTCTGGCTCCAGGCAATCAGATTCATTCCAAAAGCGCTGCCGATCCGCGCGACCTGTGATCCAATCCGCCCAAGTCCCAGAACGCCCAGGGTCTTTCCGCGGAGATCCGTGCCCACTGTTTGCTGCCAGCCGCCGGATCGGACAGAGTTGCTCTCCGTCACGATATGTCGCGCGGAGGCCAAGATCAGCGCCCAGGTAAATTCGATCGTCGGGTCCGACCTATACCCGGTGTGAACCACTACGATCCCACGATCGCCCGCGGCGGCGACATCGATCGACGCGTTTCCAGATCCGGTCGAGGCAATGAGCTTGAGATTGGGAAGGCGCTCAATGACGTTGCGGGGCAGCGGGGTACGCTCGCGCATGACACAAACGACATCAAAAGGTAGCAACCGCTCAATCACGGCGTCCGGATCGGCGAGGTGGTCCTGAAATACGGCGATGTCCGCTCGATCGCGGAGCACCGACCAATCGGCGCTCGCCAGCGCCACATTTTGGTAATCGTCCAGAACAGCGATCTTGTACTTCTTCATTGGCATCCATCCCGCGGTGATTGATTCGAGCCTTCGCGTCCCGCGACGTCAGGTTCCCGTGCAAGTGAATGGTCGGCGTCCCGTCAGGGGACCTTTCGTTCAAATTGCTTCAGAGTGTTGCGCTACTTCTCTACGGCATCGTTCACATAGTCGACGGGCACCCAGGTATAGGCCTGCCCGTCTTTCCTGATGTGCCCAAGCCCTGGAAAGGGCAAGTGGTCGGGCGCGACAATATAGCCCTTCCGGGCCGCGCCCTCGAGAAGCTTTCTCCGCGTTGCGGCCGCGGCGGCAGCATCGGAATCGAAGCGAAGGGAGATGTCGGGATCGTCGACCTGCAGAGCGATGTTGACGACGTCTCCCCAGAACATTACCTCTTCTCCGCCGTCTTCAAGAATGTAAACGGTCAGGCCCGCAGTGTGGCCGTATGCCGGCTCGGAGCGGAATCCGGGGAAGAACTCCGTGGCGCCTTCGAAGGTCTTCAGCTGTCCGCTGTCCATATATGGCTTGACCTTCGGATCGACCTGGGCGAAGAAAGTCTTCTGCGGCTCGACCGCGGTTGCGGCAATGGATTTGTTGAACCAGTAGTCGACCTCTCTTTTGTTGATGTGAATCGTCGCGTTCGGAAAAACCTTCGTGTTCCCATTCATCAGGCCCCCCGTATGGTCAGGATGGATGTGAGTGATGAAGACGTCGGTAATGTTCTCAGGCGGGGCCCCCGCCGCGCGGAGGGACTGCGGCAGTTTGCCAGCCGTCGGGCCGACCAGTTCGGATGCGCCAGTGTCAATCAGGAGAAGTTTGTTCTCGTACTTGATCAGAAAAGCGTTGATGGAAGCGTCCAACGGCGACTTTTCGAAATGCCGCGCCAGGAGACGTTCAACCTCGCCCGGCTTGGCGTTTTGAACCAATTCCTTAGTCAGTCCGAGACCGACGGTTCCATCCGAAACGGCAATTACATCAATCTTTCCGATCTTTGTTCTGTAAATACCTGTTTGACTACGGTCAAGCTTCGACACAGTCGAGAGAGATATGACCGGCTTGTCCGAGGATTGCTGCGCATACGCGACGACGCCTATGATGAGCAAGGCCGGCACCACGATTTGCGTCATAAGAGCGAATGCTGTGATACGGTTTCCCAATGTCAATCCTCCCCTAGCGGTTCTCGTCCCATTGATCGGTAAATACCACCGGCACCCAGCTATACGCACCCCCCTCCTTGCGCAAGGTACCCAGGGCAGGAAATGGCATATGCGGCCCCGCGATCAAAACATGCTCGTGCGCGAGCCTAGGCAACAATTGAAGCCGCGTCGCCGCAGCCGCATTTTGGTCGATGTCGAAAATCGCGGTGACTTCGGGATGCCGCAGCTGGACGCGCTGTGCATGGACGATGTCGCCCCAAAACAGGATCTTTTGTCCCTTTGACGAAAATTCATAGCCGGTATGTCCCGGGGTATGACCAGGCAGCGGGACGAGTTGCATGCCGTCGACGATTGGCTCGGAGCCGCTAAACGTGCGCCACTTACGGGCCTTGATGTACGGCGCTGCGATGGCTTGCGCACTCTGGAAGAACGGCTGCGCATCCTTCGGCGCCTTCGCAGCGATTTCCGGCGACAACCAAAAGTCGCTCTCGGCCTTCGCGACGTAAACATCGGCATTTGGAAAGACGCGCTTTCCGTCCTGAGTGGTCAAGCCGCCGACGTGATCGGAATGGAGGTGCGTAACCAAAACGATGTTGATCTCTTCCGGCGTGTAGCCTGCGCTGCGGAGGCTCGCCTCCAAGCGCCCGAGTGCTCCTCCACCCCACCACGTGCCGGCACCCGCATCGACGAGGATTAGTTGCTTGCCAGTGTTGACCAGGAAGCCCTCATCAGAAACATCCAGCAGGCGCGGATCTTCGTGCAGTGCCTCTACAACACCATCCATCGTCGCCTTCGTTCCGTTCAGCCAGTGCGGATCGAATACGCCGTGACCATCGAATAGGGCTGTCACTTCGAGGTCGCCGACTTTCAGTCGGTAGAAGCCCGGCGCCTGATCATGATGTTGCGGTGCGGCAGCCAGAGCTGCGTTCCGACCGGCGACAAAGCTGGCGAGCACCGCCATAAAAGCGGCGACGAAGCGCATCGAATTTCTCTTGAGCATGTTTCTACCCCCAACAACTGGTGAACTCACAGCACCACCTCCGTTGATCGTTCGCGTAACCATTCCGCGTTTCAGTCCAAAGTCAAACAGCAGTCTCCGTTCGGGGCTGTGGCTGCAACATCGAATCGTTGAACTGGGTTATAAGTACCCCTTCGTTTGGACCCGGGTTGTCACGGAGAGACTTCGCCCGCTCCACCAGGACTTCCTGCGCATCCGTCCCCAGAACGCCCATGGTTTCGTTGATGAATTCGGCGAGCGGCATCGCCCGCGGTTCATCGTTGCTGTCCAACAGGTCGGTCTGCACCCAGGGGGGAGCGATCTCAAGTACGCGGACTGCGGTGTTCTTGAGTTTGTAGCGTTGCGAAAGAACGTAGGAATGCAACGCCGCCTTCGTCGATGAGTACACGGCGGTGATGGCCAACGGAACATATCCGAGCACCGAAGTGTTGTAGATGATCGTTGCCGACGGTTGCTTCTTCAGGTGTTCGATGAGAGCCGAGGTCACTCGGATGGTCCCGAGTAGATTGGTGTTGACGGTGGAGACCAGCAGAGCGTCGTCGATGACGCCCGCCGCATCGTCAATTTGCATGATACCGGCGTTGTTGATCAGGACGTTGAGCTTCGGATACTGCGCGATGAGCTTCTTTGCCACCGAGGCGATGCTCTTTGGGTCTTGAAGATCCAGCTCGACCGAGGCCATTCCAGGGTTCGCCTTCGTGGTTGTCTCCAAATGCGATTTCCGGCGACCGGAAATGATGATCTGGTTTCCGCGTTTGTGCAGCGCCTCCGCGAGGCCACGTCCGATCCCCGAACCACCGCCCGTGATGAAAATCGTGTTTCCCGTGAGAATCATGAATTTGTGTCCTTCTTCTTTCTGAACCGACCGGTTCTTTTAATTCTCATCTGATGCATGGACTGAACCAAACGGTTCATTTAAAAACAGACAGTGGCGTGTACGGCCTACAACTTGCCGTTGGAATTCTTCCATTCCGCTGGAGGGGGGATCGTTTCCAGGACATCCCAATGCTCGACCTGCTTACCTTCTTCCAGGCGATAGAGGTCATAGAAAGCCGTGGGTTTGCCGTCGAACAGGCCTTCGCTCATCATAAGAACGAAGTTGCCTTGCCCCAGAACCTTGTAGAGCTTGTCGTATTTGAATACGAAGCCCGGCTTCGCGAATACCCCGGTTTTCGTCTGAAAGCCGGATTTGTTGTCTTCGCCGTCGCAATTGTGCTGGTGGAAGTGATCCAGAGACCTATATTGCGCCACCTTGTCGCGCTGTCCACCAAAGACCACGTCGCGGAAGTATCCGAGCATCACGGCTTTGTTCGCTTCGGTTTTGTCGAGGTCGACCACGTGAGTCGGCCCGTCGAGCTGGGTTCTTCCGCTTACGTTCGGAGCCGAGCATTCGTCTTGCATGTTGTCCCAGTGCTCAACAATCTGGCTGCCTTCAAATCGAAAAACGTCGAAGGCCACCTTGCGGCCTGAGAGGTTGTATTCACTCTGCGCGACGACGTAATCGCCATCGGCAAAGATGCGAACGATTCGTACCGTTGTTCCACTGGGAACGCCGTTCAGCAGCGCCGTAAATCCTTCACGTCCGTCCGCAACCCGTGCATTGTGCTGGGTGTACTGCTTGGTGCTGATGACATCCAGCGCCGTCTGGTCCTTGTTTTCGAAAGCCTTCAAGAGTGTGCGGACCGCTTCGATTCTTTTCGTCTCCTCGGAAGGTTGCGCCGAGACGAACACACCGGCCAGCAGGAACACAGTCGAAGGAATAAGTACATACATCCTTTTCATCGCTTCCCCCTTCGTCTTCGCCTCACCTTGCAACCCGGTCAGGCATTTCCTCGTCGAACGCGCCAAAATTGAACCCATCGGTTCGATACGCAATAATGTCCCTATGGGACGTGCCAAGAACTTCAGCCGGGAAGGCGTGCTTGAGAAAGCGCTGCCTGTCTTCTGGAAATTCGGCTTCGCGGATACCAGCCTTAAGGAATTGGAAAAGGCTACGGGCGTAAACAAGTCTGGTCTCTATGCCGAGTTCGCGGATAAGGGAGATCTGTATTTGGAAAGTTTGCGGCACTACTTGAAAAAACTGCAGAAGGAGGAACTGCTGACGGCCAATCCGCTCGGATGGAAAAACATCGAACGCTTTCTGAAACTCGCGCCCTGCAGCCTGGAGGGTCAGAAGGGCTGTTTTTCGGTCGATTCCATGAACCAGTTCGCGGTGCTCCCACCCGCCGCTCAGGGAATTGTTTCTGAGAGCCGTGCCTTTCTCAAAGACCTGATCGCGAAAAACGTCGAAGCCGAGCAACCAGTGATGAAACCGACGGTGCTGGCCGAGATGATCTTGACCTTCTTTACCGGCATTAGCATGGAGCAGCATCTGAAACTCAGCAAGGCGACCATGAACCGAAAAGTAGACGACTTCATGAAGGTCGTCCGAAAGCTGTGAATCCGCAGTTCCGCGGAGGGCAATCGGCACGAGAGGCGGTTGCATGTTTCTCACGGTCTCCTCGCGATTGTTTTGCCGGCATCGGAATCGGCGCTGAATGCAATATCACGAATGTCGATGGCGACTAGAACCGGATTCGGAATTTTCTGTTTATTGCCGTCAGGTGCGTAGACTCTCCGTTTGGTTGGCACCATGATTCCGTCGTCGGGCTTGCCCTTCACTTCCCAGATTGCGCCCGTGACCGACAGCGTTGCAGTCACCGTTTTCAATTGATTCCACCGGGACAGCCCACCATGGGCATTAACGGCAGCACTCAACAGATCATTCATATGCATCCTCCGCAGCCATCGCGTCGAAGCTAGCTGCTCGGTCACCCGTGCTCGTTCATTCCTAGCCGCAATGCTTTCCTCAGTGCCCGTGTCGCGTGAAACAGCCGTCCCTTCGCCGCTGTCACTGAGACGCCCATCATCGTGGCTGTTTCTTTCATGGAGAGCTCTCGCAACTGTTGAATCTCAACAACCCGTCGAATGGTCTGTCGTAAGTCGCAGATCGCCTCCCTAAGAAGTCTTTCCTTCTCGCGCTGGGCGCACGCCTTCTC
>Ga0185299_10007899_pt1 | contig 10703 bp, 8 predicted proteins | sample PaiPotPPA55metaG_FD_128002 | JGI IMG/M metagenome (GOLD analysis project Ga0185299, IMG submission 128002) | Iron sulfur acid spring bacterial and archeal communities from Banff, Canada, to study Microbial Dark Matter (Phase II) - Paint Pots PPA... ...
GAAAAGAACACCGCCGAGAATCAAAATCACAATAACGCCTTGGATGATCCGCGCGTTTGGGGGAGTGAACCGGCTTGTGAACCACCGTATTGCATAAAAACCCGCAATGATAAGAGTTCCGAGGCCCCACCCGATCACTAGGTCAAGGCGCGACGTACGTACCAAATCACTAGCGGGACGCCTGTCCCACATCACCAGTAGATAGTGATCTCCGCGCCGCAAACTCTTAATTGCGGCATCGAAGCGCCTCCGGGTCTCATCATTCTCTTTGCGAGCGCGCTTGTAAGCGTGACCCAGTAGCTTGGCGATCTTAGCTTCATACTCGTCCGTGTCGTATTCCGCCTCAAAGTCCTCATTGAGCTGGATGAAGTCTTCCTGCATTTGGCCCGTTTCCGTGAAATACATCATCCGCTTCTCAAGCTCAGAGAGCGCCACGCCCTCAATCTGCACCTGCTCAGCCGTCTGCTGAACCAGAAAATCCTTAGCCTCGCGAACCCGCATGCGCCGGATTGTAAGCTATCCCGTCTTTGCCTGTGTAGCGGCCGCGGACTGTCGCGGGCGCCTTGGCCTTTCTCTGTAGGGGGTGGCGGCTTTAGCCGCCACGTTCAAATACAAAAACAAATGGGCTCAGCCCCCTGAAGAAAGCCTGTCAGTTGCGCACTCAGGGACTCGGAAAGCGCAACGCCGAGCGGCTCATCGTTTTTTCGGCTCTGTTTACGCGTGTTGCGACCAAATGGAGTTCAGCCTAAGATGTCAATCTTATGAAGTGTCCTCATTGCTTAGAGGGATTCCACGAGGGACAGGCGTGGTGGTCCGTGGTGATCGGGAGTAACAAGGACGGGTTATGGGTTCTGAACCGCCTGCTGTGTCCTGCGTGTCGAGACTATGTGTTCTATTTGGATAACGGACCATCTCCGGGATACGGGGAAGGCGTACAGAACATGAGACTGCCCGTGGTCACCAGATCGTTCATGGTGTGGCCGAAAGGAGTTTCGAGAACCCCGGTGCCGCCGGAGGTGCCGGCTGAGATCGTTGACGATTACAAAGAAGCGTGCTTGGTTCTTGCCGACAGCCCTAAGGCCTCGGCCGCCCTCAGTCGCAGATGTTTGCAAAACCTTCTCCGACGTGCGGCAGCTGTGACGCCCGGAGATTTGAGCAAGGAGATTGACCAAGTACTTGGAAGTGGAAAGCTGCCCACCGATATCGCCGAGAACATCGATGCTATTCGGAACATCGGCAACTTTGCCGCTCACCCAAACAAGAGCGCGGTTACGGGGGCAGTTCTGCCGGTTGAGCCTCACGAAGCGGAGTGGAACCTCGATGTTCTAGAATCACTGTTCGATTTCTATTTCGTCCAACCAGCGCGGGCCAAGGCTAAGAGAGACGCGCTGAATAAGAAGTTACAGGATGCCAACAAACCGCCGTTGAAGTAAGGACCTGCGGTATCTTAGTGATCTTCAAAGGTGTGGCTTTAACTTTCTTTCTACGACTAACAGACCCATGGCCCGAAAATATCTCGACTCATTCCCTAGGCCCTTGCTTGAAGATCTTGAACAAGGCAGGTGGATTCCGATCGTCGGCGCGGGACTGTCGCGGAATGCGATTGTCCCCGTCAAGCAGAAGATGCCTTTGTGGAAGGATCTTGGAGACGCTTTCTCGAAGGACCTGTCGGGGTACTTATGCGAGAGCCCAATCGATGCCATTTCCGCATATGCGCATCAGTTTGGGCGAGCAAAACTGACAGAGAAATTGACTGAATTCTTGTTGGTCGACTCCGCGAAGCCAGGTGCGGTACACGATTCGTTCTGTCGTATTGGTTTCGACGTTGTGTGCACGACAAACCTTGACCTACTGCTTGAGCGACAGTATGACTCCATCGCACGCTACTGTCGACCAATCACCGATGACGAGCATCTGTCGATCAGTCTGCAACGAAGCAAAGCGGACCAATATCCGCGGGTTGATCTCTTGAAGCTGCATGGTGACGTTCATCATAGCGGTTCCCTCGTTGTCACAGAGGAAGACTACGAAGCGTTTTTGCATCGGCACGCACTGAAAGCAACGTATCTAGCTAATCTCCTAATTAGCCGCACTGCCGTTCTAATCGGCTATAGCCTGGACGATCCCGATCTCCGTCAGATTTGGAGGGTGATTACAGATCGCCTTGGGCATCTTCGTCGGCCGGCTTACGCGATCGGAGTTGGCCGCTCATTCACGAATTTCTCACGTTTCCAGCGTCGCGGCGTTCAGCTCATTGAACTGCCGGGCAAAGAGCGCGACTACGCCCGAATACTGACCGACGTTTTTAATGAGCTGCGAGAGTTCTGGAAGTCGCTCCCTCTCGAAAGCGTCAGCAGCGACAGGGAGTCGGTGAGCGAACTTGCTTTGCCCTCAGACGCAGCAAGCAGAATATGCCTATTCCTGATTCCTCCTGAGCTCAAGTCGTTCTACCGAGAAGCGGTATATCCGATCGCAAAAAATTGGGGTTTTGTCCCGCTCGCGCCGGAGGAGGTTCTGGCAGCAGGAGATGTGGTCTCGGCGAAAATAGAGGCGTTGGCTACTCGGGCCGAGGTAATTGTGGTTGACATTCCAACCTTGAATGCGATTTCAGCGATATTGAGCGAGATACGCGACCTAAATGAGAAACGAGTCGTCACAGTCATTCCGGATTCGATTGTGGAACCGGTTGTTAATACGATTAATCAGCTTTTCCCGCGTGCTATGCGACACAGCTCCTGGCGCGTCGTTCGTCCGAGAAATGTTGTCCGAGACTCTGGTGTATTTCTCGAATCAGTGAACGCTATCTTCCAAGGTATCGCAGAAGCGACGAAGGGACGGTTAGAAGAGGAACCTGAACGGCTGCTCAAGAACGGGGACTATCGGGCGGCGGTGATTTCTGCAATGACTCTGCTAGAGGTCCGGCTCCGTGAGCGAATTCAGACCGGCGTTAGCGATCCACGAAAGAACTACAGCATGCTGTCACTAATGGGGACGGCCGTGGAGCAACAGGTACTTCCCGCTCAGTATCTGGATCGCCTCGTGCGGTGGGCCAAAGAACGCAACACGGTCGTCCACATGGGCGGAGCCGTAAACGCTAAGCTCGCCAGGGAGATAGTGCATGGTGTCTACAATATCCTGAAGCACGTGCCGGCCCCTTAAGGAGTCGACAACCGTCCCAACTCATTTAAGTTTACTATTGACATACGTCCAGACCTGTGGTATGTTGCGGTGTGTTACCTCGAATAAACCCGGCTGGTCCGTTCGTTCACTTTCCCTATAACTCCAAATCTTTCAATAGCTTGCCGCCTCTTGAAATCTCTTGCCTCTCTTTTTCCGACCGCAGTTCTTTGTTTTCAATAGCTTGCGGACTCTTTCCCCAAAATGCCGGGGGTGGCATACCCTTTCGGGAAGCTCGGATGCGACTCTCAGTCGGTCGCGCATCTACCTTTAGAATCAACACTTGCAAAAGTGTATCAAAACAAACGACTTTAACTTCCTTTAGAATGAACACTTGTGAAAAACCTAGGGAGGGGGAGGGTTACGGTTAACTAAGGCTGACGTCAGTGCAAGACCAAAGTATTGATGCGCTTGGGCACTTCTCCTGCTGGAATCACGGCTATGGGCTACGCCTGTTTCGCCGTCGTGACCATCACAGCTTTTTCTTTGCTGGCCGCTTCTTTTCGCCGCCCTGGGTGCTGATCAGCGCCAAGTAGTCTTTGGCATTGAACGGGTAGCGATGCGTGGACTGCTGTCCGGTGGTGCTCAAGGAGACGTCAACGCGTCGATTGTTGGCCAGCACCATCACCCGCAAATTATTTAACATTTGTTGCCGCTCGGAGGGCGTCAGGTCGGGATTCTGCGCGATCTGTTCCTTAACTTGCAGGGTATTCAGAGGTTGTTCGTCGCCGAAGGGTCGTGTCTCAATGTGGCCGGCAGGGACATTGTGCTCGACCAAGAATTGTTTGGTGCGTTCCACGCGCCGCTCGGTCAGAGATTTATTGTATTCGGCCGAGCCGCGTTGGTCTGCATGGCCACCAAGGATCAAGTGCGCGTCCGGGCGGTACTTCAAATATTTTCTATAATCTTCCGCCAGTGTTATCAGAATCTGTTCCTGACTCGGCAACAACCCGCCATTGGGATTTACCTCATTGGGCCGAGCGGTTTGGAAGTAAATGCTGTGAAGTTCAAGTCTCGCTTCCAGCTCTCTGATCTCAGGAGCGGGAGCAGGAGGCGGCGGTGGCGGCGGAGCCTCGACGTTTACCGTGGTGGTGGAAGAGGCGGTCAGCGGCGGATCGCGGTCATCCCTTGCATTGCAAGTGACTGTAACACGGCCTGGTTCTGCGCCGCGCGTATTCAATGTTCCGGTGCTACCGTCGCCAGAGATGTCACCGGTGCTTGCGGTGTAGCTGTAACTTACTCTGCGGCCATCCGGGCTGCTGGCGTAGGAGGTGATCGTGGAGGTCCCTCCGATTTGAACGCTCCCGGGATCGGCCGAGCATGAAATAACGGGCGGATGATTCTCTTTCACGGTGAACCTGGAACTGCAGGACGCGGAGCCATCCCTGGTGCCATCGGTCAGATCGGCTGTAACCACATAGGAGCCGGGCTGCAAGCCTGCAGTTTCCACTTGCGTGGAAGCATTGCTTCCGGCAACTTTCACGCCAGTGCCATGCCAGCGGTACGCGATCGAACGCCCGGTATGGAAATTAGATTCGCTGGCGTTGGCGTTCACTGGCTCTCCAGCAAAGACTTCGGCCGGTTGTACCGAGCAAGCCGCGCTGGGTGACACTGACGGTTGGCCCATCGAGCCAAAGTGGAAGACGATTCCCGCCGACAGGCGTACGTTATTGCGCGTACCGCTTGTTCCCGTCGTTGAAGAGGGATCTTTGAACCGGGTCATCAAGTATTCGGCTTGAATAATACGCAGGGCGAGATGGCGGCGGACGTTGACGTCTAATCCTCCTCCCACCGCCATGGCGAAGACGTTCTCGGAAGGGAGGGGAGTACAGAAGGGAGAACTTGTACAGCCATCGATGGTCACCTTACGGGCGTTCGCGTCTCCGAACAGGGCTTGAGCAAAGAGAGTGAAGCGAGGCCGCCGGTAGGAAAGACGCGGACCACCCATGTAGGTGAAGACCTTTCCGTCAGCAGAAAGATCGCGAGAAGGGCCCGCTCCAAAGAAGGTAAGAGTATTGGCGTGGTAGCCGGAAAAGTCGCCAACAAGCCCAAAATAGCGGTTCAGGTTGAAGGCGATGTTCGTATCGCCGCCATTGAGATCCGCGATTCGGTTCGCCCGGTTGGACAACACATCCGGTACATTCGAGTAACCCAGAAAGAGCTCGACCCTGGGCGTGTCGAAGCCGCTTAACCCTGATCGGGGTCCGGGCGTTGGCGTGGAAGCAGCCGGTATGGCGTCGCTTGCGGCGGCGGGTGCTACGGTGGAATCAGCAGCTTCGGATTTATCCGTTGTGGCTACTGCCTTCGTTGCGGATCCTGGCTTCGGCCCGTCGTCTGCACGGAGTGAGGACGCTAGAAGAAAAGCAACCGCTATGGTGGCAAACATCCGCGCTACAAATTTCATCGTCGGCTCCTGAGTTGTACATCGTGCTCCGCCTGTCTGAATCCAAGGTATAAGCTGTCAACCTTGTCGTTTTTCGTCCGAAAAACCTGATGCCTTACGGCACGTTGATGACGGTGTTCACCATGGTCACAGGTCCGGTCAGCACTAACGCTCTGCCGTTCAGCACAGTGAACGGCGGCGCATTGTTGCCGGCAGTAGAGAACGTAATTCCTGCCTGAGCGATGATGGTTCCGACCATGGTGCCGCCCCCGGCCCCGTTAATCGTCGCAGCGCTGCCCACCTGCCAGAAGACGTTTTGCGCCTGAGCGCCGTTGATCAGGATCACGGAGCGAGGGGCTCCCGCTCCGCCGACAGTGAGTGATGTCGCCATCTGGAAGACCCAGACGGCATTCGCGTTGCCCTGGGCATCGAGCGTGAGATCGCTTCCGGTTAACAAGAAAGAGCCGCCTGCGGCGGTATAGACACCCGGAGCGAGGGTGTGCGCGCCGAGTTGACCGGCGCCTGGATCCGAACCTGGCGGTAATGCAACCATGCTGTTATACGCAGTCAGCGTGTCGGCTGCGGCCTGCGTAGCGATCGCGAAGGTGGCACCAGTTCCTTCGGAAGGACACCCAACGGTGGGAGGCGGGGCTGCAGTGTATATTTTTCCGCTGACTGCCCCGACGTTGAGGGGAGTCTCGGTATAGGTACAACCTGTCCCCGGATCGTGGAAACCAGTCACAGCGGTAGAAACAGCGGTGGTTCCGATGTTCCCGTTGTTAATCGCCGTATTGATACCTTGGTTGGTTATTCCGGCAGTCCCCCCAAAAGCTCCAAATGTAGAGGCTGATCCGAGATTAATTGGCGCAGGCCCTCCTACAAACGGAGGGCCTGTCGTAAAGGACCAGGGATTCGGTACCGCACCAGCTACCAGGGCATTGCCAGACAGGTCTTTCGCGCCGGTAGTAACCGTGGCGGTATATTGGGTGTTCCCTGCCAGAGGGTTGGTCGGCGTAAACGTCGCAATGTCGCTCGCTGGAGCGTAGGTCACCGTTCCAGTGACAGGAGTCGCACCGGGCCCTGTTAGCGTAAAAGTCGCCGAGGTGAGGGTTGTCGGATCCATCGCCTCGCTGAATGTTGCATTCACGGTCGCGTTGAGTTGGACACCAGTCGCACCGTTCACTGGACTGGTGAGAGTTATCGTCGGTGGTGTTGTGTTTGCCACCGTCCCGGTCGTAAAGGTCCAGGGATTCGGTATGGCGCCACCTGTCAGGGCGTTGCCAGCCAAGTCCTCCGCCTTATTCGTAACGGTGGCCGTATAGGTAGTGCTGGGCGCCAGATTCGCTGTGGGGGTGAAGAGAGCAGAGTTGCTCCCCGCAGCGTACGTGACTGCGCCTGCTACAGCGGTCCCGCCTGGACCGGTTAAGGTAAAGGTTGTGCCGTTAATAGTTGCAGCATTCATTGCCGTACTGAATGTGGCTGACACTTTTTGGTTGATGGGCACAGCTGTTGCGCCATTCGCCGGGATTGTGGAAAGAATCGTGGGTGCGCTTGCATTCGTGGTTACGCCGGTCGTAAAAGTCCACACAAAGTTCGCTGCCAGTGGGTTCCCAAGCGCACTCATCGCTCCGGTGGTGATCGTGGCTGTGTAGGCCGTGCTGGCGGTCAAATTGGCTGCCGGTGTGAAAATCGCGGTGTTGCTTGCCGCAACGTACGTGACCGCGCCTGCTACAGCCGTCCCTCCGGGCCCGGCTACCGTGAATGTCGTAGTCGTGATGCTTGCCGGATTCATCGGCTCGCTGAAAGTCGCGGAAATCTTTTGGTTCAGCGGCACGCCGGTGGCACGGTTCGCCGGGATCGTGGCGGTCACTCTCGGAATGGTCCCGGTGGTAAACGTCCAGACGAAATTCGCTGCCAGTGCATTGCCCGCGGGATCTGTCGCTCCGGTTGTGATCGTGCCGGTATATGTGGTGCTGGGTAACAGATTCGCTGCCGGAGTAAACGTGGCAGTTGCGCCCGAGTAACTGACCGCACCCATTACCGCCGTCCCCCCAGGTCCTGCCACCGTAAACGTAACGGTATTGACGGTCGTCGGATTCATTCCAGTATTGAAGGTAGCGGTAACAATCTGGGCAACTGGCGTGCCCATCGCCAGATTTGTAGGGCTGGTCGAAATCACGAAGGGCGCTACGAACCCCGTCCGTTCTCGACCGCATCCGCTCAAAAGAGCAGCCAATAGGAACGCCCAGATGCAGATTTTGCCAATCTCAACTTTGCGCATCAGCTTCTCCCATGACGCAGTACAAGGCGATGACACTTCCGACCCTCAAACGCCGACGACATCCTAAAGATACAAACGCCAGGGAATAGATGTCTGCCCAATAACAGACACAATTAGATATTTTTAATGTCCAACTAAGCGTCGAGTTTGAGATAGTTCCCAGTGAGGCCGTTTTGTAACTTAGGACTTCGAAGAGCTCTCGGGTTAAAGATGAAGGCAAAGAAATCCATAAAATCGAAGTCGATCGACTCCTTCGACCCACGGGTGTTTCTCGACACCGCAGGGGTAGCAAGGAAAATAGCGGAATTCCGCAGAGGCGAGTCGATCTACTCTCAGGGTGAGGCTGCTGATAGTGTCATGTACGTCCAGAAAGGCGGCGTTAAATTCACTGTCGTTAATGGGTCCGGAAAAGAAGCTGTGGTCGCGATGTTTGGTCAGAATGATTTTTTTGGCGAGGGATGCATGGCGGGACAGTCCGTCCGTATGGGACAGCCACAGCGATTACGCCGAGTACTATTCTGGTGATCGACAAAAACGAACTCTTGCGGGTACTCCACGCTGAGCGTGAATTATCAGACTATTTTATCACCTACATGCTTTCGCACAACATCCGAGTCGAAGAGGATCTGATCGATCAACTCTTCAACTCGAGTGAAAAGCGCCTGGCGCGCGCTCTCCTCTTACTTGCCCGGTACGGAAAGCGCGAACACCCCGACCGAATCCTATCGAAGGTTTCGCAGGAGACGCTGGCGAAGATGATCGGAACTACCCGCTCACGCGTCAATTTCTTCATGAACAAATTCAGGAAACTTGGCTTCATCGAATATAACGGCAAGATCAAAGTCAAGAAGTCATTGTTAACAGTGGTCTTGCACGAGTAGGCCCGGATTCCATTAGCCAGCGGAAAGGAAAAGTGGGGACGGTTTTATAAAGAGGCTGATGTCAGTGCAAAACCAAAGTATTGATGCGCTTGGGTACTTCTCCGGCCGGAATTACCGCTATGGATTTAAGCGTCTTTGTGTCAATCGCAGACACCGAACGAGCAGCGGAATTGGAAACGTAGACTGTTTTACTGTCGGGTGTGAAGGTGATCCACTCCGGGACCGCTCCGGTGGGCGGATGGCCGAAAGGATGCACCAGCGGCAGCGTGGAGTGGCCGACTAACTTGAGATCGGGAAGTGAGTACTCAAAAACGGCGTTCGCTAAGGTGCTGTTAACCCAGAGGGATTTGCCGTCCGGCGCGACGCCTATGCCATGCGACGGAGTGCCGGTGCGCCCCTCAAGGATCCCAAAACCAGTGGGCTGGCCGGGCAGGTTGATGCGAGCCACTTCGGCGCGCTTGGCAAAGTCTACGATAGCGAATCCGTGAAAGCCGGAGAGCTGAACGAAAATGCGGCGAGTCGATCCATCAGGATTCGTTTCAAAAGCCATGGGACGAACGCCGCGGTCGAATTCGACCTCCCATGCGACTTGGTCTGTCGCGAGGTCAATGATTGTGGCCGATTTAGATTCGATCGAACCAACCACAGCGTACTTGCCGTCCGGGGTGACGTAAATATTGTGGACGCTGCGATTCACAGGGATGGTCTTCACGCGGGTGAGGGAATTTGTGTCAATCACGTCGACCGCACCGGGCAGAGTGCGGATACCCACCAAGACGCGGCGGCCATCCTTTGTAATGGTGATGTTGTTGGGCCGGGCGCTGAGCTCTATTTTCTTTGTGACTTGTCCGCTCACACGATCCACTACGTCGAGCACGCTCTCCGATTCGTTGCTTACATAGACGCGCGCGCCGTCGGGCGAAAAGTTGATTCCGTGAGGCAGTTCGATACCCCGGATAACCTGCACGACTTTGTTAGTTGCGGCGTCGACGACGTCGATCGTGTCTGCGGCACTGTTTGTAATATAGATCAGCGAGAGCGTAGTTGGCGCAGGCTGAGAATTCGGTCGGAGACCCCGCACCCAATCGGCCAGAGTGAGCCAATCGGGATCGTTCTGCGACGGAAACTGCCAGCCGCCGGAATGGAAGGGATCACCGCCAGCACTTGGCGCGAGAGGATGGAGCAATAGAGGACTGGAACCGGGCTCACCTCGGACCACTAATTGCATTACACTCTGGAAATTTTGCCGAGATTGCTCTTCGGTCCAATCTGCTGCCCCGGGCGATAATGTTTGAAGATGGAAAATTCTGTTGGATTCCGAATGACAGCCGTAGCAGCGTGCATGGCCTGGCCGCTGCTTCAGGAAAACAGCTTGGACACTTGATTTGAACAGTTGAAAATCGGGGACCTCTTGTATGGAGGTGGAACGAGGCACTGACTGCCCCGCGCTGTCGCCGGCCGGCGACTGCGCGGAGCTTGCCTGGTGTGAACTTGCAGTTTCGCTGCGCGCCGCCGGCAGCTTTTGCGCGGTCGCATAGGCGCTGCTGACAACAATTGCTAACACCAGAAATAATTGCGCTCTAATTGCCGACCGTGCTTGCAAAGTAGTTAAAACCTCTGAGAATTCGCGCCTTCAGTGCCCGTACACCAACAAGCGAAACGTGCCGGAAACAGGTGTCGGTTGTGGCTTCGGCTGCTCGGCCGTCGGAGCAGCGGCAGGAGTAAAATCGGCGGTGTCGATGAAGAGCTTGTGCGTTTTGGGATCAAGGGCCATGTTGCGCGCGCCAAATTCGGTGGTCACCGTCTCGACCACGCTGAACTTATCAGAGCTATCTTCGTGGAAGATGTGCAACGTGCCTTCGCGCGTGGCCGTGAAGAGAAGACCGGTCTCGGCCTCGTAGATGTTCGTGTCAACTCCAGAGCCGATAGGGAATGTTTGAACGACCTTGCCACTGTCCGCATCTATGATTGCTAGCACTTT
>Ga0185299_10007900_pt1 | contig 10703 bp, 9 predicted proteins | sample PaiPotPPA55metaG_FD_128002 | JGI IMG/M metagenome (GOLD analysis project Ga0185299, IMG submission 128002) | Iron sulfur acid spring bacterial and archeal communities from Banff, Canada, to study Microbial Dark Matter (Phase II) - Paint Pots PPA... ...
TGGCCTTAGCCGATCTCCCGGTCGCACTGTTTCAGCATTTACCCCCCAACATGAAGCGGGATCGCGACACCATCACTTGCCTGCGTTCGGCTTTGATGAAGCCCGCCCATTTTGACTGGGTGGACCAGATTTGGCAGCGGCTCTTGGCCGCCGTCGCCGACGTGCAAAATGCAAACACAGGAATTTCACGTCGCAGCAAATAGTCCCTTATGTCGTCCGCTGCCGTCCCCGCAAGTCCCGCTCGCTGCTGTATTTAACCGCTTGATGCGCGATAGTACCCGATTGCAGAAAGTTTTGAGGCTCTCACTCTAATTCAGTTAAACTGGTAGCTACTGTTTTTGGCTCCGTCCTGACCGAGTTATCTCGGAACGCAGTGATTTTGAACTTTGCGCAGTAACTAACCAGAGATCAACGAAGCTGAGGGTTAAGAATGCCTGATGTAATGAAAACATTGCTGTTAAACCCGCCGAGTTTTGAAAATTTCGACGGCGGTGCAAGCTCTCGTTGGCCCGCAACCCGCGAGATCGAATCCTATTGGTATCCCGTTTGGCTCACCTATCCCGCCGGGATGATTCCCGGAAGCCGCTTGCTCGACGCCTCGCCGCACAAGGTCAACTGGCAGCAGACCGTGCAGATTTGCAAAGACTACGAATTCCTGATTTTGTTTACTTCCACCGTTGGTTTCGGGAGCGACGTCAAGCTCATTCGCAAGATCAAAGAATCCAATCCCAGCATGAAGATTGCCTTCGTCGGCCCGCATGGCCACATCAAGCCTGATGAAACGCTGATGGCCAGCGAAGATATCGATTTTGTCACCCGCGGCGAATTCGACCATTCCGTTGTGGAATACGCGCACGGCAAACCACTCAGCGAAATCATGGGCGTCAGCTACCGCAAAGACGGCAAGATCGTGCACACCGCGCCTCGAGCGCAGTTGCACACCGCGGAACTCGACGCGTTGCCCTTCGCCACCGATATTTACAAGCGCGACCTGGAAATCGAGCGCTACAACGTACCGTTCCTCTTGAATCCTTACGTTTCGTTCTACACCACCCGCGGCTGCCCGGCGTTATGCACTTTCTGCATGTGGCCCCAAACGATTTCCGGCCACGCCTGGCGCACCCGTTCCACGGAAAACGTGGCCCGCGAAGTAAAACAGGCCATCGAATATTTCCCGCAGATGAAAGAAATTTTCTTCGACGACGACACCTTCAACATCCGCAAGGACCGCGTGCTGGATCTTTGTACCAAGTTCAAGCCGCTGAAATTTCAGTGGTCCTCGACTGCCCGCGTGCACAGCGATTACGACACGCTGAAAGCCATGGCCGACGCTGGCGCGCGATTGTTTATCGTGGGATTCGAATCCGGCGATCCGCAAATTCTCAAGAACATCAAAAAGGGCGCGACCGTAGAAATGGCCCGCACCTTCATGAAGAATTGCCGCAAAGTCGGTATTCGCGTTCACGGCGACTTCATTATCGGCCTGCCCGGTGAAACGCGGGAAACTATTCAGAAGACCATCGATTTTGCCAAGGAGCTCGATCCCGAAACCATTCAAGTCTCCCTCGCCCACGCCATGCCCGGCACCGAGCTATATGATTCCATGGCCAGGGAAGGCTTCCTCAAAGTCGAAGCTTTAGCGGACATGGGCGGACACCAGTTGCCTCACATTGAGTACCCCCATCTTTCTAAATCGGAAATGATGGCTGGCGTAAACCGTTTCTACGACGAATATTATTTCCGTCCCAAGGTCGTCTGGCGCATCGTGAAAGAAGCGCTGTGGGATAGTCACGAGCGCAAGCGCTTGTACCACGAAGCGACGGAATTTTTGAAGTTGCGCGCGGAACGTTTGAAGTGGGCGCGTGAAGGTGGCGAAGGCGAAAAGCCTCTGATCGCCGTTTCGCACGCTTCTTCGGCCTCCGGCAACGACTAACCAATAAAAAATGTCCCACGAGCGAAAGCTCCGTTTGAAGACGCTGCTAATGGTCTTCGCCATGATGGTGTGCGCCACCACTGGCGATTCACTCTTGAAGCACGGCATGACCGAGATCGGCCCCGTCAGCTTGACCCACGGCGCTTTATTCGAGGCCCTTCGCATGGCCATGACCAGCAGAACAATTTGGCTCGCAATCCTTTTTCTTATCGCTTTCACGCTTACCAATATGACCGTGCTCAGTTGGGCGGATTACAGCTACGTGATGCCCGCTTCGGCGATTGGCTACGTAGCCGTGACTTTTGTAGGCATGACGCTACTGGGCGAGACCGTTTCGCCGCGCCGTTGGATAGGCGTCGCGCTCATCTGTATCGGCGTAGTTCTCGTCGGGCAAACCAAGCCTAGCACCAGCGCTGTTGCGCAGGCCGTGCAATGATTCGCACCGCCATCACTCTCGCGATTTTTGTGCTCTCCGGCTCCGCAGGCGAGCTGGCGGTCACTCACGGCATGAAAGAGGCTGGCGCCCCGAACCGTCTGCGAATCAAAGAACTAATTAGTTTTCTGGGCCGCGCTTTTCGCACTGCCTGGTTTTGGGTGGGCGTCCCACTGATGGCCTTATCCTTTTATTTGTTAATGGTGCTGCTGTCGTGGGAGCCCATCAGTCTCGTGATTCCCGCGTCGGCGTTGAGTTATGTGGTGGGCACGCTGGGAGCAAAATATATTTTGAAGGAAGACGTGAACGGCCTCCGCTGGGCCGGCGTGCTTCTCGTTTGCGTAGGCGTGGCCATCGTCGCGGCCGGATAATTCCAATATGAGCCCGCCACAATGATTCATCTCCACCACGGATGGGTCGTTGCGGTCCTGGTAGTCGCCACTTTTCCCCTCATCTATTACCTGCTGGCAATTTTTGCCGCGTTGGCCTTTTCTCGCCGAACGAAAGCGCCGGGGCCGCCAACGCCAGCGCAAACATTTCAGCCGCCGGTGAGTATCTTGAAGCCTGTGCATGGCGTTGACTTCGGATCCTACGAGAACTACGCCAGTTTCTGCACCCAGGATTATCCCGAATACGAAATCCTTTTCGCTGTTAACGAAGAGAGCGACCCGGCAGTTCCGGTGGTAAAACGCTTGATCGTCGACTATCCGCAGCGCCACATCGCCTTGGTTATTGGTGCGGAACATTTCGGCGCCAATCAAAAAGTCAACAACCTGGCGCGCTTAACCCGTGAAGCCAGGCATGAAATTTTGGCTCTCAGCGACGGCGATGTGCGCGTTGGCCCGCAATATCTGCGCAACGTGGTCGCCCCGTTGCAGGATGACAATGTCGGGGCAGTGACATCCTTCTACCGCGGCATTGCCCAAAATAATCTTTACGCGGAACTCGAGGCCGTCGGCGCCTCCAGCGATTTTTTTGCCGGTGTCCTGATGGCCGCGTGGACGGAAGGCGTCAAATTTGCGCTCGGCGCTTCGGTCGCGACCACCAAAACATGGATGCAAAAAATTGGAGGCTTTGAATCCATCGCCGCTTTCCTGGCCGACGATTACGAAATTGGACGACGCGTCACGGACTCCGGTGGACGAGTAGTGCTTTCCCACGAAACGGTCACCACCATGTACCCGGCGCAAACACTGCTCAGTTTCTGGCAACATCAGTTGCGTTGGGCGCGTACGGTTCGTTTGTGCCGCCCCGCTTCTTATGCTGCGCTGCTTTTTACGCAGGGCCTGCCCTGGGCCATCGCTGCGGCTTTGCTGGCGCCCGCGCGCTGGCTTACCGTTTCGTACTTACTCGTGTATCTGCTGTTGCGATTGGCAACCGCATGGTTCGTGGGCGTGTCCACAATTCGTGATGAAGTGTTGCGCGACCGCTTGTGGCTGGTGCCCCTGTGGGATGCCATACATTTTGTCGTGTGGGCCGCGAGCTTTGTATCCAATCGAGTGGTGTGGGGCAACGTTGAGTACATGATCGATCGTGGCCGCATGAAGCCAGTCGCGCCCTGAACAACAACAAGAACGCCGGCGTAGCCGAGTCACTAATTCGCACTCGGCTGCTATACACGGCACCATCCCGCTGGTTGACGCCCTCAGCAATCCCGATTAAATTAGACAGGATGAATCGTGGCTGCCGGCACAGCCGGATGTGTCACGATTCCTTTTTATTCCTCCCGGCTGGGAGGTCGTCCAATTGGTAGGACTCCAGACTCTGAATCTGGCTATCCTGGTTCGAGTCCAGGCCTCCCAGCCAATTCTTGACCTCCAAGCGATTTAAACAAATAATTACCGCACTTCGGATTCTTAATATCTCTGACCATTGCTCCAAAAAACGATTACACTACTTGGCCCATAGCGCTGGACTGCGTCACCTAATGACTGAATATCCCAAATTTGATTTGACCGGCCAGGTCGCCTTGGTTACCGGAGCCGCTCGCGGGTTGGGGCGCGCAATTTCTCTGGCGCTTGCCCATGCCGGCGCCGATGTCGCTCTAGGGTTTCGCGACAAGGCCGGCGGAGTTGCGTTGGCTGCACAAATCGAATCAATGGGGCGTCGTGGGCTCCCGTTGCAAATGGACGTCATGCGTCTCGATGAAATCTTCCGTGCACTGGAGCAGACCGAATCATTTTTTGGAAAAATCGACATCCTCGTCAACAATGCCGGCGGCGGATTTACAAACTTGGCCGCCGATGTGTCTGAATCCGAATTCGATGCCACGCTTACCCTCAATGTAAAATCTACGTTTTTTGCGAGCCAAGCCGCTGCGAAAATCATGGCTCGGCATGGCGGCGGTAAAATTATCAATATGAGTTCGCAAGCGGCTTTCGCCGCATTGCCCACCGAGTCCGTGTATTGCGCGAGCAAAGCCGCGATTTCACAATTAACCAAATGTCTGGCGGTCGAGTGGGGACCACGGAACATTACCGTAAACGCGGTCGCCCCCACATTCATCGCCACTCCTGGAACCGAAGAACAGCTTTCCGATCCGGTTTTTCGCGCCGATGTCATCGAACGCATCGCTGGCTTGCATCGTATTGGCGAACCCATGGATGTCGCCGGAGCAGTGATCTTCCTCGCCTCTCCCGCGGCCTCACTCATCACTGGTCACACCATGCTGATAGACGGCGGTTGGACCGCCAGATGAATCTTCAGTACTGCGATTGTGTGGCTAGCGAATCAACGGCAGACCAGGATAGCTTGCTTCCACGTTGATTTAATTCACAGTGCTTGAGTCTTATCTTTTCGGATGGGGCCTATATCCGCGCGGGAAAAAATCGCGTAGATGAATCTAACGGCCGGGAGCGTATAAAAACTTAATCCACCCGATTGGACAGGGAAGCGCCGGATGACGGTCGAGCCTCTGATCGCCGGGAATCTATTTCCTGAAGCGATCGCGACGCCGGGATCTCGTAATCACGATATTTGATGGACAGTACCGCGCGTCCGCCCACGCGCATGGTGGACGTCGATTCATTCTCCGAAGGAAACCAAAAATCACCCAATTTCTGGTAAATATGATGAATTGCGGTGCTTTTAATCCACATCGACGGGTTCTTCGCGGGCTCCGCCTCGATGCGGCACACCGCGAAATCCTCGCTGCTCACCCAGATCCTCCCACGATATAGAAGCTTGTTCGAAACTTTTGGTTGAACGTCGAGCACGTAAGAGCATCCGTCACTAGCGTTTTGAAATTCCATCCCACTAAATTCGTAATTATGGCGATCGAGTGCCACACGCTCGCGATTCTTAGCGCTTAGAGCTTCTTGTTCGGCTTGCAGAAGCCCTTTGAAAATCCGGTCAATCATCCATTTGGGCCCGCTCTGCGAAACGATCTTAAATGTTTTCGTCGCGGGCGCTTCGTAAACCATGTCCACGACCATCTCGGCCTTTAGCGACGTGGGGAATCCTGTGTACTCCAGGCGATAGAACCGCCGGCTTTGATAACGTTGCAGCGCGGCTGCACGTTCTGCATTGTTCGCGATCAGATTGTCCACCACCTGCTCCAGCGTCGCTCGCGCTGTTGTACCTGTTTGTAAATCGGTTTGCGCCTGTCCACTGGCCGCGCACATCAGCAGCACTACAGTAATCAATGACCAGCGCTGACAAACTAATGCCGCAAATAAATTCGCCCCGCGTGCCAGCCGCCTTCTATTTAGCAATCGTGCAGCGTTTGCGAACCGCGGTCCGCCACAATTGGAATTACGCATTTGCATCGCAGGGAATCTCGGTGGCCAAAGTTAATTCTGTGTTTCCGCCAAACGTGTAATTCAGCGCGTGACGCACTGACTTCTTTTCGGCCATGCGGATAACCGAAAAAATCCGCCCCAGAAATGGCGGCGGCGCTTTCCACAATGCCGACAAGGGGCTGTCGCAACCCGTGTAACAGTCAATATGAAATACTCGTTCATCCCAGCGGCGGGAACCCGCTGGATATTCCGGATATTCGCGAAGCACATCGATCACCGTTTGCCAGAAGCGCAGGCTGCGCGGCTCCGCATATTGCGGCATAAACAGAACATGACTGAGCTGCTCTTTTCTGATTTCGTGCACGAAGAGAGAAAAATTGGTGGCACGTGTCAAGTTCACTGCTCCGCTCGGCTCGCATCCATGCCGGTCCCCTCCAGAAACTACCGGCCGCTGCCAGAGCTCAGCCAACCGCACAACCCTCTTGTTTTCGCTCCAGTTCCTCATGGCGTTCAGCTCAAAAGCGTGAACAAACTGGACGTGTCGCTGTAAGAATCTCTCCAGAACAAGTTGGAAGGGAAGCTGTCCCGGACCCAGCTGGTCCCACAACGGATGGTTGAACACCATCAACACTTCCGGCAGTTCGTGGAGCCCCGCCATGATTTCCATCAAGCGGGCCTCGCGGGGATTGCGGGTATATTCCGCAAAGTCTTCCATGATTGTCGGCGCCAGATTCTGCGGCAGGTTGTGGACGCCCAGATGAAAGACCGCATCTTCAAACGGTACACTCCACTCAACCGCGAGCGGGATCTGTATGGCCTCGGGCAGTTGTCGTAAAGAGGTGGGCGCACCCATGCTGTCATGATCGGTAAGCGAAACCAGGCTCATCAAATCCAGCTCGTCTTCAATCTGCTTGCTCTCCAATTTGAAGCCCACCTTGGCCGACACTGGCGGTCGCCAGTACGCCGTAGAAAAATCAACCGGTCTGCACGATTTCTTGCACTGTTTGTCGAGCGCGCGCCGCAACACCGGCCACTTTTCAGCGAATGCGGGAATGAAGTGCAGGCTTTCTTTGGAGAAATTGGTATGGCTATGGAGAGAAACTGCTGCGCGATACTTTCCCGCGATTTGTGGTTGATTCCAAACGCACGAGATCTTCGAGGGCGTCAATCGCTAGCCTCCATTTTTAGCCGCGGCTCCGGCACCGTTCCGCGATCTAGGGTCTAACTACCTGGAGGCCGACGCTTCCTTCAGACCGTTACTTTATTGATTGTAGCTGCTATTCAAGTTTCTTCTTCAAGCATTTGGTGTACTACAGTCACCAATATGAAAATATCCACAATTGCACACCTACTGGTGGCCGCGAAATGAGAACACCACGCACCCGTCACCTTGGAGTCGCACATACGCCCAGCATTTGTGATGGCTCGGCACAGACCTAACGGTGACCGACAAGGGCGGTTCCACGATAACCGCCGCGATGGTTACTCTTTATGTTTTTGACGCCAAATAGTTCTCAGCCTGAATGCTGCCATAGGTACTATGCCTGTAACGCAACTACCCTCTCAGAGCAAAGGAGGACTGCAAAGTGAGATTTCATTCAGGCAAGGTCCGTCACGGCGTCGCGGTGGGTGTAGTAGCCATGTCGCTGGGCGTCGTCATCGGTCTGGCATCCGGGGCGCAGGAGAGAAAGTTTCCACAGACCGCCGGAGTGGACGACAGCAAGATGGGATCGTATCGCGCGCTGGGGCAACTTGCCTTCGCGGCATCGCAAAAAGGCGACAATGCTTTGGCCGCGAAGCTCGCGCGTATCCTCGAGCGAGACTGGGATAAGGCGGAAGATTACGGCGGAGAATCAGCGCTTTCGAAAACCAACCACGCATTATTTGACGAGATCGATAAATCCATGGACCACTTCATAGCTCCACTCGTCGGGCATGTTGCCTCCGCTCCCGACCAGACTGTGGTCAAGGCCGCCTACAACACCTATCTGGAAAAGTTAAAACAAGGGGATTAGAAGCGAGTTAAAACAGGGGGATTAGGAAGCAGCGCAACGCACTGTCGCGACCGCATGGATTTAAGTTGTTCCGTGGATTTTCCATAAAAGCCTCTGCAGAGCTGTCTTTAATCTCGAGAACCGTCCTTCAAACTACCGCGCACCTTATGAAATAAATGATAGAGCTATTACCGTATCGCGCCATACACGCGAAGACGTGCCTCGACGTGCCCGAGATGCGAAAGCCGCGAAATTGTGGCTTAATTGTCTCCGCAAATACTGGTCGTGTGGAGTAGGATCAGAATGTATTCTGTTAACTCGCCGCATGTCGTGAATATCTATGATTTGAGGCGCGTAGCCCAGCGGCGGCTCCCGCGAGTGGTCTTTGATTATCTCGACGGCGGCGCGGAAGGCGAAGTCACACTAAGAGAGAATTGCCGCGTTTTTGATGATGTAACTTTTCGTCCCCGCCACGCTGTAGCCTTCGCCAATTGCGATTTGCGCACCACCGTACTTGGCCATGAACTTTCACTCCCTGCCATGTTGGCTCCCGTAGGTTATAGCCGTCTGATGCATCCCGGTGGCGAAGTTGCCGCCGCACGCGCCGCAGGCAAAGCCGGCACCGGTTACATTCTCTCCACCATTTCAGGGCACAAACTCGAGGATGTGAAAGCGGGTTCCACCGGACCAGTCTTTTACCAGCTTTATTTAATGGGCGGACGTGCCGCGGCAGAAGCCTCCATCGATCGCGCGCGCCGGGCCGGCTTTGCCGCGCTGGTAATCACCATCGACACGCCCGTCAGCGGAATTCGCGAACGCGATCCTCGCAACGGCATGGTCGAACTGCTCAACCCTGGACTGTTTCAGAAAATTCCGTACGCCGAGCAATTCTTAACTCATCCCGGATGGCTCCTGTCCTTTCTGAAGGACGGCGGCGTTCCTCCCCTTTACAATGTGGTTCTGCCCGGAAAAGGCCCTATGCCCCTCACCGATATTGGCCGCGCCCTCGCGGCTTCCACCGTGACCTGGAAGGATTTGTCCTGGATCAGAGAACACTGGAACGGTCCAATCGTCGTCAAGGGCGTGCTCACCGGCGACGATGGCAGGAGAGCCGTGGACGAAGGTGCTGCGGCGATTGTCGTTTCGAATCACGGTGGCCGCCAACTTGATTGTGTTTCCGCAACGCTGCGCGTGTTGCCTGAAGTGGTTGCAGCCGTTAACGGCCGAATAGAAGTGTTGATGGACGGAGGCGTGCGGCGCGGCACCGATATCGTGAAAGCGCTGTGCCTCGGCGCGCGCGCCGTCCTCTGTGGACGCGCCTATGCCTACGGCTTGGCCGCCGCTGGCGAAGCAGGAGTAACTCGCGCTATCGAAATTTTGCGCGAAGACGTCAAACGCACCCTGGTGTTGTTGGGCTGTCCCAGCGTGGCAGCGCTGGATCCTTCTTACGTGCGCGTCCCTAAAGACTGGGCCGCCAATTAAAATTGGAGCGTAGTTCCTTGAGCAAAACCGTACGCGAGTCGTCGGTGCACGAACTTCAGTGCACAAAGTTCAGTCCATGCGGTATAAATTGCGGAAACACATAAGCATACAGCATCACAATCACGCCAATAATCGCCGCCAGCGCCACCGAATGCCAAAACACAAACCGGAAAATCGAGCCTTCATTGCCCACCTGATTGGTTGCCGCGGTAGCGATACAAATAGACTGCGCATCGATCATTTTGCCCATCACGCCACCGGCGCTATTCGTGGCGCACATTAAAATCGGACTCAGATTCAGTTGTTGCGCCGTGATCCTCTGCAGCCCGCCAAACAACGCGTTCGACGCCGTATCGCTTCCCGTCAGCGCCACCCCCAGCCACCCAATATAAGCGCCGAAAAATGGGAAGAACCAACCCGTCCGCGTGAACGCCAATCCCAACACCGCATCCATGCCCGAGTATCGTGTCACGTATCCCAAGCCCAGCATGCAGGCCATGGCAATAATTGCGAACCGTAACCGATACATCGTTTTGCCAAATATCTGTAATATTCTCCTCGGTTTCAGACCTAGCAGAAGCCCAGCAATAACCGCGGCAAAAAAGCATCCCGTCCCGGTCGCAGATAGCCAGTTCAGATCGAACTTGGCGTTTTCCGCCGTGGGCTTCAGCACTACCGGTTGCGCCCGAAATACTGCCTGATGCAAATAGGGAACCGCCCACCCTCCAGTTTTAAACGCCGGAGTGGTGGCCTTGCCCATAGCTGTCTTGATGGTCGGCAATCCCCAAAGCAAAACAAACAGTGATAACAGCGCAAACGGCATCCACGCTTTTGCAAGCTGCCCCGGTGTGTGAACCACTGCGACTTCTCCGCGCTTCACCTTAGCGGCATCTTCTCCGCGTTCATCTTCAAAACGCCAGATCCGTTTCGGTTGCCACACGCGCAGAAATAAAAGTGTCGCGACGATCGACGCGATGCCCGCCGCAATATCCACCAGATTGCTGTCCACATGATTGGACCAGAAATATTGCACGCTCGCGAAAGATATTCCCACGACCAAAATCGCGGGAAATACTTCGAAAGTTTCCGACCAGCTCACAAAAGTGCGAACCAGCCAAAAC
>Ga0185299_10007901_pt1 | contig 10703 bp, 13 predicted proteins | sample PaiPotPPA55metaG_FD_128002 | JGI IMG/M metagenome (GOLD analysis project Ga0185299, IMG submission 128002) | Iron sulfur acid spring bacterial and archeal communities from Banff, Canada, to study Microbial Dark Matter (Phase II) - Paint Pots PPA... ...
TTCTCCGCGAACCTTACCGGGACACCATGCGCAAGGAAACCTCGCTTCGATTCATGAGCACTTTGATCGGCCGCGGCCTGAGCATCGCGACGCTCAGCGCGTATCCGCGAAGAAAGCCGCGTAACCATCAAGGTTGCGCCAAGGAACCAGACGAGCGAGAGCATCGCAGCGATCCACCCTCGAGAGATGGCATTTGCAAAGCCGCCGATGATGCCTAGCGGTGCGGCCCACGAAAGATGGGAGGCCCAAAGTTTGTCGGTCACCGCGCCCACGGGCAGAACAAAATTGAGCGAGGTCGCTACCCAGATCCAGTACTTCGTGGTGGCGCTGCCGCCGCGAATGGACGTCAGAGCGCAAGCGGCGAGCCCGACGATGGAGGCATACAGAAGGTGAATTTCGAAGTAATACAACGCGCGGGTGATCTGTTCATGCACGCCCTTTCCCTCCACGGCTACGGCTGCCCTTGCTCATTGGCGCCGCGTTTTGAAGAGCCTTCAAATCTTTCAGCGTGATCTCGCCTTTCTCGATCAGGTTGGAGACCAGCAGGCGAGGGGACCCGCCGAATAAGTCCAGGAGGTCTCGAACCAGCCCGCTTCGGTACTCACTCTGGTCGATCGCAGGCTCGAATAACTGGGCATTGCCAATTCTCTTCACTTTGCGCAAAGCGCCTTTCTGCTCAAGTCTATAGACGAGGGTCTGGACGGTTGTGTAAGCAACGCGCTCTTCCTCGGGCAAACTGTCGAGAATCTCGCGGACAGAACAGGTTCCCAGCTTCCAGTACTGCTCCAGGATTCGTGTTTCGGCTTTTGAAAAACGGGTCTTGTTCATATCTCCTACGTCTCTCGGCAACACTACTACAATATCCGTTTACTGTGCAAGTGCGCCCTTTCACTCTGCCCCACAAGCCCGTGCCAAAGCTTAGCCAGGATTCGCCTCTGGTTTGAACCTGAACTTCCGAAATGCACCGGTTACTTCGCCGGCGGGACCGACAACTCGCCCTCGAAGACAATCGCTGCTTTCGCGCTGATCAACACCTTTCCATCGAGGAGTTCCACATCCATGGAGCCAGTTCGCTTGGATGACTGAAAGGAGCGCATCCGCGTCTTCCCCAGTCGGCCCGACCAGTACTTCGCTAAGAACGTTTGCACACCCCCGGTGACGGGGTCCTCATTGGTGCCGCTCCAAGGCCAGAAATAACGTGAGTGGAAGTCATAGTAATCGCCGGACGCCGCCGTGACGAGGACCCCATTGATGCCGGAATGTGAGTGATAGAGCGCCGCAAAGTCAGGATTCAGTTTGGCAAGTTCACGGGCTGATCCGGTCTCCAGCAGCAAGATCTGTGTTTCTTCGTTGTAGCGGGCATTCAGAACGGACATAATTCCTAATGCTGTCAGCAACTGAGGAGGAGCTTGGGCCGGCTCTGTCTCGTAGACCGGGAACACCATTTCGATACTGTCATCACAGCTCCTGACATCCAGCGTGACCCCTCGCGATGTTTGAAACCGGGCATCGCCGATTCCCATCCAAGCGAAGACGGCTTTAGCTGATGCGAGCGTCGCATGCCCGCACAACGGAATCTCCATCTTAGGCGAGAAGAACCGGATCGAGAATGTTCCACAGCCGTCGAGCCTGCGAACAAAGGCCGTCTCGGAATGGTTCAGTTCTTGCGCGATGCTTAGCATCAGGTCATCGCTGAGCTGCGAGTCAGTGATACAAACGCCAGCCGGATTTCCTTTGAACGGCTTATCCGTAAATGCATCGATGATGAACGTCTTCATGCGCTTTCACCCGACCAGAGCGGCTCCCGAACATCTCGGTCATCGCGACTTACACTCCGAATTTCCAGCGCTCGCGTAGTTTGCATACCGGTCACTGCGCCCCTTCCTCGATTTGAGCGGAAATGTTTTCGATGCGAGGCTTTGCGATAGAGAAGTAGTCTTCGGTCCTGACAGCCACGGAGCGATCAAGGCGGGCAGCGTTGAAGTAGAGCTCCTCCACTTGTTTAAGCGAAGGATCGGCTATGAGTTCCAGTTCTGGATTGAGCGCGAAAGGCAAAACAGTCCCAGTCGGACTTCCCGCGAGCCGCTCCGCAATGTCGGTGGAAGCGAATGAAACGTAGGTCGCTCGGTAGAGCGATTTGATCTCTCCTAGTGAGATTTTCTTGTCTCCCGGCACAACTGCAAGTACGAATTGTTTCTGTTTCCTCCCAAGCTTGACCAGCAGAATGATGCACTTCGCTGCGGCCCTGAGTTCGTTGCCGCGTATGCGACTGACGATCTCAGTGCGCCCTTCGGCAGAGTGCTCGATCAAGCGATATTTGGCGCCGTGTTCGTCAAGCATTGATATGAGCCGGTCGTACATGTTTTGTGCCAACCTTTCCGTTGCCAAGACTGATGACATCATCAAACCTCTGCAATCAACTCGATTTCGACGCAGGAGCCGAATGGGATCTGGGCCACTCCAAAAGCGGAACGAGCATGCTTTCCGGCTTCGCCAAAGACCTGACATAAAAAATCGGAGGCACCGTTCGCGACGAGATGCTGTTCGGTGAAAGCCGGGGTGCTGTTCACTAGCACCATGAGTTTGACGATTCGCTTCACGGTATTTAGGTTGAGAGCAGCATTGAGCGTGCCCAACAGCTCGATGGCGACCAACCTTGCGGCTGCTTGCCCCTGTTCCGTTGTGAGGTCTGCCCCTAGTTTGCCGGCCAGCGGTTTCCCGGCTTGTTTTGCGATGTGTCCAGATACGAAAACCAGGTTGCCCGTACGCACCACCGGGACAAAACTGGCAACAGGTGCGGCAGGCACTGGCAAGTCGATACCAAGTGACTGCAATTTTTCATACACGGACACGGCACACCTCGCGTTTCTGTTGCTTAGCTGTTGGACTGCGATTCAAAATTGACCGCGTTTGTGTTCCCGCCACAGAGAATAACCGCAATGCGCTCCGCGTAAGCAGGGACATATTTCCCGGAAGTCAGCAGTGCAAACGCAGCCGCGCCACCGGGTTCTACGACAAGTCGCAGGGAATCCCACAAGATCTGCTGGGCTTGCCGGATATCGTCGTCTGAAACCAGGATTACGCTATTGACCGACCGCTCCGCGATCGGGAACATCAGCTCGCCAACTCGTTTGGGGGCGAGCGAGTCGGCGGCGATCCCTCCTGCCGGGCTGTCTATCGGATGGCCGGAACGGAGCGCGTATGTAAGCGTCGGGGCCAACTCGGGTTCTGCCCCGATGATGCGGACTCGTCCCTGAGCAATCAGCTCAGAATAGTAGGCCGCGACACCGCCGATGAGCCCGCCACCACCGACCGCCACCAACAAGGTGTCAAGTTCCGGTGCCTGCTGATGTAATTCCAGGCCGAGCGTTCCCTGACCCAACAACGTCTCAACGGAGTCATAGGCATGCAATTCCAAGGCACCGGATTTCGCGGACCAGGAGCGGCTCGCCGCAAGCGCGTCCGCGTAACGGTCGCCTTCGATTACCAGCTTGGCTCCGCAGCTGCGGATATTTGCAATTTTTATCGGAGAGGCCACGGTTGGAACAAAGATAGCCGCAGGCATGCCCAACTGCCTGGCGGCAAATGCGACCGCGAAACCGTGATTGCCACCTGACGCTGCAACTACTCCCGCCGGCGGGATCGTTCGCGAGAGCAGATTGCTGAATGCACCTCGCACTTTGAAACATCCCGCGAATTGGCATGACTCGAGCTTGAATAGCAAGCGATCGCATTGGAGGCCGAATTCCGAGCCACTCACCTCTAGAATCGGCGTTTTACGCACATATGGCCGGATCATCCGTTCCGTGGCCGCAACTCTCTCAGCCGTGATCCGCTTTTCAGTTGAAGTTCCCATTCTGGTGATGTAGTATAGTTCGTCGTTTGGCTAACTGTCTATATGAAAATGGAAACCAGCCTCCGGGCGCTCGCAAACCCTAAGCGGCTTCAGATTCTTGAATGGTTGAAAGATCCACGAAGGCACTTTCCGCCTCAAGTTGACGGAGATCTCGTGGAAGATGGCGTGTGCGGATTATTGATTGCCAGGAAGCTCCGCGTTAGCCAGCCCACTGCAAGCGAGCACCTGCGGATTTTGTCTCACGCCGGCCTCGTCCGAGGAAAACGGATCAGGAAGTGGACATTTTACAAGCGCGACGAGACCCGCATTAACGCCATGAAGCAGGTAATCGCGAGGAGCGTCTGAATGGTGCGTCGCCCAAACTTTGTGCCGGGCTGACAACCTTCTATTGAAGCGTGCGAACCTGAAAACGCGGATTGCAACTTCTCGATTTGCGAGGAAGGTGCGCGTTAAACGCATTCTCTTCAGACCGCACGGCGCCCTTGCGTACACATTGAACTGAAGCAAAGTAGGAACATGCGGTGAAAGATATCGATGACGCAAACATTGAATAGCCTCGGTCAGCCCGTAGGTTTCGATATTGCCGGATGGACTCCACCGCAACGCCCACCGCGTGAGTCAATGGTAGGGCGCTACTGTCGCGTTGAACCTCTCGATAAAAGTCGCCATGCGGCTGACCTTTATCGCGCCAATCGGCAGGACCCTGACAATCGGGTATGGACCTATTTGGCCTACGGTCCGTTCGACAGCCTGGAGAGTTATCTCGTTTGGATGGATCGCCTCTGCTGTGGGGACGATCCGTTGTTTCACGCCATTGTCGACACCAAGACAGACAAGGCAGTTGGAGTGGCTAGCTATCTCCGGATTGATCCTGCGAACGGTTCAATTGAGGTGGGTCATATCAACTGCTCTCCACTGTTACAGCGTACACCGGCCGCAACCGAAGCGATGTACCTAATGATGAAACGCGCTTTCGATCTCGGTTACCGGCGATACGAGTGGAAATGCGATGCGCTGAATGCCGCATCTCGCGCCGCAGCTCAGCGCATCGGTCTGTCATTTGAAGGCGTCTTCCGGCAAGCCACCGCCTACAAAGGCCGCAATCGCGACACGGCTTGGTATGCGGCGATCGATCAGGAGTGGCCAGCATTGCAGGCCGCGTTTCGGCGATGGCTTGATCCGGCAAACTTCGACGCAAAGGGTCAGCAGCGAACTCGCTTGGCGGATCTGACTGGTCCTATTCTGAAACAGCGCGGATGAGAGCCCATTAACCGTGTAATCTTCTCGCCCGAAATGGCGGCCCGGCTCGGCCGGACCTTCTGACATCAGAGCCGTTGACACGCCTGCGGCAACGCTCGGGAGAAAAGGTGTTCGTGGTTGTTTGCGATAACGGCCGCGACGGGATGCGACGCTGGTGCGATATCAAGGCGTGCGGTAACCGCGCCAAAGTCCGACGCTTTCGCCGTAACCTCAGTCGAGCTGAGTTGAAATCTATCCGTTTTACACACGAGGAGTCTGAGATTGCCTATAGAGCCCTTCAAGGTAGCGGTCGCTGAGCAGGTCCTCTCAGATCTTAAGACGCGCATTCGGAACACGCGTTGGCCTGATAGCGCACCGGGCGCTCCATGGTCGCAGGGGACGGATCTCGAATGGCTGCGAAATTTGCTGGACTATTGGGCCGAGGAATTCGACTGGCGCGCTCAGGAGCAAAGACTCGGGGAACTCGCGCAGTTCCGCATCGAGATAGATGGCGTTCGCATCCACTACGTGCATGCACGAGCGCGAGGCGGTCGCGGGATTCCGCTGATACTAACTCACGGTTGGCCTAGCGCGTTCGTCGAGTACCTTCCGCTGGTGCCACTGCTCACGGATCCCGCCCGACACGGCATCGACGGCCACGCATTCGACCTTGTCATCCCATCACTACCAGGCTACGGGTTCTCGGAGCGCCCGAGGCGTGCCGGTGTGAATTACCGATATGTTTCGGCACTTTGGCACCGGCTCATGACCGAACTCGGATACGAGCGCTATGGGTCTGGTGGCGGCGACTTTGGCGCCGGTGTTGCCACGCTGATGGCACTCGACAGGCCAGATTCAATCATCGGAATCCACCTGACCAACCTGGAGCTTGCCCCTTACATTGGTCCCGGATCACGGGCGTTATCGCCCGCGGAAAAAGCGTATATCGGGACTTCCGACCTGTGGTGGCAATCGGAAGGCGGCTACAAAGCGATCCAGTCAACACGACCGCAGACACTCGGGTATTCACTCAACGACTCTCCCGCCGGACTGGCCGCATGGATCGCTGAGAAATGGAGATCTTGGAGTGACTGTCATGGCGACCTCGAAGCGCGCATTCCACGTGATTTTTTCCTCACGCTCATAACTCTGTACTGGGTCACCGGAACGATCACGAGTTCCATGCGCGACTATTTTGATAACCGCTGGCACGGGATTACGCTTGGACCAGAAGACTTCGTCCGCTCGCCCACCGCCATCGCCAACTTCACATCTCAATACGCCTTCGAAGGAGATCCGCCGCGCGAGTGGGCTGAGCGCCTATATAACATCCAGCGGTGGACACCAATGGAGCGCGGTGGGCATTTCGCACCCACAGAAGAACCAGTGGCTCTCGCCCGCGACATTGCAGCGTTTTTCGCAAGTCTGATTTAGGAGACAAAGGCCAGTTTCAACGGAAGTCGCTCGAGCAGTTAAGTCAGCTGATGAGATGGTGAAGGAAATGACCGTTCAAAGATTTGATGTCCCATACTCGGAAGCGGCGGTCGATGATCTTCGCCAGAGGCTGGTGCGGACGCGGTGGCCGGACCAGATTCCAGGTTCACGCTGGGATTACGGGGTAAGTCTCGACTACATGAAAGAGATTTGCCAATACTGGAAGGATAAGTTCGATTGGAAGCGGCAGATTGAGAAAATGTCCGCCTTTCACCACTATCGCTATACGTCGCGAGATGTAGGTATCCATTTCATCCACGAGCGCGGCAAAGGGCCGGCGCCAATTCCACTGATTCTCACTCATGGCTGGCCGGGTTCCTTTCTGGAAATGCTGAAAGTAGTTCCCATGTTGGCTGACCCCGCAAGCTTCGGCGCAAACTCGGCCGACGCGTTTGATGTGATTGTTCCTTCTCTTCCCGGATACGGTTTCTCAGATCGCCCCACGGAATCTGGAGTAAACACATTTCGCATCGCCGACATGTGGATGGAGCTCATGAAGGAGCTCGGCTACGAGCGGCTGGCAGCACAGGGAGGAGACTGGGGTGCGGATGTGACCGCCCTTCTGGGCTTGCGCCATCCTAAGCGGGTCATCGGGATTCATCTCAACTCCATCCCGCCGCATCAGCCGTATCTGGAGGCCGGCACAGTCCTGTCTGAGGTCGAACAAGCGTTTCTAAATGAAGCGAGTCGTTGGTATGAAAAAAGCGGAGCATACGACCATATTCAGAAAACCACTCCACAAACGCTTGCTTACGGCCTAACGGATTCCCCGGCTGGACTGGCAGCTTGGGTACTTGAAAAGTTCCGTGACTGGGGGGACTGTGACGGCAACATAGAACGCAGATTCACCAAGGATGAGCTGTTAAGCAACATTACACTCTACTGGATGACGCAAACCATCCATTCTTCATGCCGCCTCTATTACGAGGATAACCGCGCCCCTTTCCATTTTCAGAAAGGCGATTACGTCACCGTCCCGTGCGGGATTGCGCGTTTTCCGAAACGCGAAGGCCCCTCATCTCCCAAGCGCTGGGTCGAGCGCGGATTCAATATCCAGCACTGGACGGAAATGCCCCGCGGGGGTCATTTCCCCGCGCTCGAAGAGCCGGAACTGTTGGTGGAGGATATCCGTCTGTTTTTCCGAGCTCTGCGCTCGTAGAGTCATCTTTCGCCCGTCGTGTCGGAAGGTCTTTTTCCGCTAAGCCTAAGTACAGCGAGCAGCTCTTGTCGGAGCAAATCAAGCGAAAGAATTTTGTGGCAATCTGCCAATCAACGTAGCTTTCCGGGATTATTTATTGCCGCTTAAGAACAGGAAGAAGATCAATCCTTGTTTGCAAAAGTTGGACAGGGATAATCGAAACGAGTAGTGGGGCCTATTGAAAACCGGAGGCCTAAAAGAAGGTCAGATGGGTAGCCTTTGGATTGGCCGTCGGAATCTTGCAGACTCCGATCTGACCGGAGTGCCAAATGGACCCAATTGAGATTCCTGTTGCTAGTCTTCTTGGCAAGGTTGTCGTAATTAGCTGCTGTGTTCTGATTGTCATCGCGGTGCTTTGGTGGGTCGGGCCCAAATTCATAACCTTCTTAAACACACTATCGGGACGCACGCCACGAAAACCGGGAACTAAAAATCTTCATATTGTCTTCGGTTTCGTCGTCTATCTCATCATTGTAGCGCCTGTAGTGATCGCTGCTTATGTCGGTGTGGGCATTGCCACTACGGCGCCGACCCTCATCTCTTCGACAGGAGTAACGGGAACGACTTTCGTCTGCGAGGGCTTGCCGAGCGCTGTCATTTTTTCGTGCAGGACGCCATTCAGTTTAGGGAATCGGCGGAAGACCTTCACGTGGAATGAAATCGATCGCGTGGAATGCGTTTCTCGCGATGACGGCACGATCAGCGCTCTCTCTGTCTATTCAAAAACGCAGCGAATTGAAATTGGTAGTTTTGCCGTACGTGACCTGAGTGGCGCACACGACATAATTTTGGCGCACGCGCCGCCGAACGCTACTCGAGCGTGTGAGACGGCGTTTTAAGCAAATCATTTCCGAAGGATGCTAGCAGCTTTGCGCTCAAGCAAATTGCGAGGTCACATCAATGGGAGAACATCGTTCAATCACACATGCGTGATCCTTGCGAACACGATGAACAGGATACCAACGATTCACCCAAAATCCGGATCTCGAAAAATGGCTGCACCGTCTCGCACTTCAATTCCCAATTCAAGGTTGCGTAGTAAGAGCCGAAGTCATGGTTCCTCAAGTTTCGCCGTTTAGAAGACCGTGCAATTCAAGCTCTCTAAGACCGGGCAAACTTCAATAGTGGACGGATGTCCCCCGCGTCTGCCGAATGCAACGCGTCGAGATAAGTCTTGCGGGCCGATCCGATTGCGACGATATCCTTTTGGCCCCACGAAAATGCGGAACCGCCTAAGTGGACTATCAAAACATCGGCCGTCAATCGTGCGTGGCGGCCATTGCCGTTCGGGAATGGATGTATCAGCGTTAGTTCGTGATGAACGCGCACCGCGAGTTCGTCAGGCCCGTACGTCTTGTTTTCGATCCAGTACTTTCCGTTTCCCAATAGTGCACCGAGTCTGTCTCTGATTTCATGAACAAGAACGCCGATATTTTTTTCGGATTTGCGGTACGTGCCCGCCCACTTCCAGGTTTGGTCAAACATGCGTCTGTGAAGTTCTCTTAAATAGCCGTCCGTAACAGGATCTCGCAGTCTTACTTCTCTCTCAGAAAGTGCCCATTTACGGGCTTCGAGAATATTCTCGCGTTCCCACTCATTTAGCTCGCCTTGCGTCGCCAAGTTCGGAATAAGATCATCCTGTTCTTCAGGGCTCAGGGGCGTGTTGCCAGCATCGTCGTTAGGCGGCACCATTGGACGACCCTCATCTCCTCTTTAACTGCAACTTCGTCTCTTCTGCTATCTTTTTGTCGACACCCCCCACAGCTTGGTCCTCAAGCATCATGGTGTGCTCCACTGCGCGGACTTGCTGGTCAGCCTCTTGCCTGGCGCCACTCTCAACCAATTCACGGAGCGTTCCAGATTTCGGCACGATTGCATATGTTAATTCGCAGCCCATAGCGCGGGCAGCCGCCTGGAGACTGTGGAGAGTAATGCGATTATTGGCTTCAGACTTTTCCAGAGACGCAACGAGTTGCGGCGTGACTCTCATTTTTTCAGCTATTTGCCTGAGGCTCATTCCGGTCGCTTCCCGAACTGCTCGAAGCCAGCCTCGACGCGGTCGAATTACGCTCTTGACCTGAACGAAGGCGTTCAGACTTTCAGATAGTTGCTCTAGCCGTAAGTCTCTGAATTTGCGTCTCATGTACCCCCTCCGCCCCGACTCCGTCAACATATAGTATGATATTGCACTACGCATATCAACTTATACATTTAAGATGTTAACAAAAATTAAATGTATACATTCAATGCAAATTCTAGTATTGAATCTATAGGTTTAAACATGACACGCTCAAGCTAGCCAGAACATATCCGTGCCCGTTATTCCCACTCATGCAGAAATCGCGGCCGCAAGACGATACAAGGCGCGAAACTGCGCCCCGAATACCTTCTGCCATTCCTCTGCGGCTAAACGACCGGGTTCTGTCCCTATTCCTGTAGAAAAGTAGGAGGCGTATTCTCCTGAGAAGTCAATGAAGGAGAAAGCCCGGAATCTCCGCTAGAGGTTCAGGGCACAGGAGGAATACGCCATGGCGAAGATTAGCACTGCAGTGGAAGTGGGCCAAGAGGGTTCGCTGCGCGAGGGGTTGGAGACAGCGATTCGAGAGCGCGTGAGGGAGATCATCGAGATGGTTCTGCAGGAGGAAGTGGAAGCAACGCTGGGTGCGCGGCGCAGCCAGCGGGTGGCGGAGCGGGTCGGTTACCGGCATGGATCGAAGCCTCGGAGGCTGACTCGGCGCACGGGCACGGTGCAACTGGACGTGCCGCGGGCGCGATTGGCGGAGGCCGAGGGCAGCGAGCGCGAGTGGCAGAGTCAGCTAGTGCCGCGGTACCGGAGGAGCAGCCGGGAGGTCGAACAGAGCGTGCTGGGAGTGTATCTGTCGGGGTCCAACACGCGACGGATTCGCGGAGCGCTGG
>Ga0185299_10007902_pt1 | contig 10703 bp, 11 predicted proteins | sample PaiPotPPA55metaG_FD_128002 | JGI IMG/M metagenome (GOLD analysis project Ga0185299, IMG submission 128002) | Iron sulfur acid spring bacterial and archeal communities from Banff, Canada, to study Microbial Dark Matter (Phase II) - Paint Pots PPA... ...
CAACAACGACCTGCCACTCCCTCCGGACGCAACCGCCCCATTGCCTGCGCTCGCAACAAGAACCAAACAGAGAGCCAAGCAGCAGATCCAACAGAACCGGTTTGTGATCATCGGGGCAGGAGCGATCGTCATCGCTCTGCTGATCTTCGTTGCTACGTCTATGCCCCATCGAGGCGCGCCCCAGAAAGCGAAGAGTCGTGGTGTCACCGCTACCGAGGACTTGGCCTTAGAGAGCGGTACCGCGAGCAACGACAAGAGCCTATTCCCGATCACCGATTCTGGCCGGCCCGTCACCAAAGAAACTCACGAAGGCTTCCTGAACGAACGCGACCTGCAACGAACTGCGACCAAACCGGCAGCGAGGACGACGGTGGCGGGCGGAGCGGGAACTTTGGGATCGATACCGCCTTTCGGAGACCAGCAGCCATGGCAAGCGCCGCCGTATCAGCCAGGCTCGGGTGCCGGCGCCGAGGCTCCAGACTTGGGTAAAGCAGAGCGCGAGGCCATGGAAAAGTCTTCGCTAATCTACGTGCGAAACGTCTCTACCAATTCGGCTAGTGCTCAGGCCCGTGAAATCCTGCATGATCCAGCATCGGAACTGGGATTGGGTCTGGCCACCGGCACACGATTGCGTGCACGCCTGGAATCAGCTGCCAGCACGGCGGTGCGAACACCGGTCCTGGCGGTGATCGAGTACAACTATGAGCGGGACGGAGAAATTATCGTCCCAGCGGGAGCAAAAGCGGTTGGGCACCTCCGGAACGGAGATCGTTCAGGTTACGTTGACATCCAGTTCGATTCTCTGCTGATGCCGGATGGTGCGGTCGTTCCCATCGAGGCCGCCGCCACGGGTTTGGACTTGCGGCCGCTCAAAGGAAAAGTTGAGGGTAAGAACACTGGAAAGAACGTCCTGGTCAGATCGCTGTCAGGAATCGGCCAAGCTGGCTCGATGTTGGTGGGACAAGGCAGTCTGAACCATCCGCTGAGCGAGTCGGACCTAATGCGGGAGCGCGTCAGCAACAATGTCGGCGAGGCTGGAGATGAGGAGGTTTCCCGACTAGCGATAACCCAGCACATCGTGGTGACGATTTCGGCGGATACTCCGATCTACGTGGTCCTCGAGCAGCCACCCAAGCCTAATCAGGGTTCCCTGCAACCAAGTGCGCGGAGTGTTCCAACATCCAACTCAGCCAATGCTGAACAACTCCGTCAACTATTGCAGCTCCAGCAAGAGCTGAATCAAACGTCCACGAGCAACCAACCGGCGCAGTAGACGAGTGGTTCTCAGCTATGAAGATTCGGGGGAGGGTGTATCGGCTGCGCCTGCCCAGGCGTGCTCGACGCAACATAACTCACGAGTCGACCGTGACTCGCCCGCTGTCGACGCCCAGCGCCAACGCAATTTCCAACTTCCCGGAAGCCGACTTCTGGCGCGCGTCGTTTACGGCGGTAACTTCCGTTTTGCCCGTCATCCACCCAAAATCGGACTTCAGTTCGAGCTTTACGAAGCTTTCTGAGCCGGGACTTTAGTTGACGATGGCCTGAGTAGATCCGCGAGCTGCATGTTCCGTAGCAGTTCCGCACGGACACGGTCGGCAACACCATTGACGATCTCGGCTCCGTCCTGGGCGGGGTCGATATGTACTCGGAACGGGCGTGTACCGAAGGGCATATCAACAATCTTCACGATAGCCTTCGCAACGTCCAACACATCTGCGTCCGGCGCCGCTGTCAACTCAAATCCTTTCATGATCTCCTTTGCCAGACTAGCAGTCGGTCCCGACTCATACTCTTTCAACCGCGCCTTGTCTTCCGGTGACCCCGCGTGGGCGAAATGATTCGTACCCGACGTGAACGCACCGGGAACAATAATCGTGGTTTCGATGTTCCATCGTGCCAGTTCCCCTGCATAGCTGACTGCGAGGGCATCCATGCCAGCTTTGGCGGCAAAATATGGAGCCAGGTAGGGCGGAGTTCCTCCGCGAGTGCTGGTGCTACCTACCCAAAGCACCAAACCCTTGCCCTGTTGGCGCAGCACCGGCAAAGCCGCGCGGTTCACACGCTGTGTGCTCAGCACGTTGATGTCGTAAAGCTCTGCAAGCTGCTCCGGCGTAAAAGCCTCGGCAGGGCCAAAGACCATGTGTCCAGCGTTGTGAATCACGACATCGAGGTGCCCGTTCTTGCTCACGATATTTTGAATCGCCGCATCCACCGATTCCTGCGAAGCAACATCCAGTTCGATCGTGCGCAGATCGACCTTATTTTCTGCCGCAAACTTCTTTGCCGCGTCGACTTGCGGCGCGTTGCGTCCTTTGGTCTCGCGCATGCTGGCGTACACGATATGGCCGGCTTTGGCCAATGCGTGCGCGGTCAGCTCACCAAAGCCGCTCGATGCTCCTGTAATTACGATTACTTGTTTCATGGTATTTCTCCTTTTGATTGTTTTCGGTTTGCCGATGTGTTTGCGTCGCAATCCGTTTAAGCGAAGCCGCCGTTAGCACGCAGAACTTGAGAGTTCACCCAGCCGCCATCTGGGCCGGCCAGGAAGGACACAACGTTCGCAATGTCAACTGGCTGACCTATGCGTTCCAGCGGCGCCATCTTGCTGATTTCGGCGATTTGTTCTTCACTCTTCCCCTTCAGAAAGAGTTCGGTTGCAACTGGGCCGGGCGCGATGGCATTGACGCTAATATTGCGTCCGCGGAGTTCGTTCGCCAGCACATGCACCAAGCCTTCTACGCCCGCCTTCGACGCAATGTATGGACCGTAAGAAGGAAAAGACTTGGCCAGCACACTGCTGGAAAAGGCGATGATCTTGCCACCGGCGGCGATGTGTTGGGCCGCTTGCGCCAAGACCAGGAATGCCCCCCGCAGGTTTGTAGAAATGACCTTGTCGAACAGTTCTACGTCGCTCTTGCCGATGGGCGAAAGCGGCATGATTCCCGAGTTGTGGACGACCACATCGACGCTGCCGAACTTCTTCATGGTTTCTTCGAATAGCCGCTCAACGTCAGTCTGGTTGGCGACATCTGCTTTGACCGCAATTGCCTCTCCGCCAATCACTTTGATTTCGGCCACGACTTCTTCAGCCTCGCTGGCGTTGCTCAGGTAGTTCACTACCACGGCGAAGCCGTCCTGTGCCAGTCGCTTGGCGACGGCGCGGCCGATTCCACGCGACGCCCCTGTTACGATCGCTATCTTGTTCATAATGTTCCTCCTTTTATTCCGCCCGCCGCCCTCTCCGTCGGGCAGCGCCGACAGAAACCAATATCGTTCTTGCTAAAGGATAATTCCAATGCATAATGTCTATATCTATTATGCGTATCGAGCATTTACGCCAGGCCGACCTAAACCTTCTCGTGGTTTTTACGGCTGTTGCCGAAGAGCGGAATATCACACGCGCCGCATCCCGGCTGCTGCTGAGTCAGCCGGCCGTAACCCGTGCTCTGCAGAGACTCCGCGATACATTTCACGATGATCTCCTGATTCGCACTTCAACCGGTTACGAGCCGACGCCGAAAGGACAGCGCCTCCTGCAAGACCTCGCGACAATGCTGCCGGGTCTTGACCGCTTAATGGCTGGCGGCGATTTCGATCCCGCGACCGAAGATGCTTCTTTTCGAATCGCGGCTACCGACCACGCTGCATACCTCCTCGTGCCGGCCCTCTGCATCTCTGTTTTGCCGAAAAGCACAAAAGTAGAGTTCAGCTTTGTCCCGCTGCACGCCGGACAATACGAGGCACTGGAGAAAGGCAGGCTCGACCTTGTTCTGAACGCAGACCACGACACCGCAACGGTTCACCTGAGCAAAGAGGTTATTTTCGAAGTGGATTTTGTGTGCGTCGTATCCCGGAAGAGTAAATTCGCAAGGGCAGTTACTCTCAAGCAATACCTAGCTGCGGAACATGTTGCCGTCGACATTGTTGGTGGCGTCCAGACTCATCCAGACAGGCACTTGGCCGCCATTGGTGAGAAGCGGCACTGTCCGCTCGTGGTGGCTCAACACACTGTAGCCATGCGCGTCGCTGCTGTCACAGAGATGATTGCGACTGTGCCACGCCGAATGGCTGTGCTCGAAGCGTCCAACAAAGCTACCAAGATTCTCGAAGCTCCAGCCGCGCTCGGGTCATTCAAATACGTAATGATCTGGCACCCAAGGATGCAAACCGACGCAGCGCACGTTTGGCTGAGATCAATAATACGGGAGTTGGGGAGACAACTGTTTTGAGAGCGGTGTACTTCGAGAGCAACAATGCCGAGTCCGAAGAAGTCGCGACGTGCCAATAGAAGCCTGGCGCTGTACGCAGAATTTTCTTCTCTCAGACCAAGAACGAAACCAAGTTGGCGGGTCGTCGGCCAACTGGAAGTTGGCGTCACCGGTTGTGACGATTACTTCCTATAAGCCGAGTTACCATCACTTATCTTGTTGGATCCGTTCGAAATTCGGGAAATCAATAAAACCGACTTTTTTCGCCCAGTACGCTTACCCATCCAGAGCCCCGGTGGTTGATCGCATCGCCTCGCGAAGCCACACATGACCGGGATCGCTGTTAAATCTTGGATGCCACGCCATCAAGAAATGAAACGCATGCAATTCCTGAGGTGCTTTTACCAGGCGTAACCTGCGATCCCGTTTTACGACTGAGGTCATACCACTCGTTAGGGTAAGTACGAGTTCTGTCCCGGCAAGGCATTGCAGCGCCACGCCGAAATAAGGTACTCGAATGCACGAGCTGCGTTTTTCACCAACCGCCGCCATTTGCTTGTCCGGTATTGTCTGGACGCCGGCATACGTGCCGACGACGACGTGGCTCGCCGCAAGGTATTCCTTAAGCGACAGCCGATCGCCAAAGCGGCTGTCACGCGCCACGACGCAAACCCAATCTTCGCGATAGAGCCTTTCCGACTGAAAGTGAACCGGCAGGAGTCCGTCATCTATGTGTAGAACAAGATCGACTTGCCCGTGTTCCACTAATTCCGCGATGCCACTCTGCCATGGAAGAAATTCAAACTGCACTTGGTAGCGTCCATTCGCATACTGCCGGCACAAGCGTGGGAGCACAACTGTGCAGACATTGTCGGGACCGGAAATGCGAAAGTGGCTCTTCTCCCGCCTCGGATCGAACAGACTCGGCGTGACCAGATTCTCCATCTTAGGCAGCAAGCCCTCAAGCTCCTGGAGAATCTTGCGGCCTCGCAACGTGAGTTCGAAGCCTTGCGGTGATCGGACCAGAAGGTGATCTTGAAACATCGCCCGGGCGCGCTGCAACGCCCTGCTAACCGCAGGCTGGCTCAGCAGCAGCCGAGATGCGGCCGCAGTAATGCTTTTCTCCTCCGCAATCGCAGCAAATGTAATCAGGAGATTCAAATCGACTTGTCGTAGTTTCTCTAGACGCATGACAGCTATGACTATTATGCATGAACCGCATGTGGTTGGGGAATCATCTTTGACTGTGTGAGCAAGAAGAACGCACAAGGAGAATTCAATGCAACGGGGAAACGGTTTGCAAGATAAGCGGGTGGTTGTGCTGGGCGGTTCGTCAGGAATTGGTTTGGAGGTCGCCAAGCAGGCGGCATCGCAGGGAGCGAGCGTTGTTATCGCTTCCAGTAGTGCGGAACGAGTTCAGAAGGTAGTCGAATCAATCGGCGGAGAAGCGCAGGGCCAAGCGGTTGATGTCTCGGACGAACGAGCCGTTGCAACCTTCTTTTCCAAGCTCGGTCCTTTCGATCATTTGGTATTCACCGCGGGCGACAGCCTGCATTTGCACGACCTCGCCGCTACGGATCTCCAACAGGCCAGACATGCCTTTGAGCTGCGTTATTGGGCAGCACTCGCCGCGGTCAAATACGGAAGCCCCCATATTCGCAAGGAAGGCTCTATCGTGCTCACAACCGGAATCGCTGGCCAGCGCCCGCAAAAGGGATGGGTAATCGCGGCAAGCGTTTGCGGAACCATCGAAGCACTAACGCGGGCCCTAGCGGTCGAGTTGGCACCAATACGGGTTAACGCGGTATCTCCCGGAGTCGTTCGGACAAACCTCTGGCAGAGCATGAGCGCACCGGAGCGCGAACGTCTATACGAAAGCGTGGGAAAGAGTCTCCCTGTTGGCCGGGTTGGCGAGGCTCATGACGTAGCGCAAGCCTATTTGTTTTTGATGCAGGAAGGATTCAGCACCGGGCAGACCGTTGTGGTAGATGGCGGTACGGTCCTGGTTTAGCGCCGCAGTAGTTCCCAACCGGCCGATCGCATAGGAGAGTAAGCGTGAAGGAACTTCTTGATGTCGTCACTCGTGTTTACGAGTATCAACGTCCACATCCCGCGCTTGTTGGAACGGCGAGCGGACTCGAGGTTCTGATTGAACGATTCGTGTCGCGTTGATAAGTGTGGCGCATATGGCGGACGCGATTCTGCCGGCCTATATCGACTAGTAAAGAGGAATTTCTATGACAACAGCAATCAAGTCCGCTATTTCTCCTTTTGCGCAGTCCAAGACGGAGCCCAAGGGAAACGCGATCCTCTTCCTCGATGAACAGCTGGCTTCCATGCCAGCTTCTGGCATTCCGGAAGACTTTCGTAAGCTGTCGCATTTCTTCTCGGTGATCGTGCTTGTTCCGAAATCAGCTGTTGAGGATGAGGCGACCCAGAAAAAGTTGGCGCCGAATAAATCCGTCACTGACCTCACCGACACAAGGAATGGCTTGCCGGTGGATGCCGCGAAGGCCGGGCTGAGGAATTCCAAAGCCACAGATACGTTTGAATTTGGCGGAGTCAGAGGATGTTTGTCGACGATGGAAATTCATCGCAACGGTCGGCCGGTTGCTCTCACAAGTAAAGAATTCAAACTCCTCGCGTATCTGATCAAAAACCCGCGGAGGGTGATCTCACGGGATGAGCTACTCAATGAAGTGTGGGGATATGAGAACTATCCGTGTACAAGGACCGTCGATAACCACATTTTGAGGTTACGCAAGAAACTAGAATCAGAACCCTCCCATCCCAAGCACTTTCATACAGTTCATTGCGCTGGATACAGGTTCTTGCCCTAACAGGTTGCGGAAAAACTCAGTTCCAAAGGATTACTTCTGGGATTGGGTGTAAACGGAATGTGATTCACGAAACCGATCAAGGTTTTACGCTGGCTGGCCTGCCGTTTACGGTCACTGATGCCGCCCAAAGCTTGTAAATCCCATCACGGCTATCGCTCCAAAGTAAATGGAAACGTCCGTCGGGACTGGTAACCACACCATCATAATCGCCGCCCGTGACGTAGCGGATTCCGGCCTCCCCGTTCTTCGGGGATAACGGGCAAGATTTTGCCCCTACTCTTACCTCGGGGAGAAACGTCTGGCCGCCGTCGAGTGAAGCTGCAAAATAGAGTTCCTGGCAGCGCAAGAACTCCATATTGCCTCTTTGGTCACCACGAGCGTCGTACCAGGTAACTCCGACGACCCCGAAACGTTAACTGCCATCACGGCATTACGGACATCAGGGGTTGTGCCTGAATCCTGGTTGACCCGCACTCGCTTTGACCAGTGTTCACCGCCATCGGGTGAATAGTGAAGGTAGATGTTTTCGTGGGCACCATCGTTGCAGAGCCAGAGTCGTCCACCCCTAACATCGCAAACGTCTTAGCACAAGATTCCGACATCAGTGCAGGAGCGAGGAATGTGTGCCCGCCATCCTTTGAGCGCAACAACCAATCGCGCTGGCGGTCCAGCCATATGGTTCCCTTACCGTCAACCGCGTTGCGGGCAAAGCGACGGTTCGGCCACACGTGACAGGACAACTATTGATATGTATAGTTATGCCGGTGGCCCAAGTGAAAGCAAAAGTTGACGGCGAAGTAAAACAGAAGCAGCTCCTGAATTCGCACCAGCAAGACGCAGTAGTAAGCATCCTGCGCACCGCCAATTACTTGGGCCGTTTTTGTTCGCCGGTGTTCGATCAACAGGGCATCACTTCGCAGCAATACAACGTCCTGCGCATCCTGCGAGGCGCAGGTCTGGGGGGGCTTCCGACCCTGGACATCGCAGAGAAGATGATCGAACAGGCACCGGGTATAACCCGCTTGCTGGATCGGCTGGAAGGGAAGAAGCTCGTGCGCCGGGAACGCCCTTCCGATAACCGCCGACAGGTTCTTTGTTTCATCACCAAGCCTGGGCTCGATCTCTTGCACGAACTCGACACCCCCGTTAGGAACAAGGTAAACCAAGCGTTGCATCAGCTGGATGAATCCGAGATCGAAGAACTGATCCGTTTGCTGGAACTCGCGCGAGGCGAACAACCTTCGACGACCCCCGCAACTAGCTCCCAGTAACTCAAGAAAGTCTGAATCCAAAGGCGGCGAAGCGCGTCTATATAGTTGACTAGTGAACAGTTTAGTGAGCGACTGTTATGAAAATAGATCCTCGTGAGGAAAAAGGAGAACAACTATGAATGCAAAGTACCGCGTGTTTTGGATTTCCCTTTTTGTTATCGCCCTGTTCGCAGGGCTGAGTGTGACCCAAGCGCAAACCGGGGCCAAAGCTGACGTCGTAACGGCTATCGCTAATTTGGAAAATGATGGCGTCAAAGCCGATTTGGCCGGCGACCCAGCCTTTTACCAAAAAGTTCTTGCTGAGGATTGGACCCGGGGCGATAGCGATGGAACCTACTACACCAAAGCCGAACTCTTGAAACTGATGGCCGACACAAAGAACATCAAGACAAACAGCGAGAAACTCTCTGAACTCAAGGTGCGCGTGTACGGCAATACGGCTGTGGCAACCTACAAGGACACCTATGACATTCTGATTAGGGGTGAACATCGCGCGCACACCATCATCGCCACGGACACTTTCGTCAAGATGGGCAGTGCATGGAAGCAGGTCGCGAGTCACGGGTCAGAGGCGAAGTAGCCGCTTGTAGCCGCTAACTCTGACCCACGTACTCGCCCAATTCGCGGCGAAATGGGCGTAATGGAACTGATCAAGCACAGCGAGGCGCTCCGCGCTGAGGGCCCCGGCTCGGCCGGGGCTTCGATCGCGCATGGTCAAAAATCTCAAACGCACTGAAAAGCTCTGGGTTCCGGTCTCGTAATTTTCTTCGCACAGCGGCTTTCTGACATTTCAAGAGCATGTACAATCCCGGTTCGACGGATCGACGATTATTTGAGGGAGGCTCTGAGATGCTTTGGGCTCGCATGCTGGCCTACATCAGCGGAACCGTAGACCAGGAACTCCTGCTGAGAAACGAATATCTGGCGGCCGAGAACCGCATCTTAAGAGCCCAAGTCCAGGGCAGGTTGCTGTTATCCGACGCGGAAAAAGCCACCTTGGCGGAGATTGCCTACCGGCTGGGACGGAAAGCCTTGGAAGGATTGGCGGCCGCCGCGAAACCGGATACGCTGCTGGCCTGGTACCGAATGCTTATCGCCCACAAGTTCGACGGCTCAAAGTGTCGTAAAACCCGAGGTCGTCCCCCAGTGGAGGAGGAAAGCGAGCGGTTGGTGGTGCGGATGGCGAGGGAAAATCCCAGCTGGGGCTATGACCGGATCGTGGGCGCCATGGCCAATCTGGGTTACCAGCTGTCGGATCAGACGGTGGGCAATATACTCCGACGTCATGATATTCCACCGGCTCCCCAGCGGAAGCAGACCACGAGTTGGAAAGACTTCATCCGTGCGTACATGGCAGTACTGGTGGCCACCGACTTCTTCACGGTGGAAGTGCTTACGCTGCGAGGTTTGATGACGTACTATGTGCTGTTTTTCATTCATTTGGAGAGCCGAAGGATAGGCTTGGCCGGACTGACACGTCATCCGGACGAAGAGTGGATGGAACAGATGGCACGCAATGGGACGATGGAAGATTCTGGTTTTCTGAACAACCGCAGGTATTTATTGCACGATCGCGACCGCAAGTACTGCCAAGGGTTTCGCGACGTGATCCGGGCGGGAGGCATCGAACCAATTGCCTTGCCGGCCAGAAGTCCGAATCTGAACGCCTATGCGGAACGCTGGGTCAGGTCGGTCAAGGAAGAATGTTTGTCGAAGCTGATCCTGTTGGGCGAGGGTTCTCTGCGCCGAGTGCTACGCCACTACCAGGCCCACTATCATGAGGAACGAAATCACCAAGGCAAGGACAACCTCCTGCTGTTCCCCTTACGGACTCCAGCGGTCCCAGGAAAACAAGAACAGGTGCGCTGTCGGGAACGGCTGGGCGGGCTGTTGAAATACTATGAACGTAAGGCGGCATGAGCAGGTGGTTGTCCCTGTTTCGGATATTGAGTCTGGGCGCACAGCTTGAATACTGTCGCGGCTTGTGAGCGCCTTCAATCAAGACCGACCCCGAACCCATAACAATACTCTTCCGATTAGTTCAGTCTGCGAACGACTTTTTTGACTATACGGGTTACGCTCACCGAGAATCGGCCGACTTTCGTTCAAGGGTCAAAACGCGCTATCGCGATTTATCAACAACGATCCGCGGCTCGTGTGTCCCCATTGCCGGAAGGCTCAATATTGGTTCAGTTTACTGCTGCTTTCCGATTAAAAGGATCTGGAACGAGTTCGGGATCATCGGAGGACGGGGTCCGCGCATCCAGGCTGGAGCACCCGAGGGCGGCCCGGCAGCCGGGGGCGTGCCTGGTGTCTTAGTTGGTGCTGGCGGCACGGGGCCATATTCGGCCGTAATTGTCAGGATCTGGTTGGTCTTCGTATCT
>Ga0185299_10007907_pt1 | contig 10699 bp, 7 predicted proteins | sample PaiPotPPA55metaG_FD_128002 | JGI IMG/M metagenome (GOLD analysis project Ga0185299, IMG submission 128002) | Iron sulfur acid spring bacterial and archeal communities from Banff, Canada, to study Microbial Dark Matter (Phase II) - Paint Pots PPA... ...
AAGCCGTCTCCCATGGCGCGCAAATGGCATCGGTTCCAAATTTGGGTTATGCCGATCTCCAGCCCTTCAAGAGAACGCGTTTCTTCCCGACTCGCCGCGTTCTGCATTGCTATCTGACTCTTTTCGACAGTAATCTTCCGCTGGAAACTTTGCCTTCTTTATATTTGGACGTATTTTAAATCGCGGATGTTTCCGGTCTAGGCCATGAACACACTACGACAGACAGCGAATGCTCAGGGCCCGCTAGTTCACGATTTAGGGCCGCTAAATTGAACCTCATCGAAGCCTTGGAGTTGTCGAAAAAGCCTGTTCCGCCGGATGCAAAGTTGTTCCGGGTTTTTTTAGGTTGCGGGTTTACCCCACTCCATCTGCAAAGTTTTTTCCACGCCCATCTTCGTCAGTTGCTCCCCGAAAATCGCGTCGAGATTAAAACCGGCCTTTTCGGCGATTTGGCTGGCTCCCTGGAGCGCCTTGACCCTAAAGCACTGGACGGATTGGCAGTCGCCCTGGAGTGGCCCGATCTTGATTCACGCTTGGGCATCCGCGAACTGGGTGGCTGGCAAGTTTCGGATGTCGACGAGGTCGTTTCTTCCGTGGATCGTCAGCTGTCTCGGTTACAGCGAGCCTTAACAACGGCCGCGCGCGCAGTGGCCGTCGTGGTTGCCTTGCCCACCATTCCATTGCCGCCGCTGTTCTACACTCCTCCAAATATAAATAGCGCCGAAAAAACAAAATTACTCCTGTCCCTCGCAAAATTTGCGGCCGATCTCTCCGAAGAACCGGGCATTCGCATTCTGGATTCCCAATCCCTAAATTCCGTTTCCCCGCCAGCTGCTCGATTTGATATCAAATCCGAAATTCTCACCGGCTTCCCCTACAAATTGCCTCACGCCTCAACACTTGCACAATTGATGGCCTCGTTGCTGCAGGCGCAAAGGCCCAAAAAAGGTTTAATCACCGATCTGGATGACACCCTGTGGTCCGGAATTCTTGGTGAAGTTGGCGTTGAGGGGGTCAGTTGGAGTCTGGAGCACCACAGCCATATTCACGGGTTATACCAACAATTTCTCTCCTCGCTCGCCAGTGCCGGCGTTCTCGTTGGTGTCGCCAGCAAAAATGACGCGGCCCTCGTCCAGCAGGCATTCGATCGCAAGGATTTGCTTCTTAAGAAAGACAAAGTATTTCCCTTCGAAGTGCATTGGCACCGCAAATCGGACTCCGTGCAGCGGATTTTGAAGTCCTGGAATATCGGACCGGAAGCGGTCGTTTTTATTGATGACAGCCCCATGGAGGCGGCGGAGGTTAAGGCCGCATTTCCTGCAATGGAATGCCTGGTTTTCAAAAAAGATGATTACCAGTCTGTGTGGGACTTGCTCGCAAATCTTCGTGCATCTTTCGGCAAGACCGCTATTTCAAAAGAAGACGCGATCCGACTTGAAAGTTTGCGCCGCGCCGCGCCCTTGCTCGACGCCTTGGGCCAGGATGGCAACGCCTCCGACGAGTTTTTGAAACGCGCCGACGCTTTTGTTTCATTTGATTTCAGCAAGCGCCCCAAAGACGGCCGCGCCTTCGAATTGGTCAACAAAACAAATCAATTCAATTTGAATGGCAAGCGTTTCAGCGAATCGGAATGGGCTAAATTCCTCGCCGACCCCGCGAGCTTCCTGGTCACCGTTACCTATCAGGACAAATACGGCCCGCTGGGGAAAATCGCGGTCGTATTGGGCAAGGTCAACGAAAAGAAACTGCACGTCGCCGCCTGGGTGATGAGCTGCCGCGCTTTTTCGCGCCGCATCGAACACCATACCCTCAAGCGGATTCTCGACAAATTTGACGCCGACGAAGCTGTTTTTGATTTTCAAGCTACGGAAAGAAATAGTCCGACGCAGGATTTTTTCCTGGAACTAGCAGGCGCACCGCCGCAGCCGGGCCTGAAAATATTGCGCACCTCATTTTTGGAAAAGGCTCCGCCCCTGTTTCACCGCGTGGAGGAAACGTAGATGCCTGAATTGGATGACCGCCTGACCCGCTGTTTCGCGTCCGTATTTCCGGCGCTCTCGCCCGATCAAATTCGCGCGGCCAGCGTGGAAACCGTTCCGGACTGGGACTCATTGGCCGCTGTCACATTAATCGCCGTGCTGGAAGAGGAATTCAATACCCCAATCGACTTGATGGAAATGCCGGAGTTAACTTCTTACCAAGCGGTCCGCGATTACGTACAAAAACAAATCAAATAGTCGGTAGTTGGCATCGATTTTTATCGAACTTCCAACCTCTAATCTCTAACCTCTAGTTTCGAACCTCTAGTCTCGAACCTCTAATTCAGCACTGAAATAAGTGCAGTCCGGATGCTGGAACACCAGCGCACTCACGCTCGCTTCCGGATCCATCATGAAACCTTCCGTCAACTCCACGCCAATTTCCTCCGGCTTTAACAATTGCCACAATCCAACCTGATCCTCCAGGTTCGGACACGCCGGATACCCAAAGCTGTACCGCTTCCCGCGATATCGCGAAGTGAATCGTTGCGCCATCGTCAAATCCGCCGGATCGGGAAAGCCCCAATCTTCGCGTATCCTGCGATGCAGCCACTCCGCGCAGGCCTCCGCCGCTTCAATCGCCAGCGCCTGCAAACCGTGCGACTTGAAGTAGTACCCGTCATTCTTCGCTTTTTCTGAACGTTCCCGTACGCCCTCGCCCGCGGTTACCACGAACAACGCCAGGTGATCCCGTTTTCCATCCCGCGCCGGCAAGATGTAGTCGCTCAAACATAGTTGGTCGCCCGCTCGTTGGCGCGGAAATTGAAACGTATGCACTGCTTCGCTCTTGCCCGGCGCAAACAGCTGTATGGAATTGCCTCGCGCCTCAGCCTCAAAAAATTGCCACACCGCGCGCACCTTCATGAATTGCGCCGCTTCCGCTTTCACTTCTTCCATGCTTTCGTACAACTCCACAGCTTTCGCCTCGCGCTCCGCAAAGCGCTTCACAAAATCTCCGCGAAAACCCAAATGCCGGCCGTACAACATGTAGGGATTGATATAGCTCCAGATTTCTCGCAAATCCGGAACCAATCGAACTTTCCGATCAAGCGTCGCCACCTCCGAAATCGGCAAATCCGCGCGAACTTTTGGTGACCGAGTCACGGCAGGCGCTGTATTCACCACCACTGTCGTCGACACGCTGACGCCATTCCCAGAGAACGTGTGCTGGCGCATCACTTCATCGCGGGTCCCCGGATCCATCAGCTCATTCATCAATCGCAACCCGTTCATCGCATCTTTGGCGTAAAAAACCGCCTGGCCGTATGTTGGTCCTATTTTATTTTGCGTGTATTTTGCGGAAAGCGCCGCGCCTCCTACCAATAAAGGCACCATGATCCCCGCGTCTTTCAAATCGTTCGCGGTGATCACCATCTGTTGCGCGCTCTTCACCAGCAATCCAGACAGCCCAATCGCATCAGGTTGATGCTGCTTGTAAGCCTTGATCAACTCTTCCGGCGGAACTTTGATCCCCAGATTCACAACGTCGTATCCGTTGTTCTTGAAAATAATCTCCACCAGATTTTTCCCGATATCGTGCACATCTCCCTTTACCGTAGCCAGGACCACCTTGCCGCGCTTCGCGGTGTCTGCCTTTTCCATGAATTGTTCAAGATGGTTGACCGCCGCTTTCATCGCCTCCGCGGATTGCAACACCTCCGCGACAATCAGTTCGTTGGCGTTAAACAGCCGCCCCACTTCCGCCATGCCCGCCATCAGTGGACCATTCACAATATCCAGCGGCGCAGTTCCTTCGCTGCGTTTGCGCTCCAGATCGGCGACCAGCCCGTCTCGCGTGCCTTCAATGATGTAGTTCGCCAGCCGTTCATCCAGCGGCAAGTCCGCTGCGCTGATTTTCTGTTTTTTGGTCGCCGTCCTAAAATGCTCCGCGATGGCCGCGATGTAGTACTGATTGACCGCAGCCTTTTGTTCTCTATTCTGCTGCCTCCAATCTTTCGGCACGTTTGTCAGAAGTGCTGCTTGCGGATGCTCCGCCAGCACATTCGTCGGTGGATGCGAGAACAATAAATTCTCGGCCAGTCGTCTCTCGTGTTCTGGAATCGAAGCAAACCGCTCCAGCTTTTCGGTATTCACGATCGCCAGGTCGAGCCCAGCCTTCGTGCAGTAATACAGAAAAACCGAGTTGACCACCTCGCGGGCTCCAGCCGGCAATCCAAACGACACGTTGGAAATACCCAATATCGTTCGCGTATCCGGCAATGCCTGCTTGATTAATCGAATCCCCTCGACCGTCTCAACCGCCCCGCCAATATAATTTTCATCCCCGGTCGCGCAGGGAAACACCAGCGGATCAAAAATAATATCTTCCGACCCTAAACCATATTTCTCGGTCAGCAGTTTGTAGCTGCGTTGCGCAATCGCCAATTTGCGCTCGCGCGTAAACGCTTGCGCCTGCTCTTTATCTTCATCAATGCAGCCCACCACCACGGCCGCCCCGAAATCGTGAGCCAACGGCACTACTCGCTCGAATTTCTCTTCGCCATCTTCCAGGTTAATAGAATTAATAATCGACTTACCTTGGCAATACGTAAGCGCAATCTCAATCGCCGAAGGATCGGTGGTATCAATCATCACCGGCGTCTTCACCTTGCGAATCAATTTTTCATAAAACGGCTCAATGTCTTTCTTCTCGTCACGTTCCGTGCTTTGCAGGCAAACGTCCACAATGTGCGCGCCGCCGCGAACCTGCCGCCGCGCCACTTCACTAGCCTCTTCCCACTTTTCTTCCGCAACCAAATTCTTGAACAACCGCGACCCAATCACGTTGGTGCGCTCGCCCACCAGCAATGGCCGCGTTTGCTCATCCGCCTCGATCGTCTCAATGCCCGAGTAAATCGCGCGATGTGTTTCCGCCGGTCGTTGTCGCGGCTTCTTACCCTCGACCATCTGAGAAATCGCCCGGATGTGTTTTTCCGTCGTTCCGCAGCATCCGCCGATAAAATTCAACCATCCCTGATCGACAAATTTCTCCAACTGCGCGGCCAACGTCGTCGGCGTTTCCAGGTATTTACCGTCTTCATCCGGCAAGCCGGCATTCGGGTAGCACGACACGTACGCATCCGTCAGTTGGCTCAGCGTGCGAATGTGATCAGTCATGAACTCCGGCCCAGTCGCGCAGTTCATACCAAACGCCAACGGCTTGGCATGCCGCAGCGAGGCCCACAGTGCCTCTACGGTCTGCCCAGCCAGCATGCTGCCCATCGGCTCAATCGTAACCGACACGATGAACGGAACCTGCGCGCCGATTTCTTTGGAGAGTTGTTGAATTGCCAATATCGCCGCTTTGATGTTTCGCGTGTCCTGGCATGTTTCTATCAGCAACAGGTCCACGCCGCCTTCCACCAAGCCGTGCGCCTGCGCGTAGTAAGCGCTTCGCAACTCTTCAAACGTTACGCCACCCGTCAGGGTAATGGCCTTGGTCGTCGGCCCCATGGCACCTGCTACGAATCGCGGTTTCCCGCTGGTACTCAGTTCGTCCGCGGCCTGGCGCGCCAACTCCGCCGAAAGCTTATTCAATAAATGTGCGTCGCCGGATAATCCGTATTCCGCCAGCACAATCGGCGCCCCGCCAAAGCTGTTTGTTTCGACAATGTCCGATCCCGCCTCAGAATATTTTCTGTGAATGTCCAGAACTACATCGGGCCGCGTGCGCACTAAATTTTCATTGCAGCCCTCCAGCGCTGCTCCGCCGAAATCCTCCGCGGTCAGATCGCGCTGCTGCAGCATGGTGCCCATCGCGCCATCGAGCACCAGGATTCGCTGCGAAAGTAACTCTCGCAGAGCTTGCGCCGATTTGGTGAAATCTCGCATTTTGTCGTTAAAAGGTGTGTCCCTTAGGGGGTTTGGTCGTACCCTTATTTTACCTGCGTTCATCACAGGAACCGAATCCCATGCATTAAAAGCCCGTTTTACGCCGCTGAATGGTGATTCCCCTTGCCGGTTGCCCCCCTATTTGAGACAAAATGCCTCGTAGCCGTTACGTGACGGTTCAAGAACACTTGTTGCCAATAGCCTTGCCCCTGCTCCCGTTTTTCACTACGCTGCAATGAGGCGAACCGTGACTGTGACTGTGACTAGGCAAATTGTGGCTAGACAAACTGTGGCGACCAAACGGTCAACTCCCAAACTAAGCGTTTGCATCCTCTCGCCTCACCCACTGGTGCTTGGCGAGTTTGAGCGCATTCTCGCGAAGGCAGACTTCAAAGTCATTTCCACTCAACTGGAATCGACCCTGGCTCCCGATCTTCGCAGCTTCGAACCGCCCCCCGCGCAGGTCTACGTGATTGATGCGCACGCCTCCAAGCCGGCCACCGGCGCGCTCCTCGCGAATTTGATGGAACGCTTCCCGGAAGCCCGCCTGATCGTTGTGGGTGAACAACACAACGAAGCCAACAGCTACGCGCTGCTTCGTCTCGGCGTCAAAGGCCTTTTGACCTACGCGGAAGCCCGCGAGCAACTCACGCGCGCCTTGCCCTTAGTTGCTATCGGTGGTTTCTGGGTGCCCCGTCAACTCCTTTCCGGTTTCGTGGATTCCATACTTACCGGACAGGGCCGCCGTCTGAAATCTGACTCCGTCACCAATTTGAGCCGCCGTGAACAGGAAGTCCTCGATTCGCTCCTCGAAAACCTTTCCAATAAAGAAATTGGCAGCCGTCTGAACATTGCCGAGCGCACCGTAAAATTTCACGTCTCCAATTTGCTCAGCAAATTTGGCGTGCGCCGCCGCGCCGACCTCATCCTCCTCACCTTCCAGCGGCGCATGGCGCAGAGCTAGCATTTCCTTCCCTCATTCGTTCTGATCCGCTGTACTGACAACCCGCGCTCATTCTGATAGCGTTTTACCTCGCCATTGTTCTGCTTTTCTAGCGATGGCGTGGCTTCTTCATTCCCGGCTGCCTCTGAGCGCTAAGGAGAATACCCATTGAACGTTCTGGTCACCGGTGCTGCGGGCTATATCGGCAGTATTTGCAGTGAGGTGCTGCTGGCGCGCGAAATAAACGTAATTGCGCTGGACAATCTACAGGAGGGCCATCGCGAAGCTGTCCCGCGCGATGCCATCTTTTGCCACGTCGATCTTGGTGTTCGCTCGCAAATTGAAGATGTTTTCGCCAAACATAAAATCGATGCCGTAATGCATTTCGCCGGCGAAGCACTGGTAGCCAAGTCCGTCCGCGAACCCAGCACCTTCTATGCCGCAAACGTTGCCTGTGGCGTGAATCTTCTCGACGCCATGACTCGCCACGGAGTAAAGAAGTTTATTTTTTCCTCCACTGCCGCGACCTACGGGGAACCGGAAATCGTGCCCATCCCCGAAAATCACCGCAAAAATCCCATCAATCCCTATGGCAAATCCAAACTGGTATTCGAGCAAATCCTCGCCGACTACCGTGCTTACACGGGACTGGCCTACGTCACTCTGCGCTACTTCAATGCTGCTGGCGCATCGCAACAGCGCGGCGAAGCGCATCGCCACGAAACGCACTTGATTCCGCTCGTCTTGGACGCGGCTAGCGGTGCAATCCCCCATGTGGAAGTCATGGGCACCGATTACCCCACGCCCGATGGCACCTGCGTGCGCGATTATATTCACGTTCTCGATATTGCCAACTCCCACGTGCGCGCACTTCTGGAAATTGAGCGCGTCGCTGGCGAAGCTTTTAATGTCGGCAACAGTCGCGGTTATTCCATTTTAGAAGTCATCGAAGCTGCGGAGCGCGTCACCAACAGAAAAATTCCGCGCCAACTTTCTCCCCGCCGGCCCGGTGACCCCGCTGTCCTGGTCGCCAGCAAGGAAAAGCTGAAAACCATGCTCGGATGGGAAGCGACGCACTCTTCTTTGGAAGAAATTATTTCGTCCGCGTGGGACTGGAAGCAAAAGCATTCTCGCGGTTATGCGGAAGTCGGCACCGCGCAAGGAATCAACAAATAAAATGTGGCGGCACCATCGGGCTTGTCCGCCCTGATACCGCCTGGTGAAACTCACGTGCCGTAAAATTCGAAATCATGCCGACTTTTTACATTGAGCAATTTGGATGTCGCGCCACGCAAGCCGATGGCGCCGCGCTTGAAGTGCAATTGCTGCAACGCGGGTATACGCCAGCGCCCAAGGCCGCAGCCGATATCGTGGTCGTAAACACCTGCACCGTCACCGCTGCTGCGGACGCCCAAGCTCGAGACTCCATCCGGAAAATCAGCGCACAAAATCATGCGGCGCGCGTAATTGTCACCGGGTGCTACGCCCAGCGCGCTCCCGAAGAAGTGTCCCAACTTCCGGGCGTGGCCTGGGTAGTAGGGAATTCACACAAACCTGAATTGCCCGGAATCATCGAAACTCTTTCCAGCGCATCAACCTCAGTAGGTTTCGTTCCCGTTCATTCCTTGCAACGGTACGCGCTGCAGCGACCGGCGGCACAAATTTTAACCGGTGAATTTGAGCGCAAACCGCTCTCGAGTTCTCCGGTATTCAACGCCGAAGGGAATCACACTCGACCCACGCTCAAAATTCAGGACGGCTGCGACTCTCGTTGCGCCTACTGTGTGATTCCGCAAGTCCGCGGAAAAAGCCGCAGCCTGCCAGGCGAGACGGTCATCCAGCAGGTCAGTCAACTTTGCGATTCAGGTGTAAAAGAAATCGTCCTAAGCGGCATAAATATTGGAACCTACGGACGAGATCTCAGTCCTCGCGTTACATTCTCAGCGTTGTTGCGCCTTATTCTCAACGAAACGCCCGTCGAACGCTTGCGCGTTAGTTCCATCGAACCCATGGATGTCACCACTGACCTCATTGAATTTTTTGCCGCCAACGATCGGATGGCGCCGCACTTTCATATGCCTTTGCAAAGCGGCGTCGACCGCATCCTCGCCGCCATGCATCGCTGGTATCGCGCGGAGCACTACGCCCGCCGCGCGCATTTAATCCGCGAACATTTGCCTCACGCGGCCATTGGAGCCGACGCCATCGCCGGATTTCCCGGCGAATCCGACGAAGACCACTCCACCACTCTCGCTTTCATCGAAAGCCTGCCACTCACTTATCTGCACGTATTCTCATTCTCCAAGCGGCCCGGCACGCAGGCCGCCGCCCTTGCCAATGAAGTTCCCGCGGCAGTCATAAAAAATCGCGCCCGGGAACTGCGTGCCCTCGGCCAAAGAAAGTCTGCTGCATGTCGCAAAGAACAAATCGGCCGTCACTTGCGCGTCCTCACCCTCCGTTCGGCGAGCACTTCTGCGAATGACGAGTCGCGCCATGAAATCGCACCAGCGGACGAAAAATTGCCACACCACGAATCTGGATACACTCCCGCGCTCTCCGGCAATTATTTGCGTGTGCGACTGCGCGGCCATTGGCCCGCGAACCAATGGATAAATGTTCGCGTCCGGGCTGACAGCGAAGACGGTGAAAACGATTTAATCGGAGAGCCTATGGAATCGATCAGCACTCAGTTAAGAGTCCGGGCATTCGCTTAACACATAAAAATCTCAGCCTTCAAAAATTACCTGCGCCAGAGCCTGTTCCGCAGTATGTGTAATGCTTACGGCAATATTCTTCACTCCCAGGCGCGCTGCGACCTTTCCCGCTTCGCCTCTGATCGCCAATGTCGGCCGCCCGCTTTTTTCGCGCATCACTTCCAGGTCTACCCAGCGCACCCCGTGGGACCAGCCGGTGCCCAACGCTTTCATGGCCGCTTCTTTCACCGCGAACCGCCCTGCATAGCGCTCAAATTTATTTTTAAATCGCTCGCAATACGCGATTTCTCCCGGCGTGTAAACACGTCGCAGAAATGCTTCGCCTCTTTTTTCTATAGTGCTGCGTATCCGTGCCACTTCCGCAATGTCCACTCCCATCCCGACAATCAAAATGCCTCCCGCAAGCAGTTCATTCCCACCGCGATTATACTGGGACCATTAAGATGACGCCCACGAAGACAAAAACTCCACCGAGAACGCGAATGTCAAGGAATAAGCCGCTTGCCAAGCCGACCGGCTGGAAACTTCTTACAGCTGTAAATGGTGTCGGCTTTCTTGAAGCCCCGGCGTTCAGCGCATTCCCCTGGTTGATCCACGGCTTTAGCACCGCTCAAGGAGGCGTCAGCCCTCTCAATGGCGGCAAATTGCTCAATCTCGGATTCACCGAATGGGATGCCCGCGAAAATGTTCAGCAAAATCGCAAACTCTTTCAATCGGCTCTTAATGCCAACGTACTGACTCTTGTTTCACTGAAGCAATTTCATTCCGACGTGGTATCCGTTTTTTCTTCTGCCCCGCATGAACCGTGCAGTGGGGACGCCTCTATTACCAATACTCCTAACCTTCTTCTCGGCATTCAAACTGCCGATTGCGTGCCAATTTTATTGCTGGATCCAAATAAGCGCGCGGTTGCTGCCGTCCACGCTGGTTGGCGCGGCACGCTCCAGCGCATCGTGGAAAAGACTATCGGCCGCATGAAAATGGAATTCAAAACCGACCCGGGCGATCTATTGGCGGCCATCGGCCCGGCCATTGGCGGATGCTGCTATGAAGTTGGCACGGAAGTTGCCGCCGCTTTCCATTCCCAGTTTGTCAATGCTCCAGAATGGTTCGACGAATTGCGCACTGGTGACGAGCCCAATCCTCTACAATGGCTCAATCAGTTTCCACCC
>Ga0185299_10007910_pt1 | contig 10697 bp, 10 predicted proteins | sample PaiPotPPA55metaG_FD_128002 | JGI IMG/M metagenome (GOLD analysis project Ga0185299, IMG submission 128002) | Iron sulfur acid spring bacterial and archeal communities from Banff, Canada, to study Microbial Dark Matter (Phase II) - Paint Pots PPA... ...
ATCCACGATCGTTTTTTGTGTTACCGCATAAGCGCTGAGCGGATCGTGATTGTAGATGACCAGGTCAGCGTCCTTGCCAACATCAATCGAGCCAACTCGCTTATCAATTCCCAGCTGCATCGCGGGGTTGATGGTTACCAGCTTCAGCGCTTCGTCATGCGTCAGCCCGCCGAACTTCATGGACTTCGCGGCTTCCTGGTTCAGATGCGTCGCTTCGGCGGCATCATCGGAATTGACAGAGACCACTACGCCACGCTTGGTCATCAACGCAGCGTTGTACGGAATAGCGTCATAAGCCTCGACTTTGTAAGCCCACCAGTCGGAGAAGGTCGAAGCGCCTGCACCCGCCGCAACAATTTCATCGGCAACTTTGTAGCCTTCCAGAACATGCTGGAACGTGCGCACTTTAAATCCGAACTCTTTCGCGACCCGCAGCAGCATCAGGATTTCATCTTCGCGATAGCAGTGCGCGTGAACGTAGCGCTTTCCGTCCAGGACCTCGACCAGTGGTTCAAGTCGCAGGTCGCGTCGTGGCGGCAACGCATTTTTTTCTCCACCAGAGACGCGTTTCCTGTACGCCTCCCAGGAGTTCTTGTAGTCGCGTGCTTCCGTGAACGCGCCGCGGATGGTTTCTTCGACGCCCATACGCGTGGCGGGATAACGCTTGGGCTGCCCGGGAAAGCTGAAATTGGAGCGCTTAGGATTCTCGCCGAGCGCAAACTTGATTCCCGGAAGTGCGCCCTCAAACGGCAATTTCGCTGCCGGCTGGCCCCAACGCAATTTGATCACGATGGTCTGGCCGCCGATAGAATTCGCGCTGCCGTGCAAAATGTTTGCGGTGGTTACGCCACCGGCAAGATCGCGGTAAATGCCTACATCGTCCGAATCGAGAACTTCCGCGATATTCGCGATTGAGGAAACCGATACGCTGCCTTCGTTGACTCCGCCTTCGATCGCGATGTGCGAGTGGCAATCGATGATCCCCGGCATCACGAATTGGCCGGCCGCATCGATGACTCTGGCGCCGGTCGGAGCCTTGATCGACGAACCAATCTCGGCGATCTTGCCACCCTTAATAAGGATGGATGAGTTTTCGATAGTGCCGTGCGAAACGGTCAGGATGGTGGCGTTCTGAATGAGGATCACCGAATCAGCGTCGGCAGGCGGCGTTGCACGCGAAACCGAACTCCATCCAACCAGCGCTGAGAGCAGCGCAGCGACGACTATTCCACGGCGAGCGTTCATCGCGCATCTCCCTGCTGCATGGATGAGTTTTCTGCAACTGAAGAACTACTGGTGGGTTTCACTCCGGTAAAATCAATCGAGAATTCCTGAACGTTGATCGTTCCTTTGATCGAAGTTCCATCAAATGTTCCGTTGAAGGTGACATCGGCAAACGACGGCCCGATCGAAATGTTGATCACGAAATTGAACTTGTCGGCGCTCAGATAGCCGCTCAGAATCGTCGCAGTGCCGCGCTTGGATGTGAGCGTTCCGGTGATTGTTCCGTCAGACGCCATCGCGAGGTCGGCGGTGGATTCTTCGGGGCCGTCAGGGCTAGTGAAAGACAGCTTCCATTTTCCGCTGATGTCGCCCTTGGGGGGATCCTTGGGCTTTTCGGGCTCGCGAATTTCGAAGCGCTGGCCGTCCACGAAAACCAGTTTAATTTTCGTCTTTTCCTCGAACAGACCACCGTCGGTTACCACAAAATTGGCAATTTTGCCTTTTTCTATGGAGCCCAAACGATCGGCAACTCCATAGATTTCCGCGGGCGAAAGCGTGAGTGCGCGAAGCGCGGCATCGGCCGTCAGCCCCGCATCGATCGATTTTTTTACGGCCTTGAGAAGATCTTTGGGATTTGCGACCCCGCCCGAATAAAACGCAAACCTGACTCCAGCCTTCACAAAAGCGGCTGGTGTTGAAGCAGCTCGATCGCGAAACCGCAGCGTGCGTAGCGAAGGCGCTTCGTCCGGATCGCTGTCTTTTTCTTTTTCCGGCCATTTCAGGTCGATCAGCATCGGAACTTTCTTCGCGGCGACTTCGTCGGCGATTTCGTAGCCGCCTTGTCCGCCGTAAATGGCGGCGTTTACTTTCCAGCGATCGGTAAGATCGAGCGCCCGCCGTATGTCGAGCGCGGAATTCCCTGCCAGCAGGATCAATGCGTGGTCTTCGAGAGCCTCTGCTAGCGCCGCAGACGCCCGGTCATAGCGCGGCCGCGCAATACCTTTGGGATTTTTTTCGTACGCTTGGTCGGCTTTCGTAAGCCAATCAGTATCCAGCCAAACCTGGTGCTCGTACCCCAATACCCCCATCAACGAATCAGGAAACCCACTGCCAAATCCGCCAAGCGGTTTGATGGAAAGGGGAATCGCGACGGGAGACTTAACCACCAGATCGCCTGCACGTTCGCCAGCAAGATCCAGCACCGCGGCTTGGCCAGGGAAAAAACCGCCCTTGGGACAGGAAACGACGGTGGTAAATCCTGCACTGCGCCACGTTTCTATGCGCTTGTCCGAGAGACTTACCTCGTCAGCTGCATTGCGCCATGGCGTGCTATTGGGACGATCCTCGGGACCGCGCGCGCCTTCGCCCATCCTGCGTGGAGCGCCTTCTGCGGCAGGCGCAGGAGCGGGCGGAGGAAGTCCCACGTCCGTAAACGCATCCAGTAATCCAGGATAAACGGTCAGGCCCTTGCCTTCGATGACCCAGGCATCGGCAGGAATCGTTGCGTCTTTCGCAACTGCTACGATGACGCCGCGAGCCACCACGATCGTGGCGTCGTCCATCGCGGGCCCGGAAACCGGCACCACTCGCACGCCACGGATGGCGAAGTACCTCGGCTCGCCGCCCTGCGCAAACATTACGGCGGGCGCGCTCAGCAACAGGATTGCAACAATAAAGCCAACGAGCGCAGGTGAACCGGTGCGTTCGAACCAAGAGCGCATGCCAACTCCTTTTGTGAGAAAAAGAAAAATCCGCCGACGTACTGTCAGTCGTATGGACGGACGAGGCTACTGTGAAGTTACACTCACGTCAAGAAGAGCGCGGAAAAAATAAAGCCAAATTCTGCTTTTTTTAGAAAAATTGATTATGGTTTTTTCTTTTTTCCAAACAGTCCGCCCAGTGAATTAATAGCGTCAGCAGGATTTTGCGTACCGGTCTTGCCGACATTTGCCAGCGAGCCACTTGCGCAGCCGAGTTGCGATTTCAACATGCTGGCTGCAGCGCCGCCAACATCGGGAACAAATTTCGGGTCAGAAGCCGTTCCCTGGATTTGGAACGGAATAGTCGTGCCGCCTTTGCAACCGCTACCCTTGGAGCCGCCCAGTGCGCCAACCAACGAACCAACCCCCGCTCCCGCCGAGCCCATTGCCCCGATCGCGCCACCAGTAAGCGTTGCTGCCATTTTGAAATCCAGATTATTTTTTGCGTCAAGCGTTCCTGCCCCGGTCATGTTTCCCACACTCGGAACTACTGCAATAAAATTCTCCGCGCGCAGCCCATTCGGCGCCATGTGCACATTGGTCGTAAGTTTTTCGATGTCCAGATCCTTGCCGGTTTTCAGGCCGGTGAGCGCGGAAACTGCGGACATTTTCGAGCCAAGATCGAAACCGGACAGTTTTGCCGAATACAGTCCGATGGTTCCGTCGGTGACTAGTTTGTTAGTCGGGCCCTTAACGTTGAGATTGGTGCTAAGCGTTCCCGCCGTAAGCGACGCGCCCGTCGGTAGATGGACACCAATGGCGGGCAGAAAGGCCTCCAGATCTTTTGCCGGCATTCCGTCGCCGTTCACTTTCAAATCGACAGCGGTGGTTTCGCCCTTTGCAGCGTAGGTACCGTTGAGGTGCGCTGTGGCGTTGCCGATTTTTATTGTTGAAGGATTCAACACACCGGAATTTTTGCGCAGGTCATATTTGGTGCTGTAGTCCACATTCAGAGGCACGCCCGAGGGGCTACCACCCTGCACGAACAGCGCTTTCGACAACTTAACAGTGCCGTTGGTTTGCGCGAAGCCGTCTTCATTCGCAACCGTGGTATCGACGTCCGCGATTCCGCCCAAGCCAAGCGAAGGGTCCAGAATTCCCGTGCTCGCCAGGTTCAGCGACACGACGTGAAGTTTGGCGTTTACCGGCGTCATCGTCGAATCGCTCTTGTCCATCGGACCAACATCGCCATCGAGCTTTAAGCTGCCGCCTCCGGGCAGGTCGGCGGAAACCGTAACTGGAAATTTAGAGTTCAACGAAAAGTCGGACGCCTTGACGGTGACACGATCGTAGGTGTTGCGTTGTTGCGAAGTAGTTGAGCCTACAACGATCTTTCCATTCTTCAATTCCAATTTTTTTACGGAAATGTCGGGCGTTGTAGAAGGGGCTGCAGGGGTTGTCGCTGCAGCAGGCTTTGCTTCTGTCGTCGCCGGCGCGGAAGACGATGCTCCTATGGACGAATAGTTCCAAACACCTGCCGCGTTTTTCAATAGCGTGACTTGCGGCTCATCAATCACGATATCGGTCACATTCAACCGTTTGGAAAAAATCAGCGGCATGATCTCCACGCCGACGCTTAGGGATTTTGCAGTCAGGAACGGCGATGGGCTGAACTTGGGATCATCACCAACCGAGAGATCCTGCGCACTAAGAGCGCCGTGCAGCAACGACAAACTCAAATTTCCCAGCTGTACTTTGCGGCCTAGTGCGGCCGAAGCCTTTTCTTCAATGGTAGGTTTGAATTGGTTCACCGGAATGAAAAATGGCACCACGATCAGCAATACGATCAGGACTCCCACTGCAATTAAAATGTTGCGAAGGGTGCGATTCATAACGACCTCCGAAAGGGGCGGGACCCGCGAGCAATATGGGGCGGCGAGGGCGATAGTAACATACGTAACTGAAATGAAAAGAGCTTAGCGCACGCATCCGGTTGACTGACTCTGCCCGCGTTAAGTATTGCAAAATCACAACGCTGCTATCCTCTGTGATAATCTGAAGACGTGAAATCACCTCGGGGCTGTAGCTCAGATGGATAGAGCGTCGGTTTCCTAAACCGTAGGTCGGGAGTTCGAGCCTCCCCAGCCCCACCATTTAACTCATTGATTTGTTAGAGCTTGCGCTCTTTCAGCTCTCGACCTGTTCGCCATCCGTTGCGAGGACGTTGCAAGTTAGCTCAGATTCGCGCGGGTTTCCGCTGAATCCAATCTGCACCTTAAATCGATTCTTCCCGGCTTGTGCGTCAATCAGACACTTCAATTAGTTCTTCGCTGGAGTATCAGAAATCGGTTCGGATGCCGCAAGGATTGCGGGCAGAATGTTGCCGGGTCGCAGCCGTTACCTCCCGCTCATAATCCTCCCCCGCCACGGCCTTCACCGACTCAATCGAATCCCACAGAATCATCGTTAAAAATTCCACTTCTTCTCCCACCACTCTCCGCAACAAATAACTCCCCCGAAACCCCGCCACCTGACTCAACCCCGGCAACAATTCCGGCTTCAAATGCCCCTCATACCCATCCGCATCCTCTGCCGTCGTCCAGCCCCGCCATACCCGTGCAATCATCTTTTCTCCCTTCACGGCTCTTGCTCATTCGCCGAAGGCGATTCCTCTACTAACCGCAGCGCTTGCCATCGAATTACATTAACATCAGAGTACTTTCGCTCCGCCGAGCCGTCAGGAAAGTGGAGGTGCGTGCTTGCCAGTCTCTGCCGTCGACGTCATCAATCCTGCGTTTCAGCACGCCAAACAGCAGCTCTTTCGACCGTTCCGTTTCGGCCAATGGGTCCGTCTTGCTTTTGTCGGATTGCTGGCTGGCGAGATGGGTTCCGGTGGATGCAACTTTAATTACAGTTTCCCCTCAACGAGTCACCCGCAGGGATCAGACCAGTCTCCTGGTTCAGCCTTGGGACTTGACCCAGCCATTCTTGCTGGACTGATCACATTCCTGGTAGTGGCTGGACTCACCTTGTTTGTGCTTTTTACCTACATCAATAGCGTCATGCGATTTATTTTGTTCGATAGCATCATTGCCAGAGAGTGCCATATCCGCAAAGGATGGAATCGTCACGGCCGCCACGGCCGCCAGCTTTTTGTGTGGCAGATTTTATTGACGCTGGCATTTTTTGCGGCCCTTGCGGTTCTCGTTGGCCTTGCGGCGGCATTGGCTTGGCGCTTGGACTGGATCGCTCATCCTGGCGAACACGTGCTCTGGCTCGTGCTCGGTGGCTGCTTCGCTTTGCTGCTCCTGTTCACCTTAATTCTGGCCTTCGCTGTCGTCCATGTGATGACCAAAGACTTTGTCGTCCCGCAAATGGCGCTGGAAGACATCAGCGCCGTGGAAGGTTGGCGCAGGTTATGGGCCTCGCTCAAAGCGGAAAAGACCGGCTATGGCGGCTACATTGGTATGAAGATTGTGATGGGGATCGGTGCCGCCATCGTCTTCGGCATGATCACGCTGATAATCTTCTTCGTGCTTCTCATTCCTATTGGCGGCGTTGGATTGCTCGCAGTGCTCGCCGGCAAAGCAGCAGGATTGGCCTGGACTTTCTACACCATCGCTATGGCCGCGCTGGCAGGGTGCGTGGCGCTCGCCATATTTCTGTTTGCAGCTTCGTTTATCTACGTTCCCGCTGTTGTATTTTTTCCAGCGTATGCTATTTATTTCTTTGCTCCGCGATATCCAATTTTGGCAGCGCTACTCTGGCCGCAGCCTCCACCTTCGGAAACGCAATCTTCGCCCCCGGCCGAACCGCCACCTTCGCCTCCGGCTCAAGCGCCTATCGGCTAGGTATCATCTCGGCTTTCTTTATGGCTGTAGTGCAGTCAACGTATTACTTTTTGCAGGTAATTTAGGGGGCAGGTTCCGCCGCACCGCAATCCACACTCAGTGCTATTCGAATCACCGAAAATTGCTTATCAGCACGACGTTGCTGCTGGTTTCCCCGCGCGTCAGCAGCAACTGCTTTCCATTGGAAGACCAATAAAAGGCAAAGATGCGGCCCTCGCTAAATTTGGTGAACAATCGGAGAGATTGCCGCCACAGGACTTCTCCCCAATGGCTCCCAACACGCCATCCTTCTGGTTCCGCGCGAGTGACCGTTGCGACTGCAGCCTTTCTTGAGACGGACACGACAACCTTTGCGGAGTTCAGACGAGCCGCTAAATTTCTTCAGCGTTCCCGAGTCCCACTGGAAAAAAAGTCCGCATTACCAACGTCAGCGAACGTGCTTTCCGCGAAGTGCGAAGACGCACCCGCCCCATCCCAGCTTCTCCAATACCGAAAGCTGCGACCGCATCAACTACGGCGTCATCTCGCAGTTACTGGGGCGGAGCTGGTCGGTTCGCATGAGCGCTACAGGACATCCTCCAAGTCTGGTTACGCCAGACTCCGTAAGCGGGGGTCAAACCACAGCTGGAATAGGCGATCTAACTTGCCCACGAGATATCCAGTGATGAAGACAGAAACGACCTTCGCATATTCTCTGAATCGCTGCTGTTCGCTTTGGTATGGCGCGAGCAGTATTCACGCTCCCCATCCAGCCGCCAGTCCAAGAGCTGCAGACAGCCGCGCCAGCGTGTCCTTTGGGCGATTAGAACACACACTAGCAATCGCGCCGATCAGCGGAGCGAATACGTAACTTGCCGTCAATTTGATGTGTTTAGATGTCACAAGGGCGGTGTTTTTGGGCTCGTTAGTCAATGCTCACTTCTTCTTTTTGCCGAGGATTTGACGCGCGGAGATTTTCGCTAAGGCCAAGCGGCAAATCGTCATCGAATCGTTCTCTTGCGCGGTCTGTTCGGAGATGAGTGAAACACTTGGACCGCGCCAGGAGCTAAGCTTGCCCGTAGAGGAACCTCTGCGGCTTGGCACATCCTGAGAATGTCCTTCCCGCGATATTCACCGTACTTATCAGGAAACTGGCTACCGTGCCTCACCAATTTGAGCATACTTCTACGGTTGTCAAAATGACGCACATATTGATGGACCTCCCATGCAAGCAAATCCGCAGGTTGAACCGATGGATGATTTTTGGGAACTTTTTGCGGAATCGGCAGTGAGTCCCTTTGAAACGCCTCTTCCATGTCGCCGTGGTGTTTCGTACCTTCCTCGACAAATAGCAATAGTTTGTCTTCCGGCACAAAACACTCGGCCTTCCACCGGTTAATGGTCATTGCCGCCCCTCTTGCGGCTATTGCGTAAGGTGTTCCAACCCGCTCTTCCAATGCGTAGATGTCGTTGTATTTCTTGTAAGCGGCCATTTCAACGGAGCACGAAAGGTTGGCAGTGGTGTGGGCGATGATGATATCGGTAAGACGATCCAAGACTTTGCCCTTGTCGTCTCGCTTTTGCGATTGAAAGTCAGTCATGTGAAACGCTTGCCCAAGGTTGTAAGTCCTAAGGGCCTCGCGCCACGGCTGTTCAAATTCCAGCCACTGCTTTTCAGTCGCAATAAAACCAGCTACTACGACGAACGGCTTGTCGTCTGGCCTGCCGCTGGCATCGAAATATCCCGCGTACTCGGTCATAAGCCGATTCTGCAACTCGTTTCCAATATTCACAAAAAAGGCTGTCAAGAACCTTGGTACAGAACAGTAGTGGAACCGGTCGACTACCCCAGCACCTGCCAACCTTTTGAGACGGGTGTAGGATGCGCTTGTGAGGGAACCATGAAACCGCGCAGACCGAAGTGCGATAAGAGACGATTCGACCGGATCGGTGCGATGCTGGCTTTGGCGAAAACGCAGAATACTCGCAGCATCAAGCGCCTGGAATGTCGAATTTATGAATGCGACCAGTGCCCGAAGGGAACCCGTCACTTGACTAGCGAAAATTTGATTTCCTTTTTTTCAGGCTTCTCTGAATTGTCGGAATGCGCTAGTGGGAACTGATCTTTTGCAACTCGACGTGCGGTGGGTTTCCGGAAGAGTCAATTGTTGTAACAAAGTTCTGAAAAAATCCCCGACGCCCAAGAATACCTGTAACGCCGAGGTCCCAGGAAAATCCTGCCATCGTCTCGAATTGCTCAGAAACTACAATGATCTTTACCTTGTGAAAGTAAACTGGCCGGTGGGGATCCCTAAAGATCCCGCCAAACTCTTCTTTGATTCCATCCTCAACACGCTTTATACCCAACGAATGACAAACGCTGGCGTGGAAAAGGCATACGTGTGACCCTGAGTCAACCCAACATTCGATAGACTTCGTTGGCGGACTGTGCTTATGAACGACGCGCACATTGATGATCGGAGCCCAGTGATATTGTTCATTTGGAAATGCTGGATGTGGTCTTGCTGCCGTCGGCCAAACCTTGCACTGCAACTTCAGCATCCGAAGACGCGCTCGGACCAATCATTGGGGATTCGTGTAATCACTGGGTTCGATTCCCCCGCCTTCTCGGCAGCGTCAACGACTTCATCATACGTCTTGCCGTGAGCGACGACGTGTGATTCGTCCTCCGAAAAGGCGAGCCAACTTCCTGGTTCTGCTTCGCAAAGAGCCTTTAGTCTGGCTTCCGGGCTCATAAGGTTTTCTCCAAGACCTCAACGATAAGTATGCAATTAGACGCCCGAACTGCTCAAGAGGGTGCACCGTATCTTATAACCCCTTTGTCGTCAATAGCTCTCGTATCCACGGAATGCCTGTGTCCTGAGGTGAGTCAAAGCCCCACAATGTGACGCATTGTGCCCCAGGTCGGGAAGTCCTTTTCGGGCGCACTATGGACACTTGCTCGTTCATTTGGGTTTTTCGTTCACGCCGCCGGCGCCGCTAACCCGCGCAACGTCGCCGCTTCCAGTTACGGGCTGCTGCGCTTGTCCAACGGATCCGACGCCCGACACCAGCGTGATGGTGCCGCCAGTGACAACGATGCTTCCGCGACCTGAAAGACTTTGCGCTGTTCGGATACCTGACGGGCTGGCGCAAGAATGCGATCGCAAGGCTTGATGGTCCGACGTCCGCGATGGAAATGTTTATCTTCGCGGCGTGCACTCCAAAAACAAGAAACCATACTACGTGCCCGTAGTCGGGGAGCTAGTCCAGCTGATCGAGCGGCGCAAGGAAGCGCGATCCATCAAAACCGATTCTGGCGTATTGCTTTCATCTCTTGTGTTCCATCGCGTCGGCAAACCCGTCGCTGAATTCAGAAAATCCTGGGCGACTGCCTGCAAGAAAGCCGGCTGTGAAGGCCGCATATTTCATGACCTTCGCAGAAGTGCCGCGAGACAACTCGTTCGGAGCGGTTGCAGCAAAGATGTTGCCCGCCAGCTGGGAGGTTGGAAAACCGACTCGATGTTCAGCAGGTACAATGTAACCGATGAGGAAGACCTGCGCGACGCGATGGAGAAGGTAACGACCTACAACGAAGCCGAAAGTCAGAAGGTCGTGACGATTGCGAGGTAATCAAGCATGACGACCTTCACGCCGACTAAGGCGACAGGCTCCCATTTCTATCGATATCAAAGCGCTGAGCATCTTAATTGGCTCAAGACGATCATCCTGGAGCATCTACTCTATCTGCCAAGTGTCGCGCAATTGAACGACCCTACCGATTGCAGACCGAAAATCGCGCCGATGTCCGAGGAGGAGATGGTGACGTTTCTCCGAAATGATTACATCGTGAGCGGTGAACGAACCACATCTTGTGTGGTGTGCGCGAGTGTAGCAAAGTTACGCCATGACACGGCGTAGCAGGAAAACGCGGCCATACGGA
>Ga0185299_10007911_pt1 | contig 10696 bp, 5 predicted proteins | sample PaiPotPPA55metaG_FD_128002 | JGI IMG/M metagenome (GOLD analysis project Ga0185299, IMG submission 128002) | Iron sulfur acid spring bacterial and archeal communities from Banff, Canada, to study Microbial Dark Matter (Phase II) - Paint Pots PPA... ...
CCTGTCCGGTTCGATGAGCGGGGTGTGAAGACGGAAGCATGGTTCAGCTCGTGAGGCACCGACACACGAAAGAGTCGGCAACGGATAGGCTGAACCTAAACCACCGCGTCACACCTCGACTCCACCCTTGTGGATTTCAAGTTCCCGATTACGCGAATTCTCAGGAGTCGCACACTACAGAATTCGAATCATCCGTTCGCACAGGCCCAACCGTGGCGGCACTCACATGACAGCTCGGTCCCTAGTGCTGATTGTCAACAGGACAATCAGCACTCCCTTATGGCAGTGACCTTTCCGTAATACAAAGCGCGGTCGGCGGCTCCCAACAACTCATCGATGGTTTTGCCATCCTGCGGGAATATTGCAACGCCGGTGCTCACCGAAATTGAAGGTTCCTCGCCATCGTGCTTCAGCCGCTCGGAAAGTCGTTGCGCGACAAACCCGGCGGCTTCCGCGTCCGTTTCCGGCAGCACAAGTACAAATTCGTCCCCTCCATCTCTTACCACAACCTAAGCAATCACCATCACTCGTAACGGCGACCGGATACCCCTCTCATAACAAGACCAATTCTCTATCTTGGTGGAAGGCTGGGCGCCCGGCGTGCGGTGGCTGCACGCGGCGCGATTGCCAGGCGAGATTTCCCGCGTGCGGGCGCGAAAAGTCATTGCTTCTTGGTGAAAATCGATTTGGGAATCATGCAATGGACGCCTTTCCGGATGTCGACAACTTGAGAGACGCGACAGTCGCCGATGATGGAGGTGAGTGAGTAGGCTTCTTCACGCGACATGGGCACCATCTTTTGTTCGGCCAGGAAATTCACGGTTTCGCGCACAGCAATTTTCATAGCCTCGTTTAAATCCTCGTCGAATCCCATGAAGATCCAGTGTGTCGAGGTTTCCGCGCGGGGCCACTCCGTGTGGAGATCCTTGCGCACGATGGGCTGGATCTCGATTGCTTTGTAGGAGCATTCGAGAGCGGTCAGGTTCACTTCTCCATTGCCCTGCAGGCAGTGCGAATCTCCCGTCCAAATCAATCCGCCTTTCTGAAACACGGGAAGATAGAGTATCGAGTCGACTTGAAGTTCGTTCACGTCCATGTTGGAACCGTTCTTCCAGGGGCGCAGTGTGCTGGTGCGGCCTTTGGCGTCGTGAATAGGAGGCCCAGCTTTCTCTTTCGGCTCGTTGGGATCGGGACCAACGGCGATAGTGCCGGGGAAGGGCTTGAGAGGAAGGACAATGCCCGGCTTGAATTCGGTGGTCATGGTTGCAGAGTTAAGTTTGAAATATTCCACGTGGCCTTCAGGAAACTCGGAGGCCAGCAAACCGACGGCGGGAAATTGTTTGCCGGGGAGATTGAAATTGAAACCTGTGTCCTTCATGACGATTTTGGTGATGCGGATTTCCATGGTGTCGCCTGGTTCGACCCCGTTCACGTAGATGGGGCCAGTAATGGAATGAGGTCCGCCGCCGTCATTGGCGAGCCGAAGCTTGATGATTTCGGCAATGGCGACTCCTGGCTGGACCTCGTCCATGCCGTGGCTCCAGGTTTCGATGGATACGGTGTCGCCGGAATTGACGACGAGCTTGGGTATTTCGGTGGCGTCGTACCAGCCCCACTGCACGGTGTCTTTGTTCGCGGGGAGTACATAGTGCTTGCCGGTAGATTTTTGTGCGGCGATTTTTTCCGAAGCATTTTGGGCTCGCGCATCGGTGCAAAGCGAGATAGCAGAGATCAGGATGGCAGCAGCCAAGGTTCCATGCGAAGGGATCATGATCAACTCCTTATCATTTGGATCTCCTGCGAGACCCGAGAGTATAAAGCCGGCGTGCCCAAGAGGCACGCCGAAAAAAAATGCTGGGATCTATCGATGAAGTGACTGGGAGGGCGGGTAGATGAAGTTGGTCGAAGGCACTAAAGGCCAGCGACGACTGGCGGGGTTATCCCAGTTTGAAACTTTTTCTCTCGACGATACCGAAGTGGAACTAGCCTCAAGGCGAACCGTCGCATGGCAATTGCTAACACAGCTGCGGCTGTCGGCGTGAGACAGAAGGCCAACAGGCAGTTCAGAGTGGAATCACCATCACTAGCGTGACAAACGCATCCTGGTTGAATCAGATTGAACGTTGGTTTGCAGAAATTACTGCCAAGCGGATTCGCCGTGGCACCTTTCGCAGCGTCAAAGAACTCACTCGGGCCATCGAGTCCTATATCCGCGATCACAACAGAAATCCGAAGCCCTTCGTTTGGACAGCAACGGCACGTTCTATCCTGCGAAAGGTCAAGAATTATAAAGAGACTTTAGAGACGGCACACTAGTGCCAATGGAGGCGTGGTGAAAAAGTCTGCGCTGTTAACAGCCATTCAAGAAGAAGTCCAACGGCACAATCTCTCGACGTTCATGAGCGCGGAACACAAGATCGTGGAGACCGGGTGTTCGACGTGCCAAAAGCATTTCGGGACCGTGGAGCAGTTCAAAATTCATCTTTGCGATGACGTGCTGCCGCCGCTCCTGGCTAAGCTGTCTAGTGAGGTTAGCGCGATGAGAACAACAGATTAGAGTCTGCTAAGCGTACTAGGACTCGCCAGTGAGCTATTCCGCTTGACAGAGGAAACACCACCGATATATTTAGGTAACATAATTCAGGCCCGCAGTTAATTTATCCTTAGTTAATTTATACATTTTTGCACTACTTGGTGACGTTTGCGTCCTCACTTCCGCAACAACCCGTGGCCTGTGCTCTGGACGGGAATCTCATCGCTAGGTTCGAATTTTTTCGCTTCATAGGAGGATGTATGAACAGGTGTCTAACGCATTTCATGTCGATGTTTCTACTCAGTATAGCGGCGCTTCTCGTTCCGCATTCCATAATGGCTACGACTTATTGGGTCGGGACGTGCCACAGTCCGAGCTATCCGACTATCTCGGCAGCGGTGGCCGCTGCGACAACAGGCGACATCGTGAAAGTTTGCCCCGGTACTTATCCCGGGCAGGTCGTGATTGGAACTTCGCTTACCCTGGAAGGCATCACCAGCGGCAACGCGAGTCGAGCAGTGATTACAGTACCGGGGAGTGGCTTTCCCACGACCGTAACTACAACTATTCCGAGCGTTGCAGGGGACACAGTTACGCCACAAGTGCTTGCGACTGTACCTGGGGTCAACATCAGCAATATTACAGTGGATGGGACGGGCGCTTCGGTTTCGACAAACTTTTTCGCCGGAATTATGTATGAGAGTGGTTCCTCAGGCATCGTGAAGGGGGTTACCACTCGCAATCAAATAAGCAGTTTTGGCATAGGAATCTGGGCTGAGAATGGGAATCCTTCCGCCGAGTCGATGACCATTGAAAACAGCAGTGTTCACGATGTGGTGGATGGAATAGTTCTCGGAAGCTCTCAGAACCCGGCATCTCTGACAGCGACCATCCTAAAGAACGATGTGGTGTCGAGCGGCGCCGGTATTGGCAACATTGGTGCGAACGCCATTATTGCCAGCAATCTGGTTACTCTGGTTACTGGCGGAAGCTACGGCATTGCCATTGAGTTTAGTTCTATTGGCTCTATAACCAGCAATACAGTCTCCAACGCCAACATTGCGGCGATATACGACACTGCGCAAACGTCTCACAGCATCAAATCCAACCTGCTATGGAACTCTGCGGCTGGCATCTATATAGTCGACGCAGTCAACGCGACCATAGAGTCGAACACCATCACGAAGGCGTCAGTTGGAATCGAGTTCAGCTGCAGTAAAGGCCCCAATACCGTGAAGAGTAACACTATCAGCGACGTCACGACGGGCCTCGACCAGGTTCCATTGAGCGTGGTCTCGGCGAACACCTACGACAACGTAGACACTCTTAGAACCAGCACGTGCGGGTTCGCACGCACTACTGCTCCCCCGTCGCCGCTGCTACGTAACTGATTGCGGCTCCGCACGCTTCAGGCTAGTCGGTTCTTTTCCATCCACTTTAATCTGAAGAAATAGAGAGGCGCGTCGGTGATTGCCCTCACCATCGTCGCCCATACCGGACCCACCGTACGTACCCCAGCCATTTCTCCCATGGGGTGCCTTTTAGAGTAGCGAAACAACCGGAATGCGTTTATGACTTACCGGGTCGCCGCCTAAGTGTACCGCTGAATCCGGGCCGTCTGCGGACACGAGAACGGATGTGTCAAATTGTATTGGCGGTACTATGAAATATCAGGTAGAGCCAAAATTTGGCAAGTGGATTATTGCGCAAACCGAAGAGCCTTTTCAGCAGGTCGGGCGAAATTATCCCGATAAGAAAACAGCAGAAGACCAATTGCGAACACTACTGCAGTTTAAGAAATAAAATCCCACGGGGAACAACAGTACCGGAAGTACCGACGGCGCATTCGTGCGATTGCTCTGGGAGAGAATGCTTTTGCACTTTGGAAATTCGGCCCGGTGCTCCTGCCCCAACTCGTTTTAGAGGCTCCAACCCTCCTTTCGGGTGGCTCGCTCTCTCTGTTACGGCGATATGTGACCGCCGCACCCGCCCGGTCCCCTTAGTGAGCGTTCCACGAACTTGCAGACGCCGAGCGTCACGAAACGTGGCTACGAACTGTTCGATGGTGTAACGTGTATCTCATCTACGCGTGATAATCCAAACTAGTCTTATATTTTAGTCAGAACAAGGTGCTCAATGAAGATAGCCGCGCTGCTGGTTATCGGCTTATGCCTTCCGGGATGCGATTCGTTGTCTCGAAACAAAACGGTTGAGAGATCGCATTTTCAAAAGAAGGTGGAATGCCAGAAGCATGAAGCTGAGATTAAGAAAGGGTTGTCAACCAATAGCGAAATCGGCATTCAAACGCTCGACCGAATTTTCTATAGTCCGTCACTTGATAGCTGCCTCGATATCATTTATTCCGTGTACCTCGGCAAGAGCAAGAGCAAGACCGGAGGAGATGATCTCAAATTGGTTGGTGAGATCAATGATGTACTAACGGGACGCAATTTTTGGCGTCGTGAATACCCAGCCACAGGCCCCGGCAAACAGTCGTATGAACAAGTGATTGCGGACGCAGATCGCAAGATTCAGGAGCAAGGATAGGGCGAGTGACTCTGTGATGCACGTGGCTGCATTGGATTTACGAGTATCGCGAATTGTTGCAGGCAATAAGCGGACTCATGAGCGGCCCACTCAATTCTGATTTGATCCGCTCTTCGGACGACGCGGTTGGTTAACTCTGTCGAGTACGTACCGGCTGGATGAGTTTCGGAAGTATTGAAAGCCGGATGAATTTCCAAGCTCCACAATTTGTCAAAAATGGGTTTCATCGCGCGATTGGAATCACGAAAAAACACAGATCCGCTGATTCGTGCGAAGGTCCAGCCAAGTCTTTCGAGCATAGCTTGCCGCTCCAGTTCGCTGCGCTTTGCCGTAGTGGCTGCGAATAATTTAGGTTGTGAACAGTCTTCGTGACGTAAGTCACTTCGCTTTTCCACATCGCGGTTCAGATGTTTTCCTGCTGCTTTTCCCATAGGTGTAGTCGCGCTGGTGATACGCGCCACTGGCCAGAAGGCTGCAATTTGATGCCCGGTAATCGTCCCTCACGAAGCCAGACAGTAACCGTTTTCGGCTTTATGTGAAGGTACTTGCCGACCTCAGCGGTCGTCATTAAATCTTCTCGATCCAGTAAATGAACCATCCGATGCTTTTACTACAATTTTTATTGCGAGTAAACTTTTCGATATTTTCTTATAACTCACGATGAAAAACCGACCCGTTAGTAACTGCCAGTACCCGAAATGCTGAAAAATAGCGACAGGCGCGGCCGCCCACCGCCACCGAACGCGGCAAAAAAAGACCTTAATTAGAACCGCAATTCTTTCAGAAACTTATAGGGTGGCTTAAAGGAGTCCAGGCCTCCCAGCCAAAATTTCTAACTATTCAAAACGCGACACTTAGGAGCGAAATTTTTCACAGTACCTGCTCCCAGTAAATTTTCGTCTTTTTTGGCTTTGACGGCTAAGCGCCGGCGCTGGTCATCATTCAGGCACAGCCGCTTGTTTCCGAGTTGCTCGCGCAGCACGCGGTTCTCTTCCTGCAGGTTGTCGATCACGTCGCGCTGATGTTGGTTCAAGCAGCCGGCGAGCGAAATCAGCAAAAGCCGAAACGGATCCAGTGGCAGACGCATCGTGACAGCTCATTGACGGATCTGTTTTGATTGGGATAGTTACGCTGGCAGAATGCAGAGTTATTGTTGCGCGAGGCCTTAGAGGACGAGTCGTTATCTCCGCCGCCTCTCAGCGGCAGCGCCATTCAATAATAGGGACCGGTGCGACATCATTGGTCTGGTTGGGCGCAGGGGCTCTCCGAATAAAGCGGGGAGTTTGAAGCAAGGATTATGGTCCCGCTCAGAATGATCGCATAGATGAGTGGTGGTACCTGTGTTCCCGCTTTCACTCCTGAATTCGGGCGGGATGCCCGTGCCACACGTGGCATACTTTTGCGTCCAACCTACTTTCCCGTTCCCGTTAACGAGACCGTCTGCGGGCTGCTGTTGGCGCTGTCGTTCACGTTCATCGTAGCCGAGCGCGCCCCGGTCGCTCCCGGCGTGAAGGTTACTGAAATTGTGCACTTGCCTTTCGCCGGTACGCTCGCACCGCAAGTGTTGGTTTGGGCAAAATCGGTTGGGTTGGGACCCGTGAACGTGATGGCGCCCATGGTCAGCGTGCTGGACAGGTAGCTGGTTAGAGTGACTTTTTTAGCGGGACTCGTGGTGTGGATTGTCTGCGCGGCAAAGATCAGCACCGTGGGTGATTGGACCACCTGTGCCACGCCAATGCCGGTCAGGTTGACCGTTTGCGGGCTGGTGGAAGCGTTGTCGGTGATCGTGATGGCCCCAGTTCGCGGCCCGGTTGCCGTGGGTGTAAATTTCACGCTGATCATGCACTTGCCCTTGGCGGGCACACTCCCGCCGCAAGTATTGGTCTGAGTAAAATCCCCGCTGGGCACAGTACTCGTAATAGTTAGAACGGTAGTTTGGTTGTTGGTGAGCCTCAGGGTCTTCGCAGCGCTGGTGGTGAATACGGGTTGCGCAGCGAACGTCAAAGAAGTGGGACTGAGGGTGACCGGCAGCGTGCCCGTACCTGTCAGGCTAACGGTCTGGGTTGACCCATTCACGCCCATGCTGTCATCCGTCACGGTCAGTGTGCCATTGTCTGTGCCGCCGATTGTGGGGGTAAACGCCACATCAATCGTGCAGCTTGCGCCCGCCCCGAGCGCTGCCGGGCAGTTGCTGAAGGCGCTGTAATCACTGCTCGCCGCAACGCTGGCTATGTTGAGCGGGCCTGCGCCGCTATTGCGGAGCGTCACGAGCTGCCCAACGCTGGTGGTGTGAACCAACTGATTCCCGAAGCTGAGGCTGGGGGGAGTAAGCGTGGCGTTGGGCGGTGAGACAACGAACAGGTAAGCCGCGATATTGCTGATCAGCGGGCTGCTCTGCTGCCCCGTGTTCGTCGAGGTGGCATCCTGCCCGTCGGTGGCATAAGCATAAAGTAGATGAACACCGGGCAAGAGCGCCGCCGTCTGGCCGAGGAATTGGCCGCCGCCCTGGTTGCTGGCCGCCGTCCACAGCCCTTGCCAAGTGTCCACCTGGAAGAAAAGATTGTTGGGATCCGGGGCGTAGGGAGTGAAAGAGCTCGAGGCGGTGAATAGAAAGGAGGGCGTAAAGCTGCCGCTCACGTTGCCTGGAAACGTGATGTCGGCTTCGAGAGGGATGGGCTGCACCTGCTGTTCGGCGATCACAGTGACGTTGTCGCTCCCCGCCGCCCCCGAATTCGCTATGTAGGTTTTGCTGGTCACCGGGTTGACCGCCACGGCGTACGGACGATTTCCAGCTCCCATCGTGGTAGTCGTGTTCGTGGCCCCGTCAACCACCGTGATGTTGTTGCTGGAGTAATTTGTGACGTAGATTTTGTTGGTCACCGGGTTGACGGCGACAGCATCGGGCTGGGCCCCCGTGCTAACCATGATCGCGGCGTTTGTCACCCCGTCAATCACCGTGAGGTTGCCGCTGTTGTAGTTGGCCACGTAGATTTTGTTGGTTATCGAGTTGATGGCCACGGCGTACGGAAAAGTCCCCGCCCCCACCGTGGTGGTGGCGTTCGTCGCTCCATCAATCACCGTGACGTTGCTGCCCCCGCTGTTGGCCACGTAGATTTTGTTGGTGACCGGGTTGACCGCTACGGCGTATGGAAAGCTACCCGCCCCCACCGTGATAGTGGCGTTCGTCGCCCCGTCGATCACCGTGACGTTATTGCTGTTTTCATTGGCTACGTAAATCTTGTTGGTCACCGGATTGACGGCCACGGCGAGTGGAAAAGTCCCCGCCCCTACCGTCGCGGTGGCGTTCGTCGCCCCGTCAATCACCGTGACATTGTTGCTGTTGAAATTGGGCACATAAATTTTGTTGGTCACTGGGTTGACCCCAACCATGTATGGAGAGCTCCCCGCACCTACCGTGGTGGTGGCGTTCGTCGCTCCGTCGATTACCGTGACGTTGCTGCTGCCAAAGTTGGCGACGTAGATTTTGTTGGTTATCGGGTTGGCGGCGATGGTATAGGGATTAGTCCCGGCCCCCACGGTGGTGATGGCATCAGTCGCGCCATCAATCACCGTGACGTTGTTGGTGTTAAAATTGGCCACGTAGATTTTGTCGGTAGCTGGGTTCACGTCCACGGCCGCAGGCGCGCTGGCGCTGGCATCCGTCACCGTAGTGGCGGCGTTCGTTGCCCCGTCAATCACGGTGACGTTGTTGCTGTCAAAGTTGGCCACGTAGATTTTGTTGGTCACCGGATTAATCGCCACGGCACGAGGGCTGGTTCCTGCCCCCGCCCCCACGGTTGTGATGCCGTTCGTCGCCCCGTCGATCACCGTGACGTTGTGGTTGCCGTTGGCCACGTAGATTTTGTTGGTCGTCGGGTTGACCGCCAGGGCAAAGGGCGTGACGGCGCCAGGGTCGGTGACTGTGATGGTGGCGTTGGTCGTCCCATCGATCACCGTGACGTTGTTGCTCGCGGCGTCGGCCACATAGATTTTATTGGTCACCGGGTTGACCGTCATCGCGATTGGTTGAATCCCAGCAGCCACTGTGGTGGTGGCCAAGGTCGCACCGTCAATCACCGTGACGTTGTTGTCGGATTCGTTGCTGACGTAGATCTGCTTGGTCACCGGGTTGACTACCGCGGCGCGCGGATTCCTCCCCGCCCCCACCGTCGTGGCGGCGTTCGTCGCTCCGTCGATCACCGTAACGTTGTTGCTGCCGTAGTTCGCCACGTAGATTTTGTTGGTCACCGGGTTGACAGTGACAACATCCGGCTGGGTTCCCGCCGCCACTGTCGTGGTGGCGTTCGTCGCCCCGTCTATCACCGTGACGTTGTTGCTGCCGTAGTTCGCCACGTAGATTTTGTTGGTCACCGGGTTAACAGCCACGTCGATCGGAGTGCTCCCTGCCCCGAACGTGGTGGAGGCATTCGTGGCCCCGTCGATCACTGTGACGTTGTTGCTGTCAACATTCGCCACGTAAATTTTGTTGGTTACCGGGTTGACCGCCACGGCCCAGGGACCCGGGCCAGCTCCTACCGTAGTGGTAGTGTTGGTCGCCCCATCGATCACCGTGACATTTTGGCTTTGGCGGTTGACCACATAGATTTTGCTGGTCACGGGGTTGACGGCCATCCCATTTGGACTTCCCCCCACCCCAACCGTGGCCGTGACGTATTGAGCCTGCGCAGGAATCACGTCCCCCGCCAACAACATTGCCGCCAGCATAAAGAATCCCAGTCCTTTCATGGTGTACCTCCTTAGTTTGTCAAATTCGATCGGAATCGATGGAGAATGAATAAACATGTTGACCGTGGCTCGCTGTAGCCGTACTCCGTGATCTCCGAAATGTTGAAAACTCATGCCGGCAGGATGCCCCCGCTACTCAGGCGGCGTGCTACTGGTGTCGTGACAAATACGCTCGTCACGACTTTGAAGCCGCTGGTCGGAACCGTAATCACTGCCCGAGCCGAGTTCGCGCTGACGACGCCTTGCAAAGTTAGCGATTCTGCGATGGTAACCTGCTCCGGATATGTGCCAGGGCAGACGTCAACAGTTGACCCACGCGGGGCTGCGTTCACTGCGGCCTGGATTCTAGAGAAGGATGTGCCAGGTTTGCAGGTTCCAACTACTTATGATGGATGCATGCGCAATTTGTCCCAAAGAAAACATAAACAACCCCGCCGCGAAAATAGAATATCGGCGCAGCAATTTGATTCTCTCGGCCATAATCTCTCCTTTCAACAGCGTTATGCCCTGAACCGCGTAAAAACTGTTGCTACCCTATATATCGAGAAGAAACGGGAAAGTGGCTCACACATGGGATGAAATATTTTTGATGGACCGGGCGGCAGAACTCGCCGATTTTTCAAGGCGCTATCCGATGGGAACGTTTCTGGTAGGCTACTGAGGAAAGTTCGGAGTTACCTTAGTGCTCTCGCTCGGAATTACGGTGACGTATTTGGAAGGCGTCAGGCGGCGGAAGCTAACCGTTTGTTTTCGATCTTCGCCAAGAGAGTTGTCAGGTCTTTGCGAGTGAAGGTCCACTGGAAGGGAGAAGCGGTTTCCTCGTATCGCCGCCCGAAGGCTAGCAGCCGCTGTTCGAGCTCACTGAGGGAT
>Ga0185299_10007913_pt1 | contig 10693 bp, 12 predicted proteins | sample PaiPotPPA55metaG_FD_128002 | JGI IMG/M metagenome (GOLD analysis project Ga0185299, IMG submission 128002) | Iron sulfur acid spring bacterial and archeal communities from Banff, Canada, to study Microbial Dark Matter (Phase II) - Paint Pots PPA... ...
AAAATTCAAAGCCGTGTGCGAATGGAAGTCGTAACAGAGGCTGAGAACCGTGGCCGTGGGGTTGGTGGCAGAAAGAAGTACCGGCTGCAGTCGATTGCTGTAGACGTTCGCCGTGTTTATGCCTGTGAATCCGCCCTGTACGAATCCATTCGTGGCCGTCACTAGTTCACCCGGAGGAGCGTATGTGGCGGAGGTTGCGTAGTTGATCGGGCCTGTCGGATCGATCGCTGAGAGAACACGTCCCGCTGCGCTGTAGGTGTAGTTCACAGTGCGTGTGCTGGGATAGGTGATGGACTTGACGGAACCGTCCAGGTTGTAGACATAGCTAGTGGTCTTGGTAACGCCCGAGGTAATGCGCCTCTCCGAAACGATCCTTCCCATCACGTCATACGTCCAGGAGGAGGAACCCGGCGTGTCAGTCATGCCCGTGCGGTGACCGATGCCGTTCGTGCCCTGGTCGTAGGTGTAGGTGGCGACTGCAGTAGAGGGCGGACAGGCAGTCGAGATGTAAGCTTTGCTAGTTTCCCGATTCGCCGCGTCGTAGCAGAAGTCGATGTTGGTCGTGATCGCCGGACTGGTCTGGTTTGGTTTGGGCGAGGTTTTCTGCGCGAGGTTGCCATTTGCATCGTAGCTGTACCGAATGGTTCCCGATTCGGGGTTCGTCGCGCTGGTTAGGCGAGAAAGCGAGTCGTACTGGAAACTGCGCGGACGCCAAGTGGCCGGTGCCGCAGCGCAGGTCGTAAACGGCGACGTGTCTGTTGCCTTCTGCACCGCGCAAATCAGATTGTTCAGCGCGTCGTATTGATAGTCAGTCTCATAATTGAGGGTCGCCGGATCCTCGAACACTTGGGTCAGCCTGCCAAGGCCATCCGAGCAGGCCTTTCGAGTCTTGCCTATTTCGTCGGTCACGGAAGTGCAGTTGGCAGTATAACTAGTTGAAAGCATTGATCCGTCCGCTTGAAGTACCGATGTGATCCTCCCGAGGGCATCATAGGTCTTGGTAGTGGTGCCATCCGTTGGCGAAGGTCCCGATCGATGTGGATTGGATTGGGTGTAGACTCGCCCCAGCCCGTCATAGGGGGTGTCGGTTGTGTCTGTGCCTTCAGGATCGGTCGTCAACTGGGTTTTCACCGCATGGCCCACGCCGTCCATTGTCGTTGTGGTGCTGCTACTCAGATTCCCGGTGCTATCAATCAGCGTGGCCTTAGTGATCGTCGGCGACGGCGCCGTGTCACTATAAGAAAGCATAGTCTTGCCGCCGTCCGGATAGTCGATTTCCGTCAATCGCCGCAGGCTGTCGGCATAAGTATAAGCGATGCTCACGCCAGCAGCTTTGTCATTGTCATCCTGGGAAGATGTGAGCTGACCATCTGAGTATGCGTACTGGAAATAGCCGTGCGTTGTCACTGAACTTATGGTTGGATGAGTGATCGTTGTTAAATACGCGTTGGTGTTGCCGGATGGAGTGCCACTCGAATAACTGTCGGCGTACGAATAGGTCGTCGTGTGGCTCGCGCCGGTCATGTCGCTGCATGTGCCGTTGCCGCACGCGTCGGTCATGCTTAAGACCTGGCCTGTCTCATCGTAAGTGTAGGTCGTCGTGGGCGATGTGCCGCCGTTCAACCATCTCACCATCTTCGTTACATTTCCTCTGGCCATCGAGGGACCCGGTGGATAGTTAGTCTCGTCGCGGGTAGTAGCTATTAGACCGGAGACCGATGCTGTCGTAGGCGCAGGAACGGTGCCACAAAGAGCGGTCCCACCGTCGTAGTAAAAGTCAGTCTCAGAAACTGTGTTGTTGTTTCCGTCCGTAACGACCGTTTTACAGGGCTTGTCAGCAAGGATCCCAACATTGTTGGGAAAGCTCGATAGGTTCGCGAAGGTCTTAGGAAAACTCTGGTAGGTGTTAATTGTCTTACGTGACGGCGTGGTCGCGCCATAGTCGTATTCGTCGGTTTCGACCGGCTGCTGAAACGCCCCGTAGGTGTATGTTACGAGCGAACTGAGACTGCCAATCGCGGTCGTTTGGCTTTTCAGCGCAAACTGGTTGTACCATGTCTTGGTAACCGTTTTCGCCACCGACGTTGTACTCCCCCAGTTATAAGTGGTGATCGTGCTTTCCAAAGGTATTTGCGGAGGATAGCTTTCGTGTATGTACATGTTATTGACGGATGTGCCAGTGGAGGTATAACCATAAGCGGTGAGAAAGGCGTTGGCGGGAACACTGGTCGGAGTTGTGCAAACCGAACCGCCGCGAACATCGTCCGTCGTGCATACAGTAGTATTTTTTTGCGTCCATATCGCCGGGTCGGCAGGGGAAGTATTCCAGGTAGTTGAGTAGGTAAATGTTTGGGTCAGTGATGGCGAAGATCCTCCGAAACCTACCTGCCGTGTTGCCACCACCGGAGTCTTGTATTGGTACAAACAGCCATCCGGAACGGGGTTTCCGTACACGCCACTGTACGCCTCTAATTCACTGTTCGTATCGCTGAGCTTCCACGTATATCTCACCCAACCGCCATCGGGATAATCGATTTCGCTCAGTAAGCCATAGGGATTCGTATAACCGGAATGCGGATTGTCGGAGCCATAATAGAATTTATAAGACCCTCCGTTAGGCAATGTTATTTGCGACACTGTTGTAATATTGGCGCTCCGAAGAGGCGGCGCCTGGCATTCGGTTCCGGGTGTTATGTCTACTTGCGTAGAGGGCAATGTAAAGTTCGGAGAAACGGTCTTCCAAGTGACGCCGTAGCTAAGCCCGGAGACTGACAACGTATTTGTAGTTCCGCTCGGACCCATACCGCTAGACGACACTGCGACCCGTCCCGCCGTGTCTGTAAATGTGAAGTTCGAGCCGCCATTGTCCGTCCCCACAATTATATTGCCATTCCGATCCTCAATGGTTCCCGCTAGGCTGCTGCCAGGGAAAAAGTAAACAGTACCATCGGCGGTATAGACATATAGTGGTGAGGGCGCTGGGTCGATAGCGGAATTGCCTCCAAAAGAATTGGGCAGAAAAGCAACCACGACGGGGTCTCCGTTGGGGTTCGAATAGCCCATACCCCATTCATGGCACTCTGTAGGCGACGGTCCCACCGAGGGAGCGGACCCTAAATTCAAAGCATGTCCCCCTCCGGTCGGGTCGGTAAACATGAAGTTCGCAAAGACCCAGCAATAGGTAGGAGTGAGGTCTTGTGGGTTCCCAACATACCGCGTCAGGGTGCCAACGTTTGCCATGGGGACTGAATATTGCCACCCCCCCCCGAATAACGGGTCGTATTCGACGCCCAACCCAACTGCCCTGGGGTAGGGGACTCCAAAAAACTTACGCTGTTAGAGTCGTATCCAACATAGAACGGAACCTGGATGCCTCGGCCCTTTGCCATCGGTAGCTGGATGCGCAAGCTTACTGAACCATTCGCCGGGTTCACCGTCTCCGATAGCAAATGAATATAATCGTGCCCGGCGCCCGGAATGGGGGTCGACGTAACGTCAGTCACGTTGGTGATTTGAGCGTGAGCCGTCGAAAGGAGAAGAATTGCTATTGAAGTAACTAGAAGAGCGCGGGCAGAGGGCAGCATAACTTCGAAGCGAGCCATCGGCCCACCTCCATTTAAGGTTTTAGGCTCGCCCCCTCAGGAAGCCGAGAGCCAACCCTATGGAAGTTCTTCATCGGTGTCAAGCTAAAAGACCAAGATGAATATCATCAGACAGGTGCATGGCACAAACTCACAAGCGCAGCCTTCAGGGTACTCACAAGACCAAAACTCGGACTACGGCTCTGCGCCCTTGCTCTGACATTTGGTCAACCTGTCGTTGAAGGTTGGACCTTGTGAGTCCTTAGTCTTCGTCAGAGCGGTCATTGGAACTTTGAACTCATTGTTGCAAGCCGAGCAGACCGCAATTGCGGGGGTGGCGGAAACGCCATTTCCTTCAATCCGAACAGGGGCGAAAGTCAAGCGTTAGCGCGACCGTCGCTGAATTTTCATCCAATCGTTGAGGTTCGTACCAAGGGCAGACTGCAGTCTGGAAACATGGAAGCGTGCTTGAGTAGGGACATTTCCCAAAGCCCGCCTTTAAACAACGATTCCCTAATTAGTGAAATGGTGATGTTTCAACAACTAGTCTATTTGGTTTCCGTTGAAGACCAGTCGATGGGTAGGGGAGCCACCCAGTCGAGCCAGCTCCGCTTTTGTTTGCTGCAAATTCTCCAATGATCCGGCTTCGTTTGTTATTTGTTCCGCAAAACAGCGTTGGCAAAGTTGTTCCGCCAAAAGCAATTTTAAAATCTACCAAAAATAAAGGCTCTCGGTTTGATGTAATGATTCCCGTTATCATACACTAGCATGTTCTCATATTCTAAACATGGGCCCAATTAAAGTTTTTAGATTTTATGGTTCAAAATGACGAAACTGGAAGTGTTACGGATCTTCGCGCAGCTTAACGGATTCCTTAAACCGGATTATGTTCGCAGCCAGCTTCGCCCTGCTCCTGACCGCCGTTCCCTCTATAGCTATCTCAGACGCCTCAAAGGGCAGGGCTTACTGTACCGACATCCGAAGTCCAGACGCGGCCATTTGACCTGCTGGAATTTCCAGCGCAAGCTCCAGAGACAGTCCTAACGTTACGTATGTACGTAACGCACCGCCCTGTTGGTCTGGGAATTTTTGGCGTTAAATTAGTCGTAGTTTTTCGAGATCAGATCCCACGACAACTCCCCGGTGCCGCACTCTCTACAGGCTCCGTCCAGCGCTGGCCCTTGGTAGCCGCAAGAGCACTCAATGTAGTATTCCTGCCGAACGATCACGTGCCGCACTCTGCTTCTTTCTTCTGCGCAGATTTCTCGGGACCGGCGCGGCTTCACAAAACCCTGTCCGCCGAGAGAATCCGCCAGGAAATGAATCTGCGATGCTGACCGAACGACCGGGAATTTCGGATCGCGCACGATCTGGAGAATGAGTTCCGAATGTGGAGCGAGGCTCACGCTGACATCCGGGGCATTCTCGCGGATGGCCTTGGTTATTTCATCGGACGATCGTGCCGATAACAATCGAGGACCCAGCTTCGACCAGAGCTGCTCGAACCATAGGCGGTAGGAGTCGGCTGCCCCGACCACCACCGAAGGTTCGATGTTGACTGGTCTGCCTCGTCCGCGCTTTTTCGAGGGTCCATCCGAAATATTTTTTGGCGCTGCCTGATCTTTGCCTTCGATTGGCATATTCCAGGAATTCTCCTTCGTTGCGGCATAATTATACGGGAATATACTGCCTACCGTCGAGGATATTAGGTAGGACCGACTTCAATGTTTCTCCCATCTATAAGTATATGCTAGTAGTTAACAACTTTCAGGCATTGCGCGATTCGATGAAACCTGCAACATTTAGTTACAAGGAGATTGTAATGAATAATACGGATACACAATGGTTCCCCTGCCCGGTCTGCCTGAAGCCGCTGGACGTGCGAACCACCAAGCGGATGAAGCCCTACGTCATCTGCTCGCCGTGCGGCGTGCAGATGTTCATTCGGGAGCGGGCAGGCATAGAGGCCTTTGGAAAGCTTGTCGAACTCGGAGAAAAAGCGGACGTGTTGACGCGAGTCGGCCAACTAGAGCAACGCTTCAGGCTGAAGTGTCCGGTTTGCACAAAACCCTTTTGGGCAAATCCGGAATTGGCGGGAACGAATTGGTTCAACGGAAAAGTGACAGGCTATCGCTGCCCCGAACGGAACTGCCGGGGCGTCGTTCCGATTGGAGACCGGTCGGGCCCACAGATAGATCCGTCGCCTAAGGAGGAAGTGAGCAAATCAGTAAAAGGCCGTTAGGGAGACTTGTTCCCGGTTTCCGAGCTTTATGTCAATCAAGTCCAAGTCGAACGCGGTTCGTGGCGCGAGGCACCCTCTCGTTCAAAATGCCACGGCAGAAACCGTGAGCGCACACATGGCTGCGGAAGCGCTAGATGCTCCCGCGTCGCTACCGACAATCGCCCAACAAGAGCACATCGAGCAGATGTATCAGTTGGCCAACATTTTCGCCTCCATCTTCGAGGCACTACCAGACATGCACGCACATGCCATTGCCACTACGCGGGAGGCGGCCTAATATCTACACCCATGAATATCGTCAAGAATAACCGCCAGGGAACAGAAGCCGTGATGTATTTGCGTGTCAGCACACCGGAACAGGCGGACCCTTTGAATCTGAAGAATCAGGAGGACGGCTGTCGAAGACTGGCGACCCAGCGCGGCATTGCTGTGGCTGAGGTCATTCTCGGGCCGGGCGAGTCGGGACGCACGGCGGACAGGCCTTCGTTTGTGCGGTTGCTTTCTTACTGCAAGGCAAACCGCAAAACGATCGGCTATGTCATAGTCGAGTCATTGAGCCGTTTTGCTCGCAATGTCGCCGATCAGGGTGCTGCCCTTGCCGAGTTGCGGGAAAACGGGATCACTCTGCTCTCTGTGGCGGAACCGAACGTTGACAACACAGCGGCGGGCCGCAGGGCGGCGGGCGTTCATGGCGTCTTCAATCAATATTTCTCCGACGCGCTGTCTGAGAAAATGAAAGATCGCTCCGCTGCCAGTGTCCGTGCGGGCCGTTGGCCGTGGGCCGCGCCTCTCGGTTACGTGAACGACCTGAACGTTGGCAACGGAGCGAACATCAGGCCTGACCCGTTGTCCGCGCCACTTGTGCGCGAAGCCTTCGAGATGTATGCGACCGGCCAGTACACCAAGATGCGCCGAAGCGGAAACAAAACCCAGCCTTCCCGTTGAAGCACTTTGTGAAATGTGGCGTCTGTGGGACCCCGCTCACTGGTGGAATGAACAAGGGTAAGTTGAAGCATTACCCGAACTACTGGTGTCGCAACTCCGACTGCAGAGCTGTAAGGGTATCGAAGCCTATGCTTGAATCTGAATTTGTCGAATATCTTGGAACCTTGCGACCGGACGCGGCAACCGTTGCCCAGTTCCCTACCATTGCAGCCGAGGTCTGGGCACGGAGGCAGGGCGATTCAAGCATGACCGCCAAAGAACTCACCGTTCGCCTAGAAGAACAGAAGAAGCTGAAGGCAGAACTTCTAAGGGCCAGGCTTCGCGGCGAAGTCAGCCAGGCTGACTACGCCCAAGCCAATGTGGACTTCGACGATGAGATTGAGGTCGTCGCCCAACAAATACACGCTTTGCGCTCGCAGCGTGGAACGCTTGATGCCTTCCTGTGTTTCTCGAAGCTGATGCTGGTGGATGTAGCAGCCGCGGCAACGAGCCGACGCTGAGCAAAGGCTACGTGTTCAAAATTTTCTTTTCCGAGACGGTGTTGCGTACCACCAAGACCAGAAGTTTTTGAACACCGCTAACCCCACATTGTTTCAACGACTAAAGAACCTGACTGACCCTGAAAGAGCGGTTGGCGTCCCCATTAGCGACTTTTTTGAACACCTAGCGGTCACGATTTCGGAAGCGACACGTCGGTCGCCGCCAGCGTTGAAACGTGATTAGGGAATAGTTCTTCGTGGTTCTCGACTGCTCGTTGATTGGGAGCCATGATCGTTCTTCCTCTTCGCGTGCTACGGCCGCAGAAGCGCCTTAATCGCGCGACGCTCGTCCATGGCGCGGTAGCTCTCCGCCACTTGATGGAGGGGGAGCACCAGGTCGAACACCTTTCCGGGGTTGATGGTGCGCTCGAGCACGAGCTTGATCAAATTCGGCAGGTAATGGCGAACTGGAGCAGGACCGCTGTGGAGACGGACCAGCGTGAAGAATAATTGCTCTTCGTGAAGTTGCGCGCCATGCGGCACGCCGACGTAGCCGATCGAGCCACCCGGCCGCGTGGACCGGATCGCCTGCATCATGGATTCCTGGGTGCCGACGCATTCGAGCACGGAATCCGCACCGATGCCTTTGGTCAGTTCCTTGATAGGTTTCAATCCAGGTGCTCCGCGCTGAAGATGCGCTGCGTATTTCATGGCGTTTTCCTTTCTTGTGAGTCCCCAACCCTGGCAGCGCAAAGTTCAACATGGGCCGTCAAGCCATGATCTGGTCTCGCATGCCGCCGTAGGCATTTCCTTCGCGTAAATGTCATACGGGAACCCGAGTTCAATCCGGCTGGCCTCGTCAAGCGTCTTTAACTGATCCGCAGAGAGCGTCAGATTGAAGCTCGCAAGATTGTCTTGCAGCTGAGAAAGCTTTCGCGCGCCGATGATGGGAATGACCGGCACCGGGCGGTAGCGAAGCCATGCCAGCGCGACTTGCGCCATACCGCGACCGGTCTGATCGGATACAGCTTTGACGGCCGTGACGACTCGACTCTCACGCTGCCGGTCCATCCTCAATCCAAACGCCTTGACCATGTCGTTGTTCATGCGGCCTTGCTCCGACGAGCCGTGACCGTGGTACTTGCAGGTAAGAATGCCACCGGCAAGTGGCGAAAACGCTGTCAAGCCAAGGTTCAGGCCCTTGGCCATTGGGACCAACTCCCGCTCGACGGTTCGCTCGATCAAGCTGTACTCGATCTGCAAGCCAACGAAGGGTGACCATCCGCGCAGTTGGGCCAGTGTATTCGCCTGAGCGATCCACCACGCTGGGGCATCAGAAATTCCGACGTAGAGCACTTTGCCCTGGCGAATCAAATCATCCAGCCCTCGCATGACTTCTTCGACTGGGGTAATCTGGTCCCACATGTGGACCCAATAGAGATCGATGTAATCGGTTTCCAGCCGCTTCAGGCTCTGTTCTACCGACTGCATCATATTCTTGCGTTGGTTACCAGCCGCGTTCGGATCTGTGCCCGCTCGTCCCGTTGGTGTAAAAGTTCGCGGTGTCGATGAAATTGCCCCCGGCCTCGCGAAAGACGTCGTACACCTTGCGTGCTTCGTCTTTGGGAGAACCCCAGCCCCATTCTTCGCCGAAGGTCATTGTGCCGAGCGCCGCCTCCGAAACCCGGAGTCCGGAATTGCCCAAGAGTCGGTATTTCATGTGAAATCTCCTTTTCGTGATGGCGTGTTTATGCTTGCGCCTTTGGCGTGTATGCCCGTAACATGGAATAGACCATACGGAACTATACAATATGGTACTGTTCCGTATAGAATAGTACCATATGGAACTACTATCCTGTCAAGCGGGACTCAAACATGCGACCTTGGGAGCTTCTATTACGCAACGTAAATGTGCTTCACTCCGTGCTCGAAAAGGCGGAGCCGGAGGTGGCCTCACTCGAACTGGATGCGAAGCGCCTTTTCATTTTGTGTATGGTTGATGCCAATCCTTTCCCTGCCGATCTCGCCCGCGCGCTTTCCATGCCGAAACCGAGCATGACTTTCTTGATCAAGAAATTGGAAGAGAGTGGTTATTTACGGCGACAAGGGGAAAAAGGTGACTTGCGTCGCTACCGGCTTACGATCACGCCTGCCGGTATAAAAGCCAGAGACAAAGGGGCAGAAGCGGTTAACGGAATATTCGGCGCTTGCCTTAATAGTCTCAGCGCCGCTGACCAGGCAACCTTCAGCCGGATCGTCGACCAATTGCAGCCGCGGGCCTCAAAGACAAAGCAGAGGAACACGTAAGGTTTCTCGGGCCAGGCAGCGAATGAGATCCAGACCTCAGTCGGACGATCGTCGCTAAAGAATCTGACGGATCCCGGTGTCGGACGCCTTCTGAATCACGTCCAGCAATCGGTGGCGTTTGACGGCCACATCAAAGTCTGGGCTGGCCGACTTTCCCTCGCGAATGCCTTCAGCCATCCGCATGTACAGCTGGGCAACGTTGAAAGGAAGCCCCGTCGGGACCGCGGGTGGAACCCAGCGATAGCTCTCCGGGATCGAGAGATCCGCCAGCGGTTTGCCCGCTTGCGAACCGCGCACGGTGAACTCGGAGACCTGTATGTAAGTCGCTTTGCGAGGGTCTATCGGCACGATAGCCAGGTCGCCCTCGGTGCCGTGGATCTCGAACAGGAACCCCGTGCCGTTAACGGTGCCGCCTTTGAGGTGAACCGACGCGACCGCGCCGCTTTGGAGGACGCCGCTTATAAGCACCTGGTCGGGCGCGGTCATCGGGATCGTCTCGCCCGTCTCAACGATCTTAACTCGTTGGCGCTGATTCGCCACGACGCTGACCAACTCTTTGAACTCCCCTAGGCAATAGCACAGCGCGTCAATTGAGTGGCCCCCGGGACTGGTCATTAGAGTATTGCCCTTCGAGCGATCTGCCATATAGGCCCAGTCACGCGTGAATTCGGTGCCCCATGCTGGCGTCGTTATGATCATCGTGCAGGAAAGCACCTTGCCAAGGTAGCCCTCGGCGACTAGGTCTCTGACGCGATTGAACTCGCGGGCTCCGCGGGCTTGTAGTCCGACCATATGGCGGACCCCTTTGCGGACGGCCAAATCACGCATCTGCTGAGCCTGCTCAGTGGTGGCCGCAAGTGGCCATTCGCAGTAGAGATGCTTGCCAGCATTCAAGGCGGCCATCCCCAGCTGATGGTGAAAAGGCACCCGCACGCAGATCGAGACGAGGTCCACGTCTGGATGCTGGACCATTTTGTAAGGGTCGGCAAAAGAGTGGGGAATTCCGAAATGCGTGGCCGTTTCGTCTGCGGTTTCCTGGCGGCTCGTGCTGACCGCCGTGATCTCGAACTCAGGAAGCCGGCTCAAGGCCGGAATGTGGGCATCGCGCCCCCAGCCGTTGCGCATACTTGCTCCAATGA
>Ga0185299_10007914_pt1 | contig 10691 bp, 9 predicted proteins | sample PaiPotPPA55metaG_FD_128002 | JGI IMG/M metagenome (GOLD analysis project Ga0185299, IMG submission 128002) | Iron sulfur acid spring bacterial and archeal communities from Banff, Canada, to study Microbial Dark Matter (Phase II) - Paint Pots PPA... ...
AGCCACGAATTGCAGTCTCTCATCCATTACCGAACACTCCTTCCAAGGCATCGCTCCCTCCCCAAAAGGGGAAAAAGTGTAACCTATGTGTCCGGTACGATCTGTTACCTATGTCTCAGGTCGCTCATCACCAATAAATACGCGGCTATTCTCACTTTTCCCCTTTTTCAGAGATCCCCTCAAAAAACCGTTTTGCCAACCGTTTGTCAACTTCACGGCTAGCCGGAGGCCATTGCCCTCAGGACTTTCCTGCGCGACAACCCTTATTACCAACCAGGGTGAGCTTCGTTCTTCGAAATGACTCAACATCGCGGGTTCGAGCCCTGTCGCTCCCGCGAATTTGCTAAACCTCATGCGTCGTGCCCCTTCGTTCGTGGGTTTTGGTTGCCGCGCGGGGAACCTGCTGCGCTATACTCCAAGCCATGCGATCTCGGGCGTCTCGAATAATAGTTACGCTTGCTCTGCTGACCTGCCTTATTTGTCCGCTCCTTGAGACGTTCGACACCTGGGATCACACAATTCAGACCGGCAACGATACTGAATACGCGTTGGTTATTCTTGCATTGTGCGTGGGAGTGGCGTATTCGTTCGCGCGATTTGTGTTTAAGGTCCCTCTGCTCAAGGCCGTCGCAGATCTCGTCTCTAATTTGTGTGCCCCCAATTTCCTTCCGTTTGCCGTGCGCTGTTCATTTTTCGTCTTTCCGATTCCGCTGAGTCCTCCCCCTCTCGCACTTCGCGTCTAGAACTCATCAAAGACTGCCCTCGACTCGAGTCCTGAAGGGTTGGTGCGTCCTTTTCCTTTGGGACCGCTCTTTCGTTCGAGTAGAGCCTTCCGGCGAAGGCGCGGCTATCTGTTGATCCTCGTTTGTTCGGAGCAAGTTTATGGACACTATTCGAAAACTATGTCTCTCTCTTTCTGTAGCCTTGATTTTGTCAGGGTGCGCTGCCCGGCAATACCAATCTGTCCGCATCGTCCCTACCGAGACGGCTTCCACGCTGGAGACGCGAAGTCTTGGCGAGCCAGGCTTGCGTGCATTTGTGGAGAAGAGCGTTGGTCACGCGGTTTCGCCATGGCCGCCAAAGGCCTGGGACTCTGCGATCCTCTCTTTCGCAGCTTTGTATTTCAGTCCTGCACTCGATGCCGCGCGTGCCCGCGTTGCAGAATCGCAAGCAGCGATTGTGACTGCTGGGGCGCGGCCAAATCCCAGCGTGAGCATCACGCCCGGCATTCCGAGCCCGTATTTGTTAAATTTGGATTTTTCCTTCCCGCTTGAAACCGCGGGGAAACGCGGGCATCGCATCCAAGTTGCTCGTAGCCTCGATGAAGCTGCTCGATTCGAGCTCGCGGATTCCGCCTGGAAGGTCCGCAGCGCAGTTCGCCTTGCGCTGTTGAACTACCTTCTCACTTCTCGAAGTTTGCATTCGCTGCGTTCCGAAGAGCAGATTCGCGGAGACCAAGTAAATATCTTGGAGCAAAGGTTTTCGGTTGGCGAGATACCGAGACCCGAAGTAGACCTTGCACGGATCGAGCTTTCGAAGACGCACGTGAGGATCAAGACTGCCGAGGGGCAATTTGGACAAGCCAAAGCAGCACTCGCAGCATCTATTGGGATTCCAGCAGTGGGCCTTCAGGGGCTAGTTTTTTTATGGCCTGATCTGGATTCACCGCCAAGCGCAGAATCCCTGTCGCCAGCGGAGATTCAACGGGATGCAGTTTTGAACCGCTTGGATGTTCGACGCTCCCTTGTACAGTACGCGGCAGCCGAAGCCGATTTGCAGCTCGAGATTTCCAAACAATATCCAGACCTCCAAATCGGGACGGGGTACACGTACGAGGAGAAGAACAACTTTTTCACACTCGGCCTCTCGGCCATTTTGCCCCTCTTCAACCGGAACCAGGGACCCATCGCTGAGGCCGAGGCTCGACGAGCGGAAGCCGCAGCCTCTTTCCTGGAGAAACAGGCGCAAGTCATCGCGGGAGGCGAACGAGCACTCGCTCTTTACACCGCTGCGTTAAAGGAATTGACAGAAGTAGACCAATCCTTGCGGGAGCTCCAAGACAGGCAGCTTCGGATGATGCAGCAAGCGGTCCGGCTGGGCGAGGAAGATCGACTGAGCCTCAACGGAGTGCAAATGCAAAGCGCCGCTTTGGCTCAGGCGCGGCTCGATGCGCTTGCACGCGCGCAGAACGCCCTCGGGGAACTCGAAGATGCTGTCCAGCGCCCACTTGATCTCGGCGACGCATTTCGAATCAGTCCTGAATCTCCGGCATTGAGCAAGCAGCCCAAGGAGTCGAAACGATGAGACACAAACTCAGGTTTGCGAAAACCTCGTCGGTGGGCGTTTTCATCGTCACCGTGCTAATGCTCATTTTCTTGGGAGGCTGCAGGAATCGCTTCGATAAGGACGATGAAGATCGTCAGGCTCAAACGAAGAAAATCCCGACGCAGATCTCTACGGAAAACGGACAAACTGTTCTTATCCTTGATTCGCCGTCGCAGAACCGCTTGGGGCTGGAAGTTGCAACTCTTGCTGTGATTGTGACTCGCGCACAGGCCACGTGCCCTGCTGGCGTTCTTTCCGTTCAAGACCTCGCAGCATCTCGCAATAGCTACATTGCGATGCAGGCCCAAGTCCAGAAGGCGCGCGTCGAAGCAGACGTCGCCCGAAAGGAATACGCGCGGCTGAAGGCATTGTTTGAAGCAAACCAGAACATCTCCGAGAAGTCGCTGCAATCCGCGGAGGGTACTCTCGAAGCAAAGGACACCGACGTGCGCGCGGGGGAACAGCAGTTGACTCTGCAAGAGTCCGTTGCCCGCCAGGAGTGGGGCAGCGTCGCTGCGAAATGGGCAGTGGAAGGTTCACCAGAACTGCAACGCATCTTGGACCAAAGCGAAGTATTGGTGCAAATGACGATGCCTTCAGGCGCCACGTACGGCGTGCCCAAGACGATTTCGCTGGAGATCCCCGGCGGGGCCCGATCGGAAGCGAGTCTTCTATCGGACTTTCCCCGAGTCGATCCACGAATTCAAGGCAGAAGTCTTCTTTACCGTGCGCATGCACAGCCTGGTCTTAGTCCCGGCGTGAACTTGCTTGCTCATCTATCGGTTGGCAGTGCGATGAAGGGGCTGATCGTCCCTACAGCTGCGGTTGTTTGGTCCGAGGGCAAAGCGTGGGTATACCAGCAAACGGCCGCCGACCGTTTTGCTCGGCGTGCCGTGCCTACCGATATTCCTGTGGAAAGAGGATTTTTTGTCGCAGAAGGATTCTCTCCTGGGGACAAGCTCGTCGTACAGGGGGCGCAGGCTCTTCTCTCGGAGGAATTGCTCTTGCACAGCCGGGGCGGAGGCGAAACAGATGTGGATTGAAACTGGGGGCAACCGATGCTAAATGCCATTGTCCGCTTCTCAATCCGCTTCCGTGGCATTGCGATCTCGCTGGCGTGTGCGCTCCTGTTCTACGGAATCTTTTCACTATCCCACGTGCCCTACGACGTTTTCCCGGAGTTTGCACCTCCCGAGGTTTCCATTCAAACCGAAGCACCGGGCCTGTCCCCGGAGCAGGTCGAGGTTCTAGTCACTCAGCCGATTGAGAATGCCATCAACGGCGTTGCCGGAATCGAGTCCCTCCGTTCCCGATCCATTCAGGGCCTTTCTGTAATCACGGTTGTCTTTAGCTCCGGCACGGATATTTATCGCGACCGTCAGGCCGTAACCGAGCGCCTGTCCACGGTCGCGAGCGAACTTCCGACTGGAGTGCAGCCGCCTTTGATGACGCCCCTGACTTCCTCCACGACGTGGGTCATGGAGGTAGGTCTCACTTCAGACAAACAATCGCTCATGACGCTGCGAACGGTTGCCGACTGGACGGTGAAGCGGCGGTTGTTGGCTATCAGTGGTGTCGCCGGAGTGGAAGTAGTTGGCGGCGAGGTCCGCCAGCTTCAGTTCCAATTCGATCCCCAACGGCTCGTCCAATATGGATTGAGCGTCGAGGACTTGATCGGTGCAGCCCGACAAGCCACTGGCGTTCGAGGGGCGGGATTTGTCGATACTCCGAACCAGCGCATCGTGCTGCAAACGGAGGGCCAGTCCCTGACGGCTGCGCAACTCGCACGCACGGTTCTGGTCCATCACAACGGTGCGAACGTGTTGCTGGGTGATGTCGCTCGCGTAGCGGATGCGCCAGCGCCGGCCATCGGCGCGGCCACGATCAGAGGGAAACCGGGCGTGATTTTGATCGTTGATGCTGCCTACGGTTCGAATACACTCGAAGTCACACACGTCATCGACAAGGCAGTCGCGGACCTGCGTACGAGCCTCGAAGCGCAAGGAATCTCGGCCCATCCGGAAGTGTTCCGGGCTGCCGACTTCATCGATGTCGCGCTTCACAACGTCCGCGATTCATTGCTCATCGGCGCGGTCCTCGTTATCTTGGTTCTCTTTCTATTTCTCTTCAATCTCCGCACTGCCGCGATCTCTTGCACTGCAATTCCACTTTCTCTGTTGGCGGCCGTCATCGCTCTCGACAAGATGGGGCTGACCTTGAACACCATGACGCTTGGAGGACTCTCCATCGCCATCGGCGAGGTCGTCGACGATGCGGTGATTGATGTGGAGAACATCTATCGTCGTCTGCGCGAGAATCGCGTATCGCCAAATCCTCGGTCTTCATTTCAGGTCGTGTTGGACGCCTCGATCGAGGTGCGGAGCGCCGTCGTCTACGCAACATTCGCAGTGATCCTGGTTTTCTTCCCGGTTCTGAATATGTCCGGTTTGGCCGGAAGGATCTTCGGCCCCCTCGGCATCGCTTACATTTGGGCAATCCTCGCTTCACTTGTTGTTGCCCTGAGCGTTACCCCCGCTCTTTGCATCGCCCTACTCGGCGATCGCGATCTCCCTCCGCAGGAACCGCCAGTTGTTCATTGGTTGAAACGCGAATATCACGGACTTCTGCTCCGAATTGAGAAGGCACCACGGCTAGTGATGGCAGCTGGTGTTCTTCTCGTTGCATTCGGGATTGGCACTCTGTTTCTTTTGAGCGAGTCGTTCCTGCCTGAGTTGCGAGAGGGAAACATCACCGTACATATGACAGGACTCCCCGGAACATCCCTTCAGGAATCTCTCCGACTCGGGAACCGCATCACAGAGGCTTTACTGAAAATTCCTTCCGTGCAATCCGTTGCGCAACGAGGGGGGCGAGCCGAACTCGGGACCGATACCATGGGCACGCATCAGAGTGAGATTGATGTGAACTTGAAGGCGCGAAACGGGAGTCAAGTGGAGGCGGCACAGGCTGCTATCCAGCAGGTCATTTCTCAACTTCCGGGTCCGATGTTGACATCGAACAGCTTTCTAACAGAGCGCATCAACGAAACTCTTTCCGGTTACGGGACCCCTGTTGTGGTCAATGTTTTCGGCAACAATCTAGACCAACTGGACCAGGAAGCAGGGGAAATTGCTGCGGCGCTGGGCGCTGTCCGCGGCGCTGCACAAGTCCAGGTCCAATCTCCTCCTGGCATGCCACAGATTGTAGTGCGACTTCGAAAGGAAGATGTGGTCCGCTGGGGCTTCGACCCGCTACAGGTTCTCGATGTAGTTAGGACGGCTTATGGAGGCGACATTGTAGGACAGGTTTATGAAGGAAATCGAGTTTTCGACGTTTCGGTCATTCTTGCCCCAGACGACCGGCGGCGGGTGAGCGAACTGGGCGCGCTGCCGCTTCGAAGCCCCGACGGGAATTACGTCCCTCTGAAGGAACTCGCCGATCTTTACGAATCGTCCGCACGCTACGTCATCCTGCACCAGGGCGCACGCCGCGTACAGACCATCACTTGCAATGTTCAGGGGCGCGCCGTCGATTCGTTTGTCGATGAAGCGCAAAAGCGCGTCTCTCAGTTGTCCTTCCCTCCTGACACTTACATGGAGTTTTCCGGCACTGCGGCGGCGCAGGCTCAATCGCGACGCGATTTGCTGGTCAACTCGCTGCTGGCGGGGTTAGGAATCGTCCTCCTTCTGTCCGTGGTCATGGGTAATTATCGCAACTTGCTGCTTGTACTCGCGAATCTGCCATTTGCCTTGGTCGGAGGCGTACTTGCGGCATTGTTGACCGGCGGCAATCTCTCTCTTGGATCTCTCGTCGGTTTTGTGACCTTGTTCGGGATCACTCTACGCAACTCCATCATGCTGATTTCGCACTATGAGCACTTGGTTGAAGTAGACGGCATGGCCTGGGGATTGGACGCGGCCCTTCGAGGCGCTTCCGAACGGCTTGCGCCGATTCTGATGACGGCCTTGGTGACTGGCCTTGGCCTATTGCCATTGGCCATCGGCAGCGGAGACCCAGGCCGTGAAATCGAGGGCCCCATGGCCGCCGTGATTCTTGGAGGACTCGTGACCTCAACTCTGTTGAACCTACTTGTCCTCCCCACACTCGCGTTGCGTTACGGCAGATTCGAGGCTAGGCGGGCGTAGATGCCGTTGAGAATGCATACAACTTTGAAGGGAGCTTCGGGAATTATGTCGATTGTTCGAAATAGAAACGGTCATCTGTATTTTTTGCATTTCCTGCTCATCTGCGCCTCTCCAATTGTCAGTCCAAAGCCAGCGTTTGCTCAGACGACAGACTCATCAGAGCCAACAAGCAGCGGAGGTGCAGTCGGTTTCCGATACGTCACCACCGCCAGATCAGGCCTCGGACCATCAGCAACAGCTAACCACGCAATCCGTAATCTGCGGCGTAGCGCACCCCGGACAATGCCTCAAAGACATTGGCCACGATCAGGCTGGCATCTGGGCCAGTCCATTGCGTATAGCGCCGAGAGATGCCACTTGGCTTGTGCCGTTCGCAGTCGGCACCGGAGTTGCGCTCCACTACGACGCACAAGCACAGCAGAATCTTGGGATCGACAAGAGCAGGATCGACGCGAGTAACATCGTCTCCGGCTTCGGTTCGCCCTACGCTACGCTTGGAGGTGCCGCGGGCTCTATTTCCTTGCGCTGGGGACTCACAATGAGCACCTTGCCGAAACAGGGCGTCTGGGAGCGGAAGCGGTCATCGATTCCTTACTCGTAGTAGAAGCTCTGAAGCTCGCTACGAACCGCGAGCGTCCCAACGAAGGAAACGGCCAGGGAGGATTCTGGCCTCATGGCACTCGTTCCTACGAGCTTGACGGTTCGTTTCCTTCTGGGCATGCAACGGAAAGCTTCGCGCTGGCGCGAGTGATTGCAGCGGAGTATCCAAGCAAGCCGGTCCAAGTGGCTGCTTACGCGTTTGCCTTGGCAATCAGCGCCAGCCGTGTGACCGCGCGTCAGCATTTTCCCTCAGACGTTCTAGTCGGAGGCACTCTTGGGTACTTAATCGGCGGATACGTCCTCCGACATCACTCAGCGGAAAACGTTGCTTCGGGATTTTCCTTTGTTCCTATAGTGGATGTGTCCACCCATAGTTTTGGCGCCAACGTCGCACTACGTCCCGATCAGATAGATTTGGCGAAGGTTGGCCGGCTCATGAACCGGAGGCGTCTGAAATTGAAGGTGAACCTGTGAAGATACCAGATCGCATAGTTGGCGGTTTTGTTGCGGTGGGGATATCCGGGTTGTTTTTCCGTTGGTACGAACCGTGCCGTATGACTAGCACATTCGGCCTCAAGAGGACTTAATGAGAATTCTACTGTACAACCCAGATAACGGTGTGACGCGCAACTTCATGCCGCATCTTTGGATGTTTCTGCTGCAAGCACTGACTCCACCTGGCCACGAAGTGTTGCTGATTGACGGCAACGCGCAGCCAATGGATAAAAAAGGTATCGCGCGCTATGTGCGTGAACAAAATATCGGGCTGGTGGGCATCGGTGCGATGACCAGGATGATCGCCAAGGCCTATCGCATGGCGGACGCGGTGCGCGCTGCCGGAGTAAAGGTGGTGATGGGCGGTCCTCACGTTACGGAAATGGCCGATGAGGCGCTTGGGCGAGACGGTGGATCGCGCCATGCCGACGCCGTTGCTCTTGGCGAAGCCGATGAGACATGGCCGCGAATCGTGGAAGATGCCGCGCGCGGCACGCTCAAGGATGTATACGCGCCAGTGGACGACTTTGGTCAAGAGCGCAAACCGCCGCTCCGGCCTTATCCGGAGATTCCCTGGGACAAAATCAAGCTGGAGCAATTCAATGTACTTCCGGGCTTTTTGCATCCGCTTCTGAAGCGCGTGGGCGGTGGATGGGATACGTTTCGGATTATTCCGGTGGAGTCCGGGCGCGGTTGTCCCTATGGCTGCGAGTTTTGCACGGTGACGGGATTTTTTAGCGACTCCATCCGCTTTCGCACCAATGCAAGCGTGGTGAACGAACTATTGCTCCTGAAAGAGCGTGCGAGGGCGGAGGGCGGCCAGATTGCCGTTTTTTTCATCGATGACAATTTTGCCATCAACGTAAAGCGCACAAAATCATTGCTGCGAGACATCATCGCCGCCAACGCACAAGTGCATTGGGTCGCGCAGATCAGCGCCAATCTGCTGCGCGATGAGGAACTCGTTGATCTGATCGCGGCCGCCGGCGGCAAGTGGATCTTCATCGGAATGGAATCCATCGATCCGGCCAACCTTGCCGACGTAAAAAAGGGCTTCAACAAGCCGGGGGAATATGCGGTCGTGCTCGACAGGCTCGCGCGGCGGAACGTTTTTGCCATCACGTCTTTTATTTTTGGCATGGACAATGACACGCCCGGCGTGGCAGAACGAACATTGAAGGAAATTCGCAGTTGGCCTCCGGGACTGCCGATTTTTGGCTTGATGACCCCACTGCCTGCGACGCCGCTGTACAAAAGGCTGGAAGCCGCAGGGCGGCTGACGCGTCCGAAGCACTGGCAAGAGTTCATTCCCTTTGCGATGGCGCACACGCCGTTGAAGATGAGCATCGATGAAGCTCATAGCGAGGTACGAATCGGGTGGGCCAGCTCTTACAGCCCCGAGGCAATCGAAAAGGCTGTCGATTCGCTTAACCACAAGCCACTGGGTTATCGCATCAACATCTTTATCGCGCGCCTCTGCTTCCGGGGAATCTATTTTCCACAAATGGGCCGCTTCGCATGGGTGAAAACGATTCTCGAAAACCGACGCACAATTCTTAAGCTAGTCCGGCAGGGGTTCGGAGGAGGGTTGCACGCCACGGTGCCGCCTGTCGCGACCCAGGCGGTGTCAGAGCAGCAGCACTTAAGCTAGCGCCCTTTCACCGGAAGATTGTTCCCGAGGGCGACCGCGAAGGGAGCGCAATACACATCGCGATGCGCAATAACGTTGTCGCCGATGGTTCATTTGCGGGGGCGCAGTTAAGTTGGTTAGAACGCCTGCCTGTCACGCAGGAGGTCGTGGGTTCGAGTCCCGTCCGCTGGTCCGTGAGAGACGGGTCCGACCCGGAGACATGGGTTACAGAATGTACCGGCTACATGGGTAACACTTTCGGTCCGAACGGATTATCGATCGGTTCCAAGACCCGCGTATCAAGATCGAAGTATCCCAGATCATAATCCATAAAACTAACCAGCCAGATATCGTCGTGCACTTCTTTAATGCCCACGGCTTGGCCAGCGAAGACCTGGCTGAAATTTATTTTTTTGTGGCCCAAACAAATGCGTCCGCAATTGGTGACCACAATGACTTTGTCGTGAAAAGGATAATCGATATCCGGCAGTCCTTTATAGACCCGCGTGGCTGGGCGATAGACCTCTGCCGGGCACTTCATCCCCAGGGCTTCGTGGGGACGCTCGTTGTTGAAGATTTCCATGAAGTCATCGAACCTCACTTGTTGTTGCAGAAAATTTAAACCAGCTGGCTTGGTGGCTTCTTTTTTCAAGGTGAGATGCATGCGTTCATGGCGGCCATTTTGTTGTGGATGACCGGGCTTGATGCGCTCAATGCCAATGCCTAGCCGCAACCACCAAACCGCGAGTTTGCTTAAGTTGAACAAGGCCTGCGCCGAAGCAAACGGAACGCCGTTATCGCTGCGGATGTTGGAGGGCAGACCGCGCTCCTTAAAAAGCCTTTCAAACACAGTAAAAGCGTATTCCTCTTTGGTCGAGGGCAAGGCTTCGCAGGTCAGCAGATAGCGGCTGGCGTGATCGGTGACCGTCAGCGGATAACAGTACTGGCGATTACCCAGCAAGAATTCACCTTTGTAATCGGTGCACCACAGTTCATTGGGTTGCTGACCCAACGATAAAGCGGTTCCCTGCGCACGGCGACGCACGCGGCCTCGTCGTTCCACCAGGCCGTAGCGATCCAGCACCGCATGAATGGTGCTTTTGGCTGGGATCTTGATGCCGGAGAATCTGCGGATGAGACGCTCGCGGATTTTGCGAGCACCCCAACTGTCGTGCTCGCGTTTCACGCTGAGAATAACATTCTCCACCTGAAAAGGAAGCTGATGAGCATAGCGGTATGGGCGTCGACTTCTATCCGTCAGCCCCTCGAGGCCGCATTCCTGATAGCGATCGAAAATCTTGTAACCAGTCTTGCGAGAGATTCCAAATTCCCTGCAGAGTTCCGCCATCGCCTCGCCGGCTAGCCGGCGAGCCACGAATTGCAGTCTCTCATCCATTACCGAACACTCCTTCCAAGGCATCGCTCCCTCCCCAAAAGGGGAAAAAGTGTAACCTATGTGTCCGGTACGATCTGTTACCTATGTCTCAGGTCGCTCA
>Ga0185299_10007915_pt1 | contig 10691 bp, 6 predicted proteins | sample PaiPotPPA55metaG_FD_128002 | JGI IMG/M metagenome (GOLD analysis project Ga0185299, IMG submission 128002) | Iron sulfur acid spring bacterial and archeal communities from Banff, Canada, to study Microbial Dark Matter (Phase II) - Paint Pots PPA... ...
AAACCGTTTGTCCCGCCGATGATCGCAAGATGTTCGGGCGGAGCATTCGCCTTTGAAAGGCCCGGCTGCACTATACCGACGCGGAAGACGACGAATTTCCGCCGGGCGCTCTTCCGCAGTGTGACCAGTTCTTGTACGGAACCCCGGATGAATCTGGTCGGACGGCCGCGGCGATGTTCATTCTCGCGAATCAAGAGATGCCTCACCAGATTCTCGAAACTCCATGTCCACTTCGCGGACTTCTCCGCCTGCCCGCAGACGACATAGAGGTCGTCCGCGCGCGCCCCGGAGGAATGCTGGGGAAACTGCCGCCCCCGGGTAGAGCGCTCACCAAATCCGAGAAGCCAAACACCTTGTCGAGACAAGCCTCGAACCGGTGCCGGTGCCGGCTCAAATTTGCCGATCTTTTTTTTCTTGGAGCGTTTTCTTCTTTTCGTGGAGTTTTTCTTTGAGAAACCGTTTCAGGTTGACGCTGCAGATGGTCGCGGCGGCAGCCTCAGAGCGTTCGCGCATCTCGATCTTTTCGAGCACCTTGTCCACCCACTGGGCCGGAATGTTGAAGGCTTGCGGCTTGCCGTCCACCAGTACGGAGTTCTGAGTTTGCGGGTGCAAGCGTTTGCCGTCGGCGCAATGACAGGTGGGCCGGCCACAGGCCCGTTTGCGTTCGACGAAAGAGCCGGGTAGCATTTCGCGGAGCAAACCGAGGCTGCGGACGAGTTTGCCGCACAGTTCTAGGTCGGGCTCACGCCTCGGACCTCACCGCTACCTTACGGAATCACTGATGCTCGTACGACAGATAGGTGACGACTTCATTTCTACTTTGAGAGAACCTGCCGAGGGCATGACTAATCCATTGCGATCTCGCGAATTGCCCCTTGAGCAGAACCAGCCCTTACTTGGACCGAGGTATGAAGCGTCTTTGCCGCTTGTGCCGCGATCAACCCAAAACCGCGTTTGGATGCGTCGCGCAAAAGGGCATCAACATCGTGACGCGCGCTCTTGTCACGTGACTTCAGTTCCAGTTCTGCCATGGCGAGCCGGGCTTCCATTCCCACGCTGTCAGCCCTTAGATTGCGTGCCCGCATCGTGGCTTGCGTCAGATCCATTCTTGCGGCCTCTGGTTGTCCTTCATAAGCCCGCAGTTGGCCCCTTACTACGAACATCCGGATCCCCAATTCGCCCGGAGGGTTCGGACCCAGCATCTGAAAAGCCTGGTCCAACGAAGCCTTGCTTTCTAAGATTTTCCCCTGCAGCAGGAGCACCTGCGCCAAGATCGCCGAGTCCATTGCCACGCCATGCCTGTCGCCATTCGCTTTGTGACGTTCCATGGCGGCCAAGGCGGAAGACGCCGCCTTGTCCGGGTTCTGTTCCATTTGGATATACGCTTGGTTCTCGTACATCTCAGCCACAACGTTCGCCTCGCCGACCTCGCGCGCGATGGCAAGAGAGCTTTCCATGGTGGCTGCGGCCTGTGACGTTTTCCCCTGCCATAGCATCACCATGGCAAGACGGTTCTGCACCAGTGCGACCCTGTTTTTTTCTGCCAGCTCACGATAGATCGAGAGCGATTTCCCTAGAGAATCCGTCGCGCCTTCCAGATCTCCCTGTACCGTGTCGATGATTCCAATATCCATCAGACGACCGGCGACGCGGCTGCGGTCATTCACTGCCTGACTCAAGGAGAGAGCGTCTTCGTACGTCTTCCTGGCCTCGGCCAGTTGGTCTCTCCACATCTGTTCGTCGGCAATCAGGCTGAGGACATAGCCTTGCTCCTGGACGTTCTCCACCTGCTGATAAATACCGAGGGCCTCGTGGAACAACTGTCTGGCCTCGACCAGGTCGCGAGTATAAATGTCGACCATGCCCAAACGGGACAGAGCGAAGGCCAGACTGGTTTTGTCGCCGGTCGCGCGGCTGGTGGAGATCGCCTCACGGAATGCCGCCTTCGCACCCGGACCGTCTCCCTTCTGCCATAGCAGAGCCCCTTCGTCGTTGAGCGTGTTGGCAATGCCCCGGCGGTCGCCCGCCACGCGGAAGGTTTCCCGCGCCTGTCTCCACAACTGCAGAGCCTGAGGCAGATTACCGAAGGACCGCAACGCGGACCCGACCTGCAGTTCTGCGTAAGCCACAAGCAGTTTTGCTCCCAGCTTTCTAGCCTTGACGTCGGCCTGCATGGCCGCCTGCTGCTGTCGCCGGTAGTCTGAGGTCGAGGCGGCAGCCGTCGCCTCCATCAAATCAATTCTCGGATCTTCGTTTGTGGGTTCCTGAAAATGCCGCATTGCCTGAACGGTACCCAGAGCGAGAATGCCTTTCCCCGCGTTCGTCTGAGCATTGGCTAGCTTTAGACCATATTCAATGCTGTCGGGATAAAGGCGAAACAGCGTGCCGTAAACGTTCGCCGCCATCTCCCACTCTTTGCTGGTTTCGTGGGACAAGCCTTCCATCAGTAACTGCTGTTCCCGAGGAAGATTCTTCGACTGCTGAAAGGCTATTTCGGCCTCCGCTCTGGCTCTTCCGTCATAGCCCAACGCATTCCAGGCAGCGGCCAGAGCGGCGTGCGTGGGGAGATGCTGCGGCTCGATCGAAGAAGCCTGCGTCAGCAGCGCGGAGGCTTCGACGGCGTCGAGTTTCTGCAGAGCCTCCACCCCTTCTGCATAAAGTCGCGCCGCATCTGGATTGCTGGGTAACGTTGTGCGCACTAAACCTAGAGCTTGGGGAGACAGCAGCTCTAATCCAAGTTCGGACCTCAGCTTGAGTCCGACGTCCGACGCGAGGTGCAATGCTTCTGATCTTGTGCCCATCAGCGAGAGAGAACGCAGCATCTTCCCATTCCGCGCGTCCTGCAGCCGCACATCCAGCCGGAAACTATCGCCAGACGCTCCCGGAACCGTAGCGAAGGAACCCGAGACTACCAGATCCGCACCGAGGTTCGTGTGAATACGGTTCAGCGTTTCTCGCGAGAATTGATCGCTGCTCGTCAGCCCAAGTTCCCGCTCGGCCCTCGCAAAGTTCTCTATGGGAATGGCACGCAGTTGATCGCCCGCGGAGAGGTCCGTGGTTAACCAGTCGGAAAGGGCGGTCGAGAGCCACGCGTCGGTCGGGTTATCGGTTAAGTTGCGGAAGCTCTCGACCGCGATCGAGCGCCTTGCCTTGGCATTCACCAGGTTGCTCCAGACGTTCCCTCCCGCGCCGATTAGCAAGCAGACTGCGATCACCAGGATCGCAATCGCAACTCTCGGCGACGGTGCCCCAGACCGCCGCCAACGCGTGGAACGAACCGCCTCCACTTCTGGTGTGGGTGCGAGTCGATTGTGACCTGAAAACCCCGGATCAGCGGGATCTTCCTCTGTGTGGGGACGAACAGTTTCCGCTGCCGAGTCAGCAAGCGGAGATACCACCACCGGCGAAGTGCTCGCGTCGGTGACCATCACTTCTCCGACGAATCGGTATCCCCGACGGCTCAGCGTCTGAATGAAGCGAGGATCAGAAGAATCATCCCCCAGAATGAAGCGCAGCTTGTTGATCGCCTTGTTCAGGCGATGATCGAAGTCCCCGTGAGATTCTTCGGGCCAGAGCACCTTAATAAGGTCGCTCCGGTCTACCACCCCACCAGTCCGCACGATCAGGCAAGCCAACACTTTCGCCGGCTTGTCTTCCAGCCGACGACGTACGCCGTCTTTCTTTAACTCCAGGGTCCCCAGGTCGAACTCGAACGAACCAAAGACCGCCAGACGTTTGCCAGTTGCCACACTGCGCATTGGCGAGCGTCCTCCTCCGCGAAAGAAATCTATGTTGGTTCCTTAATATCAGCCCCGTTGACACCGCGAACAATGGCACGATCGAGCCACGACGGCTTCTTCGTGCCGGCCATCCTTCTGGATTCAATGGACACGATCGCTTTTGTCACTTCCCTTTTCTCTTTGCTGTCTATGGCTTGCGGGGGGAGAAATACGGGAGGAACTCGGGACTTGTAAAGACACATGCAGGTTGGCAGATTGACCACCAGCAAACCGGCCGATCTCTTCTGTGGGAGGAGCTAGGTTCGGCTTTTGGGGTGATCACGAGAAATCTGCGGCTGAACAGAAGGTGGACCCAGTACGGATTCCGCTGCGCGGTTCAGGCTTCGCCTATCGCACATCGGATTGCGGACATGGGGAAGACTTCCAACCAGGGGAGAGTTCATGTGAGTGCCGTCTTTCTGCTGCGCCGGTGAGGCAATGCTTCGAATCCAAAGGAGGGTTTCATGTCGAGCGGTTCCCGTCTTTCTTTTACCGTGATGCAAGGCATCCAGCGAACTCTGGTTTGTTCTTTGCTCTTCCTGCTGTCGTTCCTGCTCTCGGGCTGCAATCTGGTGGGTGGGAAAACCACAACCCTTTCGCTGGACACAACTCCCACCTCGATTGCGGCGGGGAGCCAGACGGTCTTTACCGCGTCGATCTCTCACAACAATGGAAACTTTCTTGGAGCGAACTGGACTTTGGCGAGCAGCGGAGTCGCCTGCCCGACTGCGTGCGGAACCCTGAGCAATCCGGCCAATAATGGAAGCCAGGGCAACGGTGACACCGCGACGATTACTTACACCGCCCCCGCCACTCCTCCCACTCCCAATTCAATCACGATTACGGCGACTTCGGTGGAGAACCCGAGTTCGTCGGGGGCCGATACCTTCACGATTACTCCTCCCACCCCAACCCAATTGGTCGTGCAGACTGTCGTTCTGCCCCCAGGCAGCGTCGGCGTTACCTACCCATCCACGACCCTGCAGGCAACGGGTGGAGTGAGTCCGTACACTTGGGTTGTTGACTCGGGAACTTTGCCCGCAGGACTTTCTCTCTCCAGCGCAGGAGTGATTTCGGGCACGCCCACCGCTCCTGCCAACACGTTCAACTTCGATGTTACGGTACAGGACAGCTCTCAGGTCACGGCGAGCTCGCCAGAAACCATCACAGTCGCGAACGCGGGCGGTAACGCCTGCGATTCCACCGGTGGCAACGAATCGCTGCTGAAAGGCCAGTACGCGTTCTTGCTGCAAGGCCTTGACTCCAGCAACCAGCCAGATGTGGCAGCTGGCACTTTCACCGCCGATGGCGCGGGCAACATCACCGGCGGCGAAGAGGATCTGAACCTTTACGCCGCTGGAGCAGAGTCCAAGCAAGGGATTAGCGCCGCCAGCAACGCCTACATTCTGGGGTCTGACAACCGGGGTTGCCTGACGCTTGCAACCTCTACCGGAACCGTTGTCTTCCACTTTACGGTGGGGGCGATCAGCTCCGGAGTTGCGGCCAAGGGCACACTGGTCGAGTGGAACGGGACCTATACGGCTGGCGTGATGAAGCTGCAGGATTCATCCGCATTCAGCACGGCGGCCATCAATGGCCATTACGCGTTCGGCTTTGACTCGCCCCTACCGGGATATTTCGCAACGGTAGGATCGTTTTCCGCCAGTGCTGGCACGGTGAGTTCCGGAACCCTCGACGTGAACATTTCGGGGAACGTGGATTTCACCGGGGCCAGTGGCACTCCTAGCAACCCGGTCGCCTTTACAGGATCAGACACGGTGGATTCGAAAGGCCGCGGAACCTTCTCGTTTACCAGCGCCGTCAACCAGGCCAACAGCGTCTGCTACGTCGTCTCAGCGGTGGAGTTGTACTGCATCAGCTCCGACTCGCAGAGTGTCAACCCAGCCTTCGCCGGCAAGATCCTGCAACAATCGGGTGCGCCATTTTCCAACACATCAATCAGTGGAAACCTGATCCGTTATCAGGACGGGATCGCCAGCACCGGCGTAGGGGTGAAGGCTGAAATCGCCCTGGTGCAGGCGGACGGCGCTGGTAACTTCTCGCAGGCTGCCGTCGCCAACGATGGTGGAACCTATGACAACGGCCTGAGCGCCAGCGGAACTTACGCGGTCGCCGGGAATGGGCGATTGACGATTCCCGGGAACGGTCCCGCGCCGCTGTTTTATCTGGTGGCTCCGAATGAGGCTTTCACCATGAGCACCGATCCTATCGTGAGCTTCGGTTTCATGGAGGGGCAGACCGGCACGTCGTTCACCGATGCATCGCTGACGGGCAATTACTTCTTCGGTCAGGTTGTACCGTCCGGCTCAGGCGGCCAATTCCAAACTGGAGAAGAAGCTCTCGATGGCGCTGGCAATCTTTCCGGCACCGCGGATGCTAGTCAGCCCGGCGGCCTACTTTTTCCAACTCAGAGCCTGGCGGGAGGAAGCTACTCCATTTCAACCACCGGCTTCGGCACGATCATGCGGAGTGGAACTCTGAACAACGTGTTCTACGTGATCTCGCCCACGAAGTGGGTCATGATCGATACGGTGGGCACAGGTCCTGAACTGCAGGTGGTCGAACAGTGACGCACGGTAGCGAGTGATCAGCTCGTCGGGGGAGTGGTTCGAGAACCGAGCCCACTCCCCGGAAGCCAGCCGGAAAGGACGCTGGAGTTCGTGGCGTCTCTCCAGGCGCTGTAACCACCGGGGCTTCCTGCTGCGATTTTTTCAGCCCAGAGGATGAACGCGCTGCGTTGCTGTCCTCGAGGAAACACTGCGTGCCGGGTTTTGTTAGATGCTCTTCGGCCTCGGGCGGCAGAAGTCTAAAATTCGTGATTCCCCCATATGCTAGACTCGGCCTTCTGTCATGAAGACTGATTGTCGCATGGGTGATCTCACGTTCCTTCCCGCCGTCGTCATGGCCCAACAAATCCGTGAAAAGAAAATCTCCCCAGTCGAACTCGCCGAGATGCATCTGGCCAAGATCGAAAGACTGAATCCCAAGTTGAATGCGTTCGTGCATGTAGACGCGGAGCGAGTCCGCCGCGAAGCGCGAGACGCCGAAGCCGCCGTGACGAGCGGAAAAGTTCTCGGACCGTTGCACGGGGTTCCGATCAGCATCAAGAGTTCGCTGGAAGTGGCGGGCTTGCGATGCGAAGCGGGCACTCGGTTACGAGCTGGATGCGTTGCGACGCGAGACGCGCCGTTGGTCGCGCGCCTGCGGAACGCGGGAGCCATCGTATTGGGAGTGACCAATACCCCAGAACTCCTGATGGCGTGGGAGACCGACAATCTGCTGTACGGGCGCACTAATAATCCGTGGAATCTTGAGCGTACGGCTGGCGGCTCAAGCGGCGGAGAAGCTGCAGCAATCGCTGCGGGCATGTCAGCGGGCGGAGTCGGCAGCGACGGCGGTGGGTCCATACGAGTACCGGCACATTTCAGCGGCATCTGTGGGCTCAAACCCACCCCAGGCCGGATTCCGTCGACTGGTCACTTTCCCGAGTCTGGCGGACCGTTTGCGCTGATTGGCGTGGTCGGTCCCATGGCTCGAACCGTGGCCGATGTAAAGGCGTTATTCCAAGTCATGCAAGGTCCGGACGATGGCGATACGTTCGCCGCCCCGGTTCCCCTGCGCTGGCCGAGTGAGGATGACGCTCGGAAGCTGCGTGTCGGCTATTTCGAGGATGATGGCCGAACGCCTGTCACTCCAGAGATTCGCGCAGCCGTGCAAGTCGCGGCGAAAGCACTGGAGGACGCGGGATTCCCGGTTGAACCGTTTCGTCCGGCTGGTCTCGAAGAAGCGCGTGGGCTCTGGAAGAAATTCTTCGTCGGAGTCGGCGGAATGTTGATTCGTCCGATGTTTCATGGACGCGAGCACGACTTGAGCCCGGTCCTAAATCAATTCCTCGATTGGTCGGCGGAAGAACCGCCGCTCACCGGCGAGACTCTGCTCGCCGCGTGGATCGGCCGCGATATCTTGCGGGCGAAGTTTTTGCTGCAGATGCGCAACTATCCGATTCTGCTGTGCCCCCCGGCCGCGATTCCCGCCTTCCGCCACGGGGAACGCAGCTGGACGATCGAAGGCGAGACGGTGAATTATCTCGACGCCTGGAGTTACACGGAATGGTTCAATCTTTTAGGACTTCCCGCTGCCGTGGTTCCTGTGAGCCATTCCATGGACGGATTGCCGATCGGCGTACAAATCGCGGGGCGACCGTGGGAAGAAGAACAAGTCCTGGCTGTGGCTGCGGCGCTTGATAGGAAGTGTGGGGCCGGGACCCTTCCCTCGGTCAGCTGATGAATCTGTCCCCGCTTGAAACACGAGCGGGACAGCCCCTCGAGTCGTAGATGGCCCTCTTGTGCTGCATTCGTTGCAGGGTACCGTGCTGGAAACGATAAGATTTTCAATCGATATTATGACAAACATTAGAGTCCCATCTCTGGATTTGAAGGCACAATACCAGCGCATCAAGCCGGAGATTGATGCCGCGGTCGCGAGGGTCCTGGACAGCGGCCAATTTGTCCTCGGCGCCGAAGTGGCAGGGTTTGAGCAAGAATTCGCCACGTATTGCGGGGCTGCGGAATGTATTGCCTTGAATTCCGGAACGAGTGCCCTGCATTTGGCGTTGCTAGCTGCTGGCGTCGGCCCGGGTGATGAAGTCATTACCGTTCCTTTTACATTTGTGGCCAGTGTTGCCGCAGTCGTTTATACCGGAGCGCGGCCTGTGCTGGTCGATATCGATGGCCGCTCATTCACCATGGATCCAGCCGCCGTTGAGGCGGCGATCAGTCCGCGCACCAAAGCGATCCTGCCCGTGCATCTTTACGGTCAGCCCGCCGACATGGACCCGATTATGGAAGTGGCGCGGAGGCACGGGCTGATCGTGATCGAAGATGCCGCGCAAGCGCACGGAGCGAAATATAAAAGCCGTCCCGTCGGCAGCATCGGGGACATCGGGTGCTTCAGTTTTTATCCCGGAAAGAATCTTGGGGCCTACGGCGAGGGCGGCGCAGTGACCACCAGCAACTCCGAGTATGCCCGGACTATCCGCATGCTGCGCGATTGGGGGCAGGACCGTAAGTATCATCACCTGCTGCACGGCTTTAACTATCGGATGGAGGCCTTGCAAGGCGCTATCCTGCGGGTCAAACTGCGGCATCTGGAGCGGTGGACTGACGCTCGACGCGCAATCGTAGGAAAGTACAACCAGTTGCTGGCAGGTTCGGCGGTAGAGCGCCCCGCGGAGATGCCCTGGGGCCGGCACGTCTATCATCTCTACACTCTGCGATCCGATCGTCGCGACATCCTACGAGAGACGCTGCAAAATAAAGGCATCCAGACGGGTATTCACTATGCGGTGCCGGCTCATCTCCAACCCGCTTACGCGAATCTGGGATATGGGCGAGGATCTCTTCCGCAGTCAGAGAAGGCTGCAGATGAAGTTGTCTCCCTCCCGCTGTATCCGGAAATGACATCTGATCAACTCCAGATGGTGGCCCAGGCCGTGTTGAGTGCGCTCTAGGACGCGACAAAGGAAGGCACGTCGTACACACCTTTCGGCATCACACTTGGCGACTGGGCTGAGAAGACGCTCAGTCGGCACTCCCCGTGCCGGCGGCATATGCGCCGGTCTGGTTGAGTTTCTCCAGAGATTGGGGATCTAACTTCAGATCGGCGGCATTGAGCAACTCACGGAGCTGATCGAGATTTGTCGCGCTGGCAATCGGAGCGGTAACGCTCGGCTGCGCCAGCAGCCAGGCGAGGGCTACTCGGGTTGGCGTCGAGCCGTGAGTTTTCGCCACTTGGTCGAGCGCGCCCAGGATTCTGAAACCGCGCTCGTTCAGATATTTCTTCACGAAGGTCCCTCTCGCGCTCTTGGCCAAATCTGCTTCGGAACGGTACTTGCCCGCAAGAAATCCGCTGGCCAGCGAAAAGTAAGGAATCACGCCAATGTTTTCGCGCAGGCAAAGGGGCGCCAACTCCATTTCGAACTCCGCTCGCTCGTAAAGATTGTAGAGCGGCTGCAGACTCTCGTACCGCGGCAGACCGTTTTTCTTATTGATCTGCAGCGCTTCTTCAAGTCTCTTGGCGTTGTAGTTCGATGCACCAATCGCGCGCACCTTTCCCTGCTGGATCAGCTGCGCGTACGCTTCGAGCGTTTCAGCCAGCGGCGTAGCGGGGTCATCAACATGCGACTGGTATAAATCGATGTAGTCGGTCTGTAAGCGTTGGAGCGAATCTTCCACCGCGGCCAGAATGTAGGCTTTGGAAAGTCCTTTCTTTCCTGGGCCCATTTCCGATCCAACTTTCGTTGCGATGATTACCTGCTGCCGCTTCTGGCTGCGCTTCAGCCATTTGCCGATGATCGTCTCGGACTCCCCGCCCCTATGTCCCGGCACCCATTTGGAATAAACGTCAGCCGTATCCACGGCGTTGAATCCTGCCGCAACGAACGCATCCAGTAAGTGGAATGATGTGGCTTCGTCTGCCGTCCATCCGAATACATTTCCGCCCAACACGATTGGGGCAAATTCCAATCCCGAATTTCCCAGTTTCCGCTTGGTAAGCGCCATGGTTTTCTCCAAAGGTATTCTGTCGCTAGTGTCTTTGGATGCTCGTGCCGATCTGTCCGTTTCGTTCTAGACGAGAATTTCGAGATGATCATTCGCGAAGCGCAGTGCGGCGGATAGAGTACGCGGCGTCCAGCCATCCCTCCCGACGCCTCCGACGCCTCCCGACACCCTCCGTCTCTGGTTTTAACAGCTAAGTTCCCCAGCCCCGTTAAGCGACGGAATCGGCAACTGCTTGCAGCGTATGGCAAAGAGGGACCATTCATTGCACCAAGGTAACTGGACCGATTACTCCTTACCCCACGAGAATAAACAACAACTAATGGGGGCACTC
>Ga0185299_10007917_pt1 | contig 10691 bp, 5 predicted proteins | sample PaiPotPPA55metaG_FD_128002 | JGI IMG/M metagenome (GOLD analysis project Ga0185299, IMG submission 128002) | Iron sulfur acid spring bacterial and archeal communities from Banff, Canada, to study Microbial Dark Matter (Phase II) - Paint Pots PPA... ...
CCAGCTCCCTTTGCAGCACGGGGATCGAGCAGCCTGACCTCTCGACACGGCCCACGGCGTCTCGGGCTGCCTCGGGCGACGCCCCGAAACCGCGTCCCATCAGGAACAGCTGAAGTAGTTCGGCAGCATCGCGCGAGTCGATCAGAACATCGTGAATCAGATCGTTCAGTAAAGCCGTCAATTCCGCACGCGAGAATGTATCTTTCATGGCCGTTATCACCTACGACTCCGACCCTCACCGCCCTGCCTCATCAAGAGTGCTTTGCAAATGGCACATGATCTCATCCACATAGGTTTCCCTCGAGGATCGCGCGAGAACCGGTTGGCGTTCGTCTTTCCAAATCCCTCAAGCGACGCGCGCCTTTTGCCAACACAGCCCAGGCCAGTGCTTTCAGGTCCGGATCCACAGAGTTCGTAGCCCTTAGCAGTTCCTTGCCTGCGTCTTGCTGTCCGAACCTGCACCACATCACTCCACAAAGAAAAACGTAGTTGCCGTCCATTTCCGTTTCCTCCTCTCCAGCGCCGAGGAACATCATTGGTACCCCAGCACGATGTTGCAACCACCTCTTCCGCTGCTCCAACTGCAATCCAACTGCCAACAGCAGCCCGTTTAAAAGAAAGACGGCTGTCTCGCCAAACTATCTAAAGTAGGGGTCTAATCGACCAAAGTCTGGATGCTTTAGCCGAAAGCGAGATTGCCTTAACTGTCGCAATCACGCTAGCATCAGGGCATGTCGGTGGAACGAACGTCCCAAATAATTGCGATTATTGATGACGATGAGGCGATGCAAGATTCGCTGCGCGACCTCATTGAGGCGGCTGGGCTTGAGGCACGGTGCTTCGGATCGGCGGAAGAATTCCTCGAATCCGATTTGCATCGCAAGGCCGCGTGCTTGATCCTTGATGTCCGCATGCCGAAGATGTCGGGTCTGCAGTTGCAGGCCAAGCTGAAGGAAGAGGAATCCAACGTTCCGATCATCTTCATTACTGCCCATGGAGACGCCAGAATGCGGATCCAAGCAATGAGAGAAGGTGCAGTCGAGTTCCTGGCAAAACCGTTCGATCATCAACTGTTGCTCAAAAGGGTCCGTGCTGCATTTGATATGTGAGCAACCTCGGTTATTGCAGTCGCGTGGGGAGCCTTAAGTGGAGAGGTTTCTGTGGGAGATTTTGCAATAGTCACGAACCCTGGGCCGGATCAGGTCGAACGCACGTTCGAGCGGATCATCGGCACTAGCGCTGCCCTCGAATCTGTTCTCGACCAGGTGGAGCAGGTTGCCCCCACAGACTCGACTGTCCTTATCGAAGGGGAAACCGGCACGGGAAAAGAACTCATTGCTCACGCCATTCACAATGCAAGTCAGCGCTGCGGGCGTGCTTTTATCAAGCTGAACTGCGCGGCCATTCCCCTGGATCTTCTCGAAAGCGAGTTGTTCGGTCACGAGAAGGGTGCTTTTACCGGTGCGATTGCGCAGAAGATCGGGCGCTTCGAAATGGCTGACAAAGGCACGCTGTTCTTGGATGAAGTCGGTGACATCCCGCCTGCCCTGCAGCCGAAGTTGCTGCGTGTATTGCAAGAGCAGGAGTTTGAGCGTTTAGGGAGCGGTCGCACGCACAAAGTGGATGTCAGGCTTGTGGCCGCGACAAATCGGGGTCTGGCCAAGATGGTAGCTCGCGGTCAATTTAGGAGTGATCTGTACTATCGTCTGGACGTCTTCCCCATCCTGCTGCCCTCGCTCCGAGAGAGGCGGGAGGACATTCCCGCGCTTGTCACACATTTCGTGAAGCTGTTTAGCCGCCGCATGGGGAAGCAGGTCGACAGCATTCCTCCGGAAACCATGGCTGCCTTCCAGTGGTACTCGTGGCCTGGCAACATTCGCGAGTTGCAGAACTTAGTGGAACGCTCGGTTATCCTTTCGCGGGACGGCGTGCTCCCAAACCCACTTCACAAAAAGCAAACAGAACTCATGATCCCCAGTCTGCATCGCACCCGAACTTTCCACTCATCGATGACCTCGGAAGACTCGGATCGCGCTTTGATTTTGGAAACACTTGAGCAGGCCGGCTGGATCGTCGGTGGACCGCGCGGCGCAGCGGGGAAACTGGGACTAAAACGAACCACGCTGCTTGCCAAGATGAGAAGGCTGGGGATCTCGCGGCCTATTCCCCAAGACGGACCTGACGTGATCGGCTTCGCGCGAGAAGACGTCTAGGCGTGAAATTCGACTGGTATAAAAAGTCGAGCAGCGGCCCGAAGATTACATCACAATCGCCGGGATTCTAGTCTTCCGAGAAAAAGTAGACCCTGGCCAACGGGGAGTGACGTTTTTCGCTTATGCGCGTGAATCAGGCTGAAATCGCAGCGGCGAGTCCCCTTGAAACAGCTTCTGCAATGTCGGCCATTCCTTGACGACTCACTGCTGACCGGTGCGGACTTGGGTTAGGGCGGATCCGTCCGTGGAGGAACGTTGAGATGCTTCCAAACCCAACCTGGGCCGCTTTGAACTCGAGTTCTTTCACGGTCGCGTGCGTCACTGCAATCGCACTGGTGACCGGCAGTGCTTGTCTCGCACAAGTCGCTGGAGGGACTATTTCTGGGAGTGTGAGAGACAGCTCCGGACGCGCGATTGCAGGAGCACAGGTTGCTGTTAAGAACTCCGAAACGGCCATCCTCCGGTCCATAGACGCAGACAACGACGGGACCTACACGGCTCCGAACTTGGTGGCTGGTACATATCAGATCAGTGCGTCCAAGGAAGGATTTGCAACGCTTGTGAGATCGGGTGTTCTTGTCACGGTAGGCTCCGAGGAGGTAATCGATTTCAAGCTAGGCCCAGGCGAGGTTAAGACGAAAATCGAAGTTTCAGGCACACCGCCCGCTATCCAATTGGCCAGTTCGACCTTGGAGGCAACCGAGAACTCCACGACGGTTCGCGAACTGCCTCTGAACGGGCGCGACTGGACCACTCTGGCACAGCTCCAACCGGGAGTTACCGGCGTGTATCAACTCCTGCCTGGTCTGAGTAATCAACGGGCAAACCGCGGTCTCGGGATGCAGTTAAGCATCGGCGGAACACGGCCACAAGGAAACAACTACCGACTCGATGGGATCAGCATAAACGACTATTCCAACGCAGGGCCCGGCAGCGTTCTCGGTGTCTTGCTCGGCGTAGAGGCGGTTCAGGAATTCTCTGTTGTAACAAACAGCGCGCCAGCCAGTTATGGCAGGACGTCGGGAGGAGTGATCAATTCTATTACGCGCTCTGGCACAAATGAGCTACGCGGCTCTGCTTATGAGTTTTTGCGCAACAGCGCGCTTGACGCCCGCAACTTCTTCGACATAACTCACTCCCCGCCCCCATTCCGGCGCAATCAGTTCGGAGCCGATGCCGGAGGGGCCATTATCAAAAGCAAGTTCTTTCTTTTTGGGGATTACGAAGGAATTCGTCAGCTGCTTTCAGCAACAACCGTGGACATTGTGCTTTCTGCCGCGGCGCGCACCGGACAACTGACTGCAGGTAGTGTTAGTGTGGATCCGAGAGTAGAGCCGTACCTAGCGCTCTATCCCCTTCCGAACGGTCCGGTCAAGGGCGATATCGGCAATTTCACGCTCCCAACTCCGCATAACACCAACGAGGACTTCTTTACCTCACGCTCGGACTTCACAATCGGGAAGAGTGATAGCCTGTTCGGAACTTACATGTTCGACAACGGAAAAACGGAGGGACCTGATTCATTTAATAACAACATCATCGGGACCCTGTCCCGTCGTCACGCCGCGGTTCTGGAGGAAACGCACTTATTCGGCGCCCAAATGGCCAACACTGCACGATTGGGTTTTAGCCGTGTAGTCTCGCAAGCGGCAAAGAGTTTAAAGGCGATTAACCCTTTGGCGGCAGATACGTCGCTCGGCTTTTTGCCTAACCAACCCGTGGGAGTTATAACGAACTCGGAGCTCTCGACGTTTCCAGGGGGCTTTGGCGCCGTCGGCGAGTTCGATTATCATTACAACTCCTATCAGTTCTACGATGATGCGTTCGCGACGTTAGGAACTCATTCCCTAAAGTTTGGTTTTGCTTTTGAAAGCATCCGCGACAACGAACTGGGCAAAACCAGTCCGCTGGGCCAGTTCGTGTTCGGATCACTCTCCGCCTTCCTGCAGGACCAGCCAACGTCGCTTAACGCGCCAATCGGAAGCGGAATCACGCCACGCAACCTCCGGCAGTCTATTTATGCGGGATACGTTATGGATAACTGGAGAGCGAGGCCCAATTTGACTCTCAATCTGGGGCTGCGTTATGAAGCAGCGACGGTCGTGAGCGAAGCACATGGGAAACTCTCGAATCTGCCATCGTTGACTTCAACAACCCCACACCTCGGAGATCCTTTCTTCTCGAATCCGACGAAGCTCGATTTTGAACCGAGGGTGGGCTTTGCGTGGGATCCTCTAGGTAACGGTAAGACATCCATCCGCAGTGGATTCGGAATATTCGATAATTTACCTCTCCCATATTTGTTTGCGGTGACGAGCCTGCTGTCGGCTCCGTTTTTTGAGTTGGGTGACGACACGAACCTGCCGCAGGGATCGTTTCCGAACGGAGCATTTTCGCTATTAACGACCCCCACGCTTCGCTACGCGTATATTCAGCCAAGTCCTCCACGCAGCTATGACATGGAGTGGAACTTCAACATTCAGCAGAGCATTGCTCCGGATACGGTGCTGCAGGTGGGCTACACGGGATCACGCGGTGTTCATCTTCCCTACTTCACGAACAATTTCGACATGGTGCTTCCAACGTTGACACCCCAGGGCTACGTATGGCCGGTAAATGGAACTCCTCTGAACCCGAACGTAGGCCAGATTTCCGGCACTATATGGAACTCCGATTCCATTTTCCATTCCCTTGAAATGCAGGTAACTCGCCGACTCAGCAAAGGGTTGCAAGCCGGGGTGTCATACGCGTGGGGCAAGATTATTGACTCGAGTTCGGCATCGGCGTTCATCGATAACTACGCGAACAGCTCCCCTCGGCTTTGGTTCGATGAACGCAACGGGCGTGGACTCGCCGACTTCGACATACGTCAAAACCTCACGGTCAACTACATCTGGGAAATCCCGAGTTTCAGAGCGAGGTCACGAGCAATGCAATGGGCATTAAACGGTTGGCAATGGGGTGGGATTCTACACGTTGCTTCCGGCGAACCGTTCACACCTATAATCACCGGAGACCCGTTAGGAATGAAGGGCGATCAGTTCGACCGGCCGGATGTACTGAGAGGACCGGGATGCAGTGGCTCCCTTGTGAATCCAGGAAATCCGCTTGACTACATCAAAACGCAGTGTTTTGCTTTTCCGAACCCGAGAACGCGGTTTGGGGATGCGAGCCGCAATATTCTCATCGGTCCAGGCATTCTCAATCTGGATACCTCTCTATTTCGCAACATAGGCGGCTCAGAGAAGTTTCATGCCCAATTCCGAGCCGAGTTCTTCAACGTGTTGAATCACACGAATTTTGCGTCGCCAGTGGTCCCGACGAACAATACCAGCCTGTTTGGAGCTAACGGAGGCCCGATTTCTTCGGCGGGCGTCCTCACCTCCACGACAACCACATCACGCCAGATACAGTTCGGGCTGAAGCTGATCCGGTAGACATGCGCTAGAAAAACCGAGGGCCGATGCTTGGCTCATTGAATCAGTTCGCGTCGCTTAGTATGAGCGTATCGGAGGGCCGGCTGTTGGGTTGAGACCTGCGCCGGGGCGATTTTGCACACAGTTCACGGCAAATTGGCGGGCGCGATGCTGGCGGGCATGCTGATAGCGAGAACTTGTGCGTTCGCACTGAATCCGGCGCTAGACGTCAGCCAATACGCGCATACAGCCTGGAAGATTCGGGACGGCTTTGCCAAGGGATCCATTCTCTCAATCACCCAGACACCCGACGGGTACCTCTGGCTTGGGACAGCGTTCGGCTTGTATCGCTTCGATGGCGTCCGAAACGTCCTCTGGCGGCCGCCGCCAGATCAACACCTCCCCTCCAGCACCATCACGAGCCTAGTCGCGTCGCGCGACGGGACTCTTTGGGTGGGCACAAGAAATGGGCTGTCAAGCTGGAAGAACGGTAAGCTCACTCAGTATGCGGAGCTGGCTGGATTGGCCATTCGTGCTTTAGTTGAAGATCATGACGGCTCGATATGGGCCGGCACGAATGGGTCTCCTGGGCCTCCCGATGGAAAACTCTGCGAAATTCGAAATGGCAGCGTTCGGTGCCACCCGCAAATGGGCGGTGTTACCCACGGCGTCTTCGGGTTGCATGAGGACGATAAGGGGAATCTCTGGGTCGGATTAGAGATGGGCGTGTGGCGATGGAGACCTGGACCGGCAGAATTCTATGCGGTGCCAGGCCTGTCGAACGGAAGAATGCAGGGCATGGCCGATAGTGAGGATGGCAGTGTCTTGATTGCCGCAGGCGCAGTCATGCGCCTGGCTGATGGAAAAGCGGAGGCGGTATATCGGTTCCCCACTGCGAGGCGGGGGTTCCGGTTCCTAGGAATGCTCCGCGATCGCGACGGCGCCCTGTGGGTCGGACCTGCGGGCCGGGGCATCGTGCATATACACCAGGGACGGACCGATGTGTTTTCAGAATTGGACGGCCTGTCCGGCGACGACATTTACGATTTGTTTGAGGATCGTGAGGGCAATATTTGGGTCGCCACCGTCAACGGGCTCGACCGTTTTCACGAGCTTCCCGTTGTCACGTATTCCAAGAAACAAGGTTTATCGGATATTCCCTGGGGGGGCATGTTAGCGGCGAGGGACGGAAGCGTTTGGTTCGCTACCCTTAATGGGTTGAACCACCTGAGTCACGGCCAGGTAGCGGTGTACCGCCAGCACAGGACGGCGCGCGGGCAAGAGGTTGTCGGCAGCGGACTACCGGATGAGGGGGTCGGATCCCTCTTTCAGGACTCTCGCGGGCGAATCTGGGTTTCCACGCTAACCGGAATCGGCTACCTGGAGAAGGACCGGTTTATTCCTGCGGCGGCTCCCGGTGGGTTGGTGGAGTCCCTGACCGAGGACACTTCGGGGAATCTTTGGATCGCCAACCGCGACCTCGGCCTCTTACGATTGTCTCAGGATAATGTGTTCCCACCTATTCCCTGGGCCACATTTAGACGCAAGGATCCTGCGGTTGTTCTGGCTACGGATCCTTTGCATGGCGGCATGTGGCTCGGATTTTCTCAGGGCGGCGTCGCTTGGTTTCGTGACGGTCAGGTCCAGTCATCTTATTCGGCCGCCGATGGCCTGGGCGAGGGCCGTGTCAATCAACTTCGGTTCGACGGGGAAGGCGCGCTTTGGATCGCCTCCGAGGGCGGACTCGGTCGATTGAAAAACGGCCGCATCGCCACGTTAGCGAGCAAGAGCGGTTTGCCTTGCGACGCGGTCCAATGGACCATGGAAGACGACGCCCAATCGGTCTGGATAATGATGCCCTGCGGCTTGGTACGGGTTGCGCGCTCCGAGTTGGACGCGTGGACCGGTGCTGCAGACAAGACAGCCCGCACAATCCACGCCACGGTTTTCGATAGTTCGGACGGACTAAGGCTTCTCGCTGTGGTTGGAGATTATACGCCGCGCGTTGCCAAGTCAGCAGATGGGAAACTCTGGTTTAGTGTTCCCGACGGCATCAGCGTTGTCGATCCGCACCTGATTCCCTTCAACAAGCTCCCACCACCGGTGCATATCGAGAAGGTCGCCGCCGACCGCAAGGAGTATAGGGAAAATTTGTCGGGTGAGGCGCAATCGAAGCCCGACCTGCCCCCGCTGGTGCGCGAGCTAGAGATCGACTACACAGCCCTCAGCCTCGTCGCGCCGGAGAAAATATTATTTCGCTACAAGCTTGAAGGCTGGGATCAAGATTGGCAGGACGCTGGCGCTCGCCGCCAGGCGTTCTACAGCAACCTTCCTCCGCGCAATTACACGTTCCGCGTGAAGGCGTGCAATAACAGCGGCTTATGGAACGAAGCGGGCACGACCCTCGATTTCTCCATCGCTCCGGCTTACTATCAAACTTACTGGTTCCGGTTGTCGTGTTTTGCAGCCTTCGTTGCGCTGCTTTGGGTACTTCATCGATGGCGCGTTCATCAGCTCACGAACCAGGAAAAGCGTCTGCGAGAAGCTGTCGAAACAATTCCAGCGATGACTTTCACTACATTGTCTGACGGCTCCAATACATTTGTGAACAAGCGCTGGACCGAATACACCGGGCTTTCTGTCGAGCAGACTTCAGGCGCAGGTTGGCAGCGTGCGATCCACCCTGAAGATCTTGTGCGCCATTTGGAAAAGTGGCGCATCTCTGTTGCAACCGGACAGCTTTTCGAAGACGAGGTGCGGTTCCGTCGCGCCACTGACGGGGAATATCGCTGGTTTCTGGTGCGTGGTGTCCCACTTCGGGACCAGCATGGAAAGATTGTTAAATGGTACGGAACCCTTACGGACATTGAAGATCGCAAACGCGCCGAAGAAGCGCTTCAACAAAGCCAATTGTATCTCGCGGAGGGGCAGCGCCTTGCCCTCATGGGAAGTTGGGCCTTCGACGCAGATGGATTCGAATACTGGTCCTCCGAGTTGTTTCGGATCTATGGTCTTAAACCGAGTGGCAAGCCGCCAACAGTAGAAGAATATTTGGCTCTTGTACACCCGGAAGATCGCGCGTTCATGAATCAAGGAATTACGAACATGTTGGCCGACCATCGCCCATTCGACTTTACAAAACGAATTGTGCGGCATGACGGAGAGATTCGTCACATACGCTGTGTGGGTGTTCCGGCCATGCAAGGAGGGACTTTCCACGGTTTCCTTGGGACAGGAATGGATGTTACGGATCAAGAGCGATTAACGGAGGAACTGCGCCGGAGTGAAAGTCATCTTGCCGAAGCGCAAAAGCTGACCCATACTTGCAGCTGGGCTTGGCGCTTAGCGGATCGGAAGATTGTGCACCTCTCCGAGGAGTGGTACCGGATTTACGGCTTCGATCCAGCCGAGGGAGCGCCGACTTGGGAAGAGTATCTCGAACGCGTCCACCCGGAGGATCGCCTTGAGTGGAAGGGCATGTTTGAACGGGCAATCGTGGAAAAAGCTGATTACGATCAGGAGTTCCGTATCCTTTTACCGAATGGAACGGTGAAGTGGATCCACACTGTTGGCCATCCCGTCCTTTCCAACACCGGAGGTTTGGAGGGGTTCGTAGGCAGCTCGACCGACATTACGGAGCTCAAATCTGCCGAGCAAGAGCGTGAAAGGTTGCGGCAACTAGAGGCCGATCTGGCACATACCAATCGTGTGAGCACGTTGGGGGAAATGGCCGCGTCGCTAGCACACGAGATCAAGCAGCCCATCGCTGCCGCCATCACCAGCGCCAACAGCTGCATTGAATGGCTGGCACACGAACCGCCCAATCTTGATCGCGCCCGTGCGGCAGCAGCCAGAATCGATAGGTACGGGAATCGTGCGGCTGAGATCATCGACCGTATACGTTCGTTCTACCGTAAGTCTCCTCCACAACGTGAGTTGGTCGACGTAAACGGAATTATCCAGGAAATGCTCATGCTGCTGGAAGGTGAGGCTACGCGATCCTCAATTGCCATGCGCCCGAACCTCTCCGCCGAACTCCCTAAAATCATAGTAGACCGGGTGCAGCTGCAGCAGGTGTTCATGAACCTCATGCTCAACGCCATCGAAGCCATGACGCCCTCAGGCGGAGAGCTTACGATTAAGTCGCAACTACAGGACGGTCAACTCCAGTTCTCGGTCAGCGACACGGGCGTGGGGTTGCCAATGGAGAAGATGGATCAGATCTTTTCTGCATTCTTTACCACTAAGCCGCAGGGCAGCGGTATGGGGTTGGCCATCAGCCGTTCCATTGTGGAGTCTCATGGCGGGCAGTTGTGGGCAAGCGCTAACAGTGGAGCGGGCGCAACTTTTTATTTCACCCTACCGATCCAGGTCACGGAGTCGTCGCCCTTAGTTGCTTAGATTTTTTAACTGGGCGTACTCGTCTTTGGCTTGTCGATAGACAGGAAGATCGGGGTCGGCGTCTTTCCAAATGCTAAGGAATTCTTCGTAAGATTTACGGGCGGATACGTTGTCGCCCATCATCTTCTGCGCGCGGCCGAGTTGGAGCCGGGCCAGGGGTCCGATGACATGTCTCACGCTAAAGCCGGGATTGTCGATCAGCTTTTGGAACTGAGCCGCGGCCGATTGGCCATCGCCGAGCCCTATGTATGCGAGTCCGCGGATGTAGGCGGGGTATACATAGTCGAACAATCCCGTAAACGCCAGATCGTACCTGGCGGTGCCGCGGAGAAGATCGATGGCTGCCGCCGGATCGTGTTGCCGCAGCTTGATCGCGGCCCGGATGGTGGGAATGAAGTAATGCTGCACGAGCGTGTCCTCAGGCCTTTCCGCGCTGATCTGGTCTGCGAGTCTACCGGCTTCCGCTGTTTGTCCTGATCGCGCGAGCGCGAACGCGAGGGCGATCTTGCCATTGCGATCTAGCGGGCTGCCAGTTTCCTTGCTTTCATAGCGTCGAGCTTGCACGTCCTCTCCGACTTCGGCATCCTCCAGGGCCGAGAGGATCACCCACCAGTCAGCATTGGTAGCCTTCGAGGTTCGCCCCAAAGCTTGCAGTCGCAGA
>Ga0185299_10007920_pt1 | contig 10688 bp, 15 predicted proteins | sample PaiPotPPA55metaG_FD_128002 | JGI IMG/M metagenome (GOLD analysis project Ga0185299, IMG submission 128002) | Iron sulfur acid spring bacterial and archeal communities from Banff, Canada, to study Microbial Dark Matter (Phase II) - Paint Pots PPA... ...
CAGCCACGGCCAGAAGCGCTCCGGTCAGGGGCAACAGGTAGGTTGACGAAGCGAGGAAGCCGAGCCCCAGCGAAGAGATCAGCGCGGCGTAAGCTGGCCAGCATAGGGAACAGGCCAGAATGGGAAGCAAGGAAACCGCCACTCCCGGTATTGTCAAGAGTCCCAACTTGCGTGGTTCTCGTGCATTGATTGCGTCAGCCATTGTGACCTCCTACGTATTGTTCGAACCAGCCGTTTGCCTCCAGACTGTCCAGGATCGGGCAATCCTTGGTCCTCCCGCGCCGGGAACAGGCGGCAACCAGGTCGGAGAGAGCATCATTCATGTGTTGAAGAGCCTGAATCTTCCTCTCGATGTCAGCGATCTTCACCTCCGTTCGTTCCCGCACGCGGTCGCAGGTATCGATCGTGTTGACGCGCAGCGTCAGCAATTCCCTGATCTCGTTTAGCGAGAAGCCCAGCACCTTCGCGTGCCTGATAAACCTGAGGCGTCTGAGCGCGTCATCTGGGAAAACGCGATATCCCGACATCGAGCGCGACGCACGCGGAAGCAACCGGCGCCGTTCGTAATATCGAACGGTCTCGCGGTTCACATGGGCCTGCTTGGCCAGCTTGCCGATCGTCAGCTGTTCCATCGAACCAACTCAGGGTAACGGTACCCCGACTCCGGCTGCTCTCAGACTTGCTTCGTCGGGGCCATTGGCCGTGCAGCACGCGGCGAGCCGGCCATCGATCGCAATGGCTGGAACGGTACGAACTCCGTAACTCTTCGCCTTTACCGCGACCGCTGGATCGCGCATGTCGAGAACGTCCACGTCGCACGAAGAGCACCCGATGCGTTCTACAATTGCCACCACGTCGTCGCAGGCCGAGCACCCGGCGCTGAAGATTTCGATCTTGCGTTTGGAACTCATGTTCACACCTCCTGCTGAACAAGAGCCTACACCCTGTACCTACGTACAAGGTCAAGCTTGTCCAAGAGGCCAAGTGGAATCGAAACATGCCGTCGGGCGCGACCATTGCCGCCGCGATCGGAGCCCTCAGGCATTTTCAGTTCCTGCAGCGACGCAAACGGTCGTAGGTGACGTTCCCGGTCAGGCAAATCGCCAGCCAGCAGCCGCCGAGGGCGAGGCCGCCGATAGTAGCGCTCAGAAGACGCCCTGCATAAAGCCCACCCAACCCGACCAGCAAAACGACGTACAGCGCAATTACTACCGCGAGCGTCTGCATCCGCCAACTCCGTGTATGTGCCGCCACTGCTTACGCCGCGATCCCAGGCCGAGATCCATGCCGTAGCGCTGGGCGCGGCGCCGCCAAGCCGCAGTGAGTTGGTCCTGCCGCGTTACGGTCCAGCGCCAGAGCGCGAGCATCGCGACGGTGAATGCAAACATGATGAGGATTCCGGCGCCGAGCGATCCCTGACAAACCGGCGGCGAACGGAGCGAAGGCGCGCCCCACCGCGACGAAGCGCGCGACCAGCACCGTAGCGCTGCCCCATCGCTCGAATTAAGACTCGATTCGCAGGCGATGCTGTTCATACTGGCGGTGCGCGAACGACCACCGCGCCAGCACGGCCTCGCCGCGATACCGTCCGAGGGCCTAGCCGCCGAGGTCGCCTACGATTGCGGCGCCGGCAACGCTCGCGAATGCGAGCGATGGAGAAAACGCGCCCGTCGCGGACAGCGCGCCGGCGATCAACGCGGCCATCTCGCCAGGAAACAGAAGACCGATGAAGGCTGAGGACTCCAGCATGATCACGAGAAAGATCGCCACCAACGCCCAAATCCCGACGTGAGCGAGCAAGGCCTCAAGCGTGGCGATCATCGAGCCGGTCCGAAATTTCCGTAGCGCAACGCCAGGGTCGGAAGCACCAGCAAGTTGAGCATGGTCGAGGTGAAGAGCCCGCCCAGAATGATGACCGCCATCGGGCCTTCGATCTCGCGACCCGGCGCGCCGCTGCCGAGCGCGAGTGGCAACAGTCCGAGCGCGGTCACGATGGCGGTCATCAGAATCGGAACGAGGCGCTCCGACGCGCCGCGCAACGCCGTCGCTGGACCCCACGTCATTCTTTCGACCGAAACCAGGTGATCGAAGTGGGAGATCATCATGATCGAGTTGCGCATCGTGACACCGAACAATGTGACGAACCCAACCATCGATCCCAGCGAGAGCCATCCGCCGGTGACGAGCGCAGCGAGCACACCACCAACGAACGCGAAGGAGACATTCACCAACACCAGCATCAGGTTCCTGACATTGCCAAACGCGATAAAGAGCAGACACACGATCACGACGGCTGCGATCAGGGAGTTCACCAGAATCTCATGTTCGGATTGCGCGCGCGCCTCGGCCGCGCCGCTGAATTCGATATAGGTGCTACTCGCGAGCGTGACCTGCTGGCGTATCGCCCGCTCGGCGGCTGCAACAAGAGATGTGAGATCGCTGCCTTGGACATTGCACTTGCTGACCATGGGCTGAGGCGTTCTGGTATATGCCGATGACCCGGCTGCCTTGCGGTACGAGCAGCTATTTTCCCGTGGCGCTGTCGAAGATGTTCTGACTGGCCTGGGCGAGGATCGGAACGGGTCGAGAGTGGCAGCGGCTCATCTTCCCGAACCCCTCGAGCATGGATCTCCCATCGATGCCGGGAGCCGATCAGGACGGCTACGCGGGTGTCACCGACGAGGTGAACAACCACTACCTGAGGACGTTCGGAACCGCTGGGCTCATGAGTCTCATCAGCGCGGGCCAGATGGTTGCGCGCTGCCAAAAAATCGTTGATTTTACTGGTGCGCCCCCTTAGCTCAGATGGATAGAGCACAGGATTCCTAATCCTGGGGCCGTGGGTTCGAATCCCGCAGGGGGCGCCAGATTTTCGCGCGAATGGATTAAGCCGTCATCCCCAATGGTTTCGCTTGTCGAGCCGAGCTTAGGCCGACTTTGGCTGTTTGACCAAAAGACGCCAGCTCAGATTATTGCCCGCCCCGATTCATTCCTTTTCAGGTCGCGCAAGACGGCCAGCACTACTCTGCCTGGGCGCGCTCCTCGAAGTGGCGACATAATAGGATTGTGGGCAAGCCGGTGCCGCAGCGTCTGTGGTCTGTGTGTTCCTCCGGAGTTCTGCGTCGGGGCTTCATGCTATTGAATACGAAGGTGCTGAATGACCCACCACGGTGGAAAGAACTCGCATATGAGGCGTATGCTTGCCACGACAGTGTCTCCGTAGTCGGTCCGAGCTTGCGCCGATGGAAGGACCAAAAACGCGGCTCCGACAGAGATCGTTACCGCAAGAGTAATGATTCAGGCTAAGGGAGCCGTTTTAGATAGGAGATTCTGAAGACATGTATCCATCGGAATCTCAGCTCCGGCTCATGATCGATACCATCCCCGCGCTGGCGTGGTGCTGTCTGCCCGATGGCACCACTGAATTCAGCAATAAACGATGGCTCGATTACACCGGGTTTTCACAAGCCGAGGCTCTCGGCCGGGGATGGCAACGCGCAGTTCATCCGGACGATTTGGAAAAGCTCGTCGAGACGTGGCGAGCCATTCTGGTTTCTGGAGAACCGGGCGAGGCCGAAGCCCGCATGCGGCGGTTCGATGGAGAGTATCGGTGGTTCCTGATTCGTGCCGAACCGGTTCGCGACGAGCATTGCAACATCGTCAGATGGTACGGCACGAGTACGGATATCGAGGAACTGAAGCGAGCGGAGAAGGAGCTTCGCGACCTCGTTGACTACGTTCCACAACTCATTGTTATCCGCGAGCCAGACGGACGCAGTATATACGCCAACCGAGCCACTCTTGACTATCTTGGCCGCACCTTCGAGGAGTTTCTAGAACCAGGCTTTGATCAGACAGTGATCCATCCGGACGATTGGAACAAGGTGACGAGCACGCTCCAGCGGAGCTCCCGCGGCCAGCCGTTCGAACTCGAAGCACGAATGAGGGGGAAGGACGGCCTCTATCGCTGGTTCCTGTATCGCTTCAACCCTCTTCGGGACTGTGATGGACGCGTCCTTCGTTGGTTCGTGACTGGTACTGAAATCGAAGCTCTGAAACAATCGGAAGAGAGGGTGCAGAATGAGAACCTCGCGCTCCGCGAGGAAATCGACAAGGCTTCGATGTTCGAGGAGATCGTCGGAACTTCGTCTACTCTGCGAGCGGTCTTAACTCGAGTCAGCAAGGCCGCCCCGACTGAATCCACGATCATTATCTCCGGCGAAACCGGAACCGGCAAAGAGCTTATCGCCCGCGCGATCCACAAGCGGTCGCCACGATCATCGCGGGCATTCGTGAGCGTGAACTGTGCGGCGATCCCGCAATCGTTGATCGCCTCGGAGCTCTTCGGTCATGAGAAAGGAGCGTTCACTGGAGCGTCGCAGCGCCGTCTCGGGCGCTTCGAGATGGCCCAAGGCGGTACGCTGTTCCTCGACGAGGTCGGCGAGCTTCCCTGCGAGACTCAGATCGCCCTGTTGCGTGTCCTGCAGGAGCGTCAGTTCGAGCGGGTCGGCGGTAATCAGCCAATTCGAGCGGACGTTCGCGTGATCTCCGCCACCAACCGAGATCTAAAAGCCGCCATGGCAACTGGCGCTTTTCGCAGCGACCTATTCTATCGCTTGAGCGTGTTTCCCATCGAGATTCCCCCCCTCCGGGAAAGAAAGGACGATATCCCAATCCTCGTCGAGTACTTCATCGACCGCTACGCGACCGAAGCAGGGAAGAACATACGGTATGTCAGCAAAAAGAGCATGGAACTGCTTCAGTCATATCCCTGGCCCGGCAACGTTCGCGAGCTGCAGAATGTAATCGAGCGCTCTGTAATCCTTTGTGAAACGGAAACGTTTTCAGTCGACGAGAGTTGGCTGTCCCACGATATCGATCACGCGGTGCCGGCGGGCCAGCCGCTAGTCCAAATGCTGGCGACCCAGGAAAAGGCGTTGATCGAAACAGCACTGGCTGAAACACGCGGCCAGGTGTCCGGCCCCACGGGCGCGGCGGCGAAACTCAGCATGCGCCCGTCGACGCTGGAATCCAAGATCAGAATACTTAAGATAAACAAACATCGCTTCAAAGCCCCTAGCGAGGGTCTTTCGGAATCCTCGCGATCCACTCGCGGAGGTAGGCGGGGCAATTTTGGAATTTGATGCCATCTGCATTCCAGCGCGCGAGATCCGCCACCAATTCCCGATCGACGCGTTTCACCTCTCTGAGATCCAAAACGATTGGAAGAGCCTCTCCATCGAAGGCCGCTTGCAATTCTGTGGCATGCTCGGCGTCGATATGGCCACTGAGCGTGAAGAGGACGAAGTCAGGATTCGCAGACCTTACGATCTTGAGCATTCGATTTTTCCCGCGCTACAGGCCCCGAAAAACCCGCGTGTAGAGTCTTTCACGAGCTTCGCTGATATTCATAGAGCCAGATATGTGCCACGGCACGCCCCCGCGCGAAACGTCCCCTTTTCAGCCAAGACATAAGGCCCCGCGACAATAGCGAAATCAACCGAAGTCGCGAGTCTTCACGAATTCGCGAAAACTCACGGATGCGTGTTCGTCGCGCCCGGTTGTGACGCTTTACGAATCAAGGATAAGGCGCGCGCATGGTGACGGGTACGACGCTTGCACAGCGCTCGTTTGTATCAACGATCGAATTTAACTCAGCTAGAAAAGGAGTCGCTCATGTCTAAGATGAAACGCAGCGAGAAAGGACTGCTGACCCCGGACAATTGTGTGGTCGCGCTGATCGATCACCAGCCTCAGATGCTTTTTGGCGTCTCCAATTTCGACCGCCAATCGATCATCAACAACACCGTCGCGCTCGCAAAGGCGGCAAGGGTTTTTGATCTTCCCGTGGTCCTCAGCACGGTGGAAAGCAAGAGTTTCAGCGGAAATATCTGGCCGCAAATCAAGGCTGTCTTTCCGAACCAAATCCCCATCGAACGTACTTCGATGGATGCCTGGGACGACAAGAACTTCGTTGCCGCGATCGAAAAGAGCGGTCGAAAGAAGATCGTTCTGGCCGGACTGTGGACGGAGACCTGCGTCGCGTTGCCAACCATCCAGGCCATTCACGACGGCTACGAAATCTATGTGGTCGAAGATTGCTGCGGCGACGTTAGCCAGCTCGCGCACGACAATGCGATGAAGCGCGTGGTGCAGGCTGGCGCGAAGCCGGTCACCTCACTTTCCGTGATGCTCGAGTGGCAGCGCGATTGGGCGGAGACAGACACCTACGACGCCGTCATGGACATCGTGAAGAGTCATTACGGCGCATACGGAGCAGGCGTCGAGTACGCGTACACCATGGTCCACGGCGCGGCGCCGACAAAGCTTCCTGAGTACGTAGTACCGTCGGGGGCGGCTGCACACAAACAATGACTTGAGGTGGAGTGTCCTATAGAAAGCGCAATAAGGAGCCACGCATGCAGCACGACTGTATATTGCACAACGCGAGGATCGCGACGAATGGAGTGCCGTCGTTTGCCGAGGCGCTCGCTATCAAAGACGGCAAAATCAGCGCTGTCGGTTCGGATGATGAAATCCTGCGGCAACGTGGACCGGCGACTAGTGTGATTGACGCCAAGGGCCGGACGGTGATTCCTGGCCTCAACGATTCGCATATGCATCCAATCCGCGGCGGGCTTAACTACAACATGGAGCTGCGTTGGGATGGTGTGCCATCACTGGCCGACGCGCTGCGCATGCTCAAGGAGCAAGCGGCGCGGACACCTGCCCCGCAGTGGGTGCGCGTCGTGGGCGGATGGACGGAGTTCCAGTTCGCGGAGCGACGGATGCCGACCCTCGACGAGATCAACGCCGCCGCGGCCGAAACGCCCGTTTTTGTTCTACACCTTTATGACCGCGCGTTTCTTAATGGCGCAGCACTACGCGCCGTAGGTTACACGAAAGACACCCCAGCACCTCCGGGCGGCGAAATTCAGCGCGATAAGCGCGGCAACCCGACGGGGCTCCTCATCGCACGTCCCAACGCGATGATTCTTTACTCCTCGCTATTCAAAGGGCCGAAGCTCGCGCGCGAGGACCAGATGAACTCGTCGCGCTTGTTCATGCGAGAACTCAGTCGGTTCGGAATCACGAGCGTGATCGATGCTGGCGGCGGATTTCAGAACTACCCCGACGACTACGACATCATCAACGAACTTCACAAGCGCGGCGAACTGACCGTGCGCTTCGCTTACAACCTATTCACGCAGAAGCCCAGTCAAGAACTCAGCGACTTCGAGCGTTGGACGCAGATGACGCGGCCCGGCGAAGGCGACGATTTCTTCCGGGTAAACGGCGCCGGTGAGATGCTCGTGTTCTCAGCGGCAGACTTCGAAGACTTTCTTGAGCCCCGCCCCGATATGCAACCGGTGATGGAAGAACAACTCAAGGCAGTGGTCCATCACCTGGTCGAAAACCGCTGGCCATTCCGCCTCCACACGACCTACGAGGAGACCATCACGCGCGCCTTGAACGTGTACGAAGAAGTGAATCGCGAGATCCCATTTGACGGTCTTCACTGGTTCTTTGACCACTGCGAGACGATCTCTGATCGCAACATCGAACGCGTCAAGGCACTCGGCGGCGGTATCGCCGTTCAGGACCGGATGGCGTTTCAGGGCGAGTATTTCGTCGATCGCTATGGCGCGAGGCAAGCGCGGCGCACTCCGCCCATCAGGAGGATGCTTGAGTTGGGCGTACCCGTCGGAGCGGGTACAGATGCGACGCGAGTCTCAAGCTACAACCCATTCCTGTCGTTGTACTGGCTCATTACAGGCAAGACCATCGGCGGAACCGCGCTCTACCGGGAGGACAACCGCCTCGAACGGTTGGAGGCGCTCCGTCTGTATACGGTTGGCAGCAGTTGGTTCTCTTCAGAGGACGGTAAGAAGGGTTCGATTTTGTTGGGCCAACTAGCCGACCTCAGTGTGCTCTCCGCGGATTACTTCTCGATTCCCGAGGATGAGATCAAGCGTCTGGAATCTGTGCTGACGATAGTGGGCGGCAAAGTAGTCTACGCGAATGAACCATTCGCAAAGCTCGCACCTCCGGCGTTGCGGGCGAGCCCCGACTGGTCGCCGGTCAAGCAGTACGGAGGTTACTGCCGGGCTCCATCCGCAAACGCGGGAGCGAATCTGCGTTCGGTAAAAGCCGTCAGCCAATCGCGTTCGCATATCTGGCATCCGCGCCATTTATGGGATTTCGGTTGCGATTGCTTCGCGTTCTAAGGAGGGCAGTATTGTGGCTGCTGCCATCATCGGACTCGTTCTTGGCCTGGTCATCGGCGCCGGATGCCGGTTCTTCGATATTCCGTCGCCAGCACCCCCGCGCCTGATTGGAGCGTGCCTCTTGCTCGCGATGACGGTGGGCTTCGTTACTGCCGACCATATTCTGCCGTCAGGGAAGACCCTAGTGCAACTGGGCACACCATGAAATCGATGATCGGCATTGTACTGGCCTTCGCATTGGGTTTCGCGTGCCGGGCATTCGGAATTCCGTCGCCGGCGCCACCTCTAATCCTTGGCGCGTTGCTAGTGATGACAATGACTATTGGTTACATCCTGGTTGATGGCTGGGTGGCGTCGCCGGCTCAGCATGCTACCGATTGCGCGGGACCGAGCGGGCTGGTCGCGTCTCAGACATTATCAAAACGTGCTGAGCACTGAGCTATGCAAGCGGTGCAATTCACCGAGTTCGGTCCGGTCTCGAACCTGGGCTTGATCACATTGCCCGGTATCAAGGTTGGTGCGCAACTGGGCAGTCCCTGGAGCAGAAACAACCCAAACATATAGATAGTCGGCAAAAGATGACTTCTAACGTTCAGGAAGCGTAGGCGGCCTACCTATGGAAAAGCCGAAGGAGATAAGTGTGATGAAGGACGCGATAGAAGATGGCGCTGTTTGTGGCCCAGAGGCCTGCGGGCCGACGACGCAACAAAGTGAGCGGGAAATCGCGGCGAAACCGGCGGCTTCTCATCACTTAATCGTCGTTTCCGACGTCATTTGTCCATGGTGCTTTATGGCCAAGAGGAATCTCGAGAAGGCACTTCAGATGCTCGGTCCAAAGTTGCAGGTGGAGATCACTTGGTCCGCTTTCGAGCTCAATCCCGAGATGCCCAAAGAGGGCATGGACCGCTATCAGTATCGCTCGAAGAAATTTGGCTCCTGGGATCATTCGCAGTCTCTCGACGCTCAAGTCGCTGAGGCCGGAGCGTCCGCCGGAATAGCATTTCGTCATGACCTCATTGCGCGAACGCCCAACACCTTCAACGCGCACCGCCTGATCAGGCTGGCGCAAGAGGAAGGCGTGCAGGATGCGGTGGTCGAGTCCCTGTTCCGAGCCTATTTCACGCAGGGGCAAGATGTCGGCGATATCAACGTCTTAGTTGGGATCGCAACTCAATCAGGCATTGCGAAAGACCGTGCAAGAGCCTTCATTGAGAGCACTGATGGTACGGACGTCGTTCGGCGCGATGCACAAATGGCTATAGCCTGCGGAATCTCCGCCGTCCCGACTTTCATCTTCGACGGCCACGTCCTCTTTTCGGGTGCTTTCAAGCCAGAGATGATGGCCGAGCGTTTACTTGCGGGTACGGTAGTCAATGCAAAACGATAAGCTCAACGGTATGCGTGCTGTAGTCGCCGGCGGCTCGATCGGCGGTCTGTGCGCGGGCCTGGCCTTGTGCGACGGCGGTGCAGACGTCGAAATCTTCGAGCGGCATCCCGGCCCCATGGAGACGCGCGGTGCCGGCATCGTCGTCCAGCATGAGCTGACTGAAATCCTTCGCCGCTACGGCGCGCCGTCCTTGCCTACCACATCGTGCAGAAGGCGGCGCTATCTCGACCCTCAAGGGGGCAACGGCCGGACTCAAGACATGCCGCAACAGTTTACCTCTTGGGAATCCATCTATCTCACGCTGCGAGCGGTTTTCCCGAACGAGAGCTATCACAGTGGAGCTACCCTTGAGGGGTTCGAAGGCACGCCGAACGGCGTCGCTGCGGATGTTGTCGGGCGTGGAACTGTTGCTGCAGATCTTCTTGTCTGTGCCGACGGCGCCCAGTCGGAGACGCGTCGCCGCCTGTTGCCGCAGGTGCGGGAACATTATGCGGGGTATATCGCGTGGCGCGGGACAGTAAACGAAGCCGCTGTCTCTGAGAGCCTTGCGACTTTCTTCGACGATTCCTTCACGTTTTCGGAGGCGCGGAGCGGCGGCCACATTCTCGTATATCTCATACCGGGTGCTAACGCGGATGCTGCTTTCGGCCATCGGTTGATCAATTGGGTCTGGTATGTTTCTGCTCGCGCTCAAGACCTCACGCTTTTGCTTACTGATCGCTACGGACGCCCGCATCATAATTCCTTACCGGAAGGTGAGGCGACGGATAAATCCGTGTCCGATTTATACATTCGCGCCCGGCACGAGGTTCATCCCCGCATGGCGGAGCTGATTGAGATGACGCCCGCCCCGTTTATCCAAACGATTGTGGATGTGGTGGTGCCGCAGACTGTCTTTGGGCGCGCGTGTCTGTTGGGCGACGCCGCTTTCGTTGTCAGGCCGCACACGGCGGGTGCTACAGCGAAGGCGGCGCGAGAAGCCATGCTCCTCGCCGACTGTCTACAAGAATCTGCCGGCGACTTGAATTCGGCGCTTTCAAAGTTTCAGTCAGCCCAACTTCGCTACGGAAATG
>Ga0185299_10007921_pt1 | contig 10688 bp, 7 predicted proteins | sample PaiPotPPA55metaG_FD_128002 | JGI IMG/M metagenome (GOLD analysis project Ga0185299, IMG submission 128002) | Iron sulfur acid spring bacterial and archeal communities from Banff, Canada, to study Microbial Dark Matter (Phase II) - Paint Pots PPA... ...
GGGAGCCATTCCAGGACTGCTTGTGCCGTAACCCGCGCTCGGGCGGAGGTTTCATGCACTTCAAGCAGTCTCAAGGCAAAGGCAACGATGTCGAGGCGCAGCTGAGATTCCTGGGGTGCCATGCTATGCGAAGACCGCGACTAACCTCGCTTCCCCCCGCGAGCGACGTCCGGCTTGCAAAAAAGCCGGACTTCTTCTAATTTGAGCGGGCACTTTAGCAAACGCTTAGGGGAGAGTCAACATGATCTCCTACGCACTGGCAAATGGCAATTATTATCGGTTAGGAAGGTAGGCAACGTGGAAATCGAGACTCGCAACCTGGGGGAAGTCAAGCTGGTTAAGCTCAAGGGTAGACTCACACTGGGTGAGTCTGTCGACCGCTTACGTGCCACAATCGATGACCTCGTTGCGGGAGGGGACACTCGATTTATCCTGGATTTGGCGGAGGTTCCCATGATCGATTCCAGCGGAATCGGCCTGCTGGTCCGGTCTCTGATGAATTTGAAGCAGCAGGGAGGGGCCATAAAGCTTCTCAACCCCACAAAGTTCGCAGTCCAAACTCTGAAGATGATTGGATTGCTGAACCTGTTCGAGGTTTTCGAAGAGCAAGAAGAGGCGCTCGCCTCATTCAAATAGACCAGCTTCAGGAATGACGGCTTGCGACCGTGGTCGCAGATTCGAGTCCTAAGGCCTCCTCCTCCCTCACACCTCTACTGCACTTTTCCGTCGGTATCCATAAGACGGAATTCGCCAAGGTTCAGTTCTCGCACACCGGCTTCGATCTTCGCCCGATCGCCCACAACGATCCAGATCAGATTGTCCGGACGCACCACTTCTTTTGCGGCATCGTTTACGTCACTCGTTTTGAGGGCGCGAACTTTTCCTGCGTATGTGTCGTAATAATCGTCGGGGAGGCCGAATTGCACCAGGTCCACGATCGATTGTCCTAGCGCGTCCAGCGTCTCTCGCGATCCCGGAAGCTTCAGCGTTTCGTTTGCTTGAATTTTCGTTAGCTCGTCGGCGCTGACCAGATGGTCGCCTACGATCCCGCGGAACTCCTTGTTCATCTCCACCAGCGATTCCTTCGTCTTGTCGGTTTGCACGGGCGCGACCGCATAGAACGGCCGCTGCGAACGGGCGTCGCGAAGGACGGTGCGCGCTCCGTACGACCAGTGCTTGTCCTCCCGCAGATTCATATTCAGACGAGCGCCAAACATTCCGCCGAGACTGTCGTTCATGGCTTCAATTGCGATTTCCTGCGGATTCCCCCTCGGTGGCGCCACCACTCCTGCAATGATCACCGATTGCAGCGCGCCCGGTTTGTCGATCAGGTACACGGTGGACTTCGTTGCAACGGGAACGGTCTTCACATTCTTGGCCGGAACACTTCCGCTCTTCCATCCCGCAAAAAGCTTTTCCAGCTTCGGAGTCACTTCCTTCAGGGTTGTGTCGCCCACCACGATTAGCGTCGAGTTGTTGGGACGCAGCCATGTGTCATGAAACTTCACGAGATCTTCTCTCGTCAGTTTCGCCACGCTTTCTTTCGTCCCAGAGCCCGTCAGCGGATTGCCATACGGGTGTCCCGGTCCGTACAACAGCGCAGGCAATACTCGCAAAGCCAGCGTCGCAGGCGTGTTTTGCTCGCGCTCGATTCCAGCAAGCACCAGTTTCTGCTCGCGCTTCACTTCGTTCTCCGGATACGACGGATGCAAAACCACGTCCGCAAACAGGTCGAGCGACGGGTCGAGTTTCGAAGTCAACGCCGAGAGGGAAACGAACGATAGATCGAGGTTCGAAGACCCGCGCAATGTGGCTCCGAGCGTTTCCAGTTCGTCGCTGATTTGCAGCGCGTTGCGCGTGCGTGTTCCGTCGGTCAGCACCTGCATCGCGAGGTTCGCAGTCCCAGGCGTCGCCGATGCGTCGGAGGCAAATCCGGCGTCGGCGGCCAGCGTGAAATTCACCAGCGGAACTTCGTGACGCTCCGCCAGGATTACTTTCAATCCATTCGACAGCGTCGCCCGCTGTAACTTCGGCAGCTTCAACTCGGGCGGCGTGCCTGTATCCGGCGCTTTCCTGCGATCCGCGCCTGCGGACGCGGTCTTGTAGTCGGGGAACGGATCCACTTCGAGGATGTACACGCCATCCGACAGCCACCGCTGCGCCGCCGCCCTCAAATCCTCCGCCGTCGCCTCTTGCACGCGTTTGAGCGAGATCTTGTAGGCGTCCGCGCTTCCGCGATACACCTGGCTCTCGGCCAGCCGGTCCGATTTTCCGCCGAACCCTCCAATCCGCTCGATTCCGCGGATGAAGTTCGCCTGGTACTGAGCCTTGACGCGCTGCATCTCCTCGGGCGTTGGCCCATTTTTCAGAAATCGCGCCAGTTCTTCATCCAGTTCCTTTTCCACTTGCGCAATGCTCTGTCCCGGCCGCGCTGTCGCCCGGACGTAGAACTGACCCCCGATTTCTCTTAAGTCGGTAAAGGCCACGGCATCGGTCGCGATCTGGTCTTCGTACACCAGACGCTTGTAGAACCGCGACGATTTCCCGGAACTCAGGCAATCGCTTACCAGATCCAGATAGTCGCCTTCCGCGCTGCCATATTCCGGAATGTTCCACACTTTGTAGATTCGCGCTTGCGGTACGCGGTCCTGCACCACCTGGCGATGCGTTCCTGTCATCTTTGCGACCCACACTTGTTGGTGCGCCACCGGCGGTCCTGACGGAATGTCGCCAAAATATTTCTCGACCTTTTCTCGCGCGGTCTTCGTGTCGATGTCGCCCGCTAATACCAAAACCACATTCGACGGCCCGTAATACGTCTTGAACCATTCCTGGACGTCCTTCATCGACGCCGCATCCAGGTCCGCCATGTCTCCGATCGTCGTCCACGAATACGGATGCCCCGCCGGATAGGTATTTTGCGTGAGCAGTTGGCGGGTCACTCCGTACGGCTGGTTCTCGCCCTGGCGCTTCTCGTTCTGCACCACGCCCCGCTGCAAGTCGAGCGTCTTCTGGTCCAGCGCACCCAGCAGGTGCCCCATGCGATCGGACTCCATCCACAGCGTAAAATCCACCGCAGAGGTGGGGACATTCTCGAAATAATTTGTGCGGTCCGGATTGGTCGTGCCGTTCAAATCCGTCGCACCAATTCTTTCCATGCCGTCGATGTACCGCCCCGGCGCGTGCTCGCTGCCGCCAAACATCAGGTGCTCGAACAGATGTGCGAACCCGGTCTTCCCCGGTTTTTCATTCTTCGAGCCCACGTGGTACCAGGTATTGATCGCCACGATCGGCGCCTTGTGGTCCTCATGCACGATCACGGTCAGACCGTTGTCCAGCACGAAGCGCTCATACGGGATATCAATTTCTGTTCGTTGCGCCGATTTGGTCTGCGCCGAACCGCTCGTCACGAGTGCGAGCAGGAACAAAACCACAAATAACGTCCTCATCCTTCAAACCTCCGAACCAATTTTGGGAACTATATTCTGGGGCCAGGCGTGCCTCAACGACGTCTCAGCCGCAGGCCGATCTCGTCTCAGCTCTTTAGACTTTGGAAACGAAAAATAGTTTACACCCGAGTTTGAAATCCCTCCCCGGCTCGGCGGTGTTATCCTAAGGCGGGATCACGCCGCTGCTGTAACCTCCTCATGTCCAATCCAAGGATGTCTGATCCAAACACGCCTGATCCAAACACGTCCGAAGCAAAGACGTCCAACCAGGACACTCCTGAATCCACGCCAGCCGCTGAGTCGACAGAGTCATCCCCGGCTGAATCATTCAAAGACATTTTTTCCGAGTACGAGCAGAGTCATTCCCGCAAGGGCGAAGCCGGCAATCAGAGACGTGAAGGAACGGTGATTGCCCTGACCGCCGACTCCATCATTCTCGATATCGGATTCAAGACGGAAGGCGTTCTGCCGCTCACTGCGTTTCCGCCGGACAAGCCGCCCAAGCCCGGCGACAAAGTGCAGGTCACCGTCAAGGGGCGCGATCCGGAGGGCTACTACGAATTGACTCGCGGCAAGGTCGAGCGTCCCACCGACTGGGCCTCGCTGGAGAAGGCCTTCGCAGAGAAGTCGACAATCATCGGCACCGTGACGGGCGTGGTCAAGGGCGGGTTGAGCGTGGATGTGGGAGTGCGAGCCTTCATGCCCGCCTCGCGCAGCGGAACCCGCGATGCGTCCGAGTTGGAGAAGCTGGTCGGGCAGGAAATCCGCTGCCGCATCATCAAGCTCGACGTGGCTGAAGAAGACGTGGTGGTCGATCGCCGCGCCATTGCGGAAGACGAAGAACGCGCCGGCAAGCAGCGCCGCTTCTCGGAACTCAAAGAGGGCGATACTGTGCAAGGCGAGGTCCGCAGCCTGACCGATTACGGCGCGTTCGTCGATATCGGCGGCGCGGACGCCCTGCTTCATGTCGGCGAAATTTCATGGCGTCGCGTCAACAAGCCCTCTGACGTGCTCTCCACGGGCCAGCAGATCGAAGCCGTGATCATCAAGATCGACTCCGACAAGCGGCGCATTGCGATCAGCATGAAGCAGCTTCAACCGCATCCGTGGGACGCCGTCGCCGAAAAATATAAGGCTGGCGAAAGGGTGCGCGGCACTGTTACCCGCCTCACCGATTACGGCGCGTTCGTTGAACTCGATCCTGGCATTGAAGGCCTGATACATATCTCCGAAATGTCATGGGCCAAGAGAATCAGAACTCCAAGCGACGTAGTGAAACCGGGCGAGACCGTCGAAGCCGTCATTCTCGGAGTGAACGCGGGAGAACGCCGCATCTCTCTCGGCCTCAAGCAGGCGCTGGGCGATCCCTGGGCGGGAGTGGCACAGAAATTTGCGCCGGGCACGATGATCGAAGGGCCGGTAACGAGCCTGACGAAGTTCGGCGCCTTCGTGCAGCTTGCCGAAGGCGTTGAAGGCATGATTCACGTCAGCGAAATCAGCGCGGAGAAACGCATCAATCACCCGCAAGAGGCGCTGCGGGCCGGGCAAATGGTCAAGGCGCAAGTGCTCGCGCTCGACCCGGAAAAGCGGCTCATACGCCTGAGCATGAAACAACTGGTTCCAACCGGCCTGGATGAATACCTCGCCGAGCATAAGGAAGGCGATATCGTCACGGGCCGCATGATCGAGATCTCCGAAGGATGCGCACGCGTGGAACTTGGCGAAGGCGTAGTGGCAAAGTGCCGGATGCCAGAGGAAAGTCCAGCGAAGCCGGCGCAGGAAGACAAGCGCGCTGAACTGGACTCACCCTCATCGTCATCTTCGAGACCGGCAAAGCCTGATCTGTCGTCGCTCGGTTCCATGCTGCAGGAGCGTTGGAAGAGCGGCGCTGCCGCCGACGAGGTGAAGCCGGAAGGCATGCGGGCCGGGCAGATCCGCAAGTTTCGGATCGCAAAGCTTGATCCGGCGGCAAAGACAATTGAATTGGCGTTGGAGTAACGCGGGCGGGCTTCGTATCAGGGCATCGCTTTAGCGATGCCGTAAGTCTTTGAGATGAGATGCCCCTTTAGGGGCTGGAACTTCTTCAGCAGTTTTGTTACTGCCGACTAACGACCCGAGTTAGCCATCATAAGCGCGAACAATGCGGGGAGATAGATAATTGTCGCCTGCAGCAAGCGGCGAGCCGACGGTTTGGACGCGGGCGCTGTTGCCGGCAGTTGTGGATACGCCATTCCCATTGACACACGAAACAGCGCCGCGCCCAACAGGATGGCGCCAACCAAATACACGCGTCCCGCCATTCCCAACGCGACGGGCAGAAGGCTCACCGGAATCAGTGCTCCAGAATAGGCCAGAATCCGCCACACGGTGGACTTCCCATCGGAGTCGACCACAGGCAACATGCGAATGTCGCCTTGCGCATAGTCCTCGCGATAAAGCCACGCGATCGAGAGAAAATGCGGAAACTGCCAGACGAACATGATGGCAAAAAGAATCAGAGCTTCGACGTCCAATTTTCCGCGCGCCGCCGTCCAGCCCAGCACCACCGGCATCGCTCCTGGAAACGCGCCAACAAATGTGCACACCGGCGAAACTTTCTTCAGTGGAGTGTATGCCGCCAGATACACCAGTGAAGTCAAGAACACTAACAGGCCAGTAAGTAAGTTGGCGTAGATCGCGAGATAAGCGGAGCCACCCAGAGTCAGCGCCAACCCAACTGCGGCCGCGTGTGTCCTGGTCATGCGTCCCGAAGGCAAAGGACGGAGCGCAGTACGCCGCATCCGCCCATCCACGCTCGATTCGAGCACTTCGTTCAATGCCGCCGTCCCGCTCGAAACCAGCGCCACGCCGAACAGGGCATGGACCAGTCCCAGCGACCACGACGACACGCCCAACTTGTGCGCGCCAAAGAAGTAGCCGCACCACGCCGTAAGGACGATCAGAGTCGTAATGCGCGCCTTAGTCAGTTCAGCGTAATCGCGCAGCCGAGAAACAAATTTTTGCAACGTAGGCCCCACACTCACCCGTTCGCTCCCTTCCGCCCTCGTTCGGCGGCTTAGCTCAAACCGGCGTCACCGAAAAAATTGTCATGAAACAAAGAATTCCAAAAGACAGCATTCGTACCGCGCCGTATGTTCAATGTCAAGCCAAAACTAAAAGCGACGTCGCGTCCCGCCATCAAATGCTCGCACCAAACGCAGTCGTTGGCAACTGGCACCGGCAACTGGCAACGGCAACTGGCAACGCCAACTAGCAACTACTGACCGCCGGCAGGGCCGGCAACAGTGAATGTCTCGGGCGGATCAAAATAACACTGATGCCAAAGCGCTGCGTCGGACAATGTGCCCGCCTTCCATTGCTGAACCGTGGGGAGCGTTGCGGCGATCATTCCGCCATCGACCGAATCGAAGATCAACACGACTCCGGCTAGCTCCTGCGATTTTGCGGCCAGCTCCGCGTAGTTCTTGTCGAGCAGAGACTTGGCGAATTCCAGCTTCGCTCGCGCGCCGCTGTCCTTCTCGTTTTCCTGGATTTTTTGCACCGAGATGATTTTCACGTTCTTGCCCCGAAGTGGTTCCCAATCCCCCGGGAAAGGCGCAGTCTCTTCGCGCGTTACCTGAAACAGATCGGCCGCAACCAGGGTGGCACTCGCGCCGGCCTGCGGAATGTCGGAAATGCCCTCGGGCATCTCCAGGCTCGTGCGCCAGATCCATCCCCGCGACAATCCGGAAATCCGCACGTGCACCCAGTCCGCATTGAAATCCAGCATCTCAAACTCATCGTGCGCGCTCGCCAGAAACAACGTCTTGCCGTTCAGACTGGGAGTCGCAACTACCGGAGTTCCCGATTTTTTTATCGCCACCAGATTCTTCGGATGCGCCTGGTTCTTGAGCACCTCCTCCAGACTCGCGGCCTCCGCCTGTAGGCCGGTTGGTGTTCGATCTGTTGTTTGTCGATCTGTGGGCTTCAGCGAATTTTTAGAATCCGCCAGTTGCTGCGCCGACAGACCTGCTTCCGCCGAAGATGAAAACGTCCGTCCGGTGTCCGGCGACCTCGGCATCGGCGCCGAGATGGTCGGTTCCTGAGTGCTCTTATTCTCAATTTCTTTTCCCGCAGTTGCTGGCCGCTTGGCGGAAGCCGCCGGAAAAGTTTGACTGGAACCCGTCGCACTGGGGCTCGTCGCCAGCAGATCCGTTAACTGGTCCAGAAGATCGGACTCGATCCGGCCATTCGAAGTCAGCAGTTGGTATCCCGAACGAGATGGAATTGAATCCGCGTACCACGCCGTCACCTTCGTGTTCACCCGCACCACCGACCCGCCCGACGCAGTCGAACTCACCTGCACGGCAGACTGGTAGTACGCTCGCTGGTAGCGGTTCAAGGGATGATCGCCAGGCGAAGCGAATCCTTCCAGCACCGGCAGCCGTCCACTCGTGGACGGTTGCAATTCCTTCAACGCTTTTTCCACCGCGCTTTTCGACTGACGGTAGGTGCGCTCGTAGGGGCCTGCTTGCCTACTGCCGCTCTGCGCCGCGGCCAGCAGAAGTACAACCAGAGGAGATACAAGCCAGAGCGCGGCAGGAAGGAATCGGCGAGGAATTGACATCGCGATTGGGAAACCTCGCCGCGTCATGGCACCTGCTCCAGCTGATCGCGTCGAATCCATCCATGCTGTCCGTCGTGTGTTTCGATCCCGTACCAGTAGGGTGTTGAAATCAGAATCAGCACTTCGACGCCGGGCTCCAGTGATTTCATCGTGCTCGCGGTGTGGAACGGAGCGGACTTGAGGGGAGCACCGGGTTTCTTGACCAGTCGCTCCACTTGCCGGCGCAATTCCGCAACGTGTTGTTCCAGCGATTCAGGAGCCAGCGAATCAGGGGGCTGCTCGTACGCCGCCGACGGTTGCGTCGCCGCGGATGTTGGCGAGGCCGGGGATGTTTGTGCCGCCGTGGACGGCGGAGTGCTCAGCAGAACGGTGTCGTCACCCATGCCGAAATTTTTCTTCGCCAAACGTTCCTGCTTCGCTTGTTCAGCCTCGGCATTTTCTTTTGTCATCAGCTCAACCGCTTGGAGGCGGTCCTGAATGTCTTTGTACTCGCTGCTTTCGACCGACCCGTTCGATTGGTGCACGCTGTGCCGAAAATCTTCCACAAAGAGAGCGTCAATTCGCAGCACGGTATTCTTGTCCCCCTGCGGTTGCACCACGTAGCGCACGGCCAGCGTTCCAACATCACCGCTATTTTTGAAGTTTCGCGGATCGAGCGCCTGCTTCCGCACCTTGTAGAAAACCTTGCCACCCTCCGTCCAAGCCGGAAACACCGGCGTAGATGTGGCCGCGACCGCTCCCGTGATGTACTCGTCTTTGTTGTATTCCTTGGTTCCCCGGATAAAAGTGTTCTGCGCCACGTCTTCCACAACCTGCGCGACTTCCGGCTCCGGCAGCGGAACATTGACGATCAGGCCCGCGCCATACTGAAGAACATCTTTTTCACGGCCATGCGAGGGGAGCGCCGCCGCAGTCAGCAAGAGAAACGCTGCCGCCGCCCGGAGATAATATGAGGAAAATACGGCAACTCTACGAAACGCGGCCCGGCAATTCAGCTTCTTAGCTCGAAAATTCTTGTCCCAGATCACAACCGGCTCCGGTGTCCCTGTGGCAAGAGTCTCATACGGTGGGATGATCGCTGTCAACTTGCGCCTCATGCATCCTGCACCCCATCGGATCTCCTCCCGCGGCTCTATGTAAACAAATGTAAAAGTAAAAAAATTGTAAAAAAAATCTTGCAACCCTCTTGCACTTCCTCACACCGGGTAGTAGTATCCACCCGCTAGTGAGTGGTTGGACCACTTCACCGGACAAAGATTTGGGTTCTGCCGAAAACGCAGGTGCTGGGCAACGGAGGTTCCGCTTGATCGTTGCCTGGCTGCCGTCGTTTGCGCGTGGTGGAAAATTTTGTCTTTGCAAATCTTATGAAGTTGGCTGAGGAGTGCAGCATGCGTATGTGGGCGCAGTCTCATCTCTATCAGAAGCCGCAGCGGATAAACTCCGTCCTCGCCGCTGCTTTCGCGTTAGCTTTTCTGATCTTGAGCGCCAGCCAGTCGGCGAGCGCGTTACCTGCCTTCGCCAGGAAGTACGGCCTGCGCTGTTCGGCCTGTCATGAAAGTTGGCCCATGCTGAATTACTTCGGGCAAAAGTTCAAAGACAACGGCTACCAGCTCATGAACGAGCGCGATGCTCCGATCTGGCAGAACGCATCATATTGGCCGGTCACCTTCCGCATTACTCCGATCTGGCATCGCGTCAGCACCGGCAAAGTTCCCATCGACAGCTTCGTCGGTGGCGCCCAAACCGAGCAGCGGGTCACCTCATCGGGCTTCGATCTCAGTGGTCTCGACTTCCACACCGGCGGCACACTGGAAAAGAATTTTTCGTTTTACGTGCTCCCGTCGTCCAATAACGCCGCTTCCTTCCACTTTGAAACCGTCATGGCGCGGCTGGACAACTTGTTTGGCAGCACTTGGCTGAACGTGAAGTTCGGCAAGTTTGAACTCGACAACCTGCTTTCCGAGAAGCGCATCCTTACGCTCACGGCCAATGGCGGCATCTATGAGCTCTATCACTTTTTGCCGCAGGGTGATGCCAACATCTTTGGCCAAATCGGAGACAACCAACTTGGCGTCGAGGTGATGGGACACTCCTTCAACGACCGTACCCGCTATTCCGCCTCTTTGCTCAGCACGAATAACGGCCAGGTCGGACTGCCCTACGGCTCTCAGTCTTACACCGGATTTTTTACCGCCAGCCAGGCTTTCGATACAGGCAAGTTAGGTGTTCAACGACTCGGCTTCTACGCCATGGTCGGCCAGGCAGCGACCACCTACCTCACCAACGGTGGCAACGTCGTCCCCGGCTCAGGAACCAACAACAAGGGTTTCAGCCGCGAAGGCTTCGTCGGACAGTTCTACTTTGGACAGCACTTCGATGTGCAGGTTGTGACCCAGCACGGATCGGATAGCGCTTGGTTCGGACAAGGGTATGGCGACTTTCCCGATAACCCTGGCGCTTCTTGCCCCAACGCTAACCCGGGCCTGCCCGGGAGCTGCAACAACATACCAGGTACGACGTTGCCGGCGGGCTCACGCAATCCAACCTGGAATGGCGTTCTCATCGAGCCGCACTACGTCTACAGTCCGCAGCTCATCTTCCTCGCGAGATACGAAACGATCAGAATGTCGCAG
>Ga0185299_10007922_pt1 | contig 10687 bp, 10 predicted proteins | sample PaiPotPPA55metaG_FD_128002 | JGI IMG/M metagenome (GOLD analysis project Ga0185299, IMG submission 128002) | Iron sulfur acid spring bacterial and archeal communities from Banff, Canada, to study Microbial Dark Matter (Phase II) - Paint Pots PPA... ...
TCTGCGCGATTACCGCTTTATTGCCAGCAGAGGCCTCGATGGCGAGCTTCCGCGGCAGCAGATAATTGCGGCCAAAGCCCTCCGCGACCTTCACCACGTCGCCGCGCGAACCGAGCTTTGCTACGTCTTCTTTAAGAATGACTTCCATAAATGACTCCCAATTTTGATTTCTGATGCGTAGAGACGTAGCTAGCTACGTCTCTACTGCGAAAGGCCTGTGTCCTTGCGCTAAGCGGCGCGTCCGGCAAAAGGCAGCAGCGCAATATTGCGTGCCTGCTTGATCGCCAAGGACAGCCGTCGTTGATGCGGCGTACAAACGCCAGTCAGTCGCCGCGGGACGATCCTCCCACTTTCCGCGACAAACTGCGCGAGCAGACGAATGTCCTTGTAGTTGATAGCCTCAATCTTTTCGACGCAGAATTTGCAAACTTTCTTGCGGCGAAAATACTTGCGCCCACCACCGCCTCCGCCCTCGCGGCCGCCGCCGGGGCCCCCAGGCCGTGAAGATGGGCGGCGCTCGCCGCGATCGGGGCGGTCGCCGCCAGAAGATGATTCAGATGATCTAGTTTCGTCAGCCATGATGCTCCTTAAAATCAGTCGTTGGCCGTTGGTCGTCGGCTTTCCGCTTCGTTGTGACCAACGACCACGGGCCAATGACCGAGGACGGTTCCTATGCTGTAGCAGCCGGAGCTTCTCCGGCAGTTTCCGCAACAGGCGCGGGTGCTGCGGCCTTCCGCTTTGCGTCTTTGATCGCTTTGATCTTATCCAGACGCTTCTGCTCTTCGTCGATGCGTACGGTGAGGAACTTGATCACCGGCTCGGTAACGCGCAGGCGGCGCTCCAGTTCGTGAATCAAGCCACCGCCGCCTTCGACGGTAAGCAGTACGTAAATGCCGTCATGAAATTTCCGCACGGTGTACGCTAGACGCCGTTTGCCCATACGCTCCACGCTTTTTACATGCCCAGACGAGGAAGTGACTGCAGTCTCCAGCGTAGAAATAAGTTTGTCCTGCTCTTCTTCCGCCATATCGGGGCGGACGATAAACATCAGTTCATAAGTACGATTCATTCATTCTCTCCATCTGTCACACAGATCATCAGGATCCGTGTTCATCCGTGAAAATCCGTGGCTAATCTTTTTCCGGTTCAAGCTTTCGGTTGAAACGGTTCATTGCTGCTGCCGCGCCGTCGGTCAAAATCGTTTTAACCGCATCGGCTGCGATGTCGAGCATTTCATCTACAACTTTGAGCTGCGCCTTGCGCAACGGCGCCAGCAAATAACTCATTCCGTCTTCGATCTTGTGATCCGGCGCAACTCCCATCCGGATTCGCAAGAAATCCTTTGTGTCCAGAGCATTGATGATGGACTCAATCCCGTTATGCCCCGCCGAACTCCGCCGAGTATGAACACGCAGCGTGCCCAGCGGAAAATCGAGTTCATCCTGAATCACGATCAGGTCTTCTTCGGGCCTGATTTCATACTTCCTGACTAACTCACGCACCGAGATGCCACTCAGGTTCATGAAGGTCTCGGGCTTGACCAGCAGAACCGTTTCCGAACCGATTGTTGTCCTTGCAGTCAACGCGCGACACTGACGATTTCTGACATCAACGCCAAACTCGTTTGCGAGTCGGTCGATGGCAAGAAATCCCACATTGTGAGGCGTGAGCTCGTAGTTCTCACCCGGATTGCCCAGCCCAACAATAAGTTTCACGCCGTTCTCACCACAGAGGCACAGAGTCACAGAGAAAATCTAAGATTTTCATTTTTGTGTTTTGCAAGCTCGCGCCTTCTCTGTGTCTCTGTGACTCCGTGGTGAATGAAGTTACTTCTTTTCCTTCTTCTCCGGTTTCTCGGCCTTCTCGGCGGCAGGTTCCGCGCCTTCTTCACCCGCTTCCTGCTTGCCTTTCTTGATAACCTCGGGCTCGGCAGTGACTCCCGCTTCGGCCGCAACTGCTTCCGGCGTAGCTACCACTTCTTCCTTCACTGAGATTACAGTGGCCACCGGTTGGTTCGGATCGGTAAGGAACTCAAGCTTGTCCCCATGGGGGAGCTCCGATACACGCAGCACCTTGCCAAAGACCAATTCGCTTACATCCGCTTCGATGAATGCTGGAATGTCGCCGGGCAAGCATTCGATTTCGACTTCGCGAAGAATCTGCTCGAGAATGCCGCCCTGCTGCTTAACGCCAGCAGCTTCGCCTTTGAGCACGATCGGGACATTGACGGTAATCTTCTTGTCCATCGCGATGCGCTTAAGGTCGATGTGCAGCAATGCCCCTTTGATGGGCTCGTATTGCCAGTCAACGATCATCGCCTTGGTGCGCTCGCCGCCATCGAGAGCCAGATCAAAAATGGTGTTGTAGCCAGTCTGCGAGTGCAGAATGCGTGAAACCTGGCGCGGATCAAGGCTGACCGAGAGAGCTTCTTTGCCGGCGCCATACAATACCGCTGGAACTTTTCCGCCAACGCGAACCCGACGCGCATCATTCTTAGTACCTGCCACGCGCGGCTGCGCTTCCAATACATTATTTTCAGTTGCAGTTGCCATAATCTTAAGTCCTATCTATAGAAATAATTTGCTGACCGACGTTTCTTCGTGAATGGATTGAATCGCACGGCCGATCAAGCCTGCGATTGACAAAACCCTGATCTTCGGCTCGTTTCGCGCCGCCTCACTTAGCGGGATAGTGTTGGTGACCACCACTTCCGTGAAGTGGGACTTCGAAATGTTTTCTACCGCAGAGCCAGAAAGTACGGGATGCGATGCGCAGGCATAAACCTTGCTCGCGCCATTTTGTATCAAAGCGCTGGCGGTTTTTACTAACGTGCCCGCAGTGTCAATTAAGTCGTCAATCACCAGGCAAGTCCTGCCGTTAACGTCGCCGATCACGTGCATGACTTCGGCAACATTCATTTCCACGCGCCGTTTATCGACAATGGCCAAAGCAGAATCCATTTTCTTGGCAAAGAAACGAGCCCGCTCCACGCCGCCTGCATCCGGCGAAACCACCGTGAGATTCGGCAGGTTCAGCTTTCGGAAATGATCGACCAGCACCGGAGACGCAAACAGATGGTCGACCGGAATATTAAAAAATCCCTGCAACTGCGGGGCATGCAGATCAACAATTAGCGCTCGATCCGCGCCTGCCGTGGTCAGCAAGTCCGCGACAAGCTTGGCTGAAATCGGCACGCGCGGCTTGTCTTTACGATCCTGCCGAGCGTAGCCAAAGTACGGAATCACAGCCGTGATGCGACGCGCCGATGCTCGCTTGAGCGCATCAATCATGAACAGCAATTCCATGATGTGCTCATCCACCGGGCGGGAAGTAGGCTGCATTACGAAAACGTCGGCGCCGCGCACGTTCTCTTGAATTTGCGCGTAGGCCTCGCCGTCAGCGAAGCGTGTCACCAGCGCCAAGCCACGGCTCATGCCGAGAAACGCACAGACCTCGTCGGCCAGCGCCTCATTAGCAGTGCCAGAAAAGATTTTAAACTTATCGTCCACGCGGCCGCGTTGAGGCTTGCGCTCGCTTTTTTCCTCGGCGCCCATTTGAGGCTTCTTTTCCGTCGCTGTCGCAAGAGTTGCCATAAGTTCAAGCTCTCAGCTTTCAGCTCTCAGCCATCAGTCCGAACCAGCTGATAGCTGAAAGCTGATGGCTGTTTTTCTGGCTGGGCCGCTAGGATTCGAACCTAGACAAAGTGCTCCAAAGGCACTTGACCTACCATTAGTCGACGGCCCAGTTTTCCTGAAACCTTTTCAATTGGTTGACGATTGGCTGGCTTCTCTAGTGTAACCCGCCACTTAAAATCGGCAATCGGAAATCTTTAGTCGAAAATCTGGTTCCAGTACAGCGGGCGCGTCAGCGTACTCGTAGCCACAGCTGGGGTGCCACCTTCGCGCAGCCGAGCTGCAGCTTTCACGGCTGCCTCGCGAGACGTAAACAACCCATAAATCGCCGAGCCGGAGCCGGACAGCGAAGCATAGACTGCGCCTGCCCGTTGGAGCACACACTTAACCTCGCGCAATTCGGGATATTTAGGAAAGACGACTCGTTCAAAGTCGTTTTCGATCCCGGTACGGACGAGGTCGAGAAGCGGAGTCTCGGCCCGGCCCCTGCCTTTGCTCACAGGGACACCGGTTGAAGCCCTCCCAGACTTGTACTTATCTTGTTTATTCTTGCTCTGGGACTGGCCGCCCAGCCACGCCGAAAGCACGCGACCGAACTCACTCATTCTATCGGACGCAGGAGGAAGCGTCAATTTAGATTCAGCAAAGCTTGCGTGGGGACGGCCGCCCCCGGACGTCCGGGCCGCGTGTAGCTCGGCAGTGTGACCAGCGGCTAACTCTTGCTGGAGGCTTGCGGCACGACTTAAGTCGTGCCCTTTCCAACTCCGGGTTGTCTCCGGGAAGGGCACGGCTTCAGCCGTGCCGATAGTCACACCAGAGACGGGCTCCCCCTGAGATTTCTGCGCAATCAGGGCATCCCAATCCGCAAATGCTTTCGGCGTCGAAACTCCAATCTCGGGCGTCGCAATCACACATGGAATCGCGGGCAAGTCCTGCAGGGGATAAACCTCTTCTCCATGTCCAATACCCAGGATTGTGCCGCCAATCAAGAACAGCGGGATATCCGAACCAACCTCGCTGGCAATCCGCAAACGTTCGTGCGCTGGCAAAGTTATCTTCAATGCCCGTTCGAGCGCAAGCAAGGTAGCAACAGCATTCGCGGACGCACCACCCAGTCCGCCTTGCACCGGCAAACGTTTCTCGATTTTGATCACGACCCGCCCGCGCGCTTTGAGGGTAGACATAGCGAATTGCACGATCCGGTAGCAGGTGTTCGATTCGTCTTTCGGCACGCGAGGGTCTTCACAAAGAATCTCAATGCCCGATCCTCGTCCAATCTGCACGCGAATTATGTCGTGCAGCGCGATGGTCTGATAAACGGTTCTCAATTCATGAAAGCCGTCAGATCGAAGAGCTCCGATGCGCAAACCGAGATTGATCTTGGCGAATGATCGGACGGCGATTGGCATCGCTGCCGATTGTACAGAGGATTTTCCTCGTGTGGCGAGGACACTCTTGTCCGCGGTTCTTGATCCGGCACCGCAACGCAGCACAGACTTGAGAGGTGATATGTGCAAACGATTTTTCTGTCCGTAGGGAGAACAAACGGCTACGTCAAAAGCGGCGAACAACAGTGTCGCCCTTGCTGGCTTGTGGGGCGACGGTATCCCTGTTGATCTTGCGACCCTCGTTCGATCACAAGTATCGAGTCCTGCTCTCTCCCTGGTTTCAGGCTAAGATGCGTTAGCGGGCAAAACCTACGGCTGCCGCTAACATCGCGAGAATGACCAGTGCAGATCCCCCCACCGCCAGACCTGAAGAGAGCGAGCTCCTGTGAGTTAAGGTCTGGAGGATCACTGCGCCGGGGAAACTGAATGAGCCTATCGCCATGGCCAGGGCGATAGCCGCCCGCGTGCCCTCACTAAATGCCAGCCGTTCCAAGACTGCCCCGAGGATAATCATCACCATGGCAAGTCCAATCCAGTGGGAATGTGCGTCAACTTGCCGGACGTAGTTGTATTTGGTGTCGGTGTAGTTGTTAAGGGCCAGCTGTGTGGCTGGCAAGTTCCGTTCAGCGGCGTCCACAAATGCCGTTGTCAACGAACCGCCCATTCGGTCGAGCGTCTGATGTTCGACAAACAGTGCGTAGTGCAATCCGTAAAGCATGCCGAAAGCGGCGAGGGCGAGCCCTCCAAAAATTAAAAGCTTGCGCGCCGCACTCATCGCGCATTTTCCTCCTGCGCATCGAGCGCACCAGTGTCACGGAGTATTCCTGCCAGCATGCCCAGCAAGGCGATCAACACCATGAGGCCGCCGATGTCGGCAATTCCTCCGGCAATCAAACCCAGGTGCATCTCCAGCAGGACAAACAGCGGCAAGATGACGGACCCGGCGAGCAGCAACTTTACCCAAAATCGCTTCCAGCGAGAATTGAGAAAGACGAAGCGCTGAACAAAAGTAAGCAAAATGGCAAGCAGTCCGAATTCGATTATGTGCGAGTGGGCTGCAACATCGACAGCTTTCTCGGCCTGCAGCCGGCCGTAATCGCCGACAAATTGCGTGGCATCGCCGCCATTTCCAGTTGAAGCATTCAACATGGCAGTGAGAATGTTTTTTTCTCTGGCCTCATGCTCGTACAAATTGAATGCGGCGTACCACGCGCCATAAAGAAATCCCAGGAGGATCAGTAGGGTCCCGCCGGCCAGCAGGGTACGGCTTTCCCAACTGTCGTCCGGCGGCAATGCTGGTTCGGCAACGTCCGGGCGCAGTCCACGAAAATAGCGCCACAAGCCCCAGACTTCGGCGATGAGGGCGGCAATCAGCAGAGCGCCCGCAGAATCCGCCAGGACGCTGGCCCAGCCAATCGCCGAAAATGGGCTATAGGCCAACCCGACATAATGGATAAAAAAAATTCCCAACGGGAGCAGCAGCCCGCCGGCAACAAACAGTTGAGCTAGAATCTTCCTGCTCCGACAACTCAAAGCGACGTATGGCTGCAGCAGCGCCAGAAGGAGGGCCAAGTAACCGGCGGCGATCATATGCGCATGGGCGTCAAGCTTGGTGCCGTGATCTTCGAGCAAGTCGCCGATTCTGACGAAATCTTGTCTGACGGCGGCGGAATCCCGCGCAGTCACCGCTCGGGTTGCAGCGAGTAGTGCTTCGCCTGTGCGTCCGCCATTTTGATGCAGAACAAAGACCGCGAAGATATCACCGAAGAGCATTCCACCCGCGATCAGGGCGATGCCTCCAAAGATCAGCACGCGCCGTGCGCTCATGGGAGCGAACGTTGCTCTCGAACTGGCAAAAGCACTTGGGGATGCCATAGCGACACAGAAACCGCTGGCTAGTCCGCGGCCCTAGCGCCGGTTCGCGCCGTGCGAAAGGCCGGCATAACGTGTTTGGAAAACAAATGTTGCGTTTTAATTGTTTTCCAATGTTCCAATCCGCCAAAATTGGAGACGATGGCCAATTCTCCGATTCCACCCTTCTCCGCAAGCTCGCGCACTTGGTGGATCACTTTCTCCGGCGTTCCGATGAAGCCAATTTCTTGTTCCACGATCTGATCGTACGTCAGCCTGGTCAAGGATTCGAGCGCTCCACTGGCGTAAAACCCATATCCTTTGGCGTTCAGTTCTGCCTGCTTCTCAGCGCTCTGAATGGATTCAACCGGCGATGCGTTGAAGGCGAGAAAATTATGCAGGGCTAATTCAACCTCTTTGCGAATCTGCTTTTCATCCTCATCCATGTAAACCGGACGAATGTAAACAATGTCTGGTTCATGACCGTGCTCAGCGCACGCTTTCTTATAGATGTTGAGCGGACCCTCGAGTATTTTCCAGGGCAACAGCGGTGGAACAAAGATGCCCCATCCTTTTTCTCCAGCCATCTGATAAGTAATATCGCTGGTGCCGCCGGTGTAAAACTTGGGATGCGGCTTTTGCAGCGGCCTGGGAACTACGGCAACATCTTTTACTTTGTAGTACTCGCCATCATATGAGAATCGTTCTTTGGCAAACGCCAGTTCCAGAATCTCAATGGCTTCGTTATAGCGGGGACGGCTTTCTTCCAGAGGCAAGGCCGAGGGTCCGAACAACCAGGCATGGCCGCGGCCCAGTCCGCACTCGAGGCGCCCATTGGTTAAAATGTCCGTTTCCGCAATCATTCCCGCCAGGCGCATGGGGTTCTCCAGTGGCAAGGTGTGGAGCGCGGTGCGAAAACGGATGCGCGCCGTGCGCTGCGCCGCGGCCGCGAACATGGCTAGCGGGTTGGCCGAGATGGAAAACTTCTGAAAGAAATGATGATCAATGACCGAGTACACGTCGAATCCCGATTGATCCGCATGTTCGATCTGCCGCATGATCTCCCAGATCATTTCGTAGTGGGACTTCCCCGGCGGGGTCTGAATCTCGCAATAAATGCCGAATCGCATGCTTTCCCTTTCTCTCTATCTTCCCCGCGGTACACTCTTCTGGGTGCCCGGGAACAAGAAATTCTACTCGCGTGACAGAATTATGGAAGCGGCCAGTGCCGCAGTTTTGTGGTCCTTGGTCCAAGGTGGACCGATCGAGTTTCCCAAGTTTGAGATCCGATGCTTTATTCGGTTGGCCGCGTTGCCGAATGCCGTTTTAGCCTGTGCATCGACCTCGCGCTCTCGAACTGCCGTTACCGGAATTTCCAACCGCTCGCAAGCTTTCCTAACTGCATCACGAAAAAATTCACCCTCTGCGGTATGAATCAACGGATGCGACGCGAGAATACCCGAAAGCGACGGAAGGGAGCGACCCGAGGCCATAAGGATAGCGGCGCCCACGATTCGATAGCGGCGCCCCTCCAATTCCCGGACCAGGCCTTCGACGATTGCTAAAGCCAGGCGTTCAGAGACCTCGGCACAGTTGACAATATATTTCTCCGACTCTTTGAGTTCGAGGTTGGCCGCATGGTGATAGGGCTGCTTGGCCCCGGGAATTTTAGCGTCGGTGACGACAATGCGCCGGCGGTCCATTATTTCAATCGAGTCGGCGTCTCCGGAAATGGCAACCAACACTCCCCAACCGGAATGCATTCGAACGCCGAAGACTGAGGGCTTCATGCTTGATTACCAACTCACACGCGCCACAAACTGCAACTGCCGCGGGTTGAACACCGAACTGGGAGTTCCGTAGAGCGGGTTCGGCGAACCTTCCCTGTAGAATGCGGGCGACCCAAAGCAACCAGGCGCTCCGGGATCAGGTTCGCAGAAATCCGCCGCACCGTAACTCGTATTGGAATAACGGACATTTACTGTGTTCATCAGGTTGTAGGCTTCCGCCATGAACTGAAGCTTCAGGTTCTCATGAATGGGAAAGGTCCGTTCCAGACGAATATCCACGGTCTGCAAGGAGTCTCCGCGGAAGGTATTGCGCGGCTCTCCACCTACACGATCGTTATTTCCAAACACGTCGCCGTTGGCGTCAAAGCCCGCATACTTGGTGAAATACTGCGGTGATTGCAACGTTACGATCGTGCTGAAACTGAAGTCTCGCAAAAACGGATTCCAACTAGACGGACTGGTAAAAATCGCGTTGCCTACGAAGCGATGACGGGCGTCGTCAGCTGAACTTGCCCGCTCTGCGGCGAAGTTACCGCTGTCCTGAGGAATGAGAACGAAACTCGGATTGGGCCCGTCATCGATCGAATGTGAGTAGGTGTAGCTGACGGCGTACGAGAAGTTGTGGGATAGCCGCTTGCTCATGTGCACCAGCAGACCGTCGTACACCGAATCCCAGCGCGAAGTGGCTTCAAAAAAAACGCTGTATTGCGGGTCGCGGAATCCGGGAACTCCGTTAATGTGGGGCACTCCGGGAATCACCATTTGCGCCGGATACGGCGTGCAATTGGTGGGCGGCAGCGGTCCCGGAGAATTCAGCGGCGAGGAAAAGTCGAAATACACGTCTTTGCAGATGTTTTGTCCGCTGGAGTCGTGCACCAGCACCGTCCCGCTCGGATCGGGCTGATTCACATTGTAGAAACTGCCAAGATGTACGCCGCGCACGTGCAGGCCTGAGATGCTTAACACGGAATCCTTGAACGGCCGAAACTCCAGCGAGGCGCTGGCCTGAATCCCATAAGGATTCTTGCTGTTTTGATCGAAGCGGACGATGGTTGCATCCTGCAGAAAACCGCAGCTGGCCAGCGTTCCATCCGGGCAAAACGGTTCCGGCGTTCCATTGGGATACGTCGCATTGGTGAGCAACGCGTTCAGCCCCAGAAAGTTGATGAATGGCGAACTGGCGAAACTGAAAAGCCCAGTCGTGGCATTCAAGCCGTCTTCAAACGGTCGCCCGGGATATTTGGAAAGTCCGCCGCAGGATGGCGCCTGGCACATGAGCAAGGGCGACGGAATGATGCCGTGGAACAATCCGAAACCAGCGCGAAACACAACCTCATGCGAGCCTCCGATGTCGTAGGCCAGGCCGACCCGCGGGTCGACGTTCTTCCACTGTGTGTTGAGCACGCCCGAGGGCCAGGTTTCAAACTCCCAGCGCACGCCTCCGTTCAGAGTAAGCTTCGGCGAGGCGCGCCATTTGTCTTCTATATAAAAACCCTCGTAGGTGTGGTCCAGAGTCGCCGACGCTTGTTGCCGGATGTTCTGCGGAATCGGGCCGCCCTGATAAATGGCTGTCCCGCCAGCCAGCGAAGTCTCGTTGAATGGCGGGTTCGTGCTGGCATTGAATCGCTCGAAAAAAATTACGAAGGGATCGGGACACGCAACGCCCGAGGGACAGCCCGCCGCGCCGTCGGTGCCGAGAAACGCGGGAAGATCCGCGAAGTCGGCTTCAAACGGATAAAACAGAGGAAACGATTCATAGGTACTAACCCGGTCGAAATTGCCGCCAAAGCTGATGGTGTGCTTGGACACGTTATGGGTCACGTTTTCCACTAGCTCAAAGCGCGACTCGCGGTAAATATCAGGATTGCCCCGATTCACTCCCACCGCAAATGTGTTGGCAACCTCGAGGTGCGGCTGCGTGGAAACGACCGGAAAGTCGAAGGTGCGGTGAGCGTACTGCATTCTGAGGTCATTGACCCACGAGGGCGAAAACACTGTGGTCAAGCCGCCGGCAAGCGACTGGTCA
>Ga0185299_10007923_pt1 | contig 10685 bp, 6 predicted proteins | sample PaiPotPPA55metaG_FD_128002 | JGI IMG/M metagenome (GOLD analysis project Ga0185299, IMG submission 128002) | Iron sulfur acid spring bacterial and archeal communities from Banff, Canada, to study Microbial Dark Matter (Phase II) - Paint Pots PPA... ...
GGTGGCGTTGAGGTAGCCCGCGGGCTGGGCGATCGCGGCGGCGACGGTCTCGAAGTCGGCGGTGTTGATCGCATACCAGGGGGCGTTGTCACCGGAGTCGACCTGGAGCTTGACGACAGTGCCCTGCGGAAGTGTGGACGAGAACTGGTAGCGCACGTCGTTGTAGAAGTCGTGCGGGACTTCCGACCCTGTGGTGCCGCCGCCGGGCACTCCGACGCTCGGTGTGCTCGAATACGGATAAGCGCCGTAGAGCCAGGAGTAGTTCGAGGTGAGCGAGAGCGCAGTGGTGAGGGTGCCGTTGACGTACATGTCCAGCGGCTGCGTCTGGCCTCCGCCGCTCGCGGAATCCGGGATGGCGTAGTGGAAGTCCACTGCGTTCGCCGCCGAGGTCAGCGTGAACGAGACGTACTGGCCGCTGCCGATCAGCTGCACTGCCTGGCGGCCGGTGGCCTCCGCCTGGAGCGAACCGTACTGGTAGTCCACCGGCAGGACGGTGCCGTTCGTGGTGCCCTGGGTGGCGGCGAGGTATTCGGTGAACGGTGTGGTGGCGCCGGGTGCGCCGGCCGCGTGTGCGGCGGCGGATCCGGTCAGGGTGAGGACCGGGGCTGCGAGCAGTGTCGCAACCACGGTCGCCAGGAGCCGGAAACGGCTCCTGGCGCGTGGGTTTGTCATGGCGGTCGCCTTCTCTGATCGTCATTGATCGTTGATGCGCTGCATGTGCGTGGTGCGGCGTGCGTGGTGCGTGGTGCCGGTGCGGGTACGAGCCGGGGCTCAGCCGAAGATCTCGAACTCCGAGATCTGGGCCGCGTCCCAACCGGTATTGCCGGTGACCGAGATCTGCAGGTACCGGTCCTGGGTGCCTGCGGGCAGCGGAATGGTCACCGTGTTCTGCAGGCTCGGGTCGAAGGTGTAAGCAGTCGACGGTACGAGCGAGGTGTAGGTGCTTCCGTCGGTGGAGCCGAGCACCTCGATGTTCTGGACCCGGGTGCCCCAGTTCGAGGGCAGGGTCAGCACGATCGAGCCCTCCGGCTGTACGGCGCCGAGGTCGGCGGTCAGGGTCTGCGGCCACGCGGCGCCGTCCTGGCTTTCCCAGTAGGAGCCGTTGTTGCCGTCGTTGGCGTTGGACGCGGGGAAATACTGCAGCGAACTGCTGGCGGACATCGTCGCGGTGAGCGCGAGGTTCGCCGGCGGGGCCACGCCGCCGTCGCCGCCGATCGGGTCGGTGTCGCCGAACAGCTGCACCGTCTTCGAGCCCTGGCTGCTGCCGATCGTCAACGAGCCCTGCGTCACTCCGTCGGCGGAGGGGGTGAAGGAGACGTCGACCATGCACCAGGACGCGGTGTCGGTGACGGCGGACGCGTCCAGGCTGGTTCCGCACGGGTGCTGCGGATCCTTCGTGACGCTGAATCCGGCGCTCGGGGTGATCGCGCCGAGCGTGGTGGCCACGCTCGCCGTGTTGACGATCGCTACCCGCTGCGTCGGCGAGGCCTGGCCCGTCGCGGCTGCCTCGAACGTCGTCGTGCCCGGATACGCCCACAGCGGGCTGGCCGCCGGCATGCCGCACTTGGTCGAGTCGAAGCCGAGGTCGCCCGGGCCACGGGTGAGCGTGAAGCCCGCGCCGCAGCTGAAGACGCCCGCGTCACCGGCGCCGTCGGCCACCGTCCCGGCCACGTATGCCGAGCCGGGCGCCTGGTCCTGGAAGACGAAGGTGCCGACGTTGTGCACGAGGTTGCCGACGATGTTGACATTGGAAACGCTGTAGCCCGTGGCAGGCGCGGTCCCCACCGCTGCGCCGGAGTAGTCGTTCGAGTTCTGGAACTGGAACGCCGCGTACGGGCTGTCGAGAATCGCGTTGCCCACCACGTTGACCGTCGAGGTCATGTCGCCCTGACTCGGGTAGAACAGGACGGAGCCGGAGCCGTAATCGGTCCCCGGGTCGAACTGACCGGTGCGCACCAGCTCGTTGCCGAGCACGTCAAGGGTGCCCGACATCGGGACCGAGCCGAAGCGCTGCTCGATGCCGATGCCCGCGCCGAACTGGACGGTGTCCTGCAGCAGGTTCCCGGCGACGACGTCGCCGGAGCCCGCGCCGTACACGCCCACGTTGTTCGCGAGTCCGGGGGTGTCGACGGTGTTGTGCACGACGAGGTCGTCAGTGTCACCGTAGTTCTGGGACCACAGCGCGATTCCGTCGTCCTGCGTGTTGCGCAGGAAGTTGTTCGAGACCGTGGTGTCGGTGACCGGTCCGGCGTAGGCGTCCAGGTTGATGCCGTCGGCCGTAGTGTCCTGGATCCGCAGGTCGGTGAGCGTGAGGTTCGTGCTCGGCCCGGTGATCCAGACTCCCACCTTCTCGTTCTGGATCCACACGTTCGAGATCTTCGAGTCGCTGAATCCGCCGTTGAACGCGGTGACCTCGGTGTCGCTGTCCTCGCGCACGTCGACATTGCCGAACATGGACAGGTTGGAGACGTCCACATTCGTGCTCGCAGGGTTCTGCTGCCCGTTGAACTCGACATTGCTGCCGGTCAGCACGGTGTACCACTCGCCGGCGCCGAGCACCTTCACGTTGTTGACGTTCAGCGGGGCGCTGATCGTGTACGTGCCCTGCGGCAGGTACACGCCCTCTCCCGCCGCGGCGGCCGCGTTGATCGCGTTCTGCAGCGCCGTCGTGACGTCGGTCGCGCCGGTGTCGTCCACGTTGTACGGAGCTTGAGTAACGTTGATGTACCCGCTAGCCGGCTCGGCGATGGGTGCCGCCACCTGCTCGAAGTCGGCGGTGTTGATGACGTACCAGGGCGAGTTGTCCCCGGTGTCCACCCGCAGGGTCACCACTGTTCCGGCCGAGAGCGTTGAGCCGAACTGGTAGCGCACGTCGTTGTAGTAGTCGTGCGGCACCTCGCCGTCCGGCTGGGCGACAAACGGCGTATTCGTATACGGATACGTCCCGTATAGCCAGGAGAACTCCGAGGTCAGTGCCAGCGAGGTGGCCACCTTGCCGTTGACGAGCAGGTCGAGCGGCGCGTTGATGCCGCCGCCCTGGAGCGAGTCCGGGATCGCGTAGTGGAAGTCCACCGCGTTCGCGGCCTTGGCCAGGGTGAAGGACACGTACTTGCCCTGGCCGACGAGCTGTACCGCCTGCCGTCCGGTGGCTTCGGCCTGGAGCGAGCCGTACTGGTAGTCGGGCGCGAGGACGGTTCCGTTCGTCCGCGCGTTCGGGCTGGTCGCGGCGTTGTACTCGGTGAACGGGGTGGTGGCCCCGGCCAGCGCGGACGGGTATGCGGCGGCGGACTTGGCGGCGGCCGCCGCGCCTGCTGCCGCTGCGCCGGACGGCGCCGGAGCAGCCGCCGCTGCGGCCGAGCCGGCCGCCAGCGGAAGTGCGAGCAGCGGGGCGGCGAGCGCCGCCAGGTACCGCATAGTTCGATGACGTGGTGGTGCCAGAGTGCCGATCATGTGATCCTCCGGTCTCAGGAGAGCCGCAGCCAGGCGGCGCAGTCCGGCGGCAGAAGGCCGTCGTCGGTGAGGGGTGCGCTGGTGAGCAGCAAGGTGTCGTATCGCGGGAGGGCGACGGCTTCGGTGGAGAGGTTGACCACGCATGCCGAGTCGTCGCCGCGCCGGAAGGCCAGGATCTCGGGCGCGGAGTCCAGCCAGCGCAGGGACGCGCGCTCGCTGCCGAGCCCGGGTGCGGATCTGCGCAGCGCCAGGGCACTGCGATAAAGCTCCAGCATCGAGTCCGGGTCGCCGAGCTGGTACTCGACGGTGTGCTCGCGCCAGGCCGCCGGCTGCATCGGGAGCCAGGGCTCGGCCTCCGCGTCCGCCGGGGTACTGAAGCCGAACGGCGGACGTCGACCCGACCACGGCAGCGGAACCCGGCAGCCGTCCCGGCCCGGGTTCTCCCCTCCGGTGCGCCGCCACATCGGGTCGTCGCGCAGGGCGTCCGGGATGTCCTCGACCTCCCAGAGCCCGAGCTCCTCGCCCTGGTAGAGGTAGGCCCCGCCGGGCAGAGCGAGGTAGAGCAGCGCTGCCGCGCGGGCCCGGCGGGTGCCGAGCGCCAGGTCGAGCGGACGGCCGTGGCCGCGGTCGTCGAAGTCGAAGGTGGTCTCGGCCCGGCCGTAGCGGGTGACGTGCCGGGTGACGTCGTGGTTCGAGAGCACCCAGGTGGCCGGGGCGCCGACCGGCCGGTGGAAGGACACCGTCTGGTCGATGACGCGGCGCAGCGCGGCGGGCTCCCACGCGCACTGCAGGAACGGGAAGTTGAACGCGGCGTGCATCTCCTGCGGGCGCAGGTATTTGGCGAAGCGCTGCGGGTCGGCGATCCACACCTCGCCGAACAGGGCGCGCGGCTCGTCGTAGGAGTCGGCGACCGCGCGCCACTCCTGATAGATCCCGTGGATGCCGTCGCGGTCGTTGTACGGGTGCTCCTGCTCGGGGCCGGCCGCCGGGTCGAGGTCGGGCAGCAGCGGATCCTTGACCAGGATCGCGGCCGAGTCGATCCGGAAGCCGTCCACGCCCCGGTCGAACCAGAACCGCAGCGTGGTCAGGAAGTCCTCGCGCACCGCCGGGTTCTCCCAGTTGAAGTCCGGCTGCTCGGAGGCGAACAGGTGCAGGTACCACTGGCCCGGGGTGCCGTCCGGCTCGGTCACCCGGGTCCAGGCCGGGCCGCCGAAGTAGGACTGCCAGTTGTTCGGCGGCTCGTCGCCGTTCGGGCCGCGGCCCGGCCGGAACCAGAACCAGGAGCGCTGAGCGGAACGCGGCGCCGCGGCCAGCGCCTCCTGGAAGCGCGGGTGCCGGTCGGAGCAGTGGTTGGGCACGATGTCGAGCAGGACCCTGATGCCGAGCCGGTGCGCCTCCTCGATCAGCGCGTCCATCTCGGCCAGGGTGCCGAAGGAGGGCTCGACGTCGCGGTAGTCGGCGATGTCGTAGCCGGCGTCGGCCATCGGCGAGGGGAAGCAGGGGTTGAGCCAGAGGGCGTTGACGCCCAGCTCGGACAGGTAAGCCAGCCGGTCGCGGATGCCGCGCAGGTCGCCGATCCCGTCGCCGTTGCCGTCGGCGAAGCTGCGGACGTAGACCTGGTAGGTGACCGCGTCGCGCCACCAGGGTTCGGCCGGCAGCCCGGCGACGGTCACGGCGGGCGCCTCGGCGGCGCTCTGGCCGGCGGGCGAGAGGTGCAGAGTCAAGACGTCGTTCTCCTTGCTTGAGGCAGGGCGGTATCACCGGGCGGCGGTGCGGCGCCGGCCGGGAGTCTGGGAGTTCTTGTTTTTATCGAGTGGGGTGTCCGGTATCAGCCCTTGAGGCTGCCCGCGGTCAGGCCGGCCATGATGTTGCGCTGGAAGACCAGGAAGAAGACGATCGTGGGCACGGAGGCGATGGCGAGGGCCGCGATCAGGATGTTCTCCGGGAGTCCGACCGCGAGTTGGTTGAGGCCGATGTTGACCGTCTGCGCCGAGGTGTTCGTGAGCGTCAGCAACGGCCAGAGGAAGTCCTTCCACACGTTGACCACCGCGAAGATCGAGACCACCCCGAGGATCGGCCGGGACATCGGGAGGATCACCGACCACAGGGCGCGCAGCGGGCCCGCGCCGTCGATCGAGGCGGCGGCGAGCAGCTCCGCCGGGATCGAGTCGAAGAAGCGCTTGAGCAGCAGGATGTTGAAGGCGTTGCTCGCCACCGAGGGCAGCCAGATCACCCACGGGGTGTTGAGCAGGCTCCAGTGCAGAAACGGGATGTTGTTCGCGGTGAGGTACGTCGGCAGCGCGAGCACCGTGGTCGGGATCATCAGCGTGGCCATCATCGCGAACATGATCACGTTTCCGAAGGCCGGACGCAGCTTGGAGAAGGAGTACGCCGCGCCCACGTCGAAGACCAGCTGGAAGGCCAACGCGCCGCCCGCGTAGAGCGTGGTGTTCCACAGCAGCCGGCCGAGGTCGGCGTCGGACCAGGCCGTGGCGAAGTCGCTGAACCGTGGATGGGCGGGCACCAGTGTCGGCGGTACCTGGATGAACTCCTGCGCCGACTTGAGCCCGCCGGTGACCATCCAGTACAGCGGGAAGAGGAAGACCAGGGCGAACAGGATGATCAGGATCCACAACGTGGACCAGTACGCGGCCTTGCCGGCCGGTCGGTTGAGCTGGGTCCGCGAGATCAGGGTGCGGGTGACGGTGGATTCGAAGGCGGCCATGGTCCTAGTCCTCTTCCACGGAGCGGGCCAGCCACAGGTACACGGCTCCGAAGCCCATCAGCACCAGCAACAGGATGATCCCCATCGCCGAGGCGTTGCCGAAGTTGTTGTAGTTGAAGGCGTAGTCGAAGATCTGGTAGACGACGCTGGTGGTGTTGTTCGAGCCGCGGGTGATCACGTACGGCTCCATGAAGACCTGCACGGTGGACACGATCTGCAGCATCAGCATGAGCGAGAGGATCAGCCGGGTCTGCGGGATCGTGACGTGCCAGATGCGCTTGAGCACCCCGGCGCCGTCGAGCTCCGAGGCCTCGTAGAGCTCCCCCGGCACGCCCTGCAACGCCGCCAGGTAGATCAGCACGGAACCGCCCATGTTGATCCAGGTGGAGAACAGCACCAGGCACAGCATGGCGACCGCGTGCGAGCTCTGCAGCCATTGGACGTTCGGCAGGTGCAGGACGTGCAGGATCTGGTTGAACAGGCCGGTGCTGTCGGCCTGGTAGAACCAGCGCCAGAGGAAGGCCGCGGCCACGGTCGGCATCATGACGGGCAGATAGACCAGAAGCCGGAAGTACGACCTCGCGTGCCGGATCTCGTTGAGCACCACCGCGACCGCGAACGGCACGGCGAATGCCAGGACCAACGCGAACAGGGTGAAGAGGCCGGAGTTGCGCCAGGCCGTCCAGAAGTCGGGGTCGGCCCACACGTGCCGGTAGTTCTGGAAGCCGACCCACTTGGTGTCGCCGGCGAAGTTCGTCTTCTGGAAGCTCATGATCACTTCGCGGATCATGGGGTACCAGGAGAAGAGCGCGAAGCAGATCACCGCGCCGAGCAGGAAGAGATAGCCGGTGCCGTGCCTGCGCAGCCGCCGGGCGAGCGGCGCCCGCCGCCGGGCCCGGGCCGCGGCGCGCGCGTCGAAGGCCGCGGCCGCGGAAACATTGATGGTCGTCGCCATGGGAGGATCCCGCCGTTCTTTCTCGAGCTCGGTCTCTCGAGCCCGGTGCTCTTCGCTGCTTGCTTTCTCTGCCGGCGCGCCGTCTGCCGGGCCCTGACTCGGCCCGGCAGGCGGAGGTCTTGGAGACTACTGCGCGTTCGCCAGGATGGTGTTGGTCTGACCGGCGAAGGTGTTGAGCAGCGACGGGATGTTCGCGTTCGGGTTGGTGAGCACCGAGAACATCGCGGCATCGCCCTTGGCGTAGATCGCCTGCGCCTGCGGCGGCTCGATCACCAGCTGCATCTTCGGCAGGGCGTCTACGTACGAGGTGAAGTTCGCCGTCGGGATGTTCGCGTACTTGGCCTTGGCCGCGTTGTCCGTGGTGGCCACCGCGCCCTGCCACAGGTCGGGCTCGGGCAGGCCCACCGGCTGGCCCTGGGCGGACTGCCGCTGGTAGTTGAACTGGCCGATGCCGGAGGTCTCGAACTCGTAGTTGAGGAACTTGATGCCGGCCTCGATCTGCGCCGGGGTGTCGTTCTTGTTGAACATGTAGCCGGAGCCGCCGAGCAGCGTGGCGGTCTCACCGGGCATCGGGCCCACCGCGAGGTTCGTGTACGGGGTGTTGTAGTTGCTGTGCATCGTGGTCAGGGTGCTCGGGTCGCCGACGTACATGCCCAGCTTGCCCGAGGCCATCATCTGCAGCAGGTCGTTGTACACCAGGCCCTGGTTGGTGCCCATCACGTTGTCGGTGAAGCGCATCTTGTGCAGGAACTGGAGCACGGACTGGCCGGCGGCGTCGTTGAACGCGGCGGACTTGCCGTCGGAGCTGACCGCGGTGCCGCCGCGGGAGTAGAGCTCGGCGATGAAGTGCCAGCCGCCGGTGTTCTGCGCGCTGTAGTCGGCGTACCCGATGTCGCCGTGGCCCAGCTTGCTGATCGCGATCGCGTCCTGCTCCACCTGGTCCCAGGTGGTCGGCGGGTCGTTCGGGTTCAGGCCGGCCTGCTGGAAGAGCGCCTTGTTGTAGACGAGGCCGAGGCTGTAGTTGCCGGTCGGCACGCCGTACAGGTCGCCGGATCCGGTCTCGCCCTGGCGGTAGACGTTGAGCAGCGAGCTCTGGATGGACGAGTAGTCGTTGATCTGGCTCGCGTATTGCTGGATGTCGGCGGCCTCGCCGGAGGAGATGACGTTGGCGCCGTCGGTGAAGTACGTGTAGAAGACGTTGTCCATCTTGCCGCCGGCGAGCTTGGCGTTGAAGGTGGACGGGTCGTCGCAGGGGTTGGTGTCGTCGCTCTGGATCGTGATGTTCGGGTTCAGCTTTTCAAAGGCCTTCACATCGGCGATCCAGTTGGCCCGCGGCTGGGCCTGCGAGGTCGGCGGCTCGCAGCCGACCGAGATGGTCACCGGGCCATTCGCCGAACTTGTCACGCTTTTGCCTGCTGAGCTGCCGCACCCGGCGGCGGTGGCCGCCACGGTGCAGGCCGCCACGGCTATGGCAAGACTCTTGCGGCGCTGAAAGAGTTGCATACTCTGGTATTCCTCCTGATCGGGCAGGCCGGGGCCGTGCTGGTGGCGCCCGGCCGCGGGCGCGGCGAAGCTGAGGTTGCGACGTGGTTCCGGCCCCGTGGCCGCCGTGTTTCCGACCGGCGAGGCGTAGCAGGACAATACGAGCCCGGCTCCGAGATGTCCATAGTCCGGTGCAGAAAAGCGAGAAATATCTGTCGTAATCTTGCAAGAGATCAAAAAAACACGACGCCGCCCCCGCCTCGGCCAAGCTCTGGCCTAGGCGAATGCGGCGCGGGAGGGCGGCGGCGCGGAGCGTCAGCCGGCTTCGGCCGGGCGCCGGCGGCAGGGCGCGGTGGACCCGCGAACGATGAGCTCGGGCTCGAGCAGCAGCTCCTCGGCGGGCGGCGACTGGCCGCCGATCTGCGCGTCGAGGAGTTTCACCGCGGCCGCGCCCATCGCGCGGACCGGCTGGCGGATCGTGGTCAGCGGGGCCTCGACCACGGACATGTAGGTCGAGTCGTCGAATCCGACGACGGACAGATCCTCGGGCACCCGGAGCCCGCGCCGACGCGCGGTTCTGACGGCGCCGAGTGCCAGCGCGTCACTCGCGCAGACGACGCCGGTCACGCCCTGGGCCAGCAGCCGGGTTATCGCCGCGCCGCCGCCTTCCATGGAGAAGGGCACGTGAACGACCAGCTCACGCCAGGACTGGTCGTCGGGCGCGGTGCGCATCCGGCGGACGTACGCGCCGAGTTTGCGCGCCGAGGGCACGTGGCCCTCCGGACCCAGGATCAGCCCGATCCGTTCGTGTCCGAGCGAGACCAGGTGAGCGAGCGACTGCTCGGCCGCCGCCTCGTCGTCCACGCTGATCCTGGCCACTCCGTCGGTCTCGTCGGCGGCGTTGATCAGGACCATCGGGATCTCGCGTTCCCGCAGCTCCCTGCCGTACTCGGGCCCCGCGTCCGCGTAGCTGCCGCCGATGAACACGATGCCGGCCACCTCCCGCCGCAGCAGGAGCTCGATGTAGTTGGATTCCGAGACCCCGTCGGCGGTGCGGGTGCACAGCACCGTCATCAGGCCGCGTTTGACCAGGCCGATCGACACCGCCTCGACCAACGCGGGGAAGATCGGGTTCTGCAGGTCCGGCACGACCAGGCCGACCAGTCCGTCCTTCGCGGTGCGGAACTTGGTCGGCCGGTCGAGACCGAACACGTCGAGAGCGGTCAGCACGGCCGCCTTCGTGCCGGGAGCGATCCCGGGCTTGTCGCCGAGCACGCGTCGCACGGTCGCCACGCTCACTCCGGCGAAGGCGGCTACATCCGCGAGCCTCTTAGTCACCTCGGCAGCTTACAAGTAAAGCTGCAAAAAGTGCCATCCTTTGCAAGAAGCGGTCTGCCGAAACGGATCGGCGATCGGCATCGGCATCGCCGGCGCCATCAGTGCTGTCCGGCGCGCACGCCGGACTCGACCCTGTCGCCCAGGTCCTTGTCCACATTCCGCAAGTAGCCGAAGGCGCGCTGGAGCACCGGCTCCGTCACGCCGGCGAGCAGTGCTCCCACGATGTTGCCGACCAGCCGGTCCCGTGCCGCGTCGTCCATGACCTCGCGCACCAGCGTGCCGGCCTGGCTCCAGTCGTCGTCCTCGGCGTGCTCGACGTATGCAGCGCGCATGATCTCGCCGTCGGCGTACCAGCTCGCCGGCTCGTGTCGCTCGCTGTCCGCCTGCGGGCCGCCCTTGGAGTTCGGAAAGTACACCGGGTCGGTCCGGTTGACGACGCGCATCGCGCCGTCCTTGCTGTAGGTGTTGACGGGTGCGACGGGGGCGTTGACCGGGATCTGCTCGTAGTTGACGCCGAGTCGGGCCCGGTGTGCGTCGGCGTAGGAGAACAGTCGGGCCAGCAGCATCCGGTCCGGGCTCGGGCCGATACCCGGAACCATGTTGTTGGGCTGGAAGGCGACCTGCTCGATCTCGGTGTGGTTGTCGACTGCGTTGCGGTCGAGGGTCAGCCTGCCGACCTCGGTCAGCGGATAGTCGGCGTGCGGCCACACCTTGGTCAGGTCGAACGGATTGAAC
>Ga0185299_10007924_pt1 | contig 10685 bp, 7 predicted proteins | sample PaiPotPPA55metaG_FD_128002 | JGI IMG/M metagenome (GOLD analysis project Ga0185299, IMG submission 128002) | Iron sulfur acid spring bacterial and archeal communities from Banff, Canada, to study Microbial Dark Matter (Phase II) - Paint Pots PPA... ...
CATCGACTACATGGAGGTCAACCGCGGCAGCTACGGCGCGGAATTCGGCGACCGGACTTATGGCGTGTTCAACATCGTTCCGCGCTCCGGGTTCGAGCGTAACAACCAGGCTGAGCTGGTTCTCAGCGCCGGCAACTTCAATCAAACGAACGACCAGTTCAGCTTCGGCAGTCATACGGAGCGCTTCGCTTACTACGCCAGTGTGAATGGAAACCGCACGGATCTCGGCTTGCAAACACCCGTTTCGAGAGTGGTGCACGATGCCGCCAATGGCTACGGCGGTTTCGGGTCACTGATTTTTAACGTAGATCCTTCCAATCAGATGCGTTTCGTTAGCTCGTTGCGCAAGGACTACTACCAGATCCCGTACGATCCTTTTCCCAACGACATTGAAAACGGGAATATTGCCGCAAATGGTTTTCAGGCGCAGTACCCAACCCTTGATCTCCGCGACGGCAATCATGAATCCGATGCGCTGGTGAATTTCTCCTGGGTTCACACGTTTAATTCAAAGGCACTCCTCACGGTCTCGCCTTTTTATCACCGCAACGGCGCCAACTACGACAGCTCACCCGCCGATCCCACCGCCACGACCGATCATCACACTTCCACCTACACCGGCGGGCAGGTTAGCTTCAGCGCTAACTTCGCGAAGAACAATTTACAGGCGGGCTTCTACGGCTTTCACCAACGGGACGATCAGTTTTTCCAGGCAATCTTTAAGGACAAGCATAGTCAATCGTTTACCGAGCGTGATCTCGCTTCGGGCGATTTGGAAGCTTTCTTCATCGACGACAAATTCAAACCAGTTTCCTGGTTGACGCTTACCGCGGGAATGCGCCCCACGCACTTCAGCGGCGGAATGACAGAGAACGCCATCAGTCCTCGTTTCGGCGCAGCGTTGAATATCCCCCGCCTGAATTGGACCTTCCGCGCCTTCTACGGCCACTACTACCAGGCGCCGCCTCTCCTCACGATTGGAGGACCTTTGGAGCAATTTTGCACTGCGAACAATTGTGGGTTCCTCCCCCTTCAGGGAGAGCGGGACGAAGAACATCAATTTGGAGTCACGATACCCTATCGCGGCTGGGTGCTTGACGCCGACAATTTCCAGACCAACGCTCACAATTTCTTCGACCACAGCTGCATCGGATCGGGGCTGTGTTTGCCGATCACGATTGACGGAGCCAAAATCCGCGGTTGGGAATTTACGCTACGATCTCCGCGCATCGCCAACCGTGGACAAATCCATCTGGCATATTCCAATCAGGTCGCCGATGGCAAACTGCCAATCACGGGCGGCTTGACGAATTTTGCTCCGCCCACCCCGCTCTTCGCCCTCGACCACGATCAGACAAACACGCTCAACGTCGGTGCCGACGTTTCCCTGCCGCGGCGCTCGTATGCATCCACGAACGTCTACTACGGCTCCGGCTTCAGTAACGCGTTCCCGGGCAGCCCTTATCCTGGACGCCATTTGCCACAACACACCACGTTCGACCTTTCGATTGGCAAGGACTTCGGCGAGCGCGTCTCCGCATCGTTGAATGCCTTGAACGTGGCCAACCGCCGCGTGGACCTCGACAACAGCCAGACCTTCGGCGGTTTCCATTGGAACAACCCGCGCGAGATCTATGTCGAACTGCGCTACCGATTTCATTATTGAGGGTTGAGGGCGATGGGATGAAGGCCCCTCCGATGAGCTGGCAAGTCTCCGTCTAAACCCATGACTCCAATAGATCAAGGGAGAGATGCCGTGGTACTAAACAGTGACCCAGAGGGCGTTTGGTTTTCCCGACCACTGAGAGCTGATAGCCGACAGCTATCGGCTTGGCCGCGTCGAACTAATGCCGCATCGAACTAATTAAGAAGAACGGCGAGCAAAAACAGCGAGGTCCGTTTGACGCTATTCCTGCACGCTCCGTATAATGCAGAGCGTCCACACCCTGATCACCACGCTTGCGGTTCGGCGTGAAGGAAAGCCGGGCGTCGTACGCGCCTTGCGGGCTCGCTGCTCCGGTTTCAGGTTTCAGGACTACGACTAATAAACTCGGGTTGCGATCAGTTTCGTTGAGCCCAGCGAGCTGGAAGCTTCCAGCATTTCCGAAAAATCTGAAGGAGTTCAAGGGATCCAATGATTAAGAAGTTTGTGATTAAGAAGTCTGCGTGCGTCACCGTGGCCGTAGTGTTCGGCCTCTCCCTCTTCGCTCTGGCCCAGGCCGACGCGGCTGCCAGTTCTCCCGCCGCTGCGGCTGCCACCACACCCAACGCTCCCTCCGCTGCTGCTGCGGCGGCGGCCAAGGCTACCGGCACCAAAGTCGGCACCATCAACATCGAACAGGCGATCTTCGCCTCCAATGAAGGACGGCGGGATTTCGACGTGCTCGCCAAGAAGTTTGAACCTAAGCAAAACGAGCTAAAGGGCTCGGCCGACGAAATCGACAGCCTTAAGAAGCAGCTCAATGCCCAGCAAGACAAATTGAATGAGGAATCCCGCGACAAGCTGGTGAAGCAGATCGAGGCGAAGCAGAAGAGCTTTGATCGCTCCACGCAGGACGCGCAGGAAGATTTCCAGAACCAGCAGGGCGAGATCGGAAATAAAATCCTCACCAAGATGGCTCCGCTGATCGTGAAGTATGCCAGCGAGAACGGCTATGGCATGATCCTGGATACGTCCCAGCAGTGGCCGCGCGGCCCGGTGATCTGGTACGGACCGGCCGTCGACATCACGCAACCGATCGTGGAAGCCTTCAACGTGCAATCCGGTGTGCCGGCGCCAGCGGCGGGCAGCACGCCTGCCAAGCCCGTGAGACCGGCAACGTCGCCCGCCAGCAAACCTGCTGCGCCCGCGACCAAGGCACCGGCCACCACTCCGCCGAAACAGTAAGGGACACCGCTCGGATAGTTTCAGTTCCAGATTTTATTAAGACCGCGTCCAGACGCGGTCTTTTTTTTCGTCTTTCTGGTGGAGAGCGATCGCTCAGGATCAAATCGCAAGGCGTAGGTGTCTGTACGGAATATCGGGGCCCGTTCCGGAGGACACATTATGTTCAGCACGCTCGAAAGCAACTGGAACCGGTCTGCCCGTCGCGGATGGACCACGCTCGCATCCTTCACCATGCAGGCCCTTGGACTGAGCTTGCTGCTACTGATTCCCTTACTCGTGATTCAGGGACCGCCCAAGCTGCAGTGGTTCGGCGAATCGCCGATTCTCACGCCACCGTCAGCACCTGCGCCACCGGGCGGACAGCGGCTGATTCATTCGCAGAACGGCAACCAAGGACTACAGGCACCGACAACGATTCCAAACACCATCGAAAACCTGAGCGAACAACCGGTTGCGTCTTCGCCGGATGTAAGCAATCTCGGCGTGGAGGGAGGAACTGGCATAAGCAGGCGCGGTGTTTTGGACTCGACCGGCCTTTCAGTTGATGCTGCTCCAGCGCCGCCACCTGTGCCCACGCATCCTCTTAGAGTCTCGCACTGGGCCGAGGGCAACATCATCTATCGCGTCCAGCCCAGCTATCCCCCAATCGCGCGCCTTGCGCGCGTTCAGGGCACGGTCGAGTTGCGGGCGATCATCAGCAAGGCGGGGACGATTGAGAATCTTATCGCGGTCAGCGGACACCCGATGCTGGTCAAGTCCGCGATTGAAGCGGTCCGGCAATGGCGCTACCGCCCGTACCTCCTGAACAACGAGCCCATCGAGGTGGAAACCGAAATCACGGTGAACTTTGTGTTATCGGGCAGTTGAGAGTCATTAGTTACCATTGGCACTTAACAACGCGGCTCGTGCGGTCACTATAATCGGCTGTGTGAACGCCCCGCGCCAAGATTTGTTGAAGATGCCGGAAATCCGCTCGCTGATTCTCGACGGCCGGACTTGGGCTGAGGTTTCTCTCGGAGCGCTCGGACAAAATTTTCACGCGATTCAGAAGCACGTCGGCGCAGGCGTCACCATCTGTGCCGTGGTCAAAGCCGACGGTTACGGCCACGGTGCAGTGGAGTGCGCGCGCTCTCTCGAATCCGAGGGCGCCAAGTGGCTGGGCGTGACCGATGCCGCGGAAGGCTTGGCGCTGCGGGGCGCCGGCACCAAAGCCCGCATCCTGCTGATGACGGGAATCTGGAAGGGCGAGGAAGACGGAATCGTCGCCCAACATCTCACTCCCACGATCTGGGAACCCTGGCACATTGAGTTGCTCGAACGCGCGGCGCGGAAACGGCAGAGCGATCTTCCGTCACATCGTTTGCCCGTGCATCTGAAAATCGACACGGGCATGAACCGTCTTGGAGCATCGAAGGAAGCGTTGCCGCGTTTGTGCGAGATGCTGTCCGCGTGCCAGCACCTGACTCTCGAAGGAGTGAGCACGCACTTCGCGTCGGCGGAAGTGCTCGACTCCGAAGACGCAGTGCGCCAGATGAAGCGCTTTGAAGAGGGACTTGCGGTGTTGCGGAATTGCGGGCTCCGGCCGCCGCTGGTTCATATGGGAAATTCCGCCGCCATGAGCGCGCGGCCGGAGACCTGGAAGACGATGGTGCGTCCGGGAATCGCGCTATACGGATATTCGCTGGCCTTCACGCGTGGCGGCGAGCCCGCGGCTGTGGCGGAACTTCCGCTGCGTCCGGTGCTTTCGTGGAAGACGCGCGTACTAACGGTGAAGGAAGTCGCAGCGGGACAAGCGGTCGGCTACATGGGCACCTTCGTGACCAAGGCGCGGAGCCGCATCGCAGTACTGCCCGTCGGTTACGCGGACGGCTATCCGCGGCTGCTCTCGAATCGCGCGCGGGTGATCGTACGCGGCGAATACGCGCCGGTTGTCGGACGCGTCTCGATGGACTTGACGATCGTGGACGTCAGCCACATAAGCAGCGTCGCGGTGGGGGATGAAGTCATCTTGATAGGCAAGGGCAACAGCAAGAGTGTAGACGCCGTCGAACTGGCGCGATGGTGCGAAAGCGTGCCCTATGAAATTCTGTGCGGATTGTCGCAGAGAGTGCCGAGGGTTTACAGCTAAGCCGTCAGCATTCAGCACTCAGCATTCAGCACTCAGCATTCAGCCAGCATGGTTTGTATCAGGGTATCGCTTTAGCGATACCATAAGCTCTTCGAAATCGGATGCCCCTTTAGGGGCTGGCATCGGAAACTACTGAATGCTGAGTGCTGACTGCTGAGTGCTAAATCCCGCCATTGAACTGACCCAAGTCGCCAATCTACGCCCTGTTATTGTATTTCTAAAGACAGATGCCCTCGCGCTACGCTCAATGGATGTACGACTGGGAAACCCGGCTCACGTCGGTGGACAATAACCGCGTCGTGCGTCCGCTGGACTGGGGGCTCGATTGGACGCACAGCTGGCCCGGCCGCAACGGCGGCCCTTCTGGAGAAAGCTCTGGGCAGGACTCGGCACAGGGCTCGCGCGAACTGCTGGAGTATTTCTCTCGTTTCAACGATCGCATCGTCCAGGCCAGCGACGACTTTTACTCTTACCAGAAGCCGTCGGATTTCCGGTTGGAGCCCCGCGAGGTTCAGGTGTTCAGCACGCGCGAAGTGCCGGACCCGCGGCTGGAAGAAGAAGTTCGTGGGACACATGCGGAGTTTCTGCGCTTCACCTCGCCGGTGGCGACGCCTTTTCCCGAAAATAATTTGGTGAACGCGCGCTGGTTTCCGGCACGCGGGCGAAGGGCGGTAGTTTTGCTGCCGCACTGGAATTCCGACGCGATTTCTTACAGCGCCCTCTGCCGAGTTCTCAACTGGATGGGGATTGCGGTGCTGCGGCTGAGCATGCCGTATCACGACATTCGCCGGCCCGCGGAGATCGACCGCGCCGACTATGCCGTTTCCGCCAACATTGGCCGTACGCTCGACTCGGTGCGCCAGGGCGTGGTCGATGTGCGCTGTTGTCTCGACTGGCTGGAATCGCAGGGTTACAACCGGCTCGGCATCGTCGGCACGAGCCTCGGATCGTGCTATGCCTTTATCGCCACCGCGCACGATCCGCGGATTCAGGTGGCTGCGTTCAATCACGCCTCGACTTACTTTGCCGACGTGGTATGGCACGGGCAGTCCACGCGCCATATCCGCGAGGGGCTGGAAACGGCCATCGATTTGGAGAATCTGCGGCAGGTGTGGCGCGCCGTCAGTCCGATGGTGTACTTCGATAAGTTTTCGCGCTGGCCGCGCCGCTCGCTCATCATTTATGCGAAGTACGACATGACCTTCCTGCCGGAATTTTCAGAGCAGGTGGTCGAGCAATTCGAGAAGCACCAACTGGATCACAAAGTTGTCGTGCTGCCCTGCGGGCACTACACCATGGGAGAGACGCCATACAAATACATGGATGGATGGCAGCTGGCGAGTTTTCTGCGGACGGCGTTCGACTAGAGCCCAATTCCCCTATTGCTTGGATGTCATTTCTTGGCCGTGACCTGGTCCGCAATTTTGTCGTACTCCGTCTTTGGCAGGATGTGGCGCTTTACCAAATCACTGGGATCGTTATAAGGACGTCCCGCAATCACCCGATCGGCTTCAGCCTCAGTCATGCCCGGCAGGCTCAGCAACTGCTCTTTCGTGGCAGTATTCAGATCGAGTGGCTTGTCTCGGCTCCAGCCCTCGCGTATTCCTGCCGCCACAGCTTTGGCATCGCGCTTCACTTCGGCCGTTGCTTGCGCGGTTTTTTCTTTCAGCTCCTGCGAGTTCTGTGGTTGAGTGCAGCCTGCGAGTGCGGCGAGCAGAAGAATTGTGGGAACGTGCCGATATCTGAGGAAGTCCATTGTGATCAGCCTTTCCGTTGCCTTGGATGATATCTCAGCCCTGTTCGGTTGGCCATTCTTCTGGGTGAAAGACGTCTCGGGTCCGAAAAAGTTCGCCGCCTTTCGCGGACAGGAGTGTCCGCGCCACAGTAAAATAGCTACCGGTCCCTAACTATGAAGAATTCCGACATGTCACGCCCACTCTATGAAGTTGATCCGCAGATTGCGAACGCCATCGACAACGAAGCTCGCCGCCAGCACGAAGGGCTGGAGCTGATCGCTTCGGAAAATTTTGTGAGCGAGGCTGTGCTGGAGGCTGCTGGATCCGTATTTACCAACAAGTATGCGGAAGGCTATCCGGGCAGGCGCTATTACGGCGGATGCGAGTTTACCGACGTGGTGGAAGAATTGGCGCGCGAGCGGGCCAAGAAACTTTTTGGCGCGGAGAATGCGAACGTGCAGCCGCACTCGGGATCGCAGGCCAATCAAGCCGCTTACTCGGCAGTGTTGCAGCCCGGCGACACGATTCTTGGTTTGAATCTTGCTCATGGCGGGCACCTGACGCATGGGCATCCTCTGAATTTCTCCGGCAAGACATACAAGATCGTTCCGTACGGCGTAACCAAGGAAACGGAGACGATTGATTATGACGACCTGGAGAGGATTGCCACGCAAGAGCGTCCGAAGTTGATTATTGGGGGAGGCAGCGCTTATCCGCGGATCATTGATTTCGCCCGCATGCGTCAGATTGCGGACAAAGTTGGCGCGCTCTATCTGGTCGATATGGCGCACTTCGCGGGACTGGTAGCGGGCGGAGCGCATCCATCGCCGGTGCCACACGCGCACATCGTGACTTCGACCACGCACAAGACTCTGCGCGGGCCGCGCTCGGGCATGATCCTGAGCAAGCAGGAATTTGCGGCGGCGATTGATAAGACTGTCTTCCCCGGAATGCAGGGCGGGCCGCTGGTGCACATTATTGCCGCCAAGGCGGTTTGCTTCCTCGAGGCATCGCAACCGAGTTTCCGCGACTACGCGCGCCAGATCGTGGCTAACGCAAAAGTAATGGCCGAAACGCTGGCGACCGATGGCTATCGCATCGTCTCCGGTGGAACGGATACGCACCTCATGCTGGTGGACGTATTCGCGAAGGGAATGCTCGGGAGCGAGGCTGAGAAGGCTCTCGGCGAGGCTGGAATTACGGTGAACAAGAATGCGATTCCGTTTGATACGAATCCCCCGATGAAGCCTAGCGGCATTCGCATTGGCACTCCGGCGGTGACTACGCGGGGAATGAAAGAAGCGGAGATGCGGCAGATTTCGCACTGGATCGCGGAGGCGCTCGATCATCGGACGGACGCTACGGTGCTGGGGAAAATCCGCAAGGAAGTGCTGGGACTGGCAGAGGAGTTTCCGCTGTATGCCGAGCGCCGGGCGCGGGCTCAGGCGGAAGTGCGGGCTTAGGCGCCACAAAGCGAGACGGGGCAAGCCCCGTCTCTACCATTGGTTTCGATCCGATCTCTGTGAATTCCCTGTGTTCCCCTGTGCTCCCTGTGGTTAAATTCAGGCTGTGAAAGTAGCCATCGACATCCGTCGCATGACGGAATTCGGGGTGGGCACCTACATCCGAAACGTGGTCCGCACGCTGGCGCGCCTGGATCCCGAAAGCAAATACTTCCTCATCGGATCGCTAGCGAAGGTGGCGGAATGTGGAGCGCTGCCGCCCAACTTCCAGGCGGTGGAACTGGCTCGGCGCGACGATACGCTGAAGGGGAATCTGGAATTCCGGGCGATCGTGCGGCGGTTGGAGTGCGATCTGGTTCACGTTCCACACCTGTTCTGGATTCCGCGCGGATTGAGTTGCCCTTATGTTCTGACAGTGCACGACCTGCTGGAGCACATGTATGGATCGCGCAACGCTTCCAGTTTGCGCCGCAGCCTGCACTTTTACCTGACGCGGCGCGTGTTGCGCAAGGCGGCGCGCGTGATTGCGGTATCGCAATTCACAAAGAACGAAATTGAAAAGCTCCTGGCCATTCCGGATGAGCGCATCGAGGTGGTGTACAACGCGATCGACGAGCGTTTTTTGCACGGCCACGCCACCGAGGCGGACCGCGAACTGATTGCCCAGCGCTATCTGGTGAACTATCCGTTTATTCTGTATGCGGGTGCGATTCGGCCGCACAAGAATGTGGTGCGCATCATCGAAGCGTTTTCGGCGCTGAAGAGCGAGCTTCAGAAGGAGCAGCAGTTTCCGGACCTGAAGCTCATCATCATTGGAGACGATCTTTCGAGCCACCCGCGGCTGCGACGGACCGTGGTGCGGAGCGGCGTGCAGAACGACGTGCGTTTCCTGGGATTCGTGCCCATCGAAGTGCTGCGGATTTTTTATGATGTAGCTAAGATTTTTGTGTTTCCATCGCTTTACGAGGGATTTGGATTGCCACCACTCGAAGCGATGGCCCACGGAACTCCGGTGGTCACTTCGAACACGTCGAGCCTGCCGGAAGTCGCGGGGGGCGCGGCGTTGCTGGTGAATCCGGAAAACGTGTTTGAGATCCGGCGGGGCTTGCAGCGAGTGCTGCTTGATCCAGTACTGCGCGCGCGGATGAAACAACGCGGCTATGAGCAAGCGCAGCGATTTTCCTGGACCAGTTCTGTGTCGAGAATCCTCGAGATTTACCGCGAAGTGGCGGGCGACCGTGTTCCTAGCGGGGTTGCCGCGGACTAAGGTTGTGTGGTGGAGGGGCTCCGCCCCGCAAGGACGGGGCAGAGTTTCCGTACCCACAGTCCCGTATAATAATTAATCCCGCAATGAATCCCAGCGCTGCGCGCGATCTCGATCCGCCGACAATCAAAAGCGCGACCCTTCCAACCATGATCCACCCGACAGACTATACGGGAATGACCCGTCCGAACCAGTTGCTCTCGGACTGGCGGATGTCCGTGCTGGTGTTGATTGCGCTGTGGGCGGTCATCTACATCGCGGGACTCTCCCGGCCCGCCTTGCTCGACGATGCCGACACGGTGCATGCCGAGGCGGCGCGCGAAATGCTTCAGCGCCACGACTGGGTCACGCTCTACGCCAACGGCATCCGCTATTTGGAAAAAGCTCCGCTGATGTATTGGGGCGTGGCCACGAGCTACACGTTGTTCGGTGTCAGCGAGTGGAGCACGCGCTTCCCGCTCATGCTCGGCGTGCTGACGATGATTCTCTCCACGTACGGTTTGGGACGCTGGGCTCTGGGCAGCGAAGGCGGCTTCGATTCCGGACTGGTGCTGGCAACCGCGCTCGGGCCATTTCTCTTTACCCGCTTTCTGATTCCGGACGTCGCCGTCGGTCTGTGGCTTACGCTGACGTTCTGGCTTTTCCTGATATCGCTCGAGCAACCGAAGCCGGCGCGCTGGACCTGTTGGGGTATCGGCGCCATGTGCGCGCTCAACGTACTCACTAAGGGACTGATCGGGCTCGTATTTCCGATAGGAGCGATCGGGCTTTATCTGCTGCTGACGGGGAATTTGCGGCACTTGCTTAAGCTGCGTCTCGTTTCAAGCGCGCTGGTGTTCTTCGTGATCGCTGCGCCGTGGCATATTCTTGCCGCCTTCCGGAATCCAGCTCAGGGAAATGTCCGCGGATTTCTGTGGTTCTACTTTGTTAACGAGCACATCCTGCGCTTTTTGAACCGGCGCGTTCCGCGCGACTACGATAAAGTTCCGCTGCTTCTGTTCTGGGCGCTTCTGGTTTTGTGGCTCATTCCCTGGACCGTGTTTCTTCCGCAGTCGCTGCAGGAAGTGCCACGGCGGTGGCGTGAGTTCCGCGCGCAGATGACGCGGCGGCAGCGGGCGTATCTTTTATTTTTTCTGTGGACCTTTGTCATCGTGGGCTTCTTCAGCCTCTCGACGCGGCAGGAATACTACACGATCCCGGCGATCCC
>Ga0185299_10007925_pt1 | contig 10684 bp, 9 predicted proteins | sample PaiPotPPA55metaG_FD_128002 | JGI IMG/M metagenome (GOLD analysis project Ga0185299, IMG submission 128002) | Iron sulfur acid spring bacterial and archeal communities from Banff, Canada, to study Microbial Dark Matter (Phase II) - Paint Pots PPA... ...
GTTCATCGGCGCCATGCTGGGAGGCACGGTGGGGAGCGTCGCCCACCGACTGTTGCCAGCCCAGACCGCTACGCCGGGAGCCTATGCTCTTGTCGGCATGGGGGCGGTTTTCGCCGGAATCCTCCGCGCCCCGATGACCTCAGTGCTCATGATCTTTGAGACCACACGGGACTACGCTGTCATTGTTCCCTTGATGATTTCGAATCTGGTGAGCCTCTTCATCTCCCGTCGTTTGCAGCGGGAGTCCATCTATGATGTCTTGGCGTTACAGGATGGCATCCACCTTCCGACAGCGGAGACGCGCAACCAGCGTGAGAGCCGCCAGGTCATCCGCGCCATGCGGCCGGCGACTGAGGTTCTAAAAACCGAACTGACCGTGGGAGAAGCCTTGGAGCAAATACGTTCCAGCGAACTTCGCGCCTGGCCGGTGATCGATCAGGGCGGGGTGGCCGGAGTGGTCAGCCGCTCAACCCTCGAGCGAGAACTGGCCGCGGACGCCGCTTACAAGCCAATTGGCGGGCTCGTAAATGCGCGCGACTTCCCCCACGTCCACACCGACCACCCGCTCGATCTGGCGCTCCATCGCATGGGTGCGGCCGGGCTCGAACTCTTGCCGGTGGTCAGCCGGGCTAACCTCCATAAACTTGAGGGCATCATAACCCTCCGGGATGTCTTAGGTTCTTACGGAGTTGGAAGTCAGAGTGGAGAACCAGGGACTTGACTTCTAAGGAGGTACGCGGCCGGAAATCAGGGCCTGCTTAGAGCCGCAGCGATCAGAGGGCGCAACGCTTCGACTGAGACTCCGAGCGTTCCGCCGGAAAATCCGTCTATGTAGGCCGAGTTCACTCCGATCACTTCGGCATTGGAATTGAACACCGGCCCACCGCTGCCGCCGTGGGCAGTGGGCGCATCGTAGATCAGCTTGTCGCCCACTACATCACCCAGATGCCCGCACGTGGTCGAGGGACGAATCAGCGACAGCGCGGCCAGTTCACTCGCCGCCGTGATGTCATTGTGGCGGTAGGCGAGCCGTTTGTAGATCCCGCTGGGCGACTTGGCCACCATCCCGGCGATGCCCATGGGATAGCCAATGACCGTTACCAGTTCTCCGGGCGAGGCGACGGTCTTTGCCAGAGGCAGCACGGCAATCCCGCGCACCGCCTCTTTGTTTTCGATGCGCAACACGGCCAGATCGCCGCTGGAAGAAACCGTGCCCGGCGTCAAGCTCAACGGCATGGGCGAGCCGGGAAAGAAGACCACCAAACTCTCCAGCATGGCGGTTGCGCCACGATCGATCAGCCCTTCGGCCTCGGTGTCGCCATACCAGGGCTCGGCCACATGGCGGTTGGTCGCCAGCAGGCCGTTGCCCACCAGAAATCCGGTGCCCGAAACGCGCGCCCGGATCGCCGGCGACTGGTGGGGGAATCCGACCTGATATACCCCGTAAATGTAGCCGATGGAATTTCGATAGCGGTTCAGCACCAGCGCCGGCATCGCCTGCTGCTTCTCGAGTTGCTCCACCTGCTGGGTAAGCTGCTGCACCTGGTTGTGGAGTTCATCCGGTTGCGCGCCCTGCGCCGCGACGGGCGCGTAATAGTGGAACATGGCCACCGCACCCCCCAGCAACACCACTGCCAGCGTGGCCTGCACCAGTTGCTGCCAGCTTTCGCTGACTGCGTTCGGCTCCTGCGGAATCTCCGGTCCGGACATGAGTGCTTATCTTCTCTTGTCCGGCACAGCTTTTCCACGGTACGGAAGATGATGTACAGGGGATATCTAAAGTGTCGGGAGGATGGCAACTTGCCCCGGGCACGGCCAGGCTAACCGAGTTTTTAGTCTAGTGGCGATTCGCCGATTTGATGACGAGTATCAGAAGACCGATCAGGCCGGAGATGAAGCATATTGCGCCAATGAACACACCAGCCATTACGAGTCGCGGGCTGGGGCACTTGCCGCCCCAAGCGCAGCGGCCAGCAGCCATCAAGGATGGATAGTCAATGAGCGCACCCACGCTCAGAAGCACGAGTACTTGCTCAAAGCTGAGTGGTTTCCGGATCACTTGCGATCGTTGGCTAGGGTGCAGCCGGTCCAAGCCATCAGATTCGTCGTATTGAGCAGCGCTCTCAAGGGCACTCCGACCATAGCTTGCCATCGAACTCCCACTTTAGACTACGGCTTCGCGACTCCCAGGCGCTTGCTCATCGCGTCGTAGAGAAATCCCTTGCCGGGGGTGTAGGGCTGCACCCACTCGCCGTCAATCACGAACTGTGGGATCGCCTGCTTGCCGGTGTGTTTGACAACTTCAGCGACCGCGCCCGGTGTGGTCTCGATGTCAATGTCTTTGTAAGCGATGTTGTGCTGGGCCAGAAAGCGCTTGGCGGCGCGGCAATCCGGACACCAGGCTGCAGAGTAGACAGTAAGTTCCATAAGTTCTTCGATGAAATTGTCGTAGAGACGTAGCTCGCTATGTCTCCCGCCACGTCCCCTAAACCCGCTCCAGTTGCGGCAGCGTGCGCTCGTTGACGACGTTGCCCGTGTTCAGCGTAGAGGCCGGTTCGAAAAGCAGCAGCCAGCATTCTTCGTCCGCGACCGGCCGGTGCTCGACGCCGCGCGGCACCACGATGAACTCGCCTTCTTCGATCCACTCGTGGCGGTCGCGGAATTCCATGCGGAAGCGTCCCTTTACCACGAGAAACATCTCGTCTTCCTGCTCGTGGTGATGAAACACGAACTCGCCCTTCAGTTTGTCGAGCTTCACGTGCTGGCCGTTCAACTCAGCGGCAATGTAGGGCTTCCAGTATTCCGAGATCTTGGCGAATTTGTCGGCGATGTTGACCTTGTCCATGGTGCCTCCCGGCAATGTATGCGTGAGCAGATTCACCCGGAACGGAATTGGTCGCAAAAGAACGTTTGCGGCTTCCGCGGATTTTCTCCGAGCCCTCTGCGCAAAGCCTTCGATTTGCCGGCTTCGAATCAAGGATTGACAAGTCCGCAATAGGAATATATCATGATATATACCATGCCGAAGACCGCCAAACTGTTCCGCAACGGCCGCAGCCAAGCCGTCCGCTTGCCCTCTGAGTATCGTTTCGAGGGCTCGGAGGTCTATGTGCGCCGCGACCCGGGCACGGGCGACGTGATCCTGTCTCGGCGCCCTGAATCGTGGGAGGATCTCTTCGCGTTGATGAAGACAGTCGAGGTCCCCGAAGACTTCCTGGCAGATCGCAAAGATACTCCACCACAGAAGCGCCGATTTTTCTAGATGGCCGTCCGCTATCTTCTCGACACCAACACCGTCAGCTATGCTATCAAGGGGAACCTTCCGAAGGTGCGAGACCGGCTCTTGAAGGTCCCTATCCACGAGGTCGGAATTTCCGTAATCACCGAGGCGGAATTGCTCTTCGGTGTCGCCCGGATGCCGCAAGCTGCAAAGCTGGGAATCGTGGTCGAGGAATTCCTGCGACGCGTTGAAGTGCTTGTCTGGGATTCGGCGGCGGCTCGGGTCTATGGGAGCCTTCGCTCCACACTCGAGGAAAACGGTGAACCGATGGGTAATCTCGATCTCATGATTGCCGCCCAGGCCCTCGCGGTGGGCGCAATCCTCGTAAGCAACGATCGCGTGTTTCGCAGAGTCAAGGGGCTGAGAATCGAGGATTGGACCAGGTCGTAGCGACATTTGCAAAAACAAAAGCCGTCAGCTTGTGCTGACGGCTGAAAGTCTGACAGCCAACTGCTAGCTGTTCTCGTACAACAGCACGCCCTCAGTGCTCTTTTCCGCGTCCACCGGGCGATAGAACAGCTTGTTGTCTTCGAGGAAGACCTCGATGAATGCGGGGCGCGTGGTGATGGTGCCCTGAATCAGCGCCTCGGACAGCGGGTCTTCAATGTATTTCTGCAACGCCCTGCGCAACGGCCTCGCTCCGTAGGTGCGGTCAGTGAGCGTTTGGTTGAGAATCCACTTCTTGGCCTCATCCGCGACCGTGACCGTGATCGCCTTCTGCGCCAGATTCGTGTTGAGCTGCGTGACCATGAGTTCCAGAATCTGGATCAAGTCGGCTTCGCTCAACGCCAGGAACAGGATGATCTCGTCCAGACGGTTGAGGAATTCAGGATTGAAGGTGCGCTTCACTTCGCCCTTCACCAGTTCCTCGACCTTGCCGGAAACCATTTCGTCCTTGGTTGACTGGAAACCGAAGCCCTCGCGCTTCTGCAAGTGCCGGGCGCCGATGTTCGACGTCATGATCAGAATCGTGTTCTTGAAGTCGACCGTGTTACCGAGCCCGTCGGTAAGCTGGCCATCTTCAAAAACCTGCAGCAGAATATTGAACACATCGGGATGCGCTTTCTCGATTTCATCCAGCAGCACCACGGAATACGGCGCCCGCTTCACGCGCTCGGTAAGCTGGCCGCCTTCTTCATAGCCGACGTAGCCCGGAGGAGAGCCGATAAGCTTCGAGACCGAGTGCTTCTCCATGAACTCGGACATGTCGAAGCGGACCAGAGCTTTTTCCGTTCCGAACATGAACTGCGCCAGCGTGCGCGCCACTTCCGTTTTGCCCACGCCAGTCGGCCCAAGGAACAGGAACGAGCCAATGGGGCGGTTCGGACTCTTTAAACCCGCGCGCGAACGGCGGATCGCCCGGGCCAGCGCGTTGATCGATTTATCCTGCGAGATGATCCGCTTGTGCAGCTCTTCCTCGATGCGCAGCAACTTCTGCGTCTCTTCTTCCTTGATCGAGGTGATGGGAACGCCAGTCCAGCGCGAAACTACATCTTCGATGTCCTCGCGGCCGACTACGCCGGTCGAAGATTCATCCAGATGATATTTCTCGCGCAGAGCACGGAGGTTCTCGCGCTCCTTGCGTTCTTCGTCGGAGTAGAAACGCGCCTTCTCGAACTCGTGGTTCGCGATGGCGTTCTCCATGCGGTGCACGATGAACTTGATCCGTTTCTGGACTTCCGTGATCTCTTCGGGCTGCGAAGTCTGGCGCAGCTTCACCCGCGCTCCGGCTTCATCGACAAGATCAATTGCCTTATCGGGCAGAAAACGATCTGGAATGTAGCGGTTCGAATGCGAGACGGCAAAGTTGATGGCGTCGTCCGTATAGGTGACGGCGTGGAATTTCTCGTAGCGGTCCTTGATGCCGAACAGCACCTTGATCGCGTCCGCTTCATTCGGTGGAGGAACTTTTACCGCCTGGAAACGCCGCTCGAGCGACCGGTCTTTCTCGATCGACTTGCGGTATTCGCCGGGAGTGGTTGCGCCGATGCACTGAATTTCGCCGCGCGACAGAGCTGGCTTGAGTATGTTCGCCGCATCGAGCGAACCCTCGGCTGATCCAGCGCCGACCAGGGTATGCAGCTCGTCAATAAAGATGATGGAATTCTGCGACTCCATCAGCTCTTTCATGATGGTCTTCAGCCGCTCTTCGAACTGTCCCCGATATTTCGTTCCAGCGACGATCAAAGAAAGATCGAGCGCCAGGATTCTCTTGTCGGCTAAGAATGACGGAACCTCACCGTCGGCAATGCGCTGCGCCAGGCCTTCGACGATGGCCGTCTTGCCTACACCGGGCTCACCGATCAGCACTGGATTGTTCTTGGTGCGGCGACACAGAATCTGTACGACGCGTTCTAGTTCTCCGTCGCGGCCGACCAGGGGGTCGAGCTGGCTGTCCATCGCCGCCTGGGTAAGATCGCGCGAAAACTCGCTCAAGAGCGATGACTCGCGCTGCCGTTGCGGCTGCGCTTTTTCCTGGCTGGTGCGGGCTAATTCTTCGCGAATGGTCGCGAGGCGCAGGCCGCGCTCGTGAAGAATCTCAGCAGCGAAACACTTCTCTTCCCGCAGCAATCCCAACAGCAGATGCTCGGTCCCAATGTGCCGGTGCGATAACCGCTCTGCCTCTTCGGCGGCATAGGCGAGCACGCGCTTGCATTCGTTGCTCAGCGGGAGGTCCACCGAAGTCGAAACCTTCTCCCGAATCGTGGTGTGACCCTCAATCTGCTTTCGGATCGATTCAACCGATGCGTGCGAGCGCAGAAAACGGTTCGTCAGGGCCTTGTCTTCGCGCAGGAGCCCCAGCAGCAGGTGCTCGGTCTCAATATAAGGAGACCCGAACTGGCTTGCTTCGTAGCGCGCAAAAAAGATGACGCGCCTGGCTTTCTCCGTATAACGTTCAAACATAATGCCCTTCCCCCTGACTCCTGCGGCCGAGAAGAATTCCAACCCGCTCGGCCTGGCCACGAAAACCCTGATAGGCGCGACCAGCCTTATCGTTATTATGCAATCAAACAGCCACCCAGCCCAAGTACCCGAACGTTTTTATAATGTTACTGAAGGTACCTGCTCCGGATCCCTCCGCCGCCGACGTGCGAAATTTCTTGCACATTGTCTTACTAATCTTGCCTCTTGCTGCCGCGTTCCGGCTACGCCGGCAACGACTCCGGCCTGATCTCTTCCACGTGCCCCCGCTCCAGCCGCAACACCCGATGGCAGCGCCGCGCGAACGACAAGTTATGCGTTGCAATCAGGGAGGTGAGCTGGTGCTCGCGATGTAGTCGCGCGATCAACTCGAAAACCGCTTCCGCCGTCTGTCCGTCCAGGTCGCCGGTAGGCTCATCCGCCAGCAACAATTTCGGACCGGTAATGAGGGCCCTCGCCAGAGCCACCCGCTGCTGCTCTCCGCCGGAAAGCTCTCCCGAGCGGTGATGCCCGCGTTGCTCCAACCCGACCTCACGCAGCCACCGTGAAGCTTGCGGCGCGGCCTCCGCCCAGGTGCGTCCCCGTGCCAGCAGCGGCATCGCCACGTTTTCCGCGGCCGTGAATTCCGGCAGCAGATAGTGAAACTGCCATACGAAGCCCGCTTCGCGGTTGCGAAACTCCGCAGCTTCGTCCGCCGACATCGCATTCAGTTGCAATCCGGCGCAGTATACGTCACCCGCGGAAGCGTGATCAAGAGCGCTCAGGATGTGTAACAAGGTACTCTTCCCCGTCCCTGACTCTCCGACGATGGCGAGCATCTCGCCCCGCTTCACCTCAAACGATAAACTCTCAAAGAGCACCAGGTCCGATTCGCCGGACCGGAAAACCTTCTTTAATCCTTGAACCCGGAGCAGCGCGTCTTGTTCCGTGACCTGTTCCGCCGCCAGCTCCATTAGATGCACACTGCCTCCGAAGGGTCCACTCCGCCCTGCCGGAGTTTTCCGCCGACGGGAACGGTAGGACGGCCAATCTTCTCACACCCGTACCCAAGCTCCGCTATGGCACGTTCGAACCATATGGAACAAAACAAGAATTCCTAGACCTCGACCTTGGCTTCTGAACCCGCCAGACTGGGCAAAGATTCCTCATAGGGTGCGCGCGCGATGCCGCGCTCGGTGATGATCGCAGTCACATATTTTGCTGGAGTCACGTCGAAGGCGGGATTCTCGATGGACACGCCGTCCGGCGTCATCTGCTTTCCCGCGATGTGGGTGACTTCTTTGACGTTGCGCTGCTCGATGGGAATCTTGCTGCCGTCGGGGCAGGCGAAGTCGACGGTCGAGAGCGGCGCGGCCACATAGAACGGGATGTTGTGCTCCCTGGCCAGAATAGCAACGGTATAGGTCCCAATTTTGTTGGCGACGTCACCGTTGGCCGCGATGCGGTCGGCACCCACCACGATGGCTCCGATCTTGCCCTGCTTCATCACGGCGCCCGCCGTGTTGTCGGAAATGACCGTCGTGGGGATGCCGTCTTTCATCAACTCCCAGGCCGTAAGCCGCGAGCCTTGCAGGAAGGGCCGGGTTTCGTCGGCGTAGACGTGGATCTTTTTGCCTTGCTCAACCGCCGCGCGGATCACGCCCAGCGCAGTGCCATACCCAGCCGTAGCCAGCGCACCGGCGTTGCAATGGGTAAGCACTCCGCCTTCGCTCGGCATGAGCGTTGCGCCGTGGCGTCCCATGGCCTGGTTGGCTGCGACGTCTTCGGCGTGTATACGCTGCGATTCTTCGATGAGGTCTTGCTTGATTTGCGCGATGGGACGAATGCGCGCGCGCTCGAACTTCTCCTGCATGCGGCGGATGGCCCAGAATAGGTTGACGGCGGTCGGGCGAGTCTTGCCGATTAAGTCGCAGGCCTGGTCGAAGTCACGTTTCAAATCGCCGGTGGATTCGGCTTTCGAATTCTTGACGGCCAACGCAATCCCCATGGCCGCAGCCACGCCGATGGCAGGCGCTCCACGCACCACCATGGTTCGGATGACGTCGGCGACTTGCTCGTGCGTCGTGCAGACTACGTAGGTTTCTTCCGTGGGCAGCTTCGTCTGGTCGATGAAGCGTACGCCGTGGTCCGTCCATTCGAGAGTTTGAATCATGAGTCAGTTGTTGGTCGTTATTCGTTCGTCGTTGGTCAGACCTACCTTATGCGCCGCACAACGGTTTCCCGGAACGTTTGTCACGGCCGGCCGGCCGCAGATTTCGCAACTTGCCGCGACGGCGAAAATCATAGGCGCGGTGTCGTCCGTCTGAAGAATGTGCTCGGCGCGGACATCGCGCGCCGTGAAGATTGAAACGAACGGCGCCGGGGTCGCGGCCTTCTCCACACTCGTCCTTCCCTTCGCTTCTTCCCGCTCCACCAGGCACATCACGCCGACAATCTCGAATCCAAATTCGCGGGCCGCTTCGATCGCCTGCACCGTGGACGCGCCGGTGGTACAAACATCGTCGACGATCACCACGCGCGCTCCTTTCTCACGAAAGCCCTCAATGCGCTGTCCCGTGCCATGTTGCTTTTCGGCCTTGCGCACCAGAAAGCCATGCAGGTCGCCGCTCACGACTGAAACAGCCGTCACGATGGGGTCGGCTCCCATGGTCAGGCCGCCGATGGCCTGCGGCTTCCAACCCCGCTGCCGGATTTCGACGGAAAACACCTCGCCGGTCAGTCGCGCACCCTTTGCGTCAAGAGTCGTGGTGCGGCAGTCGATATAGTAGTCGCTGGTGCCGCCCGAAGAGAGCTTGAACTCGCCCAGCCGGAAAGACTTGTAAGCAAGCAAGCGCAGCAGATCCTGGCGCGGAGAATGCATGATGTCTTACGATACCATCCTACGATAGCAGAGAATTGCACTCCCGCCGGGCCGTGTGGGGACTGCGCCTCGGCTGTCCGTCGAGCGAAGCGAGGCGTTCTGGCAGACCTCGCACCAGTCCGCGTGTTAACCTGAATATTCTTCCATAACATCGCTTCGAGGTATGAAATTGCAGAGTGCGCGAAAGCTTTTCTTCTTTTTTCTAGCTGGCCTTCTTCTCAGAAACTTGAGCGGTTCCGGACTGATTTCGACCGCATTCGCCGAGGGCACGCGCACCTGGGAGCAGTCAAGATTTGAGGAACTGACCAAAGGCACGGCCGCTGGAATCGCGATCCGCAGCGCGGGTGGTCTCGCGCTGGCACCTACGTTCAAGAGCCTGTACGCCACGCCTTCCACCTACATCTGGGCGATCGCCGCCGACGATGCGGGCAACGTCTATGTGGCGGCCGGCGCGCCAGCGCGGGTGTACCGCATCACGCCCGAGGGCAAAGCCACGATAATTTTCGAACCCAAAGAGCTACAGGTGCAGGCGCTCCGGACTGGCCCCGGAGGCGCGATCTATGCCGCTACCGCTCCCGATGGAAAGGTCTACAAGCTCGAGCACAAACCGGGTAGCAAGGGGCGGCAGTTAAAAGGCGATCCAGTTCAGGACACAGCTTCCGACAAAAACAAATCAGACGAAGACAAGAACAAAGATAAAGACAAAGACACAGCCAAGCCCGCCGCCGATCCCTCGTGGAATTCTTCCGTCTACTTCGAACCGGGTACGAAATATATCTGGGACCTGGCCCTGGACAAGTCCGGCAACCTCTATGTAGCCACCGGCGATCACGGAGAAATCTACCGTGTTACGTCGAAGGGCGAGCACTCGGTCTTCTTCAAGAGCGATGAAACACACGTTCGCGTCCTGGTTTTCGATACCCAGGAAAACCTGATTGCCGGCTCCGACGGCAGCGGTCTGGTCTATCGCATTTCTCCCGCGGGCGAAGGGTTCGTGCTGTACAGCGCGCCGAAAAAGGAGATCACAGCGCTGGCGGTCGATCGGGCAGGGAACATCTATGCCGCAGCGGTCGGCGAGAAGCGCAGCGGCGGCGGGACCAGCATGGCCTCAGCTCTTCTCAATTTGGGAGCTACCGCGCCCGCGGTCACTACCACCACGCCGGCTCCAGGAATCACAATCACGCCGGCGCCCAGCGCTCCTCAGACGGCAGGACCGTTTCCATTCCCGGGCGGCGGAGCCAGCGGCGGCTCGGACGTGTACCGCATAGCGCCGGATGGTTCGCCCACAAAAGTTTGGACCTCGCGCGAGGACATTGTCTACGCGCTGGCCTTCGATTCCCAGGGGCGATTGCTGGCCGGCACGGGCAATCGCGGCCACATTTTTGCAATTACCGGCCTCGATGATTTCTCCGATTTGCTGAAGGGGCCGGCCTCGCAGGTCACCGCGTTTGTCAGGGCTCCCGGCGGCGGCCTGTATGCCGCGACCAGCAATCTCGGGAAAGTTTTTCTGCTTGGTCCCCAGCCGCAAGCGGAAGGCACCTACGAGAGCGATGTGTTTGACGCCAAGATTTTCTCGCGCTGGGGACGCGCCGAATTTCGCGGCGCGGGCAGTGTGGACCTTA
>Ga0185299_10007926_pt1 | contig 10683 bp, 7 predicted proteins | sample PaiPotPPA55metaG_FD_128002 | JGI IMG/M metagenome (GOLD analysis project Ga0185299, IMG submission 128002) | Iron sulfur acid spring bacterial and archeal communities from Banff, Canada, to study Microbial Dark Matter (Phase II) - Paint Pots PPA... ...
CAGCGCTGATCCAATGGCCTCAGGAATCCGCGCTTTCTTATTTAGGAATCCAACCACGGGAAGCAGTAGCAAGCTCATCAACACTGCCAGCGCAACTGGCAGTACAAAATCAGCAGCAAAATACAATGTATAAAAGACCGCAAGAACGAAAAGACCCGTGATCGAAAACGACCGAATGTTTGATCGTGAGGAAACAGCTTCATTCACCACCTGTGGAAGAGGTAGCTCAATAGGAGCTTCTTTCTGGAGTAATTCAGGCATTCGAGAATTCACTTTTTATCAACGACGTTACACAGGAATCGTACCGCCCTTTGCTCCGCATCGATTTGTACACCCTGCGTTGAAGCGGTGGGCTCCGAATCCAATCCAATGGTTGACAAGGTAGATCACCGTCGGTCACTTCCGTTAGATTCTCCCATACTTTTGTCGAATCGTTGTTCTTGCTATTAAGTTTAGACGACCGGCTTGGGCACCCGTATCGGCGTATCGGCGTATCGGCGTATCGGCGTATCGGCACGCGTGGCGCGGTAGGGTTGCGCTCCCGCGCGACCGGCGTTGCACGTCCATAAAACGTGAACAAAGGGGAATCTAGGTAAAAAAAGTTTCCAGACGTGCAACGCCGGTCGCGCGGGAGCGCAACCTACCATGTCACACGCCGAGAAGCGGCCTCTCACCTCTTACTTGGCTCACACGGGCAACGACGCGATCGAGATTGCGCGCAGGTCCTCGCGCTCTTCTTGGAGCCTTTGGAGGCCCTAACGACGTCCGCCCCGATGTTGACTTTCACCACGTTCATTTTGACGGCCTCCTGCACCCTTGATGTTCTCCTCGTCTACACTTCCAATCCGGCGCGTGAAGTTTAGAATACGTTCCGGCCCGAGCAGGCCCGGTCCAAAAAGCCATCTTGCGCTATACCTCAGCCTTATCAAAATGCCTATGCCGCACCATGACCTGGTTCTCGGAATCGACGTGGGAACTACCAACCTCAAATGTCTCGCCCTCGATGACGCAGGAACCATCGTCGCCCAGGGGTCTGAACCGACCCCGCGGTCTCATCCACGGCCGGGCTGGACGGATTTCGAACCCGGCCCTCTTTGGGAGACGGCCTGTCGAGCGATCCGGGCCGTTGTTTCGCAACTGGAGCGTCCTGAAGCCGTCAAAGGTATTGCCGTCTCAAGCCTCGCGGAATCGGTCGTGCCGATCGATTCGCAAGGTCAACCCCTGGCGCCTGCCATTGCCTGGTTTGACCTTCGCACCGTCGCTGAATACGAATGGATCCGCGATCGGGTTGGTTACGAAACGTTATTTAAGGTTTCGGGACTTAACCCAGATCCAATGTTTGGGCTCTGCAAAATTCTCTGGGTAAAAAATCATAACCCGGCCGCGTTTCAAAGCGCGCGCCATTGGCTCCATTTGGCTGATTACTTGGCTTTTCGCCTTTGCGGAATTCCCGCCACTGATCCCAGCTTGGCCTGTCGTACCCTCGCGTACGATTTGAATCGGGGGACCTGGGCAGGTGAAATCCTCGAAGCCGTTGGCGTGGCGCCCTCCTCCTTGCCTCCGGTCCGCAAAAGCGGAACCCCGCTGGGCGTCCTCACGCCTTCGAGCGCAACTGCGACAAACCTTCCGAAAAGCACGATCGTAAGCGTCGGCATCCACGATCACCCCGGTGGAGCATTTGCCGCCGGAGGGCTCAACATTGGGGTATTATTCGACAGCATCGGAACTTCCGAATCGCTAAATTCGATTCTTAAAGAGCCGCTTTTCGACCTCCGCATTGCCGCGCAGGGGCTGGCACAAGGCGCGGTGTGGATCGACGAACCAAGCTGCTATCTAACTGGCGGACTGCAGACGGCAGGTGCGGCCGTGGAGTGGTTTCGTCGGGAACTGGGAGGCAATGCAGAAATTGCTGAGCTCGGGAAAGAAGCGGCTGCCGCCGACGAGGCTATCCCGGTCTTTCTGCCCCACCTGGTCCGAAGCCTGACACCCCACCCGGATCCTCAAGCTTCGGGAGCGTTCATTGGCATCAGGTCGGTGACCACACGCGGGGCCATGTTCAGGGCGGTTTTAGAAGGATTGGCTTTCGAAGCCCGAGCGATCGCCGACGCAATGGTCACCGTCGCCGGCTTGCCACCTTTTCAAAAAATCCTCACCATCGGAGGTTCACTCCAGAATCAGCTGCTGACCCAGATCAAAGCGGACGTTTACGGATTCCCGATAAATGTTAATCCGGTTCGCGAGGCGGTCAGCTTAGGAGCCGCCCTGTTAGCAGGGCTGGGCTGCGGGGTGTTTGCGGATGCTGCCGCCGCGGTGCGGGTTGCGCACCGCGAAGAGATCAGCATTGAACCTGACGTGGAGCGCTCCAAACGACTGGAGACGCGCTACCAAGAAGTTTACCGCGACCTTTATGGGCATCTTCGAACAGCGCATCATCACCTGCACGCTTCAGCGGTGTGAGACGTTGAGCGATGCAGTCCCTTCGGCGCAAAACCGTCCCAAACCCTCCTTATCTAACGCCATTCTTGACTGACCCCTTTGATGCGACTGCCCTCTTCCTTATTCTTGCTAAACGTGGATTCGATCGAGCGCAGGCAGAAGGACGACACTCTCTTGCTCGTTGGGATCGGTGCGTGCGATAACCGCAACAACGCTTTCCGTCTTGCTAAGATTGTAGGGCAGATGAGGCTTATCAGCCGGGATGTAGACAAAGTCCCCGGCCCGAGCGGAAAGATGCTCTTCCAATCTCTCGCCATACCACATTCCGGCCTCGCCGCTCAGGACATAGATGGCGGTCTCGTGGGCCTCATGTTTGTGCGCTTTAGCCTGCCCACCAGGTGGGATCGTCAGGATCTGCAAATGAATCCCCTGAGCGCCCACCGATTCGGCCGAAATGCCTGGGGCGTAGAACAGAGCTTGCTTTCCAATGAACTCTGGCCCTGCTGCGACGACCTGGCAGGTCGGCTTAGTATCGTGATAGATCGTTTTCGCCATTGATGCGTTGTTCATAGATTTCAGACATCCTAACCCGCAATGAGCGACTCGACTGAGCTCGCCGAAGTCTCGCCGATTCTTAAAGCGTGTGATTCTTGCGGGTTAGGAGTACTAGACACGAGCATTTGAAAGACGAGCTGTCTATTGTATCAGTTGCCGTAATCGCTATCCCAACCGCCGTGCCACAGCGTTGAGGAGCCGCGTTTCGCGTCTCCGGTCCTCTTCGCGAGAAGTCGACGATGATCGCAGCCTGAGATGGCGGCTAGAATCCGGATCTACATGAAACGAATCTTAGCGCGACGCCAGATGACCAGGTACAGACGGCACCGCTTCCAGCGATTCCTCCGCAACATCGAACCCTCTCCGCAGGGGAATGCTCATCGTCACCGTGGTGCCCTGACCAACCTCACTGCAGACCTCCAGCCGGAAGGAGCGACCGAACAATCCCTGCAGCCGTCGACGTAACAAGGACAGCGCATGGACGCGCGGACGCACCGCGAAGAAAACTCGTTCGACTTCCGTCGAGGGCACTCCCTGCCCGTCATCGCTGATGCTCATATCCAACCAATCCCCCATCCGGCCGCGGATAACGAGGCGCAGGTGCCCAGCCTTCGAGGAGGATTGCAGTCCGTGTTGCACCGCATTCTCCACCAGCGGTTGGAGCGAGAAAGGTGGCATTAGAGCTTCCGACAATCCCGGATCGATCTCCTGCTCCAATTTCAATCTGCTGCCAAGCCGGAGCGACTCGATGTCCAAATAGGCACGCACTATCGCCAACTCTTCTTTAAGCGGGACGAGTTCTCGTTCCTGCTGGTCGAAACTGGCGCGCAGAAAATGGCGTAACCGCCCTGCTGCGCGGGGAACTTCGCGCGGTGCGATCGTCGCCAGAGCGGCGAGCGTGTTCAATGCGTTGAACAAGAAATGCGGGTTCATGCGGGATTGAAGAGCGCGTACCTCAGCCGAGGCCGCTGCTTGTGTTTGCTCATCTCGATCACGTACCAGGGCTACGATAGCCAGTATCAGGGCTGTGCCAAGCCCTTGCAGCACAGGAGCTATTCCCATCTGCCCGAACGTTAGCAATCCCGCTCGTGCGCCGGGAACGAATAAGAGGATCAGACAGTCGCGCAACCACGTGACCGTCGAGCTCAAGCAAAATCCCGTCAGGGGTTGTCGCGCCAGCTTAGGGCGCCACCGGTACAGCAACCCACCGACCAGACCACCGCACAGCATCGAAATGCCGACGGGCCCCATCGGCCGCCCGTCGTAGGTCACAGCCATCCAGGTCACAAACGTGGCGACAATGGCCCCTACGCCAGGGCCCGCCAACAGACCGGCCGCGCAGACCGCGACGATGCGGTGATTGAACCAGCCGGTTTGCCCAACGGCGGCTTCTTCAACCAGCCCCAGAAGCAGGAACACCAGGAGCGCCGTTCCTCGATCGCGCATCGAAAGAAGGGAACGCTCTGATCGTCTGAAGCCTGGTACGAGCGTGAGCGCGAACGCCGCCGTTACCAACACGCAAATCTTATTGAAAATGATTTCCATCACGAGAATCCCCAGATCGCTTATCAAGAAAGGCCATTGCTATAACGACGCGAGCCTCCAGCTTTGGACCCCGTATCGCACTTTCGGCTTGAAAAGATCGCTTCATATTTTACAGAACAGTCAAGGTGCCAAGCGCAATGAACCTAAGCCAGATAGGTGATCAAGCAAAAAATTTAACTGATCAGTCCATTTCTGTGGTCGCTGCCCACGTGGTAAGCAAGTTGCCGGAATGAGAAATCGCCAGCGGACGGGCAAATCCGTATGGAGCGAATGGGCCGCTCAAATACAGGCTGGAAGCCAATGCTACGCTAGAGCACCGCGGTATCACCACATGGCGCCACGAAATGTAGCATAAGCATCCTGCTTGTATTCCTCAGCGGACTTCGGAATTTAGATTTAGTTAAGAGACATAACGACTCTTAACCCGGATGTCCCGGCTGGCAAATGGGCCGGCCCCGTAGGGATACAGTGTTACGCGAACATGCTGCGGGGTGATCATCTTGGTTATCTCACGGAAATCCTGGTTGACCCGAGCCAACCCCTCGTAGAATACATCATGCAGATCGCCTAACGTTTCGATGCTACCTTCGGCTTGCTCCAGATGAAGGTGAAGGAGACGATTGAATTGCGCATCCTCTACGTTCTGGATTTGGAAAGAGTTCAGGTGCTTGGCTAATCGAGCATCCTGATGGATAATGTGGTCCAAGTCGGTCGGAAAGACCTTGCAGCCAAAGAAGGGCACACTCAGATCGTTGCGCCCGGAGACAAAGAGGATCGGGAAACTGGCCATGTCTTTAGCCAGGGAATCCGCATTTATGCCCAATTCCGACAGCTTTTGCTTCAGATCGGCGTGGCGCCAGACGCCCCCGCGGTCATGCAGGTTATACCGAATTTTGGGAGCAATATTGGCCAGGCGTGCGATGGTGAAGACCAGCTCTCCGTCAGGGCTTTGCTCGATGATGTAGTCGAGGGGATTGTATTGAAAAATCATCGGTGGGTCTTCTCGACTGAATAGGATTTGAGAAGTGGTCGCGTTCTTCCAGCAAAGTTGCCGTAACGCAACCGTGAATTGGGTTTCCGCAGCGATGTTGATTTCCAGGTCCGAGGCACCGTAGGATGAAAAGACCGATTTAAACCATTTTCCGAAATAACCCCGCAACCCCTCGGACATTCCCTCTCCGCCCACGACCAAATGCAGCTCGTATTGGCTGAGATCCAAAGACGTCGTGTCGACGAAATTTTTAATAAACGGTGGATAGCCGTTGATCAAGTAGCGATAGCGGGGGCCGAATAGCCTAATAGCATTCTCCAATTTAGCTTTGTCCGGCCCGATGGACTTCATGATACCCACGTCAACTAGCGACATAGAAACATTCATGCCGGTAGCCCACGGACCCAGCGCAAAACAATTAAGGATAAGGAAGTCGCCTTGCTCAAACCTAAGCGCATAGGATAATTGGATGATCGCCTTGACGCTGTTACGCTCGGCCGGACCACGGACCCAATTGTTGGGCGTCCCGCTCGAGCCTGACGATTCATCGATCACCACCCCCTTGCTGGGGATTCGTCCGCCATAGCAACGATCTTCAAGGCTATACTTTTTAACGTAATTTTCCTTGGTAGTGGCCGGCAGAAGCGAGAGATCCTTAGCCCGCCTGATGGCGGGCGCATGCTGATCGGAAAGGAATCGCTGATATGCCGGGCAATCCCGACTGGCCTTGAGGTAAACCTCCCACGCCTCGACCTGACCGATCCAGGTGAGGAGGGGTTGAAAGACCGGCGCACCAAGTAATGCGAAGAAACGAGGCTTGTTTTGCAGCGTGCGGCGTAAGATGCCCAAGGTCAGCAGCATGATGCGATTAATCATGGATCAACACATCGTTCAATGATCGTCGGTAACTTTGGGGTGGCGCGTCGGTATGACCAATGCGGAATACCAGCCAAACGTCATCAATGCCCGTCAATTCATGGATGCGCACCTTGGCTTGCGGATTGGTGACTAGATTTCCGAAAGGATGGATGAAAAGTTTCTGGCGAGCCAATTCCAGCCAGAAACGCATGAGGTAGGTACCGGCACGGACCGCCGCCGCATCATCGAAGAAGGAACCGGAAATTACTCCGATGTGGGAGACTTTTCCAAGCTGTTGGCGGTACGCCCATCGGATGAAATTACTGGTCAGCGGCCAACGCATGATTTGCGGTAATTCCCTCATTAGTTTCAACTGAATCGCAGGAACTCCCATGCAGCGGTGGTCCAAACCATCAGCCTTAGTCTTGGCTTCTTCGTCGCTATAGCGGAACCAGCGAGCAATCTCGTCATGGTAGGCACGGACGTTTAAATCGTGGAAAATGGCGCGGATGTTTTCCAGAATGATAGCCTCAATTCGCGCCGGATCATCCAACTGATCATAGCGTTGTCCAAATTCCAGAGCCGTTTGCTTTAAAAGCGCCGTTGATTGGGGATCAATTCGTGCGCCGTTGCTTGGCAATCGTGACGTCATGCGGATCTGAAAGAGGTCATCGGAATATGGCGACGGTTCCGAGCTTCCTTCCAATTCAAGCTCAGCAAATGGGGACAATGAAGCTGAACTGCCCGAATTCTCGATTAAGAAATGTCGTAGGGAGAACCCGGCATTGGCGGAGATGATTCGTAGAGATTCCAGGAACATTCCCATAGCACAGCGCAGGAAATGCCCCGTGATATCCTCGTCCGGAAGGGTGCGCGCCACTTCTAAGTACAACGTGGCAAGGCGATCATCCTTGATCCGCACTCGCCAAGGCTGTGTGTTATGCGGAGAAGGGGTTCGCAGGGCTATTTGGATAATGGACTCCCAGCGAGAATGCATGGTACTTCCCACGGTACCCGCTATTGACCAGGATGGCCAAAAGAGGATTGATTTCCCATCAAGACGGAAATCTAACGCATCGCATAAGAAGGACCTTCTGGCATAATTCGTGACATGCAGGAGACCTTGAAACAACGCTGTGCTGCGGCCAATAATCTTGAATCGGTTCGAACGGTCGTCGACAGTTTAGCTGAATCCATCTCGGCGCCCTCTTCGAGCTACCTTGTGTGGTCAGTTGAGAAAGAAGGGCGTGTCCAATCAACTTGCTTGGGAAACGGCGTGCCGGCAATACCCACTTCCGGCAAACAACTCGCTGCCCCTGACTTAACCGCAACCTGGCGGGAATGGATGAGGATCGCCTCCTATTTTCCGCTGGTCGCCATTGGTCTGGAGGTTTTATGGGTCGTCGTGTTCCGAATGGCGCGAAGATAAGGGCGGTTTGGCATGGCGAGAGCGCCGAAGGCGCAAAAAGACGATAGCCTGGGCTGACAGGCCCAGGAAAACGCAACGAGAGATCAAGCGCTGAAAGCGCGGAGGATTTGAGGCGTGGGCGAGACTTGGATCTCAGAAGGCGAGGCTCACTGGACCCATCTCCGCCCTCGTCTTCGTCGCCTTATTTTGCCTTCGAGCGTGATCAAATCAAAGCGGAATACCCCTTTTCGCCGCACCTACAGTGCTTCTCGTTTGGTTGATGGGGTTCCTGGGCCTATCAGCCCAGGCTATAATCTTTTGCGCCTTCGGTGCTTAGGAAAACGTGCCTAACTCGTTGACCAAAGACAGTGGGAGCCGCGTGTCTGAGGGTAGATCGATCAAAGGAACCAGCCCAATCCTCCTTAGCTTCATAGAAGCGCCATTCTGACCTGTCCCTTTTTACATCATATCGACTCCGAAACGCCGACGCCGCTCGCTTCCTCCCGCGCTCAGCCCTTCTTGACTGCGTCGAATAACCAATCTTCCGCGCTTACTCACAATGGATTGAAGAGCCGCCGCTCAGACCCCAGCTTGAGTATTATTCCGAAGCCATTATGAAAACCAACAAAGTGCCTCGCGAGCGCAATCCGTTCCTCTTGTCCGGTAAGCGACGCTGGCGGCTGGTTCGTTGGCACTTTCGGCGCACCAGAGGTGATGGTGAAGCAAATAATTTGTTGAGCCAAGGCGCCAAGCCTGCCTAATTGTTTGTTTTCGCCGTAAGACAAAGATGAAGCCACCCGTTAGCAAACCACTCAATCCGTGATCCGTTTTCCTCTTTTGTTATTGTTTGCTAACGCGCTGAATAACGATTCGGTCGTCATCGAAAAGTCTTTGAATTTCGGCGTCGGAATTCCGCTTTCGGCTCTCCTGCTCATATTAGCGCTGCGCTCGAGCGGGGAGAATCGTACCGCTCGTCTCGGTTTCGCTCTATGCGCCCTCACGTTTACGTTGAGCGCATGCATCGAACAGATGGCTTTCTACCTCGGTCAATCGGCTCAGTCGCTGATCGTCCTTCTGGCAGGCGACCTTGCCTTCTGTGCGGCCGCTGCTTGGCCGGTGACGATTCTTGGACTCTGGGCGCAAGGTCCCTATCCATCTGCTTGGAGACGGCGGGTGGGACGAGCGGTTTTCGCGGCGGCCTGTTTCAGCGCGGTTTTGCTGAGCTTCGCCCATGGTATCGGGCTGCTTCCGCACTATATCTATCACGCGCGGGGCATGGAGAGCTCGCTGGAACGGCTTGATCTCACCGCTTACAACGGCTTGTTTTTCCTTTGGATTGGTGCGTTGGTCTTCTTGCCTGGCCGGCTTCGAGGCCGGCTCTCCTGGATTTCTTCAACAGCGTTACTCGCCGGGATCACCCTGGTAACGATCCATGTAGCGGAGGAGCATATAGCGAATCCCCCGTTCTGGCTGCACTCGTGGGTTATCTTTGCCAAGCCATTCAGCGTCTTGCTCATAGTCGCTGGCGGCCTTTTCGGTTTTTCCCGCTTTCGTTTTAGCGACATTTTTGCGCAGCAGGGGCTGCGAATCTTGTTGGGAGCCTTACTCGCGCTGGCCAGCTCATTCCTCGCCCGCGCAATCTTTGGACCACCTCTCAATGAAAACATGCCCGCGCGAGAGTTAGCCGTTCTGGGCTTCGCGGTGATCGTCTGGATAGGGATCATTTGCTACGCGAAAATCACCATGCTCAGCGATTGGTTGGTCGATCGGCAAATTTTTCGCCAAGCCGATTACCAACGTGCTCTCAAATCGTTCCGTGAAACCATCGCCACCGAATCTGAACCAATCCGGATCCTTCGGACCGGAGAAGAATTGGTAAGAACCGCATTGCGGATCGCGGATGCCGCTATTCGCGCGAATGATACCACAGTGATCGTATCAGCGGGTCCGGTCTGCTCGGAATGGATATTTCCAATTCAAAAAGGGGAAGAGCCAGCAGCGTTCTGCATGGTCATCTCGCCAGGTCTTCGCCGCCACACTCTTTTCAACGCGGAGATCGATTTCCTGCGCGAAGTCTGCCTTGCCATCGGACGCCGCCTGGAAGCGGCCGAGCGCGAAAAAGAGAATATCGAAAGGGCCCGGCGCGAGGCACAGCTAGTTAAACAACTGGTGGAAGCGGAGCTCCGTGCCCTCCGAGCTCAGATCAATCCGCACTTTCTGTTCAACTCCTTGAATAGTGTGGCGGCGTTGATCGTTGCAGATCCGCGAGCGGCCGAGGAAATGATTATCCGGCTGGCGAAAATCTTCCGCCATGTGCTCACTTATCACGATCGCCCCTTCAGCTCCGTCAACGAGGAGATCTCGTTTTTAGAAACTTATTTAGAAATCGAAAAGGTCCGATTTGGTGAACGACTGCAAGTCCACTTTGACGTCCAGGAGGCAGTCGCCCAGCTCTCCGTACCTACTTTGATCCTCCAGCCATTGGTAGAAAACTCGATCAAGCACGGTTTAGGGCCAAAGGTGGGCGAGAACCAGCTAACCATTCGGGCTCGCAAACAAACCGATTACCTTGAATTGACGGTCGAAGATAACGGTGTCGGCGCGAGCGCGCCGAGGAAGCTGTCCGAGCGTAAATCTACCGGGCTAGGACTCCGAAATGTAGAGGAGCGGCTACAAACGGTTTACCATGGCAACGCTCGCTTCTTCTTCGAGAGCGAGCCACGCACCGGGACCCGCGCCCAAATTTTGATTCCTATTGGCGGCGTTGCATGAACAAACTGCGCTCGTTGGTCATTGATGACGAACCCAACGCCCGAATGCGTCTGCGTCGGCTCTTGAACGACGACGAGCGCGTCGAGGTAATCGGTGAGGCTAAGGATGGTCTCGAAGC
>Ga0185299_10007931_pt1 | contig 10678 bp, 10 predicted proteins | sample PaiPotPPA55metaG_FD_128002 | JGI IMG/M metagenome (GOLD analysis project Ga0185299, IMG submission 128002) | Iron sulfur acid spring bacterial and archeal communities from Banff, Canada, to study Microbial Dark Matter (Phase II) - Paint Pots PPA... ...
GACGCCTGGTTCGAGGCGCCCGACCTCGCCGGGCAGCAGAAGATCACCCGCCAGATGCAGGAACATTTCTGGCAGAACCCGGCTTATGTGCCGCTCGGCATGTACGACCAGCCGTTTGCGTACCACAACTACCTGAAGGATGTGCACGACGGCTGGCCGCAATTCTACGGGGTGCGCCGGGCGTAGGCGGCTCAGGCCCGTCCTCCGCGAAGGAGGCTCCTGACCCGAGCGGCCGGGAATTTACCTGACGAGCGTGAACGTCGTGGTGCCATCCCGGTCCGCAATATTGAACATCACCGGAATTCGCCGATCGTTCATCCAGACTTCGTATTGTTCGCGGCCGTCCGCCGAATTGATTTGATAGCGGTGCACTTGTAGGGGGGCGCCGCCGATCGTCACCGATGTCGGCTCGCCTCCGGTTGTACGGACCCGCGTCACCGCCCCCGTATCCGGCATAAAAACCACGTCCGTTCCAGACGCACCCGCGGACCAGGGGTCGAGTGTCCGAATGGTTCCTGGCCCGGTGACGGTCCCACTCGGCGACGTGATAATGAAATCTCCTCCTACCGCTTTGCCCTCTATCTCGACCGGATTTCCATTCTCAATGGTAACGCCGCGGAAGTAGACAAGGCGGTCAGCGATCTGGCGCTCGACACGGGAGATTTCCAACCTGTGCAGTACGACGCCGGCAATCGAGACCTTGATATGCGCCTCGGTGGTGATGGTTATGTCATTGTCGTTCTTCTGCAGTGTGCTCTGGTAGGTGCCGATCGTGCCATAAGGCGACATGTGCACCGTAAAGGTTAACCGTTCCTCGGACGCCACTGCGCCGCCACCCGCGATCCCGACGCAACCCGCTACGGCTGCGCACATGATCCTTAAGCGGAGGGAGATCGCGCCCACTGTCTTCCTCCTAGGCCTTGGTCAATTCCACGCTGACGTCCCACATTCGCCGTTGCAGCTTCCGGTCACGAGATGCTGCGCTCGATGCCACGGGCACACATTTTTCGAAATACGCTCCCGAGACATGCCTCACCTTGGGTGAAGACGCCAAATAGACGGGTGTGGCGGCGCCTTGCTCGCAGCTCAAAATGACATATTTGGCAATATGCCAGAACGGTTTGAGGGCGCGAGCCGGCCAACCCGCTCGATCAAGCGGGACGATATTGGTCGCCACATAACCCGGATGCAGTGCATTGACTGCGATTCCGCTATCCCGAAGGCGATCGGCCAGCTCATAGACGGTCAGCAGATTCGCAAGCTTTGCATTGGCATAGGCGCGCATTCCGACGCCGCGGGGATATCGGCGGCGCATGTGAATGTCAGCGAAATCGATGACACCTTTTTCATGGGCATCCGAATTGACATTGACGACTCGCGCTTCACCAGCGGCCCGCAATTTTTCGAGCAGGAGGTTGGTGAGCAAAAAGGGCGCGAGGTGATTCACCGCCAGGGTCATTTCCATGCCCTCCCCGGTCTCGACACGGCGAGGCAACATCGCGCCGGCATTGTTTACCAGCACATCAAGCCGTTTGTATCTGCGTTGGAAATCGGCGGCAAGCCGGTGGACCTGCTGTTGCAGTGAAAGGTCGGCGACCAGCAAGTCGATGGCTCCGTTCCCGGTCGTCGCTCGCAATTCCCGGACGACGTCTTCCCCTTTCGACTCGCTTCGGCAAACCAGGACGACCGTCGCGCCCAGCCGGGCCAGAGCCAGCGCCGTAGCCTTGCCAATTCCGGACGTGGCGCCGGTTACCAGGCAGGTCTTCCCATTCATTGGCGAGCGATCAGCTCTCTGACGTGGCGATGCGCGGGTATCGGTGACTGAGTTGTTGAAATGCTGCCCGGAAATAGTTTCCCCGAACGGCCCCCTCTTCCGTCGCGTTCAGCCGGGCAAGCCTTCCCCATGGCGCCGTCGGATGGCGATGGTGAGTCAGATGCAGGTGGTGATTCATCAGCAAGAAGGCGAGAAGCCGCGGCAACTGATAATTTCGCGCCCGCTCCGGTTCATCGAGCATCACATCATGATGCGCGAGGTTGTCGGCGAGCGAATGCCAGATACCCCGCACATACATCGAGGCCACCAGCATTGGCCACCAGCCGCCATACGCCCACGCGCTTACCGCGTAGAGCGCCAGCGTCATCGCGAATTCGCGCCGCGTGCTGCGTCGCTTACGAGGATCCTTGACTAGCGACACAAACAACCGCTGCACCTCTACGTCACCTTTTTCGACGATCGGGACAGCATTCGACATCAACCGTATGCCACGGGCGAGCGGCAGAAATGCGATCAACGGTGAAGCCAGCACGCTCAAATGAGCTCCCCCAAGGAGCCTGGTGCGGTAGAGCAGCCATGCCAGCGCATAAGTCCCGCGGCCGTCGTATTGGTCCGGTCTGTCATAGGCATGGCGCGAGAACCGATGATGAACGAGATGGCAAAACCGCGTGGCATCGAACGGCAACCAGTGACTGACGGAGAGCGTCCTTGCCCAGAACTCTTCGGCCCCGCGCCGGGGCAGCAGGTGGGAATGGATCGCCTCGTGAATTAGGCCCCAGTGAAGGGGCTGTACGAGCGCGATTGGAACCAGGAACCATGCGGCATGCATTCCGAAGGCACGCAATAGAAGCGGCATCGCAAACAGTTGAAACAGGGTGCCGACCAGGACGACGCCAATCAGAACGGCATTGACGCCCGTATTGATCGAGTGCCGACCCGATCCGCGGCGGCTACCCGCGGCCCGTCCCGGCGGGCCTCGCCTGATCGGCTCCGTTCCCTGCATGCGTCCCCCTCGCAGTCGCCCCCGGGCGACTGATCAGGGGAGGATACCAATTTGATCTGGGTTCGTATCGCGGTTAGCTTAAGGGCGAGGCTCTATGTCACGGCCGGGAGGCTGCAGCTCGGACCGAATTCGGTGATCTCAACGTCGCGATTCGCGGCTGGCGCCGGCCGCAGTTCCAGGATGGTATCGTCCTGGATTGGAAACGGCACCTCGGCAGCCGCAAATTGCGATCAACGACGGGACGAAAGGCGAAACTCAACTGATCGCGAATCCCTCGTATCCTCGCTCGGCGCTTTCGCGGCATTTTGCCATGTAGGCCGGCAAACCGCCGGTGAAGGCCAGCATCTCGCGCGGCTTGCCGGGAATGTTCGCGCCGAGATACCAGGAGTCGGCGCGCGGGAAGAGCGTCGCGTCCGCCAGCGCGAGGACTTCAGCTCGCCACGCTTCCTCCGCAGGAGCGGTTGCCTCGATGCGCGTGTAATTGCGCTGGCGAAGGTGATCCAGCAGCCGGGCGATCCAGTCTCCCTGAACCTCGGCGCAAGTCGGCCCGTTGCAGAAGCCGTTCGGGCTTTGCGGGCCGTAGACGAAGAGGAGATTCGGAAAGCCTTCCACCGCCATTCCGAGATGGGCGTGAACGCCCCTTGGCCTGCACCAGACCGGCGGATAATGGGCCTCGCTCAGCGTGAGCGCTTCGCGCGTGTCGGCGATGATGCGTCCGAAGACCCGGACCACCACGCGATTGGAATTGCGCTCAACTGTGATCGGATGATCGGGTCCGGGAACCTTGATCGGCTTCGCTGCCGTTGGAGCGGTTTGCTGCATCGGATTTACCTCATGGCTTCGAGTATCGGTTTGGGCCTAGGTCGCCGACTTTCCGCCATCGACGAAAAGCACCTGGCCGGTGGTGAACGACGCCTTGCCGGAGGCGAGGAACACGATCGCGTTGGCGATTTCATCCGGTTTGCCGACACGCTGCAGCGGTACGCCCGCCACGAGACCGGCCTTCCGTTCGGCGCTGCCGGTGAAGCGGTCGAGCATCGCGGTCTCGATCGGTCCCGGTGCGACGGCGTTGACCCGGACGCCCGATGCGGCCGCCTCCAGCGCCACCGATTTGGTGAGCCCCTCGACGGCATGCTTGCTCGCCGAATAGACCGACGCACCGCGCGCGCCTAGGTGACCGTAGGTCGATGAGATGTTGATGATGCTGCCGCTGCCTTGGGCCTGCATCACCCGCAGCTCGTGCTTCATGCTGAGGAGCGTACCGAGCACGTTGGTGTCGAACGTAGCGGCATAGCTGTCGGGCGACTGCTCGGTCACCGGGCCGGGATGGCCCTCGGTGCCGGCGTTGTTGACCGCCGCGTCGAGGCGGCCGAAGCGCTCGACGGTCCGGTCAACCAAGTCGCGCACATCGTCCTCGCGGCGCACATCCGCGCGGATGAACTCGGCCTCTGCGCCGAGCGCGCGCAACTCAGTTGCCAATGCCTGGCCCGCTTCTTCGCGGCGGCCGGAGACGACAATGCGGCTCCCTGCTTCCGCGAAAGCGAGAGACGCCGCACGGCCGATGCCGGTCAGCGCGCCGGTAATCAAGACAACAGGGGATTCCATGGTTACTCCTCCGGCACGACTGATCGGTGCCCGTTGCCGCGGATTTGGGTTTTCCTCGCCTCGCCTAAAAAGACTTTGTAGGGTCAGGGCCATACTTCATAGGCATGGCGAGCATGGAGCTGCGGCACCTGCGCTACTTCGTTGCCGTTGCCGAGGAGGGCAGCGTCACGCTTGCGGCTTCGCGCCGGCTGCACACGGCGCAGCCTTCACTCAGTCGTCAGTTGCGTGATCTGGAGCGAGAGGTCGGTGCCCAGCTTCTCGTTCGCACCGTGCGCGGCATCGAATTGACCGCCGCCGGTCGAGCATTCCTCGATCACGCGCGGCTGGCGCTGTCTCAGGTCGAGGCGGCCGGCGACGCGGCACGCCGCGCCGCTCATCCTGCCAAGGAGTCGTTTGTCATGGGCTTCCTGACCGGGACCGAAATCGATTGGTTTCCGGAAGCCGTGCGGCTGCTCCGCGACCAGTTACCGAGTATCGAGGTGACTCTCGTCAGTCTGACGTCGCCGGAACTCGCGAGCGCTCTCGTGCGCGGCAAAGTGGACGTTGCCTTTCTGCGAGCCGAGCCGGACATGCCGGACCTGTCGTTCAAACGCCTGACAAGTGAGCCGCTGGTCGTGGTTCTGCGCGGCGATCATCGGCTCGCCGCACGCAAAGCGATCCCGGTCCGGGATATCGAGGGCGAGACGTTCATTAACGTGTCGGATACCGCACCCACGCTGCGGATCGTCATCGACGGCTACTTGAGAAGATCCGGCGTCAGCGTTGTCACCGCTCACGAGGCGGCAGGTCTTTCGATGGCGGTCTCATTGATTGCTTCGACCGGGGGCGTGGCGCTATTGCCGGTTTACGCGAAGAATTTTCTGCCGCGATCTGTGGTCAGCCGTCCATTGGTGGGCGTGGCGCCGACGATCGATCTGGTGCTGGGCCACCGCAGGGCCAACGCTTCGCCGCTCCTCAAGCTCTTTCTTTCACGAACAGACGAGCTGATTGCCCGTGTCCTGAAGCGTTCCGGGGGCTCACCGGCGGATTGAAGTCCGGGCAATCCCCTTTTGTGAACTTTGCTCCGTACTGCCGGGCCAGCGCGTATCAATGGATCCGCTATGCGCCCTTCAAGATCGCGGCGGCGGCGTCGGCGAAGACTTGGGCGCCGAGCACGATGTCGTCTTCGTTGGTGTCCTCGGACCAGTGATGGCTGACACCGCCGATGCTGGGAACGAACAACATGCCCGAGCGCATCCGGTGCGACAGGATCTGCGCGTCGTGGCCGGCGCCGCTCGGCATCCTCAGATGCTGACGGGGAAGGTGCCTCTCGGCGGCGTCTTCAATCAAATCCTGGAAGCGCGGGTCCATGTCGCGCGGCTCGCTTTTCGAGATCGGTTCGATCGCGACCTGGCAGGGGCCGGAGCGGTTCGCGTCCGCGACCAGATCGAACAGGGCGCGCTCGAACCGTTCGAGCAGCGCCGGTTCGGTGTCGCGGAACTGGACCTGCATCTCGGCCCGACCGGGAACGATGCTCGGCGCGTTCGGATCGATCTCGATGCGGCCGATTGTCCACACCGAGCGCGGTCCGGCGAGTTCGGCAAACCGCTCGTAGATGCGGTCGGCAAGCCGGATCAGGCCGGCGGCGGCGTCGCGGCGGCGGGCCATCTGGGTCGTGCCGGCGTGGTTCTGCTGGCCGGTGACGGTGACCCAGTAGTTCCAGTTGCCGATGATCGCTTCGACGATGCCGATCTTGAGCCCGCGCGATTCGAGCCAGTCGCCCTGCTCGATATGGGCTTCGAGATAGCCGATATAGCGGCCGGGATCGACGCGTTCGCGCGGCCGGCCGGCAAACCCGGCCTCCTCCAGGGCAGTGGCGAGCGGCACGCCGTCGCGGTTTTTGGCTGCGGCCAGCTCCTGATCGGTGATCCGGTCGGTAAAAGAGCGGCTGCCGAGCATGTTGCCGAAATGCCCCTCCTCGTCGGCCCAGGCGGCGGTCTCGATGCCGAGCCCGGCGCAATCCGGATCGGCGGCGAAGGCGCGGGCCAGTTCGAGCGCGTAAATCACGCCGAGGGCGCCGTCGAGCCAGCCGCCGCGCGGCTGGGTCTCGCTATGCGAGCCGACCAACAGCCGGCGGGTCGCGGACTGGTTGCGGCCGAAGACGTTGCCGATGCCGTCGATCAGCGGCTCGAGCCCGGCCTCGGCGAATCTGTCGGCGAGCCAATGGCGCGAGGCCACGTCGTCGGGCGAATAGGTCGGCCGGTGTACACCGGTCTGGTAGCGGCCGAATTCGGCAAGCCGCTGCAGATCGCCGATCAGGCGCTCTCGATCGATTGTCGGCACTCGTTCACCTGCGTTCGATGCAGTCAGGGCAGACCGCATCCTAGCCGGTCGAAATGTGATCGGCGATCCCGGGGAGCCTGGCGAGTGTCGCTGCCTATCTAATTTCAGGAGTTTTTTGTCGCAGAGGCCGCAATGAACAAACCGCTTTTCGTCGGCGCCACGCTTCTTCTTGGAGCCGCTGTGGTGGGGCCGGCCATGATCTCGTCGGCTGCCGAAGACCCGATGCAATTGGCGCAGGCCGATCCCGACCGGGATGGGATGGGACGGATGGGCGGTGGAATGGGAGAGCATGGCGACGCTCATCATGGTTGGATGCGCCGGATGATGCAGATGTCGCCGCAGCAGCGCTGCGAAGAACGGCTGGCCCGCCGCGCCGGCATCGTCGCCTATGTCGTCGCCAAGCTGAACCTGAACCAGCAACAAAAACCGCTGTGGGACAAGCTGCAGCCGATCCTCCAGACCAATGCCGACCGCGAGCGCCAGCTTTGCACCAGCCTGAGCCCCGCCGACCAGCGCGGGCAGGAAACGATGCTCGATCGCCTCAAGCGGCGCGAGCAGTTCCTGTCGGCCCGGCTCCAGGGTTTGCAGCAGGCCGAGCCGGCGCTGGAGCAGCTCTACAATGCGCTGACGCCGGACCAGAAGGCGATCGTCGACCACCCGTTCCGACATTGAGCAGGAGCGATTACGCGGCGGTCTTGTTCAGCCGCGCGGCGCGGTAGCGCATGCCGCGCCAAGCGAGGCGGCTGACGGTGCGCGCAAGCCGGCCGTTCGGAGTCAATCCGATCGCCTTCAGCAGCATCGCGATGCCGCGCTCGACATGGTGCGAGCGATACAGGGGATAGGCCCGCTTGGCATAGGCGCGGCTGTAATGGCGCCGCTCGTAGTGCCGGTCCGGCTCGTTCGCGGCGTAATAGGCGTAGGCCAGTTCGTCGTCTTCCGATTCGGCGACCCGGCCGAGCGCGATCCGCAGCCGCCTGAGCCGGCCAAGCCCCTCGCGCGCCAAACAGCGGTCGAGATTCTTGTAGAAGAGCCGGTAGTGCCGCAATTCGTCGGCAGCGATATGGCGGCAGATCTCTTGCAACACCGGCTCGGCCGCCGCCTCGCGCAGCGCGGTGTAATACGAGCTTGTGCCGATCTCGACGACGCAGCGCGCGACCATCTCCCCCGCGCGCGAGCCGCGGCGCGATAGAGCGGCGTCGAAATCGATCCTGAAACCCGCCTGGAACCGCGCGAACGCGGCCTCGAAATCAAAGCGGGGGTCGGCGAGCGCGGCCCAGCGCGCCAGCGCGCGGCCGTGCTGGATCTCCTCCTCGCCCCAGCGCCGCGCGGTCTCCTGGAATTCCGGATCGTCGGCGAAAATGCGGCAGAGGTGGTGCGCGTAGGCGCCGCCGTTGAACTCGACCAGCGCCGCCGCCTTGGCGAGCCGCACCAGGTCGGGGTCCAGCCGGGCCCGGTCGAACCGGTGCCACGGGATGTCGTCGAGCGTCCACGAGCTCATTCCGGCATGATACCCCAAGCGGCCCCGGTCCTCACCCGCCCTCACCGGATACGCGAAATGACTCGATCGGCCCTGGCCGATTGCGGAGGGTAGCCGCCGGCGTGGCAGCGCCCAAGCATGGCCTTGCTCCTGGAAAACAGAGAATCGCAATCGCCGGGTGTTGTGCCGGCCCCGCATCGCCGGAGAGCGTTCAACCGACCAATCCCCGCGCCTTTGCGGCGAGGCCGAGGACCCGGCGGCCGTAGCTGCGGAAGCGCGGATCCTGGGTCTGGCCGCGCACCCAGCGGATGTAGATCTGCTGGATGATCACGGCGAGCTTGAAGGCGGCGAAGACCTGGTGCCAGCCGACCGGGCCGACATCGAAGCCGGTGCGCTCGGCATAGCGTTGGGTTGCCTCGATGCGCGACGGGAAGCCGTCGCGCCAGGTCGGCATCGCCGCGATCTCGCGCCACTCTGGCGCGTCGCCGGCCTCGACCCAGTAGTTCAGCACATAGCCGAGATCGGCGAGCGGATCGCCCTGGGTGCACATATCCCAATCCATCACGGCGACGATGCGTGAGGGATCGGCGGTGTCGAGCAGGCAATTGTCGAGCCGGTAGTCATTGTGTAACAGCGCCGCCGCCCCGGATTGCGGCAGGGTGCGGCCGAGCCATTCGAGCACCGGCGCCATGCCCACCTCGGCCGCGGCCGCCTCCGGCCCGCCCTGCGCCGCCTGCCAGCGCCGGGTCCAGCCCTCGAGCTGGCGCTCGACATAGCCCTCGGGCCGGCCGAGATCGCCGAGTCCGACCGCGGCCGGCGGCACTAGGTGCAGATCGGCGAGCGCATCGACCAGAGCGAAGCCGATGCGCCGGTTCAACTCAGGCTGGCCGGTAAACGGCTCCGGGATGTCGTCGCGGATCACGAACCCATGCCGGCGTTCGAGGATTTGGAACACCGCGCCGACGATGCTTTCGTCCTCGCACAGCAACAGGCTTTGCGGCGCCAACGGATAGCGCCGGTGGAGCACCGACAGCACCCGGTGCTCGCGCCGCATGTCATGCGCGCCGGGCGGGATCGGGCCCAAGGGCGGCCGACGCAATACGAATTCGCTCTGACCGAACCGCAGCAGATAGGTCAGGTTGGCCTTGCCGCCGCCGAACTGCCGCACCGACAGCTTTCCCCCGGCGCCCGGCAAGTGTGCGCGCAGATACGGTTCGAGCCGGCTGGTGTCGATGCGCTCATCCGCCCGCTCGTCGATCAGTTCGGCCGCTTCCAGATTCGGCTGCATCACCGACCAGCGTGGTTCGAGACGGCGCGCTGCGCACGCCTCCTCACCATGACGGATATCGTTGATGGCGGGAACGAACGGCCGTCATCCTGAGGGCCGCGTAACGGGCGTCTCGAAGGACGCACCGCACCGATCCAGCCCAACTCACTTCCGCAGCTCGATGCGGGCGATCGCGCGTTTGTGCACCTCGTCCGGGCCGTCGACGATGCGCATCACCCTGGAGCGGGCCCAGGCATAGGCGAGGCCGAAATCTTGCGACACCCCGCCGCCGCCATGGGCCTGGATCGCGCGGTCGATCGTGTTCAGCAGCATCTTCGGCGCGATCACCTTAATCATCGCGATCTCGGCCTGCGCCGCCTTGTTGCCGACCGTGTCCATCATGTGCGCGGCCTTCAGCGTCAGCAGCCGCGCCTGCTCGATCTCCATCCGCGACTCGGCGATCCATTCGCGGATCACGCCCTGGTCGGCGAGCGGCCGGCCGAACGCGACCCGGCTCTTGACCCGTGCGACCATCGCTTCCAATGAGCGCTCGGCGAGGCCGATCATGCGCATGCAGTGATGGATGCGGCCGGGCCCGAGCCGGCCCTGCGCGATCTCGAAGCCGCGCCCCTCGCCGAGCAGGATGTTGTCGACCGGCACGCGCACATCCTTGAACTCGACCTCGGCATGGCCGTGCGGCGCGTCGTCATAGCCGAACACCGTCAGCGCCCGCACCACGCGCACGCCCGGCGTGTCGCGCGGCACCAGGATCATCGATTGCTGCTGGTGCCGCGGCGCCTCGGGATCGGTCTTGCCCATCAAGATGAAGATCTTGCAGCGCGGATCCATCGCGCCCGAAGTCCACCATTTGCGGCCGTTGATCACATAGCTGCTGTTGCCCTCACGGCGGATCGAGGCCTCGATATTGGTCGCGTCGGACGAGGCGACCGCCGGCTCGGTCATTGCGAACGACGAGCGGATTTCACCGGCGAGCAACGGCTTCAGCCATTGCTCCTGCTGCGCCGGCGTCGCGTAGCGCACCAGCGTCTCCATGTTGCCGGTGTCGGGGGCCGAGCAGTTGAAGACTTCCGGCGCGATCGGCGAGCGGCCCATGATCTCGCAGAGCGGCGCGTATTCGAGGTTGGTCAGGCCGGCGCCAAGTTCCGATTCCGGCAGGAACAGGTTCCACAGCCCGGCGGCGCGCGCCTTCGCCTTCAGCTCCTCCATGAC
>Ga0185299_10007933_pt1 | contig 10677 bp, 13 predicted proteins | sample PaiPotPPA55metaG_FD_128002 | JGI IMG/M metagenome (GOLD analysis project Ga0185299, IMG submission 128002) | Iron sulfur acid spring bacterial and archeal communities from Banff, Canada, to study Microbial Dark Matter (Phase II) - Paint Pots PPA... ...
GGCGTGGAGATGGTAAACCCCGAGCCTATCCATGCATTCAGAGATTCGAACGACTTGCTTTGCTTTTGCCAGTCCAGGTAATCGCTTGGCGAAGTCCCAGTGCGCTCCCCTTTCTGGTGCGACCACACCATCATGATTCGGTCACCATCCACGTACGGACTTGGCGCCAGCAGCACCGAATAGAGCAAGCTGAAAATTGCGGTCGTAGCCCCAATCCCCAAAGCCAGCGCCAGCAACGACACCGACGTAAACCCGGCGCTCTTCCGCAGCAGCCGCAGCCCGTAGCGAATATCGCGCAAAAGTTCGCTCATAACGCCATCTCTCCCCGTTTATACTCCGAACTCGCGATAAAAGTTCCTTAGTTTGGCAGAAGCCCGATACTAACTCCGAAGAAAAAATGGACTGGTCGGTAATGAAAGAAAAAATCCGCGTAGACCTGAAACGTTACATCAACAAACACACCAGCAAGCGCGCCCTGATCCTCCCCGTAATCCAAGTCTGATCCATCCACTCTCATCAAACGATCGGCGCCTGCAGCCGCCGTCTCCGAGAAGGCAGGGTTTAGACGAAACTGCGCCGAGGCTTAGGTCAAGAATGAGTTGCACAATCCCGCTGCAAGATATACATTAGCGATGTATATCAAGGAGACCAAATGCAAATATCGAAATGGGGCAATAGTTTAGCCGTGCGCTTGCCCGCCGCCGTCGTGGACGCCCTCGATCTCAAAGAAGGCGACCAGATCGAGATTCGCATCGCCAGCGACCGCGTCTTCGAAGTGCGCCGCGATCAAAGCAAACATCACGCGCTCGCTCGCCTACGCAAACTCCGGCGTCCTTTGCCTCCCGGCTTTGCCTTTGATCGCGAAGAGGCCAATGCCCATTAAGGCTTTCTTCGACACCAACGTGCTGATCTATGCGGTAGCGCAGGACGATCCACGCACCACGCAAGCCGAGGAAATCCTGGCTTCGGGAGGCATACTCAGCGTGCAGGTCTTGAATGAATTCGTATCCGTCGCGCGACGGAAAATCTCGATGTCCTGGAGCGACGTGACCGAAGCTCTGGGCGCTTTTCGAGTTCTCTGCCCTTCGCCACTCCCCATCACCGTGGAAATTCACGAAGCGGCACTCAATATTGCGCAAAAACACGGCTACAACATCTATGACGCGCTAATCGTTGCTACTGCGTTGAAAGCTGGATGCGAGACTCTCTATTCCGAAGACTTTCATGATGGCCAAACGATCGATGGCCAATTGACGATTCGAAATCCGTTCGCGCGTTCCTGATGACGAAAGCTCGCCCCCAGCCTGCTAAGCGAGCGCCAGATTCAAATTCTCAATAGCCTCGTCGATCTCCGCGGTATTCTTGTACCCCACCGTAACGCAATCCACCCCGGCGATCCGGAACGCAAACCTCATCGCCGCCTGTCGGTCCTCGCGATTAAACGTGCCCTCACCCACAAGCTTCATGCTGATTACGCCCATTCCCTCTCTGCGAACCTGCTGGACGTGGCTGACAACTTCAGGCACATTGCCCAAGCCGGCGGTGGCATAATCCTCGGCGTCCATGCTCTTGCCCTTGTGATTCATCCGGATCATCGCCACATCCAGCCACTTGGTCGCAGGCATCTGCCGCAAAGCCGGCAACCCGTGCACCGAGGCCCCGCGACTCACGATGGCCTTCTTCGACTGCGCCTCCTGAATTCCCTCCTGCCATCGTGCCGTGTCTGCCGGCCATGTCGCGGTATGCTGATAGTGCAGAAGCATAATGTCGAAATACTCGGTATTCGCCAGCCTCCGCAACTCGTCAATCTTCTCCTGCGGATCCGCACCCTGCCGGGTAGTCACCTTCGACATAAGCCGGTAATTGTCCCGCGGAATGCCCTTCAAGGCCACGCCCAGCATCCGGTGCATCTCCCCGTAAGACTCCGCAGTCTCGAAAAACCGAATCCCCCGATCATAAGCGTAGCGCACCAGCCGAGTAAACCCCTCTTGTCCCAGATCGCGCTGCACCTTGCCGCTGAAGCTTCCGGTCCCAAACGCCAGCCGAGTCACCTGCACCCCAGACTTCCCCAAGGTGACCCAATCCGTAGCCGTCTGCCGCCCAGCCCGCAGCGGCAAGCTTCCAGAAACAGCCAACGCCCCCGCCCCAAGCCCAGCCTTTACAAACTCACGTCTCGTATACTGAGGCACAATCACCCCCAAAACCGAAATGCTATCACGAGTCCAAGAGAACGGGGAGTAGACGCTTTCGAAAGATTAAAGATTATAGAGACACGGAGGGTACGCCGGTTTCGGTTTTGGAACCTGGGTCTTAGTTTTGACTTTCCGTCTAGGCGTCAGTGACGCTGGCAGCCTGGGATACCCGCAGTAATGCGCTAGGGCTTGGAAGTAAAGTCTGGCTTACCAGTATTAAGGTCGATCGGCACCGAAACATGCTCGTGAGCGATCAGCCACTTGCCGTTGATCTTCCGGTAGCCGTCGGTAACCCGCGCTGTGAGGTTGAACTTGGACCCGTCTTTAGCCGTCACGATGCCAGGCTGGACGCTATGGGCGTAGGCCATCTTGTCGCCCGTTACGATGCTGAGATCCTGCACTTCAAACTTATCCACGGGCCCTGGAAAGGCCGCGAAAAAGTCCTCCCAGTCCTTTTTGTAAGCGTCGAAACCAACATACTGCCGCGGAACCGACAAATCGAAAACAAACAACTCACTACCGGGCACGTAACTCTTCATGATGGCGGCTACGTCCTTAGCCCGAAAAGCCGCGGCGAAGCGTTCTTCCAGCGCCCGAATTTCCTGCTCATCCTTGTTTCCGCCGCTCGTTTGAGGCGCCGCCGCATAGAGACCAGTGACCAACAAACAGCCTACGACCAGCAATATCCAATTTCGCATAGTGTTCCTCCTCGAATGATTTTTGGTGGAAGCCGAAGGGGGCCGATTTCTGGTGACGCATCATAACACCAGTGGAGAGAGCCGCGGCAACCGGTATCACCGTTTCGAACGCGCCAGCCTTAGGAAGTCAACCGTGCTCGTCATCAATTCAAATCTCTACTCCCCGAAAGTGTCTCGTTAGAATTACCTCTACGTAAATAGTACTTGACTCGTACTCATATCCATGCTATCATTTTCCATGAATTTCGTCTTTTCGCCAAGTTGGCCTCAGCTACCTCACAATCGGACGCCCTCTGTCTCTTTGAAACTCGGCCAAATCCTCGATTTCCGCCGACAAACTGTTAACCAGCAACTCCCGCAGAATGAACACTTGCAAAAGTCTGTCAAAACAAATAATTTCAACCAGGATTATTCACTTCACGAAGGTACGACGTGTGGCATAGAATGCCAGCACGGAAGCGTTGGGTACCGTCGTGGAGGAAAAGAATGACGCTCTGTATAGCCGCTATATGCCAGCAAAGACAACAAGAACGAATAGTTGTTTCTTCGGATTGGAAGCAAGAATCGGGATTTGCAGGTTCCGAAATTCAGGAGAAATTGTACTGGATCAGGGATGATTGGCCTGCCTTAGTTGCTGGCACGCTCACGCGAGCGGTCCAACTCAAAGATACGTACCGCACGTTCCTAGATAGAAACCTCGCCCAAATGCAAGGTCTATACCGAAGTGAAATAGCCAACCTGCTTAACCAGCCATTGATTTTATACAAACATCAACTCGCCGATGAGTTCATAGGTTCTAGGCTTGGCATCCCCTATGACGTGTTTCTAGCCAATGGAAAGGCATGGCTACCTGAGCCTGCGTTTTCAGACTTGCTTACTGCTGTTCGTCGCATCTCTTTGGATTGTCAGTTGCTTCTTCCCATGTATCTCGACGGGGATGCTTATGTATGGCGCGTTAATGACGAGAATGAAGCGCCCTTAGAATATTGCGATAATTTTGCGGCCATAGGTAGCGGGATGCAGATTGCTGAGGCTACTCTGTGCCATCGAGTGCAGGAAGCAGAAACAACCCTTGAAAAAACAATTTATCATGTATTTGAGGCTGGAAAGCTAGCGTCTTTGTCGGGTGCTCCAGGTGTCGGCAAAGACCATACGATTTCTATTTTGTATCCTCCAGATGGCAAGAATAGCCTTGTGATGAAATCGGTGTCACCCAAAGGCTATAAGCTTTTAGAAGCCAAGTTTCGAGAGTACGGACCTAAGAGAGTAACTTCGTTCGCCTTTGATGAGAAATTATTGGACGTGGATTTTGAAGTTCCTAAGCCGTCAACTTCTCCGCCGTTAGTTTCTCAAACGTGAGAACAGGCGCTGTGACCATATGACGCAGGGTGTCGAGGAACAAATCGGAACTCTTTCGACGATTGAAGCGAAAGACCATCTCTTCCAAGTAGGCTGGAAGATGCTTCACGCTCATTCTGTGCCAAGTTCCCATGATGCCGCGCTTGAACAGCGAGAAAGCGGATTCCACGGTGTTTGTGTGAACGTCGCCGTTGACGTATTCCCGCGAGTGGTTAATGGTTTTGTGAATCTTCTTGCGGTTCTGGTCGAAGGCCCACGGATAAATTGCGGATTCATCGGTGACGATCACTTCTACGTCTTCGCTAACGTTCTCGGCCACGACGCGCTTAATCTCTTCCGATGTGGCCTGATTGACGCGAATGAGACGGAGATCGCCGCCGCGCTTGCGAATGCCGATCACAACTTGCTTGTCTTTGCGTGGGAGTCCGCGACGTGCTTTTCCGCCGACGTAGGTTTCATCAATCTCAATGATGCCGTCGAGCATGACTTTTTGGCTCTCGACCATCGCAGAGCGTATTCTGTGGCAGAGGTACCAAGCGGTCTTGTAGCTCATTCCGAGAGTCCGCTGAATCTGGCATGCCGAGATGCCCTTCTTAGCCTCGCAAAGCAGCAACACGGCCATGAACCACTTTTCCAGAGACAGATGCGAATCGTTGAAGACAGTCCCAGCCGTTACGCTAAACTGGTAGTGGCAATCCGAGCATTCAAACTTGCTCTGAGTGAAAAGACGCGAGATCGTCTTGCTCTTGCAGCGTGGGCATGTGACGCCTTCCGGCCAGCGCAGGCGCGTCAAAAGTTCGCGGCACTTGTCTTCGTCGGAATATTGCCTATTGAGTTCAACGAGGTTCATGGCTATGCCTCCCCGTAAAAAGAAGACCGATTTAGAGAAAATGAGCACGCGTGAGCTAGTGAGGGACATACGGCGTAGCTTAAAGAATAAACTGCGCTCTGCGCCTTCCGGTAAGCCACATAAAGATAAGGGGTAACGTCCATGCTTAGAACTCTACCAGAACAACTACCCTTTGTCAAGTATATAATCCTGTTTCAACTCCTTCACAATCAACACTTACGAAAAACAGGGGGAGGGGGGGTGTTATGGTTAACCAACAATCCTCCAGCCGCGCGATGGCACTAACCCCCCGAAATGGACTCCACAGTTTCCTAATTTCGGTGCCCGCGCTGCTGCTTCTATGTCGCTAACCCTCCGAGCTTACGAACAGCACGATTTCGGCGCTCTCCATCGCCTCGACCAGTCCTGCTTTCCACCGGGCATCGCTTACTCGCGAATCACGCTGCACTATTTTCTCTCGCTGCCATCCGCTAATTGCGTGGTCGCCCTCGACGGCAAAAAGATCGTCGGCTTCATCCTGACTGAAGAGAATCCGCCGCTGGGCCACACCGTCACTCTGGATATTGCCGCTCACCAGCGGCGACATGGAATTGGCTCTGCGTTATTACTGGAGAACGAGAAAACGTTGGCCCTGCACGGTGTGCGCCACGTGCTGATCGAAACGGCCATCGACAACCAACCCGCGGTTGCCTTCTGGCAGCGGCACGGCTATCGTATCGAAGCCATCCTGAAACGCTACTATCTTGGCCGCATCGACGCCTACGAGATGCGCAAAATATTGCCGGCTGCAATCATCGCGAAGTCGGCGCTAAAGGAAGCCTAAAGTCCAATGCCCCTGATTCAGGCGATTATCCTCGCCGTCGTGCAAGGACTCACCGAATTTCTCCCTGTGAGCAGCACCGCGCATCTCGTCCTTTTCCCATGGCTCCTGCACTGGCCCGATCCAGGCGAAGCCTTCGACGTCGCCCTCCACGCAGGAACCCTAGTCGCCGTCCTCCTGTACTTCTTCAAGGACTGGCTGACCTTGATCCTCTGCGGCCTAGGCATGAACTACCCCAAAGCTGCTCCTCCAGATGAAGTCGCTCAGCATCGCCGGCTTTTCTGGTTCATGGTAGTCGGCACCATCCCCGGAGCCATCTTAGGAAAACTCTTCGACAAACAAATCGAAGAGCACCTGCGCTTACCGGGAATCATCGGCATTTCCATGGTGGTCATAGCACTGGTGATGTGGTGGGCCGACTCCAAAGCTAAGCACACCCGCCAAATTGAGCAATCCAATATGGGCGACGCCGTCGCCATCGGAACGGCGCAAGCTCTGGCACTGTGGCCGGGAGTTTCGCGTTCCGGCATCACCATTACCGCAGGTTTGTTTCGCCGCTTCACACGAGAAGCCGCCACCCGATTTTCCTTTCTACTTTCCGCTCCACTCATCGCCGGCGCAGTTGCCTCCAAAACTCCCGCTCTGATCAAACTTCACAAGGCAGGCAATCTCGATATGCCGCTCTCGACATTGGCGATCAGCGTCGCCGTTTCCGGCGTCGTCGGTTTTTTCGTAATCGCCTTTTTCTTGCGTTATCTCAAAACACGTACGTTGAAAGTATTCATTGTCTATCGCCTGGTGTTTGGTATCATCATCTTGGTTTTGGCCTTTCTTCAGGCGGGCTCGCGCTAGCGCCAACGTGCCCGTCACCACTCAGCCTTCCCCAAATGCTGAGGAGAACTTGTGCGCGTTCTGACCCCAACTGAAAATAAGCGGCTCAACGAGCTGATCGGCTTCTTGTGTGTCACCGTGGCCATCCTGATGGCTCTGGCACTGTTGACCTATCGCCCTGAGGATGTAGCCTTTAACGTCAGCGGCGCGCCGGCCGACAGCCCCCTCGCCCGCAACTGGATTGGTCCGGTCGGCGCCTACCTGGCGGACTTGCTCTTTCAAGTCTTCGGCTTCGCGGCGTTTTTGATTCCTGTTGCTATCGGAATTCTCGGCTGGCGCTGGCTGCGCAGCCGGAGCATCGATTCCCAGACGGCGACATTGGTGGGGTACGGGCTGCTCTTGCTGTCGCTGCCCTCGCTGCTTTCTTTGTGGCACGTTCCCGAGATTCGCGGCGCGCTTCCTCCCGGCGGATTGCTGGGCAGCGTCATTTCCAACGAATTACGCTCCGGATTTAATTTGTGGGGCGCGAATCTAGTGGTGATCGCGATTCTGATCACCGCGCTATTCATGACCACGCGGTTTTCGTTTTCCGGCGCGCACGCTTGGGCCAATAGCTCGAAAGGACCCATAGGAGCTGTCGAGAAATTGGGCATCTTGCAAAAGGTGCAGATGCGGTGGCACGCCTGGCGTGATGCTCGCGAAGACGAGCGCATGCGCCGCCGGTTGCAAGAAACGCGCACATCCGGCCGCAAGCCCGTGAATCAGGCTACCGGCAAGGCGGTTGCGGTGCCTGAGGAGGAAGAAACTGAGCCAGAGCGCACCATTCACCTCCCCGACGAGACCGACATATTCGGCCGTGCTCGAGACATAAAACCGCGCGACAAAAAGGAAAAAGACGAAGAGGAGGTCCCAGAGCGCGAAGCCGCCAAAGCTCCTATTTTCGTCGTGAACTCGGAGAAAGCCGAGAAGCTTGTGAAAAAGGCCTCCGAGGCCAAAATCGCCAAGGGCACGACCAATTACCGGCTGCCTTCGGTCTCCTTGATGCGCGAAGGCGAACGCAGCCAAAAGATCGATGAAGACGAGTTGAAGATGCGCGCCCGCGCCATCGAAGAAAAGTGCATGGAGTTCGATGTACAAGGGCGCGTCACGCAGATCAACCCAGGCCCCGTCGTTACGACCTTTGAGTTCAAGCCCGAAGCGGGCATCAAGTACAGCCGCATCATCGGCCTCACAGAAGATTTGTGCCTCGCGCTGCAAGCGGAATCGATTCTGATCGAGCGCATTCCCGGCAAATCCACAATCGGAATCGAAGTCCCGAACATCAACCGGCAGACCATCGCGCTGCGCGAAATCATCGAATCACCGGAATTTCTTAACTCACCAAGCAAGCTCACCCTGGCGATGGGGCGTGACCTGCACGGCCGCATTCGCGTCACGGATCTGGCCGCGATGCCACACTTGCTGATCGCGGGATCGACGGGCACCGGCAAGAGCGTCTTCATCAATTCACTGATGATGTCGATCCTGTATAAGGCGAGCCCCGACGACGTGAAGATGGTTCTCGTCGATCCGAAGCGCCTCGAATTAAACCTTTACGAGAATATCCCGCACCTGATCGCCCCGGTGGTGACCGACCCAAAGATCGCCTCCAACGTTTTGCGAAACGCCACGCGCGAGATGGAAAATCGGCTGAAGCTGCTGGCGCAGAAGGGCGTGCGAAACATCGAGCAGTACAACCGGACGTTCCAGAAAACGCAATCACTCTCCTTGTTCGAGAATGTCGAAGAGACCGAGCACAAACCACTTCCCTACCTGGTGATCGTGATCGACGAGTTGGCCGACCTAATGATGGTGGACACCAACAACGTCGAGGAATCCATTACCCGGCTGGCGCAGATGGCTCGGGCCGTCGGCATCCATCTGATTCTGGCGACGCAGCGGCCCTCCGTTGACGTGATTACAGGATTGATCAAAGCGAACTTCCCTGCCCGAATTTCCTTCCGCGTGGCCAGCAAGGTCGATTCGCGCACGATTCTGGACTCCAACGGTTCGGAGTCGTTGCTGGGCAAGGGCGACATGCTATATCTGCCGGCAGGATCTTCGCGTCTCCATCGCATTCACGGACCACTGGTGACCGAAGACGAGATCGTAGCCGTGTGCGATTTCTGGCGCGCGCAAGCTCAGGCCAAATACAACGAGCAGCTCCTGGAAGCACCGAAGGATGAGAACGGCAAGCCGTTGCCGGGCGCCGACGGGGATGCGAGCAGTTCGGGAAGCAGCGAGGAGGACGAGCTGTTTCAGGACGCCGTGCGTGTCGTCTGCGAGGCGGGTCGCGCGTCTACTTCGACTTTGCAGCGCCGCTTGCGCATCGGCTACGGCCGCGCCGCCCACCTGATCGATTTGATGGAGAAAGATGGGATCGTTGGTCCGCCCGATGGCACGCGCCCCCGCGAACTCCTAAAGGGCCGCGATTGGATGCGAGAGTTCGACGAATCGCAGAATGGTTGATTGTCCCGATAAACTTAGCTCGATCAGGCTCCAAGTGGCTCGGCGACCGCGCTCGATGCGAGAAGATCGCGTTGTTTGGCGGCGTCGTGATTCGGAGTCTTGCCGACGTGGGCTGGATGTCGTGCATCAAGCCTGGCGGGGTCCAAGTCGACACAGACCCTTCATGCCTCCAGGGTAACAGGAGGGGCTGTGTTACTTTGTGCCGGCTCGAACTCGCCGGGCGCCCTGTGGGGAAGCTCACGGATCGCGACGGCTTTCATTTGACACTCAGTGGATGCGCCCCTAAAATTGACAGACTCAACCGTGCCGGGGTAGCTCACTGGTAGAGCGCCGCCCTGAAAAGGCGGGCGTAGCCAGTTCGATTCTGGCCCCCGGCACCATCGATACTGCCACGCCCTACCAGATTCCAATTTCCCGAGGCCTGGGACGACGCAGAATGGAACTCCGTGAAGGACTGGATTCGAGTGGCGGAGGCCGCCGCCGAAGTCACCGAGTACATGGCGACGTTGAACTTCCATCAACGCTCAAAACTCTGCCAAGGTCCTGAGCTCCGCGCGGGCTCGTGGTCAACTTTGTTTGACGATGCTCCGAGGGTCGCGAAAGACTGTGGGCCGGCCATCGATGCGGGTGTGCGCCGAGCGGCCTCGCGGACTAGCTCCATCCGGCCGCGCACGCGGAATTTCGTCAGCAGCGACGAAACGTGGAACTTTACAGTGCGCTCGGAAAGATTCAGCGAAGCGGCGATCTCTTTGTTCGCTAGGCTTCGCATGATGCCGCCGAACACTTCCTCTTCCCGGCGAGTCAGCTTGACCGAGCTGCCCAGCGAATGCCCCGCTTGTAAGAGTTTTTCAGCTTTCTCAATGAGGCCTTCCAGGGATTCATGCGCGGCTTCGACCATCACCATGTAGTCTCTCGGCGACTGACCCCGGACCATGCAATGCATCGCCAGCAGACCAGCCGCTTCCTCGACTGGAAACTGCCCGTCTGGACCAGCGGCGACGTGAAAACACGAGACGCCCGAGCTTTGTTCGTAGAAGAAATATGCTTCATGGAAAAGAGCTGAACCGGAAGGAGTCAACGGATGTCGTTCTTGATTGTGCGGCTGATCATTTCTGCGGATTGCCTTCACGTGCGCCCCTCCGTACGCAGCCAGAATGAGCCAAGTATATGTCGGGGGACAGAGTCAGAAGGGTCAAGCGTCCGTAGGCGTTAGCTGCCCGAACGGACAGTAAGAAGTAGCTGCGATACAGACTCTCTGTCAGAGGCAGAGGGAATCCGGCCGAGCGGGCGCGCTGGCTGCTCGACTTGTTCTTGGGAGGGCGAAGCCAACGTTTGCCGTCCGCTTCCGCGGAGATCGCGACAGCCCATCTTCTTTCCTCGCTGTTGGGCGTAAGTACTTCTATTTGATTTTGCGGGCCA
>Ga0185299_10007934_pt1 | contig 10676 bp, 14 predicted proteins | sample PaiPotPPA55metaG_FD_128002 | JGI IMG/M metagenome (GOLD analysis project Ga0185299, IMG submission 128002) | Iron sulfur acid spring bacterial and archeal communities from Banff, Canada, to study Microbial Dark Matter (Phase II) - Paint Pots PPA... ...
CTCCCGCGCTTATTTTTGGCAACCGCCGGGTCTCTATCCAAAACTCTTCTTGCTTCTCAGGTTCCTTCCTCTCGAACACCTAGCCCTTATAACAAAAAGTCAGCGCGTTTTTCAACAGTCTGCTAGGCTATCCTGAAGCGCAGCTTCGCCGCTGATGACGGGGGCAGAAACCAAATGCTCCGGGGAGCTCTTTAGTTAACTCTTATTGGTTCTAACCCTGGGCTAAGTTCTGCCGCTCCTGCGGAGCACCCAACGTCTAGTCCAAAAGCAGTAGACCAAAGACGTTCGTTTCCTCGGGGAAGAATTCGACCGCACGATCAATAGTATATTCGGGGTGAGCCTGACATGGTTTATCCCATGCAGGCGGCGAACTACTTGAATCAATCGGTAAGGTCGAAGTTTGCATTTGTTCGGACGGTCCGATCCATCTCGAACTGCCACACCAAGGCCAAGCTAGGAGTTGGCTACTCAGAAAAAGCTGACTTCGTCACCGCGAGCCATCGGAGAGAAGGGGTAAGCGGATGAGTGTTAACCCGTCCGACAAAGGTTTGCTAACTCCGGACAATTGCGTGGTCCTCTTTATTGACCATCAGCCGCAGATGTTCATGGGCGTGGCCCGCATCTTTCGGCAAATCTTGCTCAAGAACCTGTTGGTTCTGGCAAACGCAGCCAAGATTTTTAGTGTCCCCGTCGTCTTAACTGCCATCGAATCTAAGGAGTTCAAGGGCGACCTCTTTCCGGAACTGCTTGAGCTGTTTCCTGACGAGACACCGATTAAGCGATCCTCCATGAACAGTTGGGAGAGTCCGGCCTTTGTCGCAGAAGTAAAGAAGACCGGCCGCAGGAACCTGGTTATCGCGGCGTCTTGGACTGAGGTATGTCTCGCCATGCCGGCGCTGCAAGCGCTCACCGACGGCTACTTCGTTTATGCGGTGGAGGACGCTTCAGGTGGCCTGAGCCCAGTCGGGCATTACGCCGCCCTGCGGCGAATCGAGCAAGCGGGCGCTGTGTCGGTGACCGCCCTGCAAGTGCTGCTCGAGTTCCAACGCGATTGGGCACGCCATGAGCACTGCGACGACGTGATTCGTACGGTGCAAGCGCACGGCATCGTGTTCGGAAAACTAAATCAACAGAACTACTAACTAATCGCAGACTATGAGCCAATACCAGAAACTATATACCTCGGAAGACAGCGCTTCGGCGTTAGATCCGAATTATGCGATATCAAATTCCGTAAGTACGGGATTTCGTATCGTGTCTACGAGCTCACATGTGATGCGTAAGTCTCTGCGGCAGAGGCACAACCAGTGCATTCGAATGCGTGGCACGCAATGTGAACAGAGCGCGTTCTACACATAGCTAACCCCGAGAAGCACGGTCGCAGAGCAGACCTGCCACCAAAAAATCTAAATCAATAGAACTAACCAAGAAATCGCAGACTATGAGCCAATACCACAAACTATACACCCCGGAAGACAGCGCTGTTGTCTTCATCGATCACCAACCGCAAATGACGTTTGGTGTAGCCAGTATCGAACGAGCTTCGCTCATCAACAACGTGACCCTGCTTGCCAAAGTCGCCAAGGAATTCGGCGTCCCAGCCGTACTCACGGCCGTCGAAACGGAATCCTTCAGCGGTTATGTTTGGCCTCAGCTTCTCAACGTTTTTCCAGGACAACCCGTCGTTGAGCGAAGTTCAATGAACTCCTGGGATGAGCCCGAGTTCCGGGCAGCGATCGCGGCTACCGGCAAAAAGAACATCCTCGTGACAGGCCTGTGGACGGAAGTCTGCGTGACTTGGCCGACGATTGAAATGCTTGCTGAGGGGTACAACATCTACGTAGTCGAAGACTGTTGTGGAGCGACCTCACCAGCGGCGCAGGAAGCGGCTCTATCTCGAATGGTTCAAGCGGGCGCGGTCCGTTTGACGACAATTCCGGCCCTGCTCGAATGGCAACGCGATTGGGCCAAGAAAGAGCACTACAACAATCTGATGAGCCTACTGAAAGACCAGGCCGGCGCCTACGGGGTTGGGGTGGAATACGCCTACACCATGGTGCACCACGCACCACAATCCGCGGTTAAACCGCAAGTCGTGCCGAAGAAGCTGGCGCGTTAACCAACATCGATCCGGAAGGTTTCATGAAACCAATCGCTGATCTTATCCTCGAAAACGGACGAATCACGACGCTCGATCCCCGGCATCCCGAGGCCAACGAGGTCGTGATCGTCGGCGATAAATTTGCCGGCGTCGATAATGCTGCAGAGTTCGAGCGCGGGCCGCAGACCAAGGTCGTCGACCTTAAAGGACGGAGAGTAATTCCCGGTCTTTATGATTCCCATCTGCACGTCATTCGCGGCGGGCTCAACTACAACCTGGAGTTGCGCTGGGAAGGAGTCCCTTCGCTAGCGCTAGCGCTGGAGATGCTTCGCGAACAGGCAGCCCGAACACCCGCTCCGCAGTGGGTGCGGGTGGTGGGAGGGTGGAGCGAATTTCAATTTGTCGAACGGCGTATGCCGACCCTGGAAGAGATCAATGCCGCTGCCCCGGAAACGCCGGTCTTCATTCTGCATCTCTACTGCCGTGCCTTGCTCAACCGAGCAGCGCTTAAGGCCTGCGGCTACACCAAAGACGCGCCAAATCCGCCCGGAGGCGAGATTATTCGGGATAAGGCGGGTAATCCCACCGGTATGTTAGTGGCGCGGCCTAACGCCACCATCCTTTATTCTACGCTGGCTAAGGGGCCCAAACTTCCACCCGAATATCAATATAATTCGACCCGCCATTTCATGCGGGAGCTCAATCGTCTGGGAGTGACGAGCGTGTGCGATGCCGGCGGCGGCTTCCAGAATTATCCGGAAGACTACGAGATCATCCAGCAGCTTCATCAGCGCGGTGAGATGACCATCCGCATCGCCTACAACCTGTTCACGCAAAAGCCGGGCGGCGAGCTCGAAGACTTCGTGCGCTGGTCGAAGGTGGTAAAGCCGGACCAAGGAGATGATATGTTCCGTTGCAACGGCGCAGGCGAGATGCTCGTCTTCTCGGCCGCGGATTTCGAAGATTTCCTGGAACCGCGTCCTGACTTACCCGAAAAACTCGAAGGCGAGTTCGAGCGCGTGGTTCGTTTTCTGGCCGAGAATCGCTGGCCCTTCCGGCTTCATGCCACTTACGAAGAATCGATCAACCGATTCCTAGGTATTTTCGAAAAGGTAAACCGCGACGTGCCTCTCGAGGGATTACACTGGTTTTTCGACCACTGTGAAACGATTTCCGATCCTAATATCGAGCGCATCAAGGCGCTCGGAGGCGGGATTGCCGTTCAACATCGCATGGCTTACCAGGGCGAATATTTTGTTGATCGCTATGGAGCGAAAGCGGCCCAGAGAACGCCGCCACTGCGGCGGATGCTTGAAATGGGGGTGCCGGTCGGAGCGGGCACAGATGCTACCCGCGTGGCCAGCTATAATCCTTTTGTTTCCCTCTACTGGATGACCACGGGAAAAACGGTGGGCGGCCTTGGGCTTTATCCAGAAAACGCCAGGCTTTCGCGGGAGGAAGCTCTTCGGCTTTATACGCAGGGCAGCACCTGGATGTCGCGGGAGGAAGGGAAACGCGGCGCCATCTCCCGAGGCCAACTCGCCGATTTAGCCGTGCTGACCGATGACTACTTCGGGATTCCCGACGAGGAAATCAAATCTCTTGAATCAGTGCTGACAATCCTAGGCGGAAAACCGGTTTACGCCGTTGACGAGTTTAAGCCACTCGATCCCGGCGACCTACCCGTCATGCCGGATTGGTCTCCGGTGCATCGCTATCCCGGATATTGGCGACCGGAGACCACGGCTCATCTCGAGTCCAGCCGATGCTGTGGCCATGACCATCACGCTCACGAAGCCGGACGATTTAATCCATTCAATATCCCGCAATGGATGTTAGGACCACGCGGCCTTCTGGATGGCGGCTGCGAATGCTTCGCCTTCTAAACCTAACAAAGCGTAACTATGAAACTTACAATAACGAAAGCAGTTTCGGTTGGACTGATGCTGTTCGGGCTGGGAGCGGTTGTGCCCTGCTTGGCAGCAGAGCCCGGTAGCACCCCCACCGAAAAGACCTTCGACGCCCCGCTCGGCCTGAAGGTTTCCATCAAAATGATTGGTCCTTATGGCGAACCGGCCGATCTGCAAATCATCTGCCTTTTCAAGCACAAAGCCAGCGGTGACACTTACCAAGGCGCGGCCAAAGATACCGACGACCATTTGCATGGGATGCTTTCTGCGTTACGAAATCGCGGTGAGTTTGTTGGGGAACTGGGAGAAACCTTCCTTTTCACGCCACCGAGCGGTTCAATTCCGGCCAAGCGTTTCATGGTGATCGGGCTGGGAGAGGAAAGGGATCTATCGCTGGACTCGTTGCGCCTAATCGGCCGAATTGCCGCGCGTGAAGCGGTTCGACTAAATGCCAAGCATGTTGCTTGGGCGCCTGTCATCCGTGACGAAGGCAACACCGCCATCGAAGTCGGTGAAGGCGACCGTGCTTTCGTTGAACAAATGCTCACCGCTTACGACACAGAAAAGCGTCTCCAGGCGCAAGCCCTTGCCCCGGCCTTCAGCATCGAAGACCTGGTTATCGAGGCTGGGCCTACCTTTTTCGATAGTGCCGTAAAACAAGTGGGCGAGGGGATTGAATCGATAACGGGTGTGTTAGCCGAGCGTACCGCTGCGCCTTACGTATCGGCGACAAAGTAACACTACAGGGGAGGCCCGTGTCCTGTCCCATAAGTAACGAAAGGAGTTCAAGGAGTACGAGGAGTTCAAGGAGTACAAGAATACTGCTAACCGCTGCAGATCTCGTGTGGAAAAACCCTGACCCCGAATTCTTGAACTTTTCGTACTCCTTGAACTCCTTTCGTTATGGATGACTCCGCAGATCGGTCCAACGACCCGCGACCGGTAACGTTTGGCCAACTTGTCCGGCTCAGCGCGCTCGAGTTGATACTTACCTTCTGCATGCTTTTCGGTGTAACCAGCATTGTAAGATGGGTAATCGGGCCTTCGCTCATTTCCCGAACGTTTCCGGAGATCCAGGTCGAACTACTGATCGTCGGTACGAGCGTCGCGATCCTGATCGCTGGTCTAATCCTCAGTCCGCCGGGAAGGGCGAGCGGGGGCCACATGAATCCAGCCATCTCTTTAGCGATGTGGCGGTTCGGAGTTTTTCCCGGCGCCGGGGTCGTCCCCTATGTCATAGCTCAGTTGCTTGGATCAGCGTTGGGCGTGCTGGTTGCTCGAGCCGTTTGGGGCCCAGTGGTGGCTGAACCATCGGTAGCCTACGCCGTGCTACAGCCGGGACCGGGGTGGTCGGACGCGGAACTGTTCGTCGCCGAGACCGCGAGCATGGCCTTCATCGTTCTCGTTGTTGGGGTTTGCCTCTCAGCACCCCGACTAGCGCCATTCGTCCCTTGGATCGTGGGTGTCGCGATCGGGACAGCGATCGCGACCCTCGGCACTTCCACCGGCGGAAGCGTGAACCCAGCTCGGCAGTTTGGACCAGCTGCCTTCTCCGGCCAGACGCGCTTCCTGTGGGTGTATCTTCTCGCTCCGATGGTCGGAGCGATGATAGCCACGTGGCTCCGACAATCCATCCAGCGCCACCGATATGTACTAACCCATCGACTATGCGGCACTAATCGTGACGGTAGACCGTTGTCGGGTTGAAACAGTAGGGATGAGCTCCCGCTCATCCGACTTTTTTCATCCAGGATGATGATAGAATCTATAGGATCGGACGTAACGGATGACAGGAGCTCATCCCTACCGCACGATGGATTGAGCGATCGCTTTTTTAACAATCTGACCGATGTAAATTTAAGGTTCTCAATAAGAACGTATAAACGGGTGAAACCTTTCGCTAACTTCCTCCCGATCGCGAACGCAATTGCGTCACTCGTCTTGATCCCGAGTGCGATGGGTGCCCAACCGTCGGTTAGTAATTCGTTGTCGACTGAGGACACCGCGATCCAACCACAGTCGATCGTCTCAGGCTACCCGGTCGCACCGACCTATACTCTCACCCGCTACGACGAAGATTACAGTTTCTTGGCCAACCCGGCGAATCGAACCAAGCCGCTGGACCGGATCAAGTATATCCCGCTGTTCGACTGGGGACCGTTTTACTTCGTGACCCTTGGCGGCAACGTTCGCGAACAGTATGTGTTCGTTGAGAACGACAACTTCGGCTTGGGCTCGGTCAATAACCATGGCTATTGGCTGCAACGCGTCATGTTGTACGCCGATTGGCATTTCGGCCCTTTTGTGCGCACGTTCGTCCAACTTAAATCAGACCTCGAAGAAGGACGGGAACCTGGACCGCGACCGATTGACCGGAAGCGGCTTGATTTCAATCAGGCTTTCATCGATTTTAGCTATCCGCGAACGAATCTCTCGGCAGACAAGACCTCTCTTACCCTGAGACTCGGCCGGCAAGAAATCGATCTCGGCGACGAAAGGTTGATCGCGGTCCGAGAGGGTCCAAACGCTCGTCAAAGTTTCGATGGCGCTCGTCTGATTTTCAATTCGCCACAAGGACGAGTGGACCTTTTTGCACTTAGAGCCGATTCGGATGAGACCGGTTACTTCGACAATGATCCAGGTTTGAGCCACGAGAACTTGTGGGGTCTTTATTCCACCATTCCGTTAACGACAAAATCCACGGCCGCCACCCTGAATAACATTAGTTTAGATCTGTTCTATATCGGTTTCAGCCATCTTGATGCAGCATTCAATCAAGGTGTCGGCGATGAGGTACGCCACTCGATCGGAGGCCGTTTATGGAGGGCTCATCACATCAACGGACTCGATTTTAACCTGCTTGGGGTCTATCAATTTGGCCACTTCGGCCCAAAAGAGATCAGCGCATTCAGTACCGCGATTGATGTGGGGTATAAATTCCTGGGCTTGCAGTGGGCCCCAAGGGTAGCCTGCAGTCTCCAAATCTCCAGCGGCGATTCCAGCTCGCACGATTCACGATTGGAGACGTTTAACGCCATGTTTCCGGCAGGTTATTACTATGGCGGCGGCCTCATCGGACAGGTTGGTCCCGCCAATGCGATTATCCTGCAGCCCGAGCTCGATTTACATCCGACGAGCACCCTCGGGATCTACCTGAAAGGGCTCTTCGTTTGGCGGGAAGATACCGCTGACGCTCTCTATAATACCCCTGGATTCCCGGTTCTACCTGGGTCCGCCAATAACAAACGCTACGTCGGCGCTTCCCCGGAAATCTTGGTGACGCAGCAGTTTGGGCGGCATACAAGTTTGTCCGTGAGCTACTATCATTTCTACCGAGGTGGTTTTCTCACCGAGAATCAACCGAATACGAAGGACGTCGACTATTTTTCCACCTGGCTCACCTACACATTTTGACTGAAGGTCCCACCGCGGAAAGCGGCCTCCAGCGCAACCGCTTCTTTTCTGCGGCATGGCCGGTTGGCTGTTTTTCCGCGTTGCTCTCTCCGCACGTATTAATTGAAGGAATGGTTGAAAAGCAAGGCTGATGCGGTAGCATCTGATGCATGCGCACTACGCTAGATGTCGATGATGACGTGCTACAAGCCGCCAAGGAACTCGCGCGGCGACACAAGAAGACTGCCGGGAAAATGCTGTCTGAGTTGGCTCGGAGAGGTTTAACCCTCCCGCAAGTCGGCTCGACAACCTCCACGAAGGCAGCCTTCCTCGGTTTTGAGCCGTTTCCCCGCCGCGGAGGTGTCGTCACCAACGAACTGATCAACCAGATCCGCGCCACGGAGGCAGGGGAGTGAGACGTGCCCTGCTCGACATCAATATTCTAATAGCTTTGCTCGATCTTGATCATTCCCATCACCAGGAAGCCAGAAAGTGGCTTGAACGAGAAGCCAAATACGGTTGGGCGTCCTGCCCAATTACGCAAAACGGCTGTATCCGGGTGATGTCTCAGCCGAGCTATTCGAGCCCGTTACCGGCTGGATCTGTAATTGCTCGATTAGCAGTCGCAACCTGCACGAACTACCATGAGTTCTGGCCCGACGACATTAGCATTCTGGACGAGTCTTTGGTCCGAGCCGAACGGCTGCACGGACCCAAACAACTGACCGACATCTATCTGTTGGCTCTAGCGGTGCATCATGATGGGCGGTTCATCACCTTTGATGGAACTGTTCCGGCATCGGCTGTGGTGAAGGCCCGGAAGAATCATCTGGTTGTTATTTAGGCGGGCCGGGGTAACTCAGCATGTCAAAAATTCGGGAGGCCGGCGTGTGGAGCGTGCCTTCCCGCGGCCGCGGGACGACGGAGGAAGTCTGCTTTCTGCGGCTATTCCTATTCCTATCGGCTATTTACTCAGGGCCTAATCCCGACCTCATCCAAATGATACAACAAATCGCCTGGGTCCTGATAAACCCGGTAAGCACCGGCGCGCTCTAATTCATCGGCGCCGTATCCACCCGAGAGAAGTCCTACCCCAAGCGCTCGCGCTCGCCTGGCCGCCAGCATATCCCACACGCTATCCCCAACCACGATCGAGTTGGTGATCGGAGCTTTAAGCTGAGCCGCTGCTTCCAGAAAAAGATGTGGATCCGGTTTGGCGTAACGCACCAGATCTCGAGTCACAACCGGCGTTCCTGGCGCCAAACCGAGCAGTTCGAGCGTCGGTCCTGCGGTCTCTAGCCGGCCGCTGGTTGCGATTGCATGCGGCACTTTCAAGGCGGCGAGACGCGTTAGCAATTCACGTGCGCCAGGCAACGGGCGAATCGTTTTGCTTTGCCGATTGTAAGCCTCGGCATGTAACCGCCGCAGCTCGTCCGCCTTCTGAGAGTCAATGTCTCTTGCCTGTCTCCCGAAGAAGCGCATTGATAAATAAGCCACCGCTCATCCCGATCCGGCGATGGATTCGCCAAACCGATAATTCGATTCCTGCTTTCTCCAATGCTTCCCGCCAAGCCAGGACATGCTGATACACGCTATCCACCAACGTGCCGTCCAAATCGAATAGAAACGTCGGAACCAGCGATTCATCTGCGTAATCGCCAGGCTTACCGGTACCGCCCAATTCCGTTCCGCCCGGTTCCATATGAAGCACGATACCATTGTCGAGTTGGCGTGCAACTTCGTGCCTTGCGTGGGACTCAATGCTGGCACGGCAAAAGATCCGCAGAATGAACGATGAAGAACGGTTAGAAATCGAATGTCCGGATTGCGGCAAGAAGTTAATGGTTTTACGAATCGCGGGACCGCGTCAGATTCAACCGGTATCGGTCCAAGAACGACATGACGATCGACGAGCATTCAGTTTGCGCGAAATCGCTGAAAAATGCGGCGTTTCATACTCCGTGATTTGGCGAGCCGCCGCTCGTGGCGATCTGAAGGTCTTGAAAGGGTTTGGCCGGACAATGGTAAGCGGGGAAGAGCTGAAACGATTCCTTGGCAAATCCGAGACCTATAACGGTAAGCGCCGGACTAAATGAACCGTAAAGTCCGAGCTAAGGAGATGGCCGAAGTGCAGGGCGTCTCGATCCGAACACTTCGCAATTGGATGTCTACGCGGATCACTCCCTTCTACAAAATAAAGCGGGTCGTCCTCTTTGATCCAGATAAGGTAGAAGCTGCTTTAAAAGAATATGAGCGCACCCCTCAGGCTCATATAAGGCGAACCTTAAGCCGGTTGAGCCATGAGTAACTCAATTAATTACGGCCGGACCAAAAAAGGCCGCTGAGGCTTGTCACGGTCAAGGATAAATCCTAGTGAAAGCACTGGCTGAAACTGAAGACCATCTTGGAGACCAAAAAGCCGCCTAAAAAAAAAGAGCTTTTCTTTTGAGCACAGCTATCCCATACAATCGCTCTGAGATTGCCAGGCGCCCTTCAGGTCAGATTCATTTTGGGAGAACCGGAACAAGCTTTATCAAAGCGGCGGCGGTTCTTCACTTCGATGATCAGTGAGAGTGAATGGTTGACGCGAAAAAAGCGGGTTGACGGTCGGTTGACTGCCCTCGGCTGGAAAATCGCGAGGTTTTCCGAGTCTATCGTTCTAACCTTTCTTGACAGAGTCGCCGTCGAGGAATTGCCCACCGCAAGCGGCCCCGCCGATTACGGACTATTTGTCGGCGGAAAGCTACTCGGGATTGTCGAAGCAAAAAAGGTAGCCGTAAACCCGCAAAATGTCCTTGAGCAGGCGAAGCGTTATGCCGCGGGCGCCTTCAACGGAGTTGGAAACTGGGATGGGCTACGGATGCCCTTCCTCTACGCGACGAACGGAGAAATTATCTGGCACCTGCATGTTCGACCTGAAAAGCGTCTCTCGCGGCAACTGAAAGGCTTTCACTCCACCCCTCTCAAGGCCGGTGCACGGGTTCGAGTCCCGTACGTTCTTCTCTAGAGCAAAATGGCGTCGCCCTTATGTCGCCCTAAAAATGAAGGCTGAGGGCCGGAAGATATGACCATGTGCCCCGGCTCGGCATGGTGGGATGGAGTGATTCTTAATTTTTTGCTTCTAGCGATATGGGCTGCCCCTCACTGCGAGCGGGTAAAGATATCGGTTCCTTCAATTTACGCGGTCAGCGGAAGGGATGACTGATTCCGCCGTTAATCGCTCGATGATGGGACATCGACAATCTCAACCCGAATTCCGGATTGTTCTAGCT